>Ga0209061_1000444_pt1 | contig 106978 bp, 89 predicted proteins | sample Coa_R1_10_FD_187157 | JGI IMG/M metagenome (GOLD analysis project Ga0209061, IMG submission 187157) | Surface soil microbial communities from Centralia Pennsylvania, which are recovering from an underground coalmine fire - Coalmine... | ecosystem: Environmental > Terrestrial > Soil >... | reverse complement strand
GCGCGAGTTCGAGCGCGAGGTGGCTTCCGATCTCGCCGCGTTCCTTGAGCACGCGAGGCTGCGCGCGGCCGCGGGCGGGGCCGGCGAGGATCGCGAGGGCGAGGCGCCGGTCGAGGGGGAGGCGTTGGACGCGGTGCGGCTGATGACGATCCACCGCGCGAAGGGGCTCGAGTTCCCGGTCGTGTGCGTCGCCGACCTCGGCCGCGCGCCAACCGCTCCGGGGGAGCTCATTCGGATCGGCGCGGATGGTCGTCTCGGCCTGCGCCTCGCCGAGCTGGGCACGGGTCGCACCGTGCCGGCACTCGACTACGCGGCCCTGAGCGAACAGGAGCGGGCACGGGCGCAGGCCGAGGAGCGCCGTCTGATGTACGTCGCGGCGACGCGCGCGCGAGAGCGGCTGATCCTTTCGGGCGCGCTGCGACTTGCCTCGCCCGGATCCGGGTCTGCGCCGATGACGTGGCTGGCGCCGGCGTTCCTGCCGGAGCTCGCCTTGCTGCTGGAGGAGCGCGAGGCGACCGGCGAGAGGGGCGTGGCGCTGAGAGAGCGGGGGGTGGCGCTGCGAATCGTGCGGGCGGGAGAGACCGACACGGTGGCCGCGCCGCCGGCGGCCCGCTCCACGCCGGCCCGGGACACTCAGGGTCTGCCAGCGCGTGGCCAGGGCGCGGAGCGGTCGCAGGGCGACGCCGAGCGGTCTCAGGGTGCCGACGCCGAGCGGTCTCAGGGTGCCGACGCCGAGCGGTCTCGGGGTGCCGACGCCGAGCGGTCTCGGGGTGCCGACGCCGAGCGGTCTCGGGACGCTGCCGCTGAGCGGGCGCAGGGCGCTGCCGCTGAGCGGGCGCAGGGCGCTGCCGCTGAGCGGGCGCAGGGCGCTGCCGCTGAGCGGGCGCTTCCCGTGCTCGAGGGGGCGCCGCCGGTGCGCTCGCTCAGCTATTCGGCGCTCGCCGAGCACCGGCGCTGCGGCTACCGCTTCTACGTCGAGAGGGTGCTCGGATTGCCCTCCCCGCCGACCGCAGGCGACACCTACCCTCAACCGGACACGGCCGCCGCGGGGCTCGATCCGGGCGCGCGCGGGAGGCTGATCCACATGCTGCTTGAGCGGCTCGACTTCCGTCGTCCGGTGATCCCCGAGCGTGCGCAGATCAACGCGATGGCGCCCGGACACAGCGTCGAGCAGGCAGCCGAAATCTGCCGAATGCTGGAGCGTTTCGGTCGCGGCAGGCTGTGCCAGCGGCTCGCTCACGCGCGCGCCCTCGCGCGCGAGCAGCCGTTTGCGTTCTCGCTCGGTGCTCTGCTGTTCACAGGCGCCTTCGACGTGCTTGCCCACGAGCGCGGCGGGCGAGTGCTGATCGTCGACTACAAGAGCGACCGCCTCGAAGGGCGCGAGCCGGCAGCGGTGCTCGAGGCCGCCTACGTCGAGCAGCAGCTGGTCTATGCGGTGGCGGCGCTTCGCACGGGCGCGCGGGAGGTTGAGGTCGCGCACGTCTTCCTCGAAGCTGTGGAGCGGCCTGTGATCGCAACCTTCGTGCCCGCGGACCTGCCCCGGCTTGAGCGCCGGCTGCATGCGCGCTCGGCGCCGATTCTCGCCGGGCACTTTCCGGTCTCCTCGCAGCCGCAGCGAGCGCTCTGCCGCGGCTGTCCGGCCGAGGGCGGCCTATGTCCGCACCCGCTGGCGCGCACGCGCCAGAGGCGCGGCCGGCAGCACGAGGCATCCCCCTTCGAAGCCGACGTGGTCGTCGCGCCCTGAGCGCGGCCGGCAGCGCAAGACGCGCAGCCGACGGGGTCGCGGCGCGCCTTCTAGCTGGAGGTGGCCTGTGACTGACGCGAGCTGGGGGGCAGGGGAGGGCCGAGTGAGGTTGTGGCGCTGGCGGCGGCGCCGCTCGGCGCGAGCATGCGAAGCGCCTGGGCAACACGCTCGCGGGCGCGCTGCATGTGGTCGGAGAGCTCTGGCACCAGCAGCCCGTCCTCGACCGCACGGGCCGCCTGCCGGGCGAGCTCGGCGAGCGCGGCTAGCTCATCGCCCCGAACCTGCTCGCGTGCGCGTTCGCGTGCCAGCTCGAGCAGCTCACGGCGGCGGCTGGACGGGATCCGCTCGCTCGCGTAGTAACCGGCCAGGCCGAGCTCCCGGTGCAGCCCGTGCAGCCAACGTTCGCTTGACCGCCGCTCGATCGCCCGCTCGCACCGCAAACGGGCCGTCTCCAGCATCACGTAGGCGGGCTCGTCGCGAGCACAGAGCGGCGGCAGCGGCGCTGGCCGCGGGCGTGGCCGCGGGTGAAGCGGGGACCGAAGACGGGGAAAGCGAAATCGAAACATCTTCCGGCCTTGAGTCGACAGCGGCTTCCAACCATGTTTTACCCCACCGCTACGCCGCTTGTGCTAAGGCTGGTTTTGCCGCTGACGGCTGCCCTCCACCGGCTGCAGCCTGCTCAGGCGTGCAGCTCGGCCTGGTCGTCTCGGCCGCCTCCCGCGCGCTCATCCCCGTGCTCGAAGCCGTCGCCGAAGACGACCTCGATCCTCTGCTTCGGGCTTCGCTCCTCGATCTTCGCGAGCGCCGTCAACGTTCGCTGGTCGGCGGGCATGGTCGGTTGGCCAAAGTAGCTGCGGGGCCACAGCTGGCGGCTGATCACGGTGTTGAGCTCAGCCGCGTAGAGCGTGAGTTGAGCGCCCAGGTGAAAGAACAGGAGCAGCCCGATCACGAGGCTTGCCTCGGCCAGATCACTCTGAGTGTGCTTCAGCACGTGACCGACGTAGTAGCCGCCCGCCACCTGAAGGATCTCCCAGAAGGCGGCGGCCGTCAGCACGCCGACCCGCAGATCGGAGCTCGGGATCGACGCGGGGGTCATCAACCGGAAGGCGACTGCGAACAGGCCGATGTCGAGGGCGAGCGAGACGACGATCCCGCCGGCTGTGGCCAGCGGGCCGCCGAGGCCGCCGCTGACAAGGCCGGAGGCGCCGGTGGCGAGCGCGAACAACAGCGCGATCAGCACCAGCAGCGCCAGGCCGCGCAACCGCTGCGCCAGGAAGCCTGGCCGGTCCTTGATCGGCACCGCCCACACTCGGTCGAGCGCGCTCTGCATCGCGCTCGTCACGCCGAGGCCAGAGAGAAGGGCGACGGCGATCCCAATCGCCAACGCAATCGCGGACCCGTGCAGGGAATGGGGGTGAATGCGCTGGCCGAGCACGGGGAACTGGCCCAGCACCGAATGCTCGATCGAGCGCTGCGCGCCGGGGTGCCCTTGCAGCACGAAGCCCAGCACTGTGACGAACACGAGGAGCAGGGGAAAGAGCGAGAAGAACGCGAAGTACGCAACCAGCGCGGCCTGGTTTGAGGCGTTATCGTCGCCGAACTTCTTCAACACGGCAACCGGGATCGCCAGCCACGGACGCCGCTGCTGGTAGCGATCGACCAGGCGGAGTAGGCGCTGGACGTCCATGCGCGAAGTCATACCCTCTCCGGAGGAGCAGAACCGTTATCTGCGGCGTTGCGGTCGTGCAGGCGCGCGGCTTTGCCGCTAGGCGGTGCCGCGGCGCCTGGGCACGCCGTAGCGCCGGCGTGTGATCTGCTCAAGCACCTGCGACTGGCTGTGCTCGTCAAGGGTGCGCGGCTGCCCGAGCGCGCGCGCGTGCCACCACACTCCGCACGCCCACTCGAGCAGCAGCGCCAGCTCGACCGCCTCCTCGAGCTCGGCGGCGTGGACGATTGCGCCGTGGTTGGCCATCAGCGCCGCGCGGCGCCCATCGAGCACCGCCACCGTGGCCTCCGCGAGCTCGCGCGAGCCGAACGTGTGATACGGGGCGACCGGCACGACCCCGCCCAGCGCGAGCATCGCGTAGTGCACCACCGGGACCTCATCGAGCACGCACGCGAGCGCAGTGGCCATCGGTGAATGGGTGTGGACGACCGCGCCGCTCGCAAACCGCCGGTAGATGCCGAGGTGCAGCTCGAGCTCCGAAGTTGGCTCAAGCTCGCCCTCGACCAGCTCTCCGTCGAGGTCGACAAGCACAACCTCCGCAGCGGTCAGCTCGCCGAGCCGCGCGCCCGACGCGCTCGCGGCGACCAGCTCGCCCGTGCGCATAGAGACATTCCCTGAGCTACCCAGCACGAGTCGCTCGGCCGCCAGCCGCCGGCCGGCGGCGGCGACACGCTCGCGCGCACGTAGCCGATCCTCCGCCGACACGGGATGCCTTTGGCGCGGCGGCGCAGCCCGGTCCTCCGCTTCTTCGGGCTTTGCGTTGCGGCGCTCTGCCGGTCCCCGTTCTTCGGCGTTGGTGTTGTCGCGCTCCGCCGGTCCCGCTTCGTCGGGGTTCGTCTTGTCGCGCTCTGCCGGTCCCCCTGCTCCGGCCCTTGCGCTGCCCTCCTGGGGAGTATGGGTCGCACGCCGCTCGCTCATCCTCGGTGCAGGCTAGAGGACGCACAACGGCGTGCTGGCGCTAGGATGCCCGCGCCGTACCCGTCACGGCGCTGACCGGATACGCCGCGGCGCGGCTAGCGTGCGGACAGAAACGGCAAGTAGTGCGCTTGGTATGCACTCGGTGCGGCGAAAGCTTCAGGTGATGGACGTGTGCGGAAGGCAATGAGCGCGGGAGCGCGCGAGGACGATTCCATGCGAGCGGCAGGCCCGGACGCCGCGGGAGCGATCCCCGCCGGCGCGGTCTGCTTCCTGCCGCGGCCGGCGGGGCCAGGGTACCGGCGCATCGCTGAGGTTCCGGTCGGGCTCGGGCCAGAGGGTGCGGTTGTCGATGGCAAGCGGCGGCGCGCGTACGTGACCAGCTCGCGTAGCCATGAGCTGACCGTGCTCGACCTCGAGCGCCTTGCGCCGGTGGGTCGCGTACCGGTCGGCCGAGAGCCGACCGATGTTGAGCTCGATGCGGCTCGTCAGCGACTGTTCGTGTGCGATCTGCGCTCGAGCACAGTGAGCGTGGTGGACCTTGCCCGCGAGCGTCCAGAGCGCTCCGTGACGGTACCGGGCTATCCCTCCTCGCTCTCGCTTGACCTCGAGCGCGGACTCGTCTACTGCGGCTGCGCCGCGGGGGCGGCGGTGGCGATCATCGATGCCGACGAGCTGCGGGTGCTGGCGACGGTGCCGGCGGAGCTCGGTGCTGGAGGGATCGCGGTCGATACCCGGCGACAGCGTGCCTACTGCGCGAACTTCCTGACCGAGTCGGTCACCGTGATCGACTGCGAGGCCCGCGAGCCGATCGCGCGGCTGAAGGTTGGCCGCGCGCCCTGCGCGGTGATCATCAACCCGGCAAGCGACAGCGCCTACGTGGCCAACTCCTCGAGCGAGTCCGTGATGCGAATCGATCTTGAGCGCGTCGAGGTGGCGGCGGAGATCCCTGTCGGTCGCGGCCCGGTTGGGATCAACACCCATCCACATGGGGACCGCATCTACGTCGGCAACCGCGCGGAGGGGACGGTCAGCGTGATCGGTGCCCACGATGATCTTGAGTGGGGCCGCATCCCCGTCGGCGAGGCTCCCGCCGGCTTGGCGGTCGATCCAATCAGCGGCTATCTGCTGGTCTCGAACGCAGGCGCAGCAACGGTCAGTGTGGTCGAAGATCGGTTGAACGGCCCGCTGGAGGCCGCGCTGCGCGGCGAGCCTCACCCGCTAGTGGGCTCGCCACTGCCCAACTTCGAGCTCGTCGACCTGCGCACCGGCCGGCTGCGGCGCAGCCTGGAGTGGTCAGAGCGCAAGTACATCCTCAACTTCTTCGCCAGCTGGTGAGGCCCCTGTAACGCGGAGGCGCCGGTGGTCGAGGACCTGCGCCGCCGTGCCAGCCGGTTCGGCCTGGATCTGGTGCTCGTGAACGTGTGGGAGGGTGAGGGGGCGAGCGAGGAGGCTCGCGGCTACGTCGAGCGGTGGGGGATCGAGGGCACCGTGCTGCTCGATGAAACCGCCGAATTCGCCCGTGCGGTCGGCGTGCGCGGCGTACCCACAAACGTCTTCGTCGACGAGCGCGGGATCGTGCGCGGAGTTGGCGCGAGCAGCGCAAGCGAACTGCTCGCGGGCGCGATCGCGCTCGAGCCGCAGCTGCGCGAGGGCGGAGGCGAGGCAGGCGGCCATGGGCGCATGCCCTCCGGCTTCGCCGAAAGCGACGAGGGGTCTTAGTCCGGCCGGCGCTCCTTGCCGATCCGCTCTCGGAGTCCGATTCCGGCCACCTACGCCAGAAACGGACTCCAACCCCAATCGATCGGGTGCGTGGCCGGCGCTGATCATCGATCCCGGGCCGTAGTCGATCGTCGACCGGAGCCAGTCGCTGATCCGCTTCCTGACCTTCAGTCGCTGATCCGCTTCCTGACCTTCTCAAATGCGCTCAGACGGGCTGGCGCTCGCGGTCCGCGGCGGCGAAGAAGTGGTGAAAGAGCGCTGCATTGATCAGCTGCAGCACACCGGCCAGCTCGAACGGGAAGGCCAGGCTCACCTCCTCGAACAAGTAGCCGGAGAGCGTGGGGGAGAGCGCGGAGATCCCCTGCACGGGAAGTTGCGAGAGGGCCGCGACGCGGGCGCGCTCAGGCGCCGGCGCCGCGCTCATCACGAACGACTGACGCAGCGACATTCCGATCCGCTGAACGATCAGTCGCAGCGTGTAGATCGCGCCGGCCGCCGCAAGCGTCGGCATCACCGCTAGCACAGGCAGCAGCGCCGCCTGGGCGGCCCGCACGGCGACCACCGTTCGCACGGTTCCGTGCCTGGCTGCGAGCGGCGCTGCGAGCTGATTGGTGGCGATCGTGATCAGGTTCCCGGCCGTGTAGAGCGCCCCCACCGTTGCGGGTCCCGCGCCGAAGCGGCGGTAGAGCCAGTAGGTGATGAACGGGCCGAAAAGGCCGACCGCGACGCCGTTGACGCCATTGGTGGCCCACAGCTGCAGGATCAGCCGCCGCGAGCCGGCCGACAGCCGCCGGGAGCTCCCTGGCAGCCGCCGCGAGCCGGCCGACAGCCGCCGGGAGCCCGCTGGCGGTCGTCGTCGGCTCGCTCTGGTGGCCATGCTCTCGCTCCGATGGTCACCTCGATCTCCGTCGGCCAGATCGTGATCGGCTCCCGCTCCATCGGCTCCCACGCTGTCGGCTTTCTTGGCCTCGTGGCGCTCCCGGCCAGCCGGCGCCAGTCCGACGGTCAAGGCGTCCTCCTCATCGGCGTGCTGCTCGGCGAGCGCTCCTGCGCCACCGCCGATCTCGCGCACCGGCAGCGCACAGGCGCTGGCAAGCAGTGCGAGCGTCGCCGCGGCGAGGAACGCCGGTCGGTAGGTGGCAGCGTCGACGCGGTGAGCTCCGGTCGTCGCCGCGCTCAGCGGCGTGATCGCGAGCAGTGTGCCGAGCAGGCCGCCCGCCGCGCTTGCCGAGGCGATCAAGCCAAACAGCGCGTTGCGCAAGCGATCGGGGACGAGCCCAGCTAGCAGCGCCTGCTCGGCTGGCTGGTATGGGCCGACCTGTGCGGTGCCGGCTCCGGAGCCACGGCCGAACGTGCCGAGCGCTGCCGCCACGAACAGCGCTGCCGAGCGGTCCGTGAACGCGAACGCAAGGCCGGCCCCGGCGCTCAGCAGAGGCACGCCAACGACGAACGGCTTCCGCCCTGCGCGGTCAGCGGCGAACCCGATCAGCCCGCTCATCACCGCGGCGGACAGCGCCACAACGGCGAACAGCGCACCGAGTGCGGTGGCAGAGAAGCCCCGCCGCGCGAGATAGATCGGCACGACCACGCCGACCAGGGCCCGCTGCCCGCTCATCAGCACCCGCGCGAGCAGCAGCAGCGCGCCATCCCTGCCTCCCACGGCGGCGGTCGGGAACGTGGGGTGTAAGCGGGGCATCAGCGCATCAGTGCCCCACATTCGCCATTCGCCAATCCGCCGGCGCCTGGCATCACCGCGCGGTGTCGGTTCGCGCCGGCTCTCCCGCGGCAAATAGCATGTGGCGATGTTCGAAGGCTTTGAGCGGCGCTTCCTCGCGACCCCGCGCGGGCAGATCGCCGCTCGGATCGGCGGCTCGGGTCCGCCGCTGCTGCTCCTGCACGGCTACCCTCAGAACCACCTCATGTGGCGCGACGCCGCCCCGCTTCTGGCCGAGCGCTTCACGGTGATCGCCGCCGATCTACCGGGTTACGGGGACTCGTTCAAGCCCCCCGTCGCCGTCGACCACGAGCCGCACTCAAAGCGTGCGCTCGCGCGCGATCTGGCGGCGGCGATGGCCGCATTGTCGTTCGAGCGCTTCGCGGTCGCCGGACATGACCGGGGCGCCCGTGTCGCCTACCGCATGGCCCTCGATCGGCCCGAGCTGGTCAGCGCGCTCGCCGTGCTCGACATCATCCCGACCGGCGAGGCGTGGGCGCGAGCCGACCGGGCGTTCGCGCTCGCCTACTGGCACTGGATGTTCCTCGCGCAGCCGCCGCCACTGCCGGAGCGTCTGATCGACGGACAGGCCGACGCCTTCTTCGACCATCATCTGCAGCGGATCGGGCTCGGCGCCGCCGAGGGCCGCTACCCGCCGGCTGTGCTCGCCTCCTACCGCCAGCAGCTCTACGACCCCGCCTCGGTCGAGGCGATCTGCGAGGACTACCGGGCGGGCGCGACAATCGACGCCGAGCACGACGCGGAGGGCGGCCGGATCTCCTGCCCCGTGCTCGTGCTGTGGGGCTCGCGAGGCGCCCTCGGTGCCCTCTACGGGGATGTGCTCGAGATCTGGCGCGCATGGGCCGACCGTGTGCAGGGGCACGCGGTGGACGCCTCGCACTTCCTCGTCGAGGACCAGCCCGAGCTGGTCGCACGTGAGCTGGCGGAGTTCTTCGCGCAATCCGCGGAGGCGACATCCGGGCAGCCGGCGGCCGGCGGCGAGACGCAGCAGCGGGGGAGCGGTGGCGAAGCGCAGGGGCAGGCGAGCGCCTCCGCAGCATCGGCGGGGGAGGGTGAGGTGCCGGGGAGCGAACAGGCGACGTCGCGAAGCGAATAGAGTCGAGCTTGATGGCTGGCGGCGAACAGCGAAGTTCAGAGCCCGGCACGGCGCCCCCTCAGCCCGGCTTCCCCGCGCGCGGCGCCCATGATCGGCAGCCGTCGGAGCCAGGCGCGCTCGCGTACGCTGTGCAGACCGTCATCTCCCGATGCCTGGGCGTACGCCCCGGCGAGGACGTGCTGATCGTCGCTGACGAACCGGGGCGGGCGATCGGCGAGGCACTGAGGGCGGCGGCGTCCGGCGTGGGGGCCGATACGGTCCTGGCGTTGATGGACCCGCGGGAGATCGACGGGACCGAGCCGCCGCGCCCGGTGGCGCACGCGCTGGCGGGCTGCGATGTGTTCATCGCGCCGACGAGCCGATCGCTCAGCCACACCAGGGCCCGCAAGGCAGCCAGCGAGGCAGGCGCTCGCGGGGCGACGATGCCCGGTGCGACGGAGGCGATGCTGGCACGGGCGATGGCGGTCGACTTTGAGCGGATGAGCGCGCGCTCGCGCGCGGTCGCCGCGCTCCTCAGCGCCGGCTCGGTGGCCCGCGTCAGCTGCCCCCGCGGCACCTCGCTCGAGCTGTCGCTGGAGGGCCGTACGGGCATCGCGGATGACGGCGATCTCACCGCGCCCGGCGCGTTCGGCAACCTCCCATGCGGCGAGGGCTTCATTGCCCCACGCTCGGGAGAGGGCACGATCGTCGCGGCAAGCCTCGCCCCGCTTGGCATCAGTGAGCCGCCGACGAGGTTGACCGTGCGCGGCGGCCTGCTGAGCGATGCCGAGGGAGGGCTCGCGGAGCGTTGGCTCGCGCTGCTCGAGCCCCACGGTGAGCGCGGGCGCAACCTCGCCGAGCTCGGGGTCGGCACCAACGATCGAGCCGTGCTGACCGGCAATGTGCTCGAGGACGAGAAGGTGCTCGGCTCTGTTCATGTGGCCTTCGGCGCGAGCGCTGCGATCGGCGGCACCGTGTCGGTCCCGGTGCACCTGGACGTGGTCGTGCCTGAGGCCAGCCTGGAGATCGACGGCCAGCCGGTGCTGGAGCGTGGCCGCTACGTGCTCGGCGGATGACGCTGCTGGCGATCCCAAACGTCTCGGAGGGCCGCCGGGAGGAGGCGGTCCGGGCGCTTGCGCGTGCGTTCGGCGAGCGCGAGGCGGGCGTGCGCCTGCTCGACGTGCACCGCGATCCCGATCACAACCGCTCGGTGTACACGCTCGCCGGCGAGCCGCAGACGCTGTCGGCCGCGGTTCTCGCTGGGGCTGGGGCTGCGCTTGAGCTGATCGACCTGCGCAGGCACGAGGGGGTTCACCCGCACGTCGGCGCGATCGACGTGGCGCCGATCGTGTGGCTGGAGGAGGAGCAGCGTGGCGCCGCCTGCGCCGAGGCGCTCGTGCTCGGCGATCGGCTCGGACAGGAGCTCGGGCTGCCGGTGTTCTTGTACGGGGTGCTGGCGGGTGGGCGAACCCGGGCCGAGCTGCGGCGCGGCGGCGTGGAAGCGTTGGCGCGGCGTGTGCGCGAGGGCGAGCTCCGTCCGGACTTCGGTCCGGCGCGAATCGATCCGCGCCACGGGGCGACGCTGGTTGCGGCGCGAGGCCCCCTGGTGGCGTTCAACGTCGAGCTGGCGCCGCCCGCCGGGCTGGAGGAGGCGAGGCGGATCGCCGCGGCGATCCGTGAAGGCGGGCCGGAGGGGCTGCCGGGCGTCCGTGCCCTGGGGCTCTGGCTAAAGACGGCGAGGATCGCCCAGGTGTCGACGAACATCGAGGACTATCGGCGAGCCGGCCCCGCCGAGGTGCTCGCAGCCGTCGCCCGCCATGCGCCCGTCGCGGGCGCCGAGCTGGTCGGGCTCGCGCCGCGGGCGGCCTTTGCCGGGTTTCCTGAGCAGGTGCCGATCCGCGGCCTGCGGCTGGTGGAGGACGCGCTTGGGCGTTGAGCGGGCGGCCTTGGAAGTTTTGAGCGCTATACGACACTTTCTTCCAAACCCCCTCGGCGGTTCCAAGCCCCTCGGCCGTGGCGAGGGCGCGGTGGGGGTAGGTCGAGGACGGGGCCCGGGGGCGCGGGTGCAGCCGTCATCCGCCTGAGTCGCGGTAGATTCGATAGATCCAGAGGGGAACGAGAGGGGATCGCTTGAACCTGTCGAGGGGATCGCTTGAACCTGTCGTCGACGCCGCGTGGCTACGCCGACACCGCGCGGAGGTGATCGTGGCGGACGTCCGCTGGTACCTGGACGGCCGCTCGGCGGAGGATGCGTACGCAGCGGGCCACATCCCGGGAGCGGTGTTCGTGTCGGTCGATCGGGACCTTGCCGCGCCGCCGGATCCGGCTCGCGGACGACATCCGCTTCCCGGGCCCGAGGAGTTCGCCGCGGCGATGGACGCGCTCGGCATTGGGGACGGCGATGTGGTCATCGCATACGACGATGGCGGCGGCGTGGTGGCGGCGCGCCTGGTGTGGATGCTGCGGGTCCTGGGGGAGCGTGCGGCACTGCTCGATGGCGGCCTGCAGGCGTGGTCAGGGGCGCTCGAGCAGGGCCGCCCGCTGCCGGCTGCTCGCGGGCGAGCGCCGGATGGCGCGCAGGCGCCCGAGCGCTTTGCCAAGCGATTCTCTCCGCGGCCCTGGCCGGCGGAGCGGCTCGCGACGATTGAGGAGGTGGCCCGCGGCGGCATCGTGCTGATCGATGCCCGCGATCGACCTCGCTTTCTCGGCCAGTTCGAGCCGATCGATGCTCGGCCCGGTCACATCCCCGGGGCGCGCAACGTCCCCGCGCGGGAGAACCTCGACGCCTCGGGTCGGATGCTGTCGCGCGAGGAGTTGCGGGAGCGCTTTGCGACCGCGGGCGTGCGCGTCGGGCAGGATGTCGTCTGCTACTGCGGCTCGGGGCTGACTGCCTGTCACGATCTACTTGCGCTCGAGCTCGCTGGGCTTGGGCCAGGGCGCCTGTACCCGGGCTCCTGGTCGCAGTGGAGCGCCGATCGCTCCCGTCCCGCGGCGCTCGGCGAGGAGTAGCGGTGGCTCGGCGAGGAGTAGCGGTGCTCAGTCGGCTGGCTGGCTGGAGCCCGGCGCGCCCCCCGTATCCGAGTGGGCGCCTGTGCTACCCGGCGCGCCCGTTCTATCCGAGGGCGCGCCCCTGCTCTCCGGCGCGCCCGCCACGCTCGAGCGATCCTTGGCGTCGTCCGGGGCGGGCCGGGCCGAGCGGCCCATCCGCCGCACGAGCAGCACCCGCTCCGCGCGGCGCTCCTCCTCGAGCAGCTTTTGGCGCGCGGCGAGCAGCTCGAACTCCGTGATCAGGCCGGCGAGGCGCCCCGGCTCGGCGCGGGTGACGACGGGAAGCGCGCCGACCCCGAGCGCCACCATGCGATCTGCGACCGCCCGAATGATCTCGTCCGGGTAGGCGACCGCCGGCGAGCGCACCATCTCGTCGGCAACGCTCACGTCCTCGCGATCCTTGTTCGCCAGCACCCGTGAGAACGGCAGCACGCCGATCAGCTTCTCCTCCGCATCCAATACCGGGTAGAGCCGCTGGCGGCGTGCGGGCGAGCCCTCCGGCAGCTCGCGATAAACCTCGGCGAGCGTCTGCGCCGGCTCGAGCGTGAACAGGTCGGTGCTCATCAGCTCGCGCACGAACGTTGCCTCGAGCGGATCCACCTGGTACTCGCGCATCACGTGATAGCCACGGCGGGCGACCTTCTCAGTGAGGATCGAGCGCTTGAGCGCGAGCACGCTCGTCAGGTGCGCAATCGTGGCGGCCACCAACAGCACGAGCAGGCTGTTCTGATCGTGGGTGAGCTCGAGCGCAAAGACGATCGCCGTAAACGGCGAGCGGGTCACACCCGCAAGCGAGCCAGCCATCCCGATCAGCGCCCACACCCCGGGGGAGGCGCCCGGGAGCACGTGCCCGAGCAGTCCGCCGATCGCCGCCCCCATCATCAAAAGCGGCGCGAGGATGCCGCCACTCGTGCCGCTTGAGAGGCTGCTCGACCAGATCAGCAGCTTGACCACCAGGAGCGATACCAGCGCGCCGATCCCAAGCCGCCCCAGCAGCTCGGCGTGGATGGAGTTGTAGCCGACCCCGAGTGCGCGGGGGTCGACGAGCCCGCCGACGCCGACGATCAACCCGCCGATCAACGGCCACCACATCCAGTGCAGATAGGGCGTGAGCTTCTTGAAGAGATCCTCGAATCCGTAGACGGCGCCGGTCATCACCCAAGCGCCAACGCCGGTGGCGAGCCCAACCACCGCGGCGCCGAGCAACGTGATCCCGCCGAGAGGCGCGTGCGAGGGGATCGGGAACAACGGCTGCGGGCTGACCAGCCCGTGGTGCGCAAGCAGCATGCGCAGTCCGTCGGCGGTTGCCGACGCGAGCCCAATCAGCACCATCGAACGGGGCTTGAGCTCGAACACCAGGAGCTCGACCCCGAACAGCGTGGCCGCCACCGGCGTGCCGAACACCGCGCTCATCCCAGCGGAGGCGCCCGCCACCAGTAGGGCGCGCCGCTCGGCGGCCGTCAGGCGCAGGAGCTGCGCGACGAGCGAGCCGACGGCGCCCCCGGTCAGGATGATCGGCCCCTCGGCGCCGAACGGACCGCCGGTGCCGATGCTGACCGCGCTGGCGATCGGCTTGATCACCGTCAGCCGCGGTTGCACCCTGCTGCCGCTGATCAGCATGTTCTCGATCGCCTCCGGGATGCCATGACCGCGGATCTGCTCGGAGCCGAAGCGCGCCATCAGGCCGACGATCAGGCCGCCGCCGATCGGAATCGCGATCGCGATCGGGCCAAGCGCGTTGGCGTTGGGGGAGACGAGGTGGACGGAGAGCCGCTGGTAGTAGAGGACGTTCGTGAAGAAGCCGATCATGTCGAGCAGCGCGAGCGCGACGCCGGTGCTGAGCGCCCCGATCACGATCGCGACCGGCACGAGGCGCAGCACCCCTGGCTTGGTCGTGAAGTCGCCGAGCTGTCGTTCGCTGGTGACCTCGGGTCGGCGGTCCACGCCCAGGTAGCTCGTCTCCGAGGCGCTCGGCCCAGTCGCCCCTCTGCGCCTGACGGTCGGCTGGGCTGCGACCGGCTCGCCAAGCGGGCGCACGTGCGCCTCGACGAGCGGACGGCCTCCGTCCGCCTCGCCGGGCGGCTGCGACCCTTCCCGTGGCTCGCTCACCTCAGCCGGCCCCGAGCCGGATCGCGGCGCGCGTTCGTGGGACGGCTTCGAGCAGCCGCGGAGGGCGCGCGAACGGGCCCGGTGACGACACGCGATGACCCGTTCGGAGCTGCTCGGAGGCTGCTCAGGGAGGTCATGATTGGCGCGGAGGAACCTTCGGCACCATCTCCTAATACGATATCGGAACACGATATGGACCACCCGACGGATGCCGATTTCCAGCGGCTGCTCACGCTCCGCAGCGCGCTGCGTCGCTTTCTGCACTGGAGCGAGGAGCAGGCGCGGGCCGCCGGGCTGACACCCGCCCAGCACCAGCTGCTGCTTGCGGTTCGCGGCCACCCCGATCCGCGCGGCCCGCGCATCGCCGAGATCGCCGACTACCTGGCGCTGCGCCACCACAGCGCGGTCGAGCTGATCGACCGCGCGCGGGACGCCGGGCTCGTGCGCCGTGAGGCCGACCCCGATAGCCGCAGCGCGGTGCGGATCAGGCTCACTCCGCTGGGGGCTGCGAAGCTCGAGGCGCTGGCGGGGACGCACATGCGGGAGCTCGCGCAGCTGGCGCCGACGATGCGGGCGCTGTGGGCGGCGCTGGAGCGCGACGATGGTCGCGGGCCTACGCCCAAGGCGGGCCGGCCGGCCCCGCAGAGGGCCAGGCCGGCCCAGTAACAAGAAGGAAGGCAAAGCCAAATCCAGGGTCGGCTTGGATGCGCCCCGAGGCGCCGTGGCGGAGCGCCGCCGCGCTCCTCGCTACGATCGCGGCGTGGCGCAGATGGATCTCGAACGCCTTCCGGATGAGCTGCGCGCGCGGGGCCTGAGGGTGACCGCCTCGCGGCTGGCGGTGTTTCGCGCGGTCGCGCAGGCCGACGACCACCCGGATGTCGAGACGATCGCGAGCCGCGCCCGCGCGCAGCTCGGGAGCCTCTCGACCCAGGCGGTGTACGACGCGCTGCACGCGCTGAGCGCCGCCGGGCTGGTACGCCGGATCGAGCCGGCCGGCAGCCCGGCGCGGTTCGAGACGCGCGTCGGCGACAACCACCACCACCTGGTCTGCCGCCGCTGCGGCGCGACGCGGGATGTCGATTGCGCGGTCGGCGAGGCGCCCTGCCTCGAGCCGAGCGACGCGGGCGGCTTCCAGGTCGATGAGGCCGAAGTGACCTTTTGGGGGCTCTGTCCCAGGTGCCAGTCGGAGCTCGCCGACGTCGGGCGGAGGAGATCAAGGCGAGCGTCCGTGCGGCGCTGAGGACCGATCTGGGGACGCGGTGCGTCGGGTGGCCTGACCCCTCAATCCCTATCCTCCCGGTATGGCCCAGACCAAGCGCAAGCGCCGCACCAAGCACCGCGGCAACGCCGCCGGCAGGGTGGAGGCACGCGGGCGCACGAGCCGACCGCCGTCCCCGCAGGAGCGCAAGAGGCAGGCGCGTGCCGCCGCCCGGGAGGAGCGGCTCTCCAAGCCGCCGACCTGGGCGAGCTCAAGTAAGCGCGCGGCGCTTGCCGGCCTGTTTCTGTTCGTGTTCCTGTTCTTGACCTACGGCGGCAAGCACGCCAGCACCAGCTCGAAGATCGTGGCCGCGGCGATGTTCGCCGTGATCGCTGTCGCGATCTACATCCCCGCCGGGTACTACATAGAGCTGTTCCTGTGGCGCCGACGCCAGGCGAGGAAGGCACAGGGCAAGTGAGCGCGAGGATCGGCGAGAGGTGAGCGAGGTGCACGCGCCGCTCGATGTGCGCACCTTCACCGTTGGGCCGCTCGCTGAGAACTGCTATCTGGCGCGTCCGCGGGGTGCGGAGCGCGCCGTGTTGATCGATCCCGGCGAGGAGCCCGAACGGCTGCTGGGCGCGATCGCCGCGCTGAGCGTGCGCGTGGAGGCGATCCTGATCACCCACACGCACTTCGATCACATCGGTGCGGTGGCGCCGCTGGCGCGCGCCACCGGCGCGCCGGTCATCTGTCCCGAGCTCGAGCGCGAGGTGCTGGCGAACATCATGGACTACGTGCCCTCGCCGGAATTCGGGCCGTTTGAGAGCTATCAGGCCGACCGCACCGTCTCGGGAGGCGAGACGCTCGAGCTCGCCGGACTGCGGATCGAGGTGATCTCCACCCCGGGTCACAGCCCAGGGCACGTCAGCTACGCGATTCGCGCGGGCGGGGCGCTGTTCTCCGGCGACGTGCTGTTCCAGGGCTCAGTCGGCCGGGTCGACCTGCCCGGTGGCGACTGGGCGACCCTGCTGCGCTCGATCGAGCGGCTGATGGCCGAGCTGCCGGCCGACACCACGGTCTATCCCGGACACATGGGCATCACCACGCTCGGTCGCGAGCGCGCCGGCAACCCGTTCCTGCGCGAGCTCGCCGGCTGACTCCGCGGAGGCCTACCGGCGATGATCCAAGCTCCGCGCGGAACGTTCGACGTGCTCCCCGAGGATGCCGCGCGCCGTGGCGCGCTCGAGCACCACGCGCGACGCATCCTCGAGCGCGCCGGCTACCGGCGGATCGAGACCCCGGCGTTCGAAGCCACCGAGCTGTTCGCCCGTGGCGTCGGCGAGGCGACCGACATCGTTCAGAAGGAGATGTACACCTTCGACGACGGGGGCGGGCGCTCGTTGACGCTGCGCCCGGAGGGCACCGCGCCGGTCTGCCGCGCCTACGTCCAGCACGGAATGCACAAGCTGCCCCAGCCGGTCAAGCTCTGGTATCTGTCGAGCTTCTTCCGAGCCGAGGCGCCGCAGCGGGGGCGCTACCGGCAGTTCTGGCAGGTCGGCGCCGAGGCGATCGGCTCGGCCGAGCCCGAGGCGGACGCCGAGCTGATCGTGCTGCTCGCCGAGCTGCTCGAGGCGCTCGGGGTGCGCGAGCTGCGCCTGCGGCTCTCAAGCCTCGGCAGCCCGGAGACGCGTGCCGCCTATCGCGCTGAGCTGATCGACTACCTGCGCGCGCACGAGCGACAACTCGCGCCCGAGGTGCGCGCGCGGATCGAGCTCAACCCACTGCGCGCGTTCGACTCGAGCGATCGCTCCACGCGTGAGGCGATGCGCTCCGCGCCGAAGCTGCTCGACCGGCTGGCGGCGGATGATGCCGAGCACTTTGCGCGCGTACGGGAGCTGCTCGACGATGCGGGTATCGCCTACGACCTCGACCCGACGCTCGTGCGCGGCCTCGACTACTACACGCGCACCCTGTTCGAGTTCGAGAGCGCCAGGCTTGGAGCGCAGTCGGGGGTCGGCGGGGGCGGACGCTACGACCGGCTCATCGAGCAGATCGGGGGCCCTCGGACTCCCGCCTGCGGCTGGGCTGCGGGGGTCGAGCGGATGCTCCTGGCGGCCGGTGAGCTGCCCCTTGCCGAGCCCGTCCTCGACCTGTATGTGGCGACGCAGACGAGCGCCTCCGATGCGAAGCGCGGCGGGGGGCAGGTGCGCCGAGCTGCGTTCGCGCTCGCCCTCGACGCGCGCCGGGCGGGGCTGGCGGCGCAGCTTGAGCTTGCAGGCCGCGGGCTCAAGGGCCAGCTCAAGCAGGCGGATCGGCTGCGGGCGCGCTACGTTGCGATCGTGAGCGAACCTGGGCACGCGCTGCTGAGAGAGATGGAGTCGGGCGAGCAGCGCGAGCTTGAGCTTGGGCAGGTGATCCACGAGGTCCTGCGCGCCGGGCACCCGGCATGACCGGTCCGCCACGGGCGAGGAGAGGCGGGACGGCCGAGGCGCGCTCATGATCGGGCCACCGCGGGCCAATCGCTTCCGAGACGCCTGGTGCGGCACGCTCTCGTCCGCACGCGCCGGCGAGCGCGTACGCGTCGCCGGCTGGGTCGACGCCCGCCGTGATCACGGTGGGCTCATCTTCATCGACCTGCGCGACCGCTCCGGGGTGCTGCAGCTTGTCTTTCACCCCGAGAGCGCGCCCCCCGAGGTGTTCTCCCTGGCTCACGCGCTGCGCTCCGAAGATGTGCTGTGCGCGTCCGGGACGGTGGCGCTGCGTGACCCCGAGAACGTCAACCCGCGCCTTGCGACGGGCGAGGTGGAGCTCAGCGTCGCGGAGGCGGAGCGGCTGGCCGACGCCGACACGCCGCCGTTCCCGCTGGACGATCAGATCGCGGTCGATGAGGCGCTGCGGCTGCGCCACCGCGCCCTCGACCTGCGCCGCGCCCCGATGCAGCGGACGATTGCCCTGCGCCATCGGGTGATCCAGGCGATGCGCCGCGTCCTCGACGCGCGCGACTTCATCGAGATCGAGACCCCTTACATGACCCGCTCCACCCCGGAGGGCGCGCGCGACTACCTGGTCCCGGCGCGGATCGCCCCAGGCTCCTTCTACGCGCTGCCCCAGTCGCCGCAGCTGTTCAAGCAGCTGCTGATGGTCGCGGGCTTCGAGCGCTACTACCAGATCGCGCGCTGCTTCCGCGACGAGGACACGCGCGCAGACCGTCAGCCCGAGTTCACGCAGCTCGATCTCGAGATGTCGTTTGTCGAGGAGGACGACGTGATCGAGTGCGTGGAGGCGGTGATGGCCGAGGTGTTCGCGGTTGCGCAGTTCGAGGCGCCGCCGCCGCCGTGGCCGCGGCTGACGTGGGCGGAGGCGCTCGAGCGCTTTGGCATCGATCGGCCCGACACGCGCTTCGGGCTTGAGCTGGTGGATCTGAGCGGTGCGCTTGCAGGCTCCTCCTTCCAGGTGTTCGCCTCCGCGCTTCGCGACGGAGGGGTCGTGCGGGGGCTGAACGCCGGCCGGCGCGAGCTGGCGCGCTCCGAGCTCGACGAGTTGACCGCCTTTGCCCGCCGTCAGGGGGCGAAGGGGCTCGTCTGGGCGTTTGTCCAAGGGGACGGGTCGCTGCGCTCGCCGATCGCCAAGTTCCTGGCCCCCTCCGAGGTCGCCGCCGTGATTGAGCGGCTGCGCGCCGCGCCCGGCGACCTGCTGCTGGCGGTGGCCGATCAACCCACCGTGGCAGCGCGAGCGTTGGGCGCGCTGCGCGTCGAGCTGGCGCGGCGCTTCGGGCTGATCCCGCCCGACCGGCACGAGCTCGTGTGGGTTACCGCCTTCCCGGCGTTCGAGTGGGATGAGCAGGCGGGGCGGTGGGATGCGACGCACCATCCGTTCACGGCTCCAACCGGATCGTTTGATGACCCCGGCAGCATGTCCTCCCGCGCATACGACCTCGTGCTTGACGGCTGGGAGATCGGCGGCGGCTCGATCCGCATCCACGATCGGGCGGTGCAGCAGCGGGTGTTCGAGCTGCTTGGGATGGGCGAGGAGGAGGCCCAGGCGCGCTTCGGCTTTCTGCTCGATGCCTTTCGCTACGGGGCGCCGCCGCATGGGGGGATCGCGATGGGCATCGACCGCATCGTCGCGCTGCTCGCGGGGGTCGAGTCGATCCGCGATGCGATCGCGTTTCCGAAGTCCGCAAGCGGCGCGGATCCGCTCACGGGCGCGCCCGCGCCGGTTGCGCCCGAGCAGCTGCGCGAGCTGGGGTTGCGCCTCGCGTGAGGCGCGCCGTCCGGTCGAGGTTCGGGGATCAGCGCTCAGGTTTGGCTGCAGGCTGCCGATAGCAGCGGCGATGGCCACGGTTTCCAGACCGCTGCTGGCGCTGCTCGCCGCAACCGTGCTCGGGGCGGTGGTGTGGATGGTCGCGCTCAGGCCCGCATCGGGCGGGGGAGCCCCGGCGGCGAGCGCAACCGGATCGCGGCCGAGCGCGGCGAGCGCAACCGGATCGCGGCCGAGCGCGGCGAGCGCAACCGGCTCGCGGCCGAGCGCGGCGAGCGCCACGGTAGCCTCCCGCGCCCATGTCCACCGGGTCACGCACGTCGAGATCGCCTCGCCGGCGGCGCCGGCGGCCCGTCCGCATGCCGGGCGTGCGTCCGCCCCGGCGGCCCGTCCGCATGCCGGGCGCGCCTCCGCCCCGGCTGCCCATCCGCATGCCGGGCGCGCCTCCGGCCCGGCGGCCGTCGACGCTGCCCTGCGCGCCGGACGCGTGGTGGCGATCCTCTTCTACAACCCGGCTTCCGCCGACGACCTCGCCGTCCGCTCGGAGCTGCTTGGCCTGCGCACGCCGCGGCGCGTGCTCAAGCTGGCCGTGCCGAGCGGACAGATCGCCGCTTACTCGGCAATCACCGTGAGCATCCCGATCACGATCACGCCGACGCTTGTGATCGTCGACGCGCGGCATCAGGCGACGGTGATCACCGGCTTTGCGAGCGCGTTTGAGATCGCCAGCCGGATCGATACCGCGCTGGCGGTACGCCCGCCGCACGCCGGCTGACGGTCGCGCGCCCGGACCCCCACGAGCGCGGTCTATCCTCGCCGCAATGGATACGCTCGCCTTCGAGCACCACCTCACCTCGCCGCAGGGCGCTGGTCGCGAGCCGCGCGGCGGCTTCACCGTGCTCGCCGGTGGCGGCGCGTGCTGCGATCGGATCCGCTTCACGGTGGCCACCGACGGCGAGCGGATCACCGACGCAGGCTTCCAAGCGTTCGGCTGCGGCGCCACCACTGCCGCCGGCAGCGCCGCAGTGGCGCTCGCGCGCGGGCGCTCGCTGCTCGAGGTCGCGCGGATCGGCGCGCGCGAGATCGCGGGCGAGCTCGGTGGCCTCAGCCCTGGCAAGCTGCACGCGGCCGAGCTTGCCGCCGACGCGCTCGCGCGCGCGCTCGGCGCGGCAGCCGCCGCCCGCGGTGCGCTCACGCCGCCGCCTGCAGGGCGCACGCTGGTGGCGATGAGTGGCGGTGTCGACAGCGCCGTCGCGGCGCTGCTGTGCGCACGGGCTGGCGGCGAGGTTGCGGCGGTGACGCTCGAGCTCTGGCGCGATCCGGAGAACGACTCCGAGCGCAGCTGCTGCTCAGCCTCCTCGGTGGCGCAAGCGCGGGCGCTCGCGCACTCGCTCGGCCTGCCGCACTTCACGCTCGATCTGCGCGAGCGCTTCCGTGAGGGGGTGGTCCAGCCGTTCATCGCCGGCTTCGCCGCCGGCGAGACGCCGAACCCGTGCGTGCGCTGCAACGGCAGCGTACGGCTCGACGCGATGCTCGAGCTGGCCTCGCGCCTTGGCGCTCGCGAGCTGGCGACCGGCCACTACGCGCGGCTCGCCGAGCTCGACGGCGATCAGGGGCCGTTGCTGCGGGTGGCGGCCGACCGCGGCAAGGATCAGACGTACATGCTCGCGGCGCTTGAGCCCAGCTCGCTCGCGCGCCTGCGCTTCCCGCTCGGACAGCTGAGCAAGACCGCGGTCAGGCGGCTTGCCGCGGAGGCCGGCCTGCCGGTCGCATCCAGGCCCGATTCGCAGGACCTCTGCTTCCTCGCCGGAACCGACCGCGAGCGCTTCCTGCGACGGCACGGCGCGCTCGAACCCGGAGCGGGCGAGGTGGTCGACAGCCGCGGCAGAGTGCTCGGACGCCACCGCGGCCACCATCGTTACACCGTGGGCCAGCGGCGCGGCCTTGGGCTGGCGGCGACAGAGCCCCTTTACGTGCTCGAGAAGGACGCCCGCACCAACCGCATCGTGGTCGGCCCGCGCGCCCAGCTGCTCGCCCGTCGCGTGGCGCTGCGGGCCGCGCGCCTGCATCGCGACGGCGCGCGCGTCGATCGTGTCAGGCTGCGCTACCGGTGCCCGCCGATAGGATGCAGGCTCGCCGATGCGCCACCCGCGGGGCGGCACAGCTCGCTGGCGCTCGAGCTCGAGCAGCCGTTCGCGGGCGTTGCCCCAGGACAGCTCGCCTGCCTGATGGATGGCGAGCTGGTTGTCGGCTGGGGGACGATCGCGCGCGCGGAGCGCAGCGGCGGCAAAGGCGTCATCAACGCGAACCCGAGGTGAGCCCGATGCCAGCCCAGGCCAGCCTTCAGGACAACCAGATCACACCGGCGCTGCTCGAGCGTCTGGCACGGCTCGAGGCCCCGGACGACGCGTACGTGATCTCCGTGTATCTGGACCTCGACCCGTCGGAGACGCTGGCGATCCCGCGCGCCCGCCGTACGCAGATCACCTCGCTGATCGACGAGGCAAGGCGACTGGCGGCAGCCGAGCCGGAGCTCCCCCATGAGCAGCGCATGCGACTGCGCGCGGACATCGAGCGCGTGCGCGAGCTGCTCGAGCGCCAGCTTGTCGATGGGCCGCTCGCCGAGGGCGCCCGTGGGCTTGCGGTGTTCGCGTGCGAGGCCGCGTCGCTGCTTGAGGCGGTACGGCTGCCGCGGCCGGTGCGCTCGCGGGCGACGCTCGCTCGCCGCCCGCTGATCCAGCCGCTGGCGGAGATCGGCCCGCCGCGGCCCTGGGCGGTTCTGCTCTGCGACGGCGACGATGCGCGATTGCTCGAGAGCAGTGGCGAGCGGCTGGTCGAGCTCGAGCGCTTCTCCGACGAGCTGCGCCGCCGGGCGGGCCACGGCGTATGGGCGCCCGAGCGCACGGACGCGCCGCTGCCCGAGGATGAGCTAGCCCATGTTCGCCGGGCGGCCGTGCTGCTCGCCGAGAAGGCGCGCGCGCGGGGCTATGAGCGGATCGCACTCGGTGCCGACCAGCGGATCTACGGCGAGATCGAGCGGCGGCTGCCCGAGGAGCTGCGGCGGCGGCTGATCGGGCGCTTCGACGTCGACGCCGACGCTGCCTCGCCGGCGGAGGTTCGCGCTCGGGTCGAGCCCCTGCTGCGGGCTGCCGAGGAGGCTCGCCGTGCTGCCGCGCTTGCGCAGCTCGATGCGCAGGGGGTGTGCGGCCCCGACGCGACGCTTGGCGCCCTCCACGAGCGGCGCGTGCGGTTGCTGCTGGTGCAGGAGGGACGGGAGCTGCCCGGGGCGCTGTGTCCAAGCTGCGGACGCGCCGCCGCCGTGGGCGGCCGCTGCCCGCTCGACGGAGCGTGGATGCGACCCGAGGCGAACGTGCTCGACTGGGCCGCCGCGCGCGCAATCGACCAGGGCGCCGAGATCCTCGCGGTTGGAGAGGGGCTTGAGCGCTGCGGCGGGGTGGGCGCGCTGCTGCGCTTCTGAGGGTCCGCGGCGGGGTGGGCGCGCTGCTGCGCCTCTGGGGGCTGCGGCGCAGTGGTGCCTCGCCGCCGACTCAAGGAGCGCCCACGCCGCGGCTGCGGGAGCCGGCATACACTGGGTGTCGATGACCTCGGATGAGATCCGCGCGACCTTCCTGCGCTTCTTCGAGGAGCGCGATCACCTCCGACTGCCCTCGGCATCGCTGATCCCCGCCCAGCTCGACCCCTCGGCGCTGTTCACGATCGCGGGCATGCACCCGCTCAAGCAGTACTTCCTTGGCACCGAGCGTCCGCCGCATCCGCGGGTGACCACCTGTCAGAAGACCTTCCGCACCGCCGACATCGAGATCATCGGCACCACCACCCGGCATCTGACCTTCTTCGAGATGCTCGGCAACTTCAGCTTCGGCGACTACTTCAAGCGCGAGGCGGTCCGCTTCGCCTGGGACCTCTCGCGCGAGGGCTTTGGCTTCCGCGAAGAGGATCTGTGGGTGACGGTCTTCGGCGGCGACGAGCAACTCGGCCTCGGCCCCGACGAGGAGGCGATCGAGGCCTGGCTTGAGGTGGGCGTGCCAGCCGAGCGGATCGTGCAGTGTCCGCGCTCGGAGAACTTCTGGCAGGCTGGCCCCACCGGCCCGTGCGGGCCGTGCTCGGAGCTCTACCTCGACCGCGGCTTGCAGTTCGGCAAGGCGGACGATCTGCCTGGCGAGGACAACGAGCGCTTTATGGAGTACTGGAATCTGGTCTTCATGCAGTTCGACCAGAACCCCGAGAACGTGCTGACGCCGCTGCCCGCGAAGAACATCGACACCGGGCTCGGGCTGAACCGGATGGCGGCGATTTTGCAGGACAAGCCGAGCGTGTTCGAGACCGACCAGTTCTGGCCGCTGATCCGCCTCGGCGAGGAGCTGTCCGGGCGCCGCTACGGGGAGGATTTCCCGATCGACCGGGCGCTGCGACTGCTGGCCGATCATGCGCGCGCGATGACGTTCCTGCTCGCCGACGGGGTCGTGCCGTCGAACGAGGAGCGCGGCTACGTGCTGCGGCGGATCATGCGCCGCGCGATCCTCCAGGGTCGGCGCACGCTCGCGCTCGAGCCGGGCTTCCTCGGACGGTATGCGGACGTTGTCGGGGAGTTGATGGGAGGGGAGTACCCCGAGCTGCATGAGCAGCGCGAGGCGATTCACCGGTGGCTGTCCTCCGAGGAGGAGAGCTTTGGGCGCACGCTCGAGCAGGGCAGCCGGCTGCTCTCCGAGCTGATCGAGCGCGCTCGTGAAAGTGGCGCCGAGGGGATCTCCGCGGGCGACGCCTTTCGCCTGCACGACACCTACGGCTTTCCCATCGACCTCACGCTCGAGCTGGTGGCAGAGCAGGGGCTGGGCGTCGACGAGGAGGGGTTCGAGGCGCTGATGGAGCAGCAGCGGCGCCAGTCGCGCGCGGCCGCTGCGCGCTCCGGCGGGGGCGGCGATGAGCTGCGCGAGCTCGCGGCCGAGTTGGCGGCGCAGGCAGCCCCGACCGAGTTCCGCGGCTACGAGCTTGAGGAGCTGGAGACGACCGTCACGCAGCTGCGGGAGCGCGACGGCCAGCTGCTCGTCAAGCTTGCGGCCTCGCCCTTCTACGCCACCGGCGGCGGCCAGGTCGCCGACTCGGGCTGGGTGTGCTGCGCCGACGGCGACTGCCGCGCGCGGGTGGCTGACGTCGTGCGGCTCGGCGAGGATCAGGTGGTGGCGCTCGTGCCGGAGCGCGGGGCTCTTGAGCCCGGCGAGCGGGTGCGGGCCGAGGTTGACCACCTCGCGCGCCGTGCGACCGAGCGCAATCACACCGCCACCCACCTGTTGCACGCGGCGCTGCGCCAGATCCTCGGTGGCCACGTGCGCCAGGCGGGGTCCTACGTCGGGCCGGACAAGCTGCGCTTTGACTTCACCCACGGGCGGGCGCTGACCGCGGAGCAGCTCGAGGCCGTGGAGGACCGCGTCAACGAGTGGATCGCCGCCGGAGATCCGGTTAGAGCGCTGACGACGACCCTCGATGAGGCGCGGGCGCTTGGTGCAATGGCGCTGTTCGGCGAGAAGTACGGGGACATCGTGCGGATGGTCGAGGTCGGCGACGGCAGCTACTCAAGAGAGCTGTGCGGCGGCACGCATGTGCGCAGAACCTCGGAGATCGGTGTCTTCAAGATCATCGCCGAGACCTCAAGCGCGGCCAACGTGCGGCGGATCGAGGCGCTGACAGGGCCGGCGGCGGTGGAGCTGCTGCGCGCCCACGATCGCGCGCTGACCGAGGCGGCGGCCGCGCTGCGGGTTGCGCCCGAGCGCGTCCCGGAGGCGGCGGCGCAGCTGCGCTCGCGCGTGCGGGAGCTCGAGCGGGGAGCGCGCGCGGCTGGCGCGAGGCTCGAGGGGGTGGACGTCGACGCGCTGCTTGCCGCGGCAGCCGAGCGGAGTGGCGCGCGGGTGCTGGCGAGCACCGTCGCGGGGGTCGAGGGCAAGGCGCTGATGGAGCTGCTCGACCGGCTCAAGGGCCGCCTTGGGGATGCGGCGATCGTGCTGGGATCCGCGCACGATGGCCATGTCGAGCTCGTCGCAAGCGTCGCGCCCGCGCTGGTCGAGCGCGGGCTGAAGGCGGGCGAGATCGTGAAGGCGGCAGCCGCCGTCGTCGGCGGCGGCGGCGGCGGGCGCGACACGCTCGCGCGCGCAGGCGGCCGCGACGCCGAGAAGCTGCCGGAGGCACTTGAGGCCGCGCGCGCCGCGATCGACGCGGCGCTTGCGCGCACCTAGCCTCCGCCGTCACCGCCGCGGTCGGATCTGCGCAGGGCGGCGACATTAGACTGCGCTACCGTGTCCAGGCGTTCGCTCGAGGGTTGCGCGCGGGTGCTGGCGCTCGACTACGGGCGCTCGCGTTGCGGCTGCGCGGTGAGCGATCCGACCGGGGTGGTGGCGCGGCCGCTCGAGCCCGTCGCCCAGCCCAGCTCCCGGCGCGGGTTGCGGCAGCTGCGCGCGCTCGTGGGCGAGCTCGGCGCAAGCCTGGTTGTGGTCGGGCTGCCGCTGCGCTTGAGCGGCGGGGACTCGGAGCAGACGCGGGAGGCGCGCGCGTTCGCCCGCCAGCTGCAACGCGCCCTGCCGGTTCCGGTTGAGCTCTACGACGAGCGCTTCACCACCGTGCTCGCGCGCCGTACCGGCGGGCGCGCGGCGGAGGACTCGCGCGCCGCCGCCCACCTGCTCGAGCAGTGGCTCGAGCACGCGGCGGCGCGCGCGTCGCGCGCCGCAGCAGGGGCGGGGGCGGAGCTGCCGGGGGCCACGCAAGCCGCAGGCGCCGATGGCTGAGGGCAGGCGCACCGCCGCCGAGCGCGAGCTTGCCAGGCGCGAGCGTGAGCGGCGACGCACCGGCTCGGCCCGCCGAGCTCCCGCGCGGGCGCGCCGCCCGCCGAGGCCGGGGCGCGGGCACCGCCGCGCGCCGCGGATCCTCGCTGCCGTCGCCCTTGCGCTCGCGGCCGCCCTGATCTGGTTTCTGGTCGCGCTCTTTCAGCCCTTCCACGGTCCCGGCCACGGGCGGGTGCGCCTGACGATCCCGCGCGGGGCGAGCGCCAGCGAGATCGGGGATCTGCTCGCTCGCCACGGCGTGGTCGCCTCGAGCTTCTTCTTCGACCTGCGCGCGACGCTCGCCGGCGATCGCGGCCGCTTCTACGCGGGCACGTACGAGCTGGAGCGGGGGATGAGCTACGGGCAGGCGTTGGCCGTGCTCACCAGCGCCCCCCCGGCGCCGCCGACGACCGAGCTGACGTTGATCCCCGGCCACTCCCGCGCGCAGGTGGCGGCGATCCTGCGCCGGGAGGGGATCGGGGGCAACTACCTGGCGCTCACGCGCCACTCGCCGCTGCTTGACCCGGCAAGCTACGGCGCCCCGCGCGACACCCCCAACCTCGAGGGCTTCCTGTTCCCCGACACCTACCAGCTGCGCGTGCCGATCCGCCTCTCGCAACTCGTCGCCGACCAGCTCGAGACGTTCAAGGCGCGCTTCGCCACGGTCAACATGAGCTACGCGCGCGCGCACGGCCTCACCCCATACGACGTGCTCATCATCGCCTCGATGGTTGAGGCCGAGGCGGCGACCGAGCGCGACCGGCTGCTGGTCGCCTCGGTCATCTACAACCGACTGCGACTGGGGATGCCGCTGCAGATCGACGCCACCACCCGCTATGCGACCGGCAACTACACAAAGCCGCTGACGGCCGCGCAGCTCGACTCCCCCTCGCCGTACAACACTCGCATCCACAGGGGGCTGCCGCCGACGCCGATCGACAGTCCCTCACTGGCCTCGATCGAGGCGGCTGCCCATCCGCCGAGCACGAGCTATCTGTATTTCGTGGTCAAGCCGTGCGGCAACGGCGCGATGGCGTTCACCTCGAGCTACAGCCAGTTCCTCTTGGACCAAGCCGCCTACGAGCGGGCCCGCGCCGCGCGTGGCGGCAACTCGCCCGAGTTCTGCCGCCGGCACGGACGGTGATGGCAGCGGCGGGCGGCGCGGGTGAAGCTGTCACTCCCGGGCGCGCGCAGGCGCGCCTCGGCGTGCTCGGCTGGCCGGTGGCGCACAGCCGCTCGCCGGCGATGCACAACGCGGCGCTGCGGGAGCTTGGGCTGTCATCCTGGCGCTACCAGCTGCTGCCGGTCCCGCCCGAGCTGTTTGCGGAGGTGGTGCGTGCGCTGCCTGCCGCAGGGTTCCGCGGCGCGAACGTGACGATCCCACACAAGGGGGCCGCGCTTGCCTTGGCCGCTTCGGCAAGCGAGCGTGCGCGCGCGATCGGGGCGGCAAATACGCTCGTATTCGGCGAGGACGGCGCGATCGAGGCCGACAACACCGACGGGCCGGCGCTGCTTGAGGCGCTCGGCGAGCGCGCTGCCGGCGCCACCGCGGTCGTGCTCGGCGCCGGCGGCAGCGCCCGCGCCGCGATCTGGGCGCTGCGCCGCGCGGGCGCGGCGCGCCTTCTCGTCTGGAGCCGCAACCGCCGGCGCGCGCGGGAGCTGTGCGATTTGCTCGGCGGTGAGCCCGCGGAGGAGGGTGAGCTGGGCGGCCAGCTCCTTGTCAACTGCACGCCGGTGGGGCTCGAGGGCCTCGAACAGGAGCCGTTCAAGGCGCTGCCGTTGACTGCCGATCATCTGTCGAGGTACGAGACCGTGATCGACTTCGTCTACGGCGACGGTGAAACGCGGCTGGCGCGCGCCGCGCGCGAGCGGGGGGTGCGGGTGATCGACGGGCGTGAGCTGCTGCTCCGCCAGGGGGCCATTGCGTTTGAGCGCTTCACCGGCCGGCGTGCACCGATCGAGGTCATGCGGAGGGTCCTCGCGCCTTGAGCGAGAACGTCGCCCCGCTACGCTCCCGTGAGCAGGCGGCGGGGGTCGGCCGCGTGACCGACCTTCGCAGCGGCATCACGCCGCCGCGCCAGCGCGGCGGCTCGAGCCGGTTCTTGACCGACGTGCTCGTCGAGCTTGGCTTCGTCGGGCGCGAGCGCGTCGAGCGGGCGATCGGCGAGGCCCGCGCGGCGGGCGTGCCGCCGGAGCGGCTGTTGCTCGAGGCGCGCGCGATCACCGCCGAGCAGCTCTCGCACGCGATCGCCGAGCGCTACGGCCTCGACCACCTGGACCTGACCGTCTTCAAGGTCGACATGGCCGCCGTCAACCTGCTGAGCGCGAGCGCGGCGCGCCGCTACGGCGCGGTGCCGGTGGCGTTCATCGACGAGCGCACCCTGTTGGTGGCGATGTCGGATCCCGCCAACGTGCTGGCGATCGACGACATCGCGCTGCTGACGCGGCTTGAGGTGCGCCCCGCGGTCGCCTCAGCCGAGGACATCGCGCAGCTGATCGTGCGCATGAGCCGGTTCGAGGCCTCGGTGCAGGAGGCGGTCGAGGAGGGGGAGGAGGGGGCCGGGCCGGTCGAGATCGTCGACCTGCGTGAGTCGGCCGAGGACGCGCCGGTGATCAAGTTCGTCAACTCGATCATCGCCCAGGCCGCCGAGCGCGGCGCCTCCGACATCCACTTCGAGCCGCAGCCCGACCAATCCGGTCGCGGCGTCGAGCTGCGCGTGCGGATGCGGATCGACGGCGTGCTCTCCGATGAGGCGACGGTGCCAAGGCGGATGGTCGGCGGTGTGATCTCGCGCATCAAGATCATGAGCGACCTCGATATCGCCGAGCGGCGGCTGCCGCAGGACGGGCGCGTCGGCCTGACCGTCGAAGGGCGCCACGTGGACCTGCGCGTGGTCACGATCCCAAGCGTCCACGGCGAGGCGGTCGTGTTGCGGATCCTCGACAAGCAGGGGACCCGGCTTGAGCTCGAGCGCCTCGGCATGCAGCAGCTCGAGCTCGACCGCTTCCGTCGCGCGTTCACCCGCGCGCACGGGGCTGTCCTGGTCACCGGGCCGACCGGCTCGGGGAAGTCGACCACGCTGTATGCGGCGCTGCGGGAGCTCAACACCGCCGAGAAGAACATCATCACGATCGAGGATCCGGTCGAGTACCAGATCGAGGGGATCACGCAGGTGCAGGTGAACCTCAAGGCGGGCCTGACGTTCGCGACCGGGCTGCGCTCGATGATGCGCGCGGACCCCGACATCCTGATGGTCGGGGAGATCCGCGACCGGGAAACTGCACAGATCGCGATCGAAGGCGCCCTCACCGGCCACATGGTGCTCTCGACTCTGCACACCAACGATGCTCCCTCCGCGATCACGCGGCTGATCGAGATGGGGATCGAGCCGTTCCTGGTCGCCTCGGCGATCGAGTGCGTGATTGCGCAGCGGCTGGCGCGCACCCTGTGCGCCCACTGCAAGGCGCGCACGATCATCCCCGCAGAGGTGCTGCGCGAGCACGGCTTCGCCGCCCAGTTCGATCTGGACGCATACGAGCCGGTCGGGTGCGCGCGCTGCGCTCACACCGGTTATCGCGGCCGCACCGGGCTGTTCGAGGCGATGCCGGTCTCCGAGGAGATCCGCGCGCTGGCGTTGCAGCGCGCGCCGGCCGAGCAGATCGGCCAGGTTGCCCTGCGCGAGGGCATGCGCCGCCTGCGCGAGGATGGGCTCGACAAGGTCAAGGCGGGCGTCACCTCGATGGCCGAGATCGCGCGGGTGACCGGGTCCTCCTGAGTCGAGCGTCCATCGAGCCGTCCCACGTTCAAGCCGCGCGGCCCCGCGCCGATAGCGCTCGTATGGAGCTCGACTTCGCCGAGGTGCTGCTCGAGGTGGTCGCCCGCCGCGCCTCCGACCTGCACATCACCGCCGGCGCGCCGCCGATGGTGCGCATCCGCGGCCGGTTGGCGCCGCTCGACGGCTACCCGAAGCTGACGCCCGCCGACACGCGGGAGATCATCTATTCGATCCTCTCCGACGCGCAGCGCCAGCGACTTGAGACCGACTGGCAGCTTGACTTCGCCTACCAGATCCCGGGCATCGCGCGCTTCCGCGTCAACGCCTACTTCCAGCGCATGTCGCTCGGCGGCGCCTTCCGCCTGATCCCCTTCGAGATCGCGCCGCTTGAGACGCTTGGATTGCCGCCTGCCGTAGCCGAGTTCGCCAAGCGCCCGCGTGGCCTGGTGCTGGTCACCGGCCCGACCGGCTCGGGCAAGTCGACCACGCTCGCCTCGCTGATCGACGTGATCAACTCCGAGCGCGAGGAGCACATCATGACGATCGAGGATCCGATCGAGTTCCTGCACCGCCACAAGCGCTGCATCGTCAACCAGCGCGAGCTCGGCTCCGATGCGACCAGCTTCGCGGACGCGCTCAAGGCGGCTCTGCGCCAAGACCCCGACGTGATCCTCGTCGGCGAGATGCGCGACCTGGAGACGATCGGGACCGCGATCACCGCCGCGGAGACGGGTCATTTGGTGTTCGCGACGCTCCACACCCAGGACACGCCGCAGACGATCGACCGCATCATCGATGTGTTCCCCCCGAGCCAGCAGGGCCAGGTGCGGGCGCAGCTGTCGATCGCGCTGCAGGGGATCCTCACGCAGATGCTGCTGCCGACCGCCGACGGGGCAGGTCGCGCTGTCGCGGCGGAGGTGCTTGTCCCCACGCCGGCGGTGCGCAACCTGATCCGCGAGGGCAAGACGCACCAGATCTACTCGGTGCTGCAGACCGGCGGCGCGCACGGGATGCAGACGATGGACGCCTCGCTCGCGCAGCTGGCACGGGCCGGCAGGATCACCCGCCAACTGGCCGAGTCGCGGGCGCACTCGCTCGAGGAGCTGCGGCGGCTGCTCGGTCCGGCGCCGGCGCGGGTCGCGGCCTGAGCGGGGGCTGCCGTGGCCACGTTCGTCTTCAAGGCGATGGACATGGCGGGGGCGCCGGCCCGGGGCGAGGTCGAGGCCGACTCCAAGCAGGATGTCGCCGAGCAGCTGCGGGGCCGCGGCCTGATCGTCATCGACATCGCGCACAAGTACCGCTCGCGGGAGTTGAACCTGGAGCTGAGCACGCGCGTCAAGCCGAAGGATCTGGCGGTCTCCTCACGGCAGCTGGCGACGATGGTCTCCTCCGGGATGTCGATCCTGCGGGCGCTCTACGTGCTCGAGACGCAGACCGAGTCCAAGCGGCTGGCGAAGACGATCGCCGCCGTGCGCGGCGACGTGGAGGCCGGGCTGGCGCTGTCAGATGCGCTCGCGCGCCATCCGAAGGTGTTCTCGCCGCTGTACGTGGCGATGGTGCGCGCGGGCGAGACCGGCGGCGTCTTGGAAGAGTGCCTCGAGCGAGCCGCCTCCCAGCTTGAGAAGGACGCCGCGCTGCGCCGCCAGGTGCGCGCGGCGATGGTCTATCCGGCGTTGACGATCACCTTCGCGATCGGCGTGCTGCTGGCCCTGGTCGCGTTCCTGATCCCGGTGTTCGTGAGCGTGTTCAAGCAGTTCCCGGGGCATCTTCCCGCGCTCACGCAGTTCATGGTTGGCCTCTCGCATCTGGTCACCCACCGCTGGTATGTGCTGATCGGCGGCGTGGCGCTCGCCGCCGGCGCCTTCAGCGCTTTCAAGCGCTCGCAGTGGGGGCGCGTGCGCTGGGATGCGTTCAAGCTGCGGATCCCGCTGCGGATCGGCGACGTCGTGCAGAAGGTCGCGCTGGCGCGCTGGTCGCGCACCTTCTCCTCGCTGACGGCGGCGGGCGTGCCGATCATCCAGGCGCTCGAGATCACCGGCGCGACCGCCGGCAACGCGATCATCGAGCAGGCGATGGAGGGCGTGATCGCCTCGGTCAAGGAGGGGCGCACGATCGCCGAGCCGCTGCGCCGGGCCAAGGTCTTCCCGCCGATGGTGGGCCACATGATCGGGGTGGGCGAGGAGACCGGCGCGCTCGACTCGATGCTCGCGAAGATCGCTGACTTCTACGACGACGAGGTGGCGGCGGCGGTCAAGGCGCTTACCTCGATCCTGGAGCCTGTCATGATCATCACCGTCGGGGGGATCGTCGGCGTGATCGTGATCTCGATGTACCTCCCCTTGTTCGATATCTACAACAGCATCCCGTAGCGGGAGCGACGGTCGCTGTCGTAAGTGGTGGTGACCGTGCTTGGCTATAGGGCCCATCGTGGGCCTTATGAAGTCAGGGACGTTGGGTCCCAGCGTGTGCGCATGTCTCTCTGCGGTCACGCTCGAGTCGATCCGCCGTGCGCGCTTCAGTATCGTGCTCGCGGCGATGACCGAGCCGACCGAGGAGCGCACACAGTGCACGCCATGCCGCGGAACCGGGCATGTGATCTCCAACCTTGGCGGTAGGCCACATGTCGTGAGGTGCCCTTGGTGCGGCGGCAGCGGTCGCTTTGAGCCCGGGCGCGACGCCCAGCAGTTCGCCCCCGCCGATGAGGGTGCAAGCGATCGAACGACGGAGGCCGGGTAGCCGCCGCACCGGCGGCACTGGGCGCGCCCCGGCGCTCGCGGGCGAAGCCTGTTGGTCGCGCCGCGATCTGATCTGTCCACAGAGCGCTTTCAAGCTAGGACAAATGTCCAGAACCGTAAACTGGAGTATTTGAGGGCCGATACCGCCTGTGTCAGAGCTCAACGGTGCCAGGGCAGACCGCCCGCACGGGCGGGATGCAGAGCTACGGGCCTCGATGGATCAGAGGGAGCCGGGCTGCCGCCGGGGCTGAGGCAGCGTTCGCAGCCGGGTTGGCTGGAACCGGGGGATCTGACGGCCAAAACCAATCCACCCCGATCCCAGGAGGATCAATTGCTGCAAAAGCTCCGTCGACGTCTCCAGGAGGAGCAGGGCTTCACCCTGATCGAGCTCCTGGTCGTCATCCTGATCATCGCGATCCTCGCCGCGGTCGCGATCCCCACCTTCCTCAATCAGCGCGGCAAGGCGTACGACTCCAACGCCCAGACGATGGTCAAGAACATGCAGACGGCGGAAGAGACGTACGCGACCAACAACAACGGCACGTACACTTCAAACCTCTCGGATCTGACCTCGATCGACCCCTCGATCCAGTCGAACGCGGGCGTGAACCCGAGCGTGGTCTCGGCGAACGGCACGAACGGCTACACGGTGGCGGCAACGGCCACTCAGACCGGGGACTCGTTCACTATCACGATGAACAACGGCCAGGAGACGCTCACCTGCTCTGCTGGGACCGGCGGCGGGAAGCCTGGCGCTTGCCCGTCAAGCGGCACCTGGTAGTCCACCAAACCTCGATTACACCTCCCTCCGACAGCGGCGGGGCGGGGCCATCCGGCTTCGCCCCGCCGCTGCGTTTCCGGCGCGGGGATGAAAGCGCTCAAGGGTCCGGCGTGGACGGCCGATTCTCCAGGAGCAGATGGTGATCCTCTCCCTCAGCGCGCTGTGCGGACTTGCGTTTGGCTCGTTCTTCAACGTGCTTGCCTATCGGCTTCCGCGACGCCAGTCGCTGGTTCGACCGGGGTCACGTTGTCCATCCTGCGCGCGCGCGATCAAGCCGAGGGACAACGTCCCGGTGCTCGGCTGGCTGTTGCTGCGCGGCCGCTGCCGAGCCTGCCGGGCGCCGATCTCGCCCCGCTATCCGCTGGTGGAGGCGGCGACGGCCGCGCTCTGCGTGGCGGTTGTCGCCACTCAGCACTCCCCGCGCACGATCGCGCTCGGGCTTGGGCTGGTGGCGGTGCTGGTGCCGGTGGCGCTGATCGACCTCGATCACCGCATCATCCCCAACCGCCTGCTCGCACCCGCTGCCGCGGGCGCGCTTGCAATCGGCCTCCTGACCGACCCGAGCCGCCTGCCCCAGCAGCTGCTCGCCGGCGCGGCCGCCGGCGGCTTTCTGCTGGTGTTCGCGCTCGCCTACCCACGGGGGCTGGGAATGGGCGACGTCAAGCTGGCGGCGGTGCTCGGCCTGTTCCTCGGGGCCTCAGTTGCGGTGGCGCTGCTCGCGGGGGTCGTGGCCGGGACGATCGTGGGGGTTGCGGTGATCGCCCGCGCCGGCGTCGCACGTGGTCGCAGGACCGCGGTGCCGTTCGGGCCGCTGCTCGCGCTCGGGGGAGTGCTGGCGCTGTTCGCAGGGCCCGCGGTCATTCACTGGTACCTGCACGCGGTCGTCAGCTGAGGGCCTGAAGCAACCGATGCGACGGTGGATGGCAACGGTGGCGGCGGTGCTGGCGGTGGGAGCGCTCGCGCCGGCCTCGGCCGCGGCCGCAGCTGCACACCAAGCTGGGCGGGGCGCCACCATCGCTCGCCAGGGACGCGATCTGGTGCGCGAGCCGGCGAGCTTCGCGCTCGGGGTCGATCTGCCGATCTTCGAGGTTGCCTCCGAGCGCTTCGTTCCGCCCGGCTTTCACGTGGACGCGCGGCAGGCGATCATCGCCTCCGAGCGCAACCGACAGATGCTCGCCATTCATGCGCGCCAGCATCCGCTGCGGGTGGTACCGCTGCTGTGGCTCGGTCGGGAGTGGCTTGTGGACTTCTTCTACCGCGGCCACCTGGTGGCGCAGACCAACGTCTCAGGCGATGGCCGTCTCACCCACGTTTGGACCGGCCCACTGGCGCGCGCCCTCTACGTGCAGGGCGACTTCGCGGTGCCGTTTGGCCGCTGGTGGGTGATCGTTCCCTTCTCGCTGCTGTTTCTGCTGCCGTTCCTCGACCTGCGGCGGCCGATGCAACTCGCGCACCTCGACGCGCTTGCGCTCCTCTCGTTCCTCGTCTCCTACCTGCTGTTCGACCACACGGCGCTTGTGGCCGGCGTGTGGGCGGCGTACCCGCCACTTGCGTATCTGATCGGGCGGATGCTGTGGCTGGGCCACGGGCGGCCGCTTCGGTTGGAGCGTCGATGGACCCCTTGGCCGGCGCGGGGGCGGACACCCTGGCGCAGGCGTGGAGAGATCGCAGGACGGGCCAACGGTCGCATCGCGCCGCTGCTGCCGACCGCGGTGCTCGCGGTGGGCCTGATCGCGCTGATCGCCGCGCGCGTCGCGCTCAGCCTGATCGACCGCACGGTCGCCGATGTCGGCTACGCGTCGGTGATCGGCGCCCACCAGATCGCGGCGGGCGCGCCGCTTTACTTCACCAGCGCAGCTCACGGCGACACCTACGGCCCAATCGCCTACCTCGCGTATCTGCCGTTCGAGCTCCTCTTCCCCTGGCACGGAGCGTGGGACTACCTGCCATCGGCGCATGCCGCCTCACTCTGCTTTGACCTCGTGACGGTAGGCGGGCTTGTCGTGCTTGGCCGGCGACTGCGCCGTGGAAGCGAGGGCTGGCGGCTGGGGCTCGCGCTTGGATGGGCCTGGGCGGCCTGCCCGTTCACGCTGCTCGCGCTGATGATGCACACCAACGATGGCCTGATCGCGATGCTCGCAGTGCTGAGCCTGCTTGCGTTCTCCTCGCCCGCCGCGCGGGGCGCGCTGCTCGGCCTCGGCGCGGCGGCGAAGTTCGCGCCGGCGGCGCTCCTCGGCTTGTACGCGTCCGGCCAGCGGCGCTCGCTGCGCGACGCGCTGCTCTGCGCCGGCGCGTTCCTCGCCGTCGTTGCGCTTGCGGTCGGCCTGTACCTGCCCGCGGGCGGGATCCCCGAGCTCTACCGCCAGACGCTCGGCTTCCAGCTGCACCGCACCGATGTCTTCTCGCCGTGGGCGCTTGACCCATCGCTTCACCCGCTGCAGACGGTGCTCGAGGCGGGTGCGGTGGTGCTGGCGGCGGTGCTTGCGCTGTGGCCCAGGCGACGAACGCTCGCTCAGATCAGCGCGTTGGCGGCCGCGCTGATGATCGCCGTGCAGCTGCCGGCGGTGCACTGGTTCTACTACTACATCGTCTGGTTCGCTCCGCTTGCGCTTGTTGCGATGCTCGCCCCGCCGTCGGCCGCCCCGGCGCTGTCGGTGGCCCCGGCCGCGTCGGCGCGGCCGCGCGCCGCCACCGCCGTGGGCGAGCCGGTGGGCGCCTGAGGCGATGTCGCCGCTACGCAGATCGCCGGCCCTCGCCGCGGCGCTTTGTGTGTTCGTGCTCGCGGGCGCGGCGCTCACGATCACCCATCACGAGCCGCGCCAGCCGATTCCCACGCGGGTCGCGATCGCCGACGCCCTGCGCAGCTGGAAGGTCAAGCAGGCGCTCACCGGTCTGCGCTTCACCGGCGCAAGCGCGTCGGGGTTGGATGGCCGCAACGAGCGGGTGAGCTTCTTCGATGGCTCCCGCATGGTCGCCGACGTGCTGATGCGCAGCGACGGCACCGTCGCCCAGGTCGGCAGCTACCACTCCAGCTCGGTCCCACCCTACGGCGACTGGATCGCCTATGAGCCGCCGATGCTGATCGGGCTGGGGCTGCTGTTCGCGCTCATGACCGGCGTCGCGCCACTGCGCAGGGCGCGCAACCTCGACGTGCTGGCGGCGCTCTCGTTCCTGGCAACGGTCGTGCTGTTGGCGCGCCACTACGTCGGCGCGAGCGCGCTGTCAACGGTGCCCGGCATGCTGTGGCTGACCTTTCGCTGCGCGCTGCGGGGGCTTGGGCGCCGGCGGCCCGCGCCGCCGTCGGTACCGCTGTTCGACCTGCTTACGCGTGGCCTGACGCCAAGGGAGCGCCGGCGGGTGCTCCAACTGACGCTTTTGGTGTTGGTGCTGATCTTCGTGATGGTGGGGGTGAGCTCGCCGAGCGCGGACGACGTCGCCTACGCGGTGATGGAGGGCGCGACCAGGCTCATCCATGGGGTGCTTCCGTACGGCCACCTGCCCGGGGACGTCTTCCATGGTGACACCTACCCGATCCTGAGCTACGCGCTGTATGTGCCGGTCGCGCTGCTCGAGCCGGTGAACACGATCTTCAGCTCGGTCGATGGGGCGCTTGCAGCCGCCGTGCTCGCGGCGCTGGCGGCCGCTGGGGCAGCGGCCTGGGCTGCCCGCGGTGGGGCGGCGCGCATGAAGCGGCGTCCAGGAGGGCGGCAACCGGCCGAGCTTGCCGGGCTGCGGACGGCGGTCGCGCTGCTTTCCTTCCCGCCGCTTCTGATCACCGCGTCCGCCGGGACCACCGACCCGGCGCTTGGCGCCCTCGTCATCATCGCGCTCTTGCTATGGCGTCGTCCGGCCCTCTCGAGCGGCACGCTTGCGATCGCCGGCTGGTTCAAGCTCGCACCCTTCGCGCTGGTGCCACTGTGGCTGGCGCCGCGTCGGGGCAGAGAGCTTTTGTGCGCGCTTGGCGCGCTGCTTGGGATCTCGCTCGCGAGCCTCGGGCTCATCGTCGCCCTCGGCGGCACCGGCGGTCTGGCGGCGATGGTCCACGCGATCGGCTATCAGTTCGATCGGGAGTCGCCGCAGTCGGCCTGGTACGCGCTCGGCTTGCTGTGGCTGCAGCCGCTTGGGCAGGCGGCCGTGCTCGCCTTGATCATCGCGGCGACCGTGCAGCTGTGGCGCGACCGCGCCCTCGCCGCCGACCCCGAGCGGATCGCGGCGCTCGCTGCGGCGATCCTGTTGGGCCTTCAGTTCACCGCCAGCCAGTGGGCGTTCATGTACCTGGCCTGGGCGCTGCCGCTGCTCGGATTGTCGCTGTTCCCCGAGCCGGCTTACGTCGGCGCAGCCGCTGCGACGCCACCCTCGGCGCTCGCTCACGCCCCCATCGGCGGCTCATTTGGCGTTGAGCCCGCCGAGGCGCAGGTGCTCGTCGAGCCTGGGAGCGCTCCCCCACCCGTCCAACCCGTCTGGGCCCCCTAAACCGCGCTGGACGAAAGGCCGATAGCTGGAGGCGTGATGCTTGCAAAGGCGGGGAAGACAGTCGTCGGCCTGGACATCGAGCCGGGCTATCTTGCGGCAGTTGAGGCGCGCGGCTCGCTGCCAGCGGTGGAGCGCGCGGCGGTTGCGACGCTCCCTCCCGGGGTGGTCCGGGAGGGGGAGGTCGGCGACGGCGAGGCGCTTTCATCCGCGCTGCGCGAGCTGTTCGCGACGCACCGACTGCCGCGACGCGTGCGCCTGGGCGTGGCGAACCAGCAGATCGTGATGCGCACGCTCGATCTGCCGCCGCTGAGCGATCCCAAGGACCTCGCTTCGGCGGTGCGCTTCCAGGCGCAGGAGCAGCTGCCGATGCCGATCGAGCAGGCTGTGCTGGAGCACCGCTCGCTTGGCCCTGTCGAGACGGCGGAGGGTCTCCGGACGCGCGTTCTGCTGGTGGCCGCACGGCGGGAGATGATCGAGGCGCTGCTCGACGTCGTCCGCCGCGCCGGCCTTCGCCCCGAGGGCATCGACGTCTCCGCGTTCGCGATGATCCGCGCCCTACACCGGCCCGGCGACGAGGGCACCACGCTTTACGTGAGCGTCGGCGGCGTCACCAACATCGCGATCGCGGTCGGGACGCGGTGCGCTTTCACCCGCGTCGTGCCCTATGGCAGCGAGGCGCTCGCCGCCGAGCTGGCCGAGCGCCGCGGGCTGACGCTCGCGCACGCGCACGGGTGGCTTGAGCACACCGGCTTGCGCGCCCAGCTCGAAGAGCTCGACGGCGACCCCGCAATCCTCGCCGAGGCGCGCGCCGTGCTCGTGGACGGCGCTCGCCGCCTCGCCGACGAGCTGCGCAACTCGCTCGACTTTCACCGGATGCAGGATGGCTCAAGCGCGCTCGACCGCGCGGTTCTGACGGGTCCGGCGGTGGCGATCCCCGGGTTTGCCGAGCGGCTTGGCGAGGCGCTTGGGCTGGAGTTCGAGCCGGGGGCGATCGTCGAGGCCCGTCCCGGGGCGCTGGACGGCCTCGAGCGCCACCGCCTGACCGTCGCGGCCGGGCTGACTGTGACCGAGGTCCCCGCTTGAGAGCCGTCAACCTGATCCCTGCCGATGCGCGTCGGCGGCTCGGCGCCCCCGGACGCTCGGGCGGGCTTGCGTACGTGCTCATCGGGCTGTTGGGGGCTGCGGTGCTGCTCGTGCTGGTTGCCGTGCTGACGTCGAACACGATCGCCGAACGGCAGGCGCGGGTCGGTCGGCTCCAACGCGAGGCAGCCGCGGCGCGGGCGCTGGCGACACGGCTGGCTCCATACACCGAGTTCGAGCAGCTCGCCGAGCAGCGGTCCGCGACCGTCCGGGAGATCGCCGCCGCGCGCTTCGACTGGCATGCCGCGCTTGCGCAGCTCGCACGCGTAATCCCGCCCGACACCTCGCTGCAGTCCCTGACCGGCACCGTTGCCCCGGGCGCCGGCAGCGGCGGCAGCGGCGGCGCTGCCTCGCTGCGCGCGGACATCGCCAACCCGGCGCTCGAGCTCACCGGCTGCACGCGCAGCCAGGACGAGGTCGCCCGACTGATCTCGCGACTGAGGCTGATGAGTGGCGTCACGCGGGTCTCGCTCGAGGACTCGCAGGCGGGCAGCCAGAGCACGGCGGGCGCGAGCGCCGGCGACGGCTCCAGCGGCTGTCCGGCGGGCGCTCCCAGCTTCGACCTCGTCGTCTTCTTCGAGCCGCTACCAGGTGCAGGGCCCGCCGGGCTGACGCCGAGCAGCGGCGGGATGGCCCCCGCGAGCGGCGCGACTGGAGCCGCGAGCGGCGCGGCTGGGACCGCAAGCGGTACTGCTGGTGCCACGAGCGGCGCGGCTGGGACCGCAAGCGGTACTGCCGGTGCCACGAGCGGCGCGGCTGGGGCTTCGAGCGGTGCGCCCGCCGCGCGGGGGGGTGCCGCCAGCGCCGCTGGAGGCGCCCCCGTCGGCTCCGCTGCTCCGACCACAACCCCGCCGGGGGCAGGATGAGCCAGCGCGACCGCCTGATCCTCGCCGTGGTGATCTCGCTCGCGCTGATCGGGGCCGCTTGGATGCTCCTGGTTCAGCCCGAGCGCAACCGCGCCACCCAGCTCGCCTCGCAGATCCGCCTGGCCCAGCAACAGCTACGCGGGGCCCAGGCCGAAGCGGCCGCTGCGCGCGCGGCGGCGGCTGCCTACCCGCGCAACTACGCAATGGTCGCCGAGCTGGGCGAAGCGGTGCCGGCTGACGATGAAATGCCGTCGCTGATCTACCAGCTGCAGGCGGCCGCCGAGCGGGCCCGCGTCTCCTTCCAATCGCTTGCCCTGGCCTCCTCGTCCTCATCCAGCTCCGCCACGACCACCGCCGCCGGCAAGGCCGTGAGCGCAGCGCAGCTACCGCCGGGGGCGACGGTCGGCCCAGCCGGGTTTCCAACGATGCCCTTCACCTTCACCTTCAGCGGGGATTTCTTCCGCCTCTCAAACTTCCTCGGGCAACTGCAGCGCTTTGTCACGGTGTCCCGCAACGGGATCGAGGTCCGCGGGCGGCTGATGACGATCAACGCGGTCAGCCTCGGCCCGGGGCCGAAGGGCTTCCCCCAGATCAGCGCGACGATCTCGGCGACCACCTACATGCTGCCCCAGGGGCAAGGGGCCGCCGCTGCGCCGTCTGCTGGAGGTTCGGCGGGCGCGGCAGGGTCGGCGGCGACGGGCGCGGCAGGCGCCTCCTCCTCGCCGCCGCTTGCCGCCGCACTCCCAGGAGGTGGGTCGGCGCCATGAGCCTGCTGCGCGCAATCATCGCCGACCTGCGTGAGAAGCGGCTGTGGCTGGCGGCGGCCGTGCTGCTTGCAGCGCTGATCGCGGTTCCGCTGCTGGTCTCCAAAGGCCCCACCACGGCGCGCTCCGAGCCCCCGCCACAGGCGCGCTCAGCAAGCACCGGCGGGGTCGCCGCCGCCCCCGCCGTGCAGGCGTCGACAAGTGCAGGCTCGCTCGGCGGCGGCGGGCTGTCCGGCGCCGCGCGGGATCCGTTTGCGCAGCGCTCCAGCGGCCATGCGAGCGTTGCCGCCACCGCCCCGCCGAGCACGACCGGCGAGGGCGCCGGCGGGACGCCAAGCGCCACCGCGTCGACGCCCAGCGGCGGGACGCAGGCGAGCGGCGCAACGCCCGCAGGCGAGGCTGGTGGCGGCTCCGCGAGCGGCAGCGAGGCGAGCCCCCCGACGCTCCCGCCGGTGAAGCGCCCGCTGGCGCCACAGGGTCTGACCCCGACCGAGAGCTACCGCGTCGCATTCGCGATCACCAACGCCTCCGGCGGATTCGGGACGATCGACCCGCTCGAGCGCCTGAGCCCGGTCCCAAGCGCGCAGCAGCCGCTGCTGATCGAGCTTGGCGTCCTCAACGGGGGGCAGCGGGTCCTGTTCGCCCTCCTAGGCGGCGCGACGGTGGCTGGCCCTGGCCTGTGCATCCCCGGTCGCGTCAACTGTGAGCTCGTCTCGCTCGCCCCCGGCCAGGTCGAGACGCTCTCCCGGACGAGCGCGGGCAGCTCGCAGCGCGTCGCGTACTTCGCTGTCAGCGGCATCGGGATCGATCGCCATCGGACCGCCGCGGCCGCGATGCGCGCGCGCCTGAGCGTCTCGGCCGCGGGCCAGCGGCTGCTCGGCGCCGCGAATCTGCCAGCGCTTTCGCTGTTCCGCTACGAGCCGGACCTCGGTTCGCTGGTCGACCTGCGCAACCTCGTGATCGGAGATGAGAGCTGATGTGTGCGCTCCCTGTCACCCTCGATCCTCGCAAGCCCGCGATCGGAGGCCTGGTCTGATGCGCCGCGCCCCACGATCGCCCGCAAGGGGTGCGCGCCGCCTCCTGCGCGTCGGTCGGCGCGCTCTGCTGGCGCTGGGCGCCATCGCGGCCGCGCTCCTGGCGGCGGGGCCAGCCGGCGCCGTCGTCGTCGACCCCGGCGGCTCCGGTCAGAGCGTGACGTTCGATGCCTCGGCCAGCGACAGCTATGTCGGAGTGACGCCGATGCCCGGCGGCGGGGCGCTTTCGAGCGCGGGCGTGTCGGTTGTCACCGCTGGTCCGTCATGTACGGACCCGTGGCTGTCTCCCGATCTCTCCATGGGGGTGGCGGGCGGTCTGCCCACAGGCTCGCTCTGCTATCAGGGAGGCGGGGTCCTGCATGCCAACGAGACCGTCGCGCTCGTCTGGGATCCGCTGCGCCGCTACTGGGAGGGCACCAAGCAGTACCTCGAGCAGTTCCTCCGCGATGTGGCCGGCGCGAGCGGTGTCCTCGGCACGCCGTTTGCCCTGAGCGCGCAGTACCACGATGGCTCGGGGCGGGCCGCCGACGCCTCGAAGTACGGCGGCGGCTGCGTGGACCTTGGCAACCCAGGTGGCTACACCTGCACGCTCGGTGATCGAACGGGCGCGGGCATCGGCTCGAACTACCCGAACGGCGGCAGCGGAGACTGTCAGAGCATCGTCCCCGGCACGAGCTTTCCGTACATGATGCCGGACGGATCGCTGGGGTCGGTTGCCAACACCGTCTGCCTGACGGATGCGGACATCCGCGCGGAGGTTCGGACGATCGTCTCCAGCACCGGCTTTGAGAACCTGCACGCGCCCGGTTACGCGCCGCTGATCGACGTGCTGTTGCCGGCGGGGGTTGAGGTCTGCCTGAACCAAGGCGAGACGCTGTGCTCGGCCAACACCGACAGCGCCTCGAGCAACCCGACGAGCACGGTGCAGGCGCAGTTCTGCTCCTACCACTCCTGGACGGTGGTGGACGGGGTCCGCATCGCCTACGCGGTGCAGCCCTGGACGGTGGCGCCCTGGACGAACGACGGAGGCTGCGATGAGCCAAGCCTGCCAACTCCCCCGCAGGTTCCGGCCGCAACCGCGGTTGGCATGCGGCTGGTCGGACCGCTGAGCCAGGCGCAGATCGCCGCGATCGTCAACCCCTGGCTCGATGGCTGGTTCGCCGATGATGGCTCAGAGATCGACCGCTGCGACTACCGCGGGAGTCAGTACGACAATGTGACGATCGGCTCGGCCACCTACACGCTGCCGCGTGAGGGCAACAACGGCGGCCTGATCCAGAACGACCCAAGCTCCCCGGCCTGCGCGCTCGGCGTCGTGCTCAAGCCCCAGTTCGCCGTGCCCAGCGCCGTCGAGCACGGCGATGCCGTTGCCCTCGATGGCTCGCAGACACTCTCCACGCTGGTCGTCCCAAGCGCCGAGTACCGCTGGAGCTTCGGTGATAGCACGGGCGCGATCGGGCCGAGCGTCACCCACGTCTACGCTGACGGTGGCACCTATACGGTCAGGCTGACAGTGACCGATCGCGGCGGCTACAGCGCGACGGTGACGCATACGATCTCGGTGCTCGGCCCAAGCGGCTCGGGCTCGGGCCTCCCGAGCCCCGGCTTGCGCGTCCGCGTCCAGCTGCTGCCTCAGAGCCTGGCGGCGATGCTGCGCGGCGGCATCCAAATGCGGATCTCGAGCAACGAGCGCGCCGATGCAATCGTGCGGCTGACGATTCCCCGCGCGGCGGCTCGACGCGCTCACCTCGCCGGTCCTGGACGCGGCCCGGTGACGATCGGCCGGGGCACGATTCGGGGAATCAGGCGTGGCACGATCTCCCTGCGCGTGCGGGTTTCGCACTGGGTCGCGCGCCACCTCGAGCGCGCGCGCTCCCTTACCGTCACGGTGCACCTTTTGACGTTGGCGGCGGGCGGCAGGCATGAGATGCTCGACGTCGCCGCCGGCTACTGAATCCGATCGGCGACATGGCAGCCGGCGCTCGGACGCGGCGGGCTGCGGCTTGCGCTCGGACGCGGCGGGCTGCGGCCGGCGCTCAGACGCGGCGCGCTGCGGCGACCGTGCTCACCCGATCCGCCGGCTCAGCCGACCCGCCAGCCCGTCCAGGACCTGCTCCCAGCGTCGCTCGCCGACCACCCACAGCCACAGCTCAAGGCGGTAGTCACCCACAATGCGCGCAAGCAACGGGCGCGCGACGCCGGCCCGACGCAGCGACTCGCCCCACTCCTCCACTAGCAAATCGACGATCCACTCGCCCTCGCCAAGCCGACGGATGAGCTCGCGCGGGCGCTCGCGAGCCAGCGCAAGCAGCGTCTCTCGCAGTTGGTGGGGCTCGGAGATGGGGCAAAGCCGGGGCTGTGGTCGGGATTGCGCTGGGCCTGGCCCTTGGCCTGCAAGCACCGCGCGCCCGGGAGTGGAGCTGACGTGGGCGACATGGGAGTCGGCCCGGGCGCGAGCGGAGTCGTCGGAGTTGGCCCGGGCGCGATCGGAGCCATGCGGTGAGCGAGCCACGGCGGCGCTCAGCGGTCGGGAATCACCGGCGCCCGGTCGGTGCGCCCGTAGTGCGCAACGTGCTCGCGATAGTCGATGAACATCGGCGCCTCCGGGTCGAACGGACGGGCGAGCGTCTGGAAGGCGGTCCGCTTATCGAGCGCGTCAAGTTTGTCGAGCGCCTGCGGCCGCTCGAGCGGACGCAGCTCGAGGCGCGCACGCGCCAGGTCAAGCGCCCGCTCGCCCACCTCGCTGCGCACGAGCAGCGTCGAGCGGCCGTCGTCAGAGCCAACGCTCCCGACGGACAGATCGGCGGCGTTGCCGAGGAAGTCGGCGCACTCATCGCAGCCCTTCAACGCGGCACCGTGGAAACGCTTGATCGGCTCCTCCAGCAAGGTCCGCCGCTCGTGGTCCTGGATGATGAGTCGCCCGCGGATCACATCCACGCGGCCGATCTGGTCGAGCCCGATCCCTCGCTCTTGGGCGATCAGCTCGACCATCAGCTTCTCGTAGTTGAAGCTCTTGGTGCACAAGAGCGCGATCGTGAGCCTCACGTTGTCGACCCGAGCTGAGCCGCGATGCCACGGCCGTGCTCTGATCGCCCGCAGCGCCTGAACCTCGCAAGGGGTCCCGACCGCGGCCAAGCGGGCGTCGGCCGAGAGGCCGCGACGGGAGAGCAGCTCGCTGGTGAGGTGGCCGAGCGCCATCGTCTGGTTGTAGATCGTGCCCGCGCATGCCCGCACCTCCTCGGCGCTGGTCGCCAGGTAGGGCTCCGCCTTCCAACGCTCCCGCTCGCTCTGCCGGGCGAGCAGGACGCCATCGATCTCGCCGGCCTCGAGCAGCGCGAGCAGGATCGCGCTCACCACGCCGCCGTCCTGGCCGCCCGCCAGCGTCTCCCGCGCCTTGGCGCTGTAGCTTGCCCGGACGGTATCGATCGCCCGCACATCCGCGCAGCGCTCCGCACCGTTCCCCGTGGGCGTTGCCCCCGTGATCTTCCACGGGGCGACGCGGAGGGCCGGAGCGTCTCCACCGTCGGCGTGGGCTGCCCGGTGAAGGCCCCCTGCCATCGCCTCGCCGTGCCCGTTCGCACCTTCGCCAAGGCCGTCGACGAGCCGCCAGGTGGCCTCGTAGCGCAGCCCGCCGCGTGGGCAGAAGTCCCAGCACAGCGAGCAGCCGGTGCACATCTTCGCCAGCACCGGGAGGCCCTCGTCGCCGACCGCGATCGAGTCGCTCGGGCACACCGCCACGCAGGCGCCGCATTGGATGCAGCGGCCAGCGTCGATCACGCCTGCCTCCAGCTCCCAGAACCAGATCTTCCCCGGCGCCTCGCGGACGCCGTTCATCTGCTCGCGGATTCTGAAGCCGTTCATGGCGCGATCGCAGCCGACTGGGGCTGTGCCACGAGCGTGGCGCCGAGGCTCTCCGGCGAGCTGCGCCGGCACCACTCGTGGAAGCGCTCGCCGGGCCGCCGCTCCTCTCGGAAGCGGCGCACGAGCCGCTCGAGCGCCGCCGGGATCTCCTCGAGCGGGATCGCGCCCGCCACGAAGTCGGCGAACTCGGCATCGGCACCCAGGCTTCCCCCGAGCGCGACGTCGGCTGCCTCGCAGATCGCCTCGCCCCGATGTGCGGTCTCGCCGCGCAGGCCGATGTCGGCGACCTGCGGCTGGGCGCAACCAGCCGGGCAGCCGGAGAAGTGCACCCTGATCGGCTCATCCTCGCCGTCGCCATCGCGCGCGAGACGTTGATCCAGCCAGCGGGCCAGAGCGACTGCCCGCGCCTTCGTCTCCACCACCGCAAAGCGGCAGAACTCGTTGCCGGTGCAGGCGACCGCGCCGCGCTCGAACGGCCGCGGGAAGGGCGTATGGTGTTTGAGCAGCGGCTCGGAGAGCAGCTCGGGGATGCGAGCGCGGGGAACGCCGACGAGGATGAAATTCTGATCGTTGGTCAGCCGCAGCTCGCCCGCGCCGTACTCCTCGGCGAGCGCGGCCGCCTCCACCAGCGCGCGTCCACCGATCCGCCCGACCGTCACGTTGACGCCGACGTAGCAGAGCCCCCGCTGCTTTTGCTCGTGCACGCCGAGGTGATCGCCGCGGTAGCGACGGGTCAGCGGCTGGCCGGCGGAGGCGAGCGGGAGGTCGGTGCGCGCCTGAAGCTCGGCGCGGAAGCGCTCGGGTCCCAGCTCTTGCACCAGGTAGCGCATCCGGCAGATGCCCCGGTTCTCGCGGTTTCCCAGCTCCCCGTAGAGCTGGGCGATCGCGCGTGCGGCCTCAAGCGCCTCGCCCGGGCGCACAAACACGTCGATGTCCGAGGCCAACCGCGGACCATCGGAGAGGCCGCCGCCGACCAGCACGTTGAACCCAAGCTCTCCGTTTGCGCCGCGCGCGGGCCACATGCCGATGTCATTGATCTCCGCCTGGGCGCAGTCCTCAAGGCAACCGGCGATCGAGATCTTGAACTTGCGCGGGAGGTTCGCGTACTCCCGGTTGCCGGTGAAGAAGTCCGAGATCGCACGCGCCAGCGGGTAGGCGTCGAGAGCCTCCTCCGCGTCGATGCCCGAGACCGGGCAGCAGACGACGTTGCGCGGCCCGTCGCCACACCCCTGGATCGTGGTGAGTCCGACGGCCTCAAGTCGCGCCCAGATCTCCGGTACCGCGCGGATGCTGATCCAGTGCAGCTGGATGTCCTGGCGCGTGGTGATGTCGGCAAACCCTTGCCCGAAGGTGGGGTTGGGCGCGGGACCGCGGGCGTACTGCTGGGCGATCTCCCCCACGACGCGCGCCTGCGCGGCGCCGAGGCGGCCGCCCGGCACCTTGATCCGCAGCATGAAGGCGTCGCCACCCTGCCGTTGCGGATAGATGCCCACCCACTTCAGGCGCTCCTGCTCGCCGGGGACCTCGGCGATTGCGTCGGGGCCGTCCTTGCTGTAGCGCTCGAGCACGGCCTGGCGGACGTCGAGCGGGTGGCGCTCGAGCTTCCAGCGCTCGACCTGGTTGAGTTGGCTGTAGGGGCGCAGGAACCGCACGGCGAGCTAAATGCAAAAAAGGGAGTCGAGTTTTAGCACAATTGCCCTCTGGCGCAAGCGGGGTGCGCTCTCGCGGCCCCGCGGGAGGCCGGCGCCGGTGCGTCCGGAAGTAAGCTAGGAGCCCGCTGATGGGCATCACGCTGACCACCGCGGGCGAGTCCCACGGCCCCGGGCTGACCTGCATCGTCGAGGGGCTGCCCGCCGGCCTGCAGCTCGACCGCGAGGCGATCGATCGCGATCTTGCGCGCCGGCAGCTCGGCCATGGACGAGGTGGCCGAATGAAGATCGAGCGCGACCGGGCGACGGTCACCGGTGGCGTTCGGCACGGCCGCACGCTGGGCGGTCCGGTCGCGCTCCAGATCGCCAACCGCGACTACGCCAACTGGGAGGAGCGCATGAACCCCTGGCCGGTGGAGGCGGAGGTCGCCGAGGTCCACCTGCCGCGTCCCGGCCATGCTGATCTCGTTGGCGCCTGGAAGTACGGCTTCAGCGACGTTCGCAACGTGCTCGAGCGCGCCAGCGCCCGAGAGACGGCGGCGCGCGTTGCCGGCGGCGCGCTGGCGAAGGCCCTCTTGCGCGAGCTCGGCGTCGAGGTGTACAGCCACGTGGTGCAGATCGCAGGCGTGCGCGCACCCTGCCGCGACGACCTGCGGCCGGAGGACTTCGCCGACGTCGACGAGTCGCCGGTGCGCTGCCTCGACCCCGATGCCTCGCGTGCGATGGTTGCCGAGATCGATCGGCTGCGCAAGGCGAACGAGTCGCTCGGCGGCGTCTTCGAGGTTCGTGCCTTCGGCCTTGTCCCCGGGCTCGGCTCCCACGTCACCTGGCGTGAGCGGCTGGACGGTCGCCTGGCGCAGGCGATCGTCTCAATCCAGGCGCTCAAGGCCGTCTCGATCGGCGACGGCTTCGAGCTGGCTGGCCTGCCGGGCTCGCAGGCGCATGATGAGATCTTCTACGACGAGCAGCGCGGCTACTACCGTGAGAGCAACCGCGCCGGTGGCCTTGAGGGCGGGATGACGACCGGGGAGCCGCTTGTCGTGCGGGGCGCGATGAAGCCGCTGCCGACGCTCACGCAGCCGCTCCGCTCGGTCGACATCTCGACCGGCCAACCCGCGCAGGCGCTGCGCGAGCGCACCGACTCCTGCACGGTGCCGGCCGCGGCGGTTGTGGGGGAGGCGATGGTGGCACTGGTGCTCGCCGACGCCTACCGGGAGAAGTTCGGGGGCGACAACATCGAGGATATGCGGGCGGCGCTGGCGGCCTACGAGGCGCGCATCGGCTGGAGGCGCCGGGGCGCCGGCCTTATCCGTGGTGAAGCGGCCGGGTGAGCGCCGATTGGGCTCGATGCCGGCGGATGAGCAAGGTTGCGTTCATCGGCTTCATGGGCGCTGGCAAGACGACCGCGGCGCGTGCGGCGGCCGCCGCGCTTGGAACACGGGCAGCTGACGTCGACGAGCTCCTGGAGCAGCGCCTCGGCAAGCCGATCGCGCGCATCTTCGCTGAGGACGGCGAGGAGGTCTTCCGCGCGGCCGAGGAGCGGCTGACGCTCGAGCTCCTCGCACGGAGAGGCGAGCCGCGCGTGATCGCGCTTGGCGGCGGCGCGGTGCAATCGGTGGCGGTGCGTGATGCGCTGCGCGCAGCGCTGGTGGTCTGGGTCGATGTCGACCCTGCCACCGCCTGGGCCAGGGTGAGGCGGTCGGACCGGCCGCTGGCCCGCTCGTGGGAGGGCTTCGCCGAGTTGTACGCCAAGCGCGAGCCGCTCTACGCGAGCGCTGCCGACGTCGTGCTGCCTGCGCAGCGAACCGCCGAGGCGGCCGCCGCGTTGGCCGCATATGAGAGCGCCCCTGCCGGAACACGTCTGCTGTGGGCCGCGTGCGCCTCGCGCGACTACCCCGTCTACCTCCGGGCTGGGCTGCTCACCGAGTGGCGGTTCTGGCCCCGCGCGCTCACCGGGCGGCGCTTCCTCATCACCGACGACGGCGCGGGGCCGCGCTACGGCGAGCTGCTCGAGCCGCTGCGCGGGCGCGTGGCGATCGTCGGCGGCGAGCGGTCGAAGACGCTCGCCGAGGCCGAGCGCATCTTCGGTGAGATGGCGCGCGCGGAGCTGACTCGCGCCGATCTCGTGGTCGCGCTCGGCGGTGGCGTCGTCGGCGATCTCGCCGGCTTCTGCGCTGCGACCTACCAGCGGGGCGTGCGCTGGGTGGGCGTCCCGACCACGCTGCTTGCCCAGGTCGACTCCGCCTACGGCGGTAAGACCGGGGTCGATCTGCCCGCTGCGAAGAACTACGTGGGCGCCTTCCATCAGCCAAGCGCGGTGCTTGCCGACCCGGCGACGCTGGGGACGCTGCCCGCCCCAGAGCTTGCGGCCGGCTACGCGGAGGTCGTCAAGACTGCTCTGATTGCCGGCGGCTGGCTCTGGGAGCGCGTCCGCGCCGGCGCCGATCCTGCCGACACGGAGGTGATCATGGGCTGCGCCCTGACCAAGCTCCGCGTTGTGGCGAGCGACGAGCATGACGGCGGGCCGCGCCAGGTGCTCAACCTCGGCCACACGGTTGCGCACGCGCTCGAGGCGATCACCGATTATCGGCGCTACCGCCACGGTGAGGCGGTAGCGCTTGGGCTGCTGGCGGAGCTCCGGCTCTCGGGGCTCGATCAGTTGCGCGCCGAGGTGCGCGAGCTGCTGGCCGCCCGCGGGCTGCCGGTCAACCTCGATGGCGTTGACCCCGACGCCATCGCCGCGGCGACCGGCCGCGACAAAAAGCGCCTTGGCGCAGCGCCGGTCCCCTTCGTGCTGCTCGATGCTCCCGGCGCAGCCCGGCCGGGCGCTGTCGTCGACGATCCCTCGCTGCGGGCGGCCGTGCGAGAGTTGCTGCGCAGATGAGCAGCGCCCGCAACCGCATCGAGGTGATGCACGGCGTCAACCTCGACCAGCTCGGCCGCCGCGATCCGGCCGTCTACGGCGGCCACACGCTGGAGCAGCTCGAGGTGCGGATCGCCGCGATGGCTGCGCAGCTCGGCCTCGTCCCACGCTTCTTTCACACCAACCACGAGGGCGAGTTCGTGGAGCGTCTGCACCGCCTCGAGGGGCTGGCGGATGGGATCCTGCTCAACCCGGGGGCCTGGACGCACTACTCCTATGCGATCCGGGATGCGCTCGAGCTGGCCGGGCTACCGGCGGTGGAGGTGCATCTCTCCGATGTCGATGCCCGCGAGCCGTGGCGGCGCCAGTCGGTGATCCGCGAGCTTTGCATCGGCCGCGTGGCCGGCCATGGGATCGAGGGCTACCGCGAGGCGCTCGAGATGCTGCGCGCGGAGCTGGCGCGATGAGCGGCGGTGGCCGCGCCGGACGGCTGGCGGCGCAGGTCGGCGAGCTCGGGCTCGAGCTCCTGCTCGTCTCCGCACCCGTTGACGTTCGCTACCTGACCGGCTTCAGCGGCTCGAACGGGGTCGCGCTGGTCGGTCCGCGGATGCTCCGCTTCCTCACCGACTTCCGCTACGTCGAGCAGGCTGCGGCCGAGGTCGATCCTGCGTTCGAGCGGCTCGAGGCGCCGCGCACGCTGCTCGAGGGGCTGCCTGGTGCGCTGCCCGAGGGCGAGCTGCGGCTCGGCTTCGACTCCGCTCACCTGTCGGTCGCCCAGCACGAGCGACTGCGCCAGCTGCTCGGTTCGCGCGCCGAGCTGGTGGCTGCGCCCGGGCTGGTCGAGCGGCTGCGCGCCGTCAAGGAGCCCGCCGAGGTGGAGCGCATTCGCGAGGCGGCGCGGCTCGCCGACGAGGCGCTGCGCGCGCTGCTCGAGCGCGGGCTCGGCGGGCGTTCGGAGCGGCAGCTGGCGCTCGAGCTCGAGTGGGAGATGCGCTCACGTGGCGCCCGCCGCGCGAGCTTCGAGACGATCGTGGCGGCCGGAGCCCACGCGGCGCTGCCGCACGCCCGACCGCGCGAGCGACGGCCGCACCGGGGTGAGCTCCTGCTGATCGACTGGGGCGCCGAGCTTGACGGCTACTGCTCCGACTGCACGCGTACGCTCGCGCTGGGTCGCGCCGACGACCGCGCGCGCGAGCTGCACGAGCTGGTGGCGCGCGCCCAGCGGGCGGGGCTCGAAGCGCTTGCGCCGGGCGTGCCCGCGCGACAGGTCGACAGGGCGGCGCGGGCGGTGATCGAGGCAGCCGGCCTGGGCGAGCGCTTCGGCCACGGCCTGGGCCACGGGGTCGGGCTTGAAGTCCATGAGGCGCCGACGCTCTCGCCAAGCTCCGCCGACGCACTGAGGGCCGGCAACGTCGTCACGATCGAGCCGGGCGTCTACCTGCCCGGCAGCGCCGGCGTGCGGATTGAGGACCTCGTGCTCCTCACCGACTCAGGCTGTGAGATCCTCTCCGGCCTCGAGAAGGGGCTGCTCGAGATCGACTGATCCCTGCGCGTTGGGCCTAGACTCGGAAGACGAAGATGATCTCGACCAACCAGTTCAAGAACGGCAACCACATCGAGGTCGACGGCACCGTCTACAAGATCCTCGAGTTCCAGCACGTGAAGCCAGGGAAGGGTGGGGCGTTCGTGCGCACGAAGCTGCGCCGCGCCAGCGACGGCGCGGTGATCGATCGCACCTTCCGGGCGGGCGAGAAGTTCCGTCCGGTGCGCACCGAGGTGCGGACCATGCAGTTCCTCTACCGCGACGGCGGCGACGCCCACTTCATGGACACCGAGAGCTACGAGCAGGTGACGATCCCCGAGGCGATGATCGCCGATCAGCTGCGCTTCATGAAGGAGTCCGAGCTGGTCGAGATCCTGTTCATCGACGAGCGCCCCGCGGATGTGCAGCTGCCCAGCGCCATCGACCTGACCGTTGCCGAGACCGAGCCCGGGCTGCGCGGCGACACCGCCTCGGGCGGGGGTACCAAGCCGGCGGTGCTCGAGACCGGCGCCCGCGTCCAGGTGCCGCTGTTCATCGACGTGGGCGACACCGTGCGGATCGACACGCGCACGGGCGAGTACGTCTCGCGGGCATAGAGCTGCGGTGCGCCGATCCGAGCAGCGGCAAGCCGCGATCTGGGCGCTCTACCAGAGCGATCTGCTCGATCGGCCCGCCGAGCAGGGGCTTGCGGTGGATGCGCGCCCATTCACGCGCGCGCTGGTGCGGGGCGTGGAGGAACGCAGGCGCGAGCTCGACGAGCTGATCGCCCGCCACGCGCACGGTTGGTCGCTTGAGCGGATCGCGCCGCTCGAGCGCTCGATCCTGCGCGTCGCGCTGCTTGAGCTCCTGAGCCCGGACACCCTTCCGGGCGAGCACCGGATCCCGCCGGAGGGCGCGATCGACGAGGCGGTCGAGATCGCCAAGCGCTTCTGCGGGGCCGACGCTCCGGCGTTCGTCAACGGCATCCTCGCGGCGGTGCTGCGCGAGCGCGTCGGCGCGGGCGGCGAGCGGCTGCCGGCGTAAGGCCGTCCGGGCAGCCGCTGGCGCACGCCAGCCACCTTCGGCAGCCCACGGAGGCGGCGCGAAGTGGCATCTTCTCCGATGTGACCGACAGCCTCTTTCAACGGGTCGGACACGGGGGCGCGAGCGCACTCGCACCGGCGAACACAATCGCCTCCTTCGACAAGGCACTGGCGCTCGGCGTCGACATGATCGAGTTCGACGTGAGGAGTTGGCGAGGGCAGCTGGTGCTCGCCCACAGCTCGCTCGACGCCCGGCGCGGCTGCCTCGCGCTCGCCGACGCGCTCGAGCATCTCTCCGCGGCGCGCTTCCGGGATACCGAGCTGAACGTCGATGTCAAGCAGCTCGGCTGCGAGTCGCAGCTGTTGGCGGCGCTGCGCGATCTCGGGCTGCTCGGCCGCACGCTCATCTCCTCGCAGGTCGCGGCCGTGATCGATCGCGTGCGGGCGCTGGAGCCGCGCGCGCGGACGGGGATCTCGGTCGGGGGGCGGCTCGCGCGCCTCTCGCGGCGCTGGGGCGATTGGCGCAGGCACGTGCTGGGCGGCCTGCAGGTCGGTCGCTGGGACGCGCTGATGGCGCAGCACAAGCTCATCGATGCCGAGCTGCTGGAGCAGGTGATCTCGCGTGGCGGCCGGCTGTACGCATGGACCGTGAACGAGCGCGGCCGGATCGAGTCGCTTCGAGCCCTGGGCGTGCACGGGATCGCAACGGCCGACCCGCGCCTGTTTGCCGCGGCAGGCGCGTGATGCCGTGCGCGGGCTCTCGACTGGGCCGGAGCGCAGGCCGACCAGGGCGGCTGCGGCCGACTCGGCGGGGCGCGACCGTGTGCTCGCCTATGATCGAAAGTGATGCGCAATCAGCTCAGACCGCTTTTCGACCGGGTCGTGATCAAGGAGCTCGACCCCGACCGGGTGAGGCGATCCGGCCTGATCGTGCCGCCGGGATCCGATGAGCCGCCGCCCCAGCATGGGATCGTGCTGGCGGTCGGGCCCGGGCTTGACTGGTGGGATCACGTCGGCGTGCAGATGCCGGTCAAGCCGGGCGACCACGTTGTCTTTCCCGCGTCGGCGGGCACCTGGGTCGAGGTTGAGGAGGAGCGGCTGCTCGTCTGCCGCGTCGGAGAGCTGCTCGGCGTGCTCGAGCTCGTCGACGACTGTCCGCGCTGCGGCGGACGCGGTCTTGAGGACGGGGAGACCTGCCCAGTCTGCGGGCACAGCGGGCAGGTTGCCTCCTCCTAGCGGCGCGCTTCCGGCCTGGCCGTACCCGCCCAGCTCACGCAGCGCTTCGTTGCGCCAGTCGCTGCGGCTCCAGCGCGCGCACGCGTTCGAGCAGATCCTCGACCTCGGGGGACTCGCCGAGCGCAAGCGCCTGCTCGCACGCCGCGATGCACTCGCTCACGCGGTTGGTGCGGGCGAGCGCGTGAGCGAAGGTCGACCACGCCCGCTGTGAGCGGGAGTCGATCTTGGTCGCCGCCTCCGCCGCCGAGACCTCGGCGCCGACGTCGCCCGCCAGCTGATAGGCGAGCGCCAGGTCGAGCAGGCCCTCCACCGTCGGCCCGGCGAGGCGTGCCCGCTCGAGCGCCGCGATCGCCGCGGCGCGGTCGCCGAGGCGCAGGCGCAGGCGCCCGAGCCGCTCCCACGCGGAGCTGTCGGCGGGGGCCCGCTCGGCAGCGCGCTCGGCCGCCTCGGCCGCCAGGTCGAGTGCGCCCATGTCCTCGTAGATGCGTGAGGCAAACCGCTCGGGCGTCGGCCGGTCGCTCTCGACGCGCGCCCACTCCCGCACGGCGCGTCCGGCGGCGTTGAGGTCACCTGCCTGCCAGAACGCCGTGGTGAGCAGCCGAAGCACAACCGGGTTGCCCGGGTCGGCGTCCCGGGCGTAGATCAGCCGCTGCGAGGCGAGCTTGGCATCCCCCTCGGCAAGCGCGTGCTGGGCCGCGGCCATGAACCGCTGCACGCGGTCGGCCGCCGGGTCGGGCTTGGAGAAGTCGACGAACTGCAGCGAGCCGGCAGGGACCGTGCGCACGCCGATCTGGAATGACATTCGCGCCCACTGCTGGACATCGTCTCCCTCTCCGGAGAAGTAGATGCCGCTCACCGTGCCGACGCCCCACTCGGGATAGGAGAGGCAGCGCGCATACCGGTGCACGACCGAGTGGTCAGGGACTCTGCTTCCGAACGGGTCGTGCTTGGCCCGCTCTTCCGCCGCCGCGCGCGCCCGCTGCTCGGCCTCGTAGGCCCGGCGCCCCTCCTCGGCGCGCGCGCGGCGTGCGGCCGCGGCGGAGACCTTGACCGCGTTGCGCGTCACGCGACCGCCGCGAGAGGACTCCGCGAGCTGCTCGAGCTGGTCGGCCGCCTCGTTGACCGCCTGCAGGTGACGCTCGTGCTCGTGCCGGCGCCCAGCGGGCGCGATGTCGGGGTGCCAGCGCTTGGCCAGGCGGCGACGGGCGAGTTGAACGGCACGCTGGTCGAAAGGCGCCTCGAGCTCAAGCAGCAGCATCGCCTGCTCGACGTCAAAGACCTTCGGCATGCGATCTACGTTAGCGGCGGCGTCGGGCGCGGGCCCCGCCAGCGCGTCGGCGGTGGCTCAAATGCAAAAGCTTTGCATCAAGTACTTTCTTTGGCACTCAGATAAAGTAGATTCAAGTCATGAGCGGTGGCAGTTCACTGCTGGCATCGCTGCGCTTGGCAATGCTCATCCCCGGCGGGGTTGCGCTGTGCGCCTTCGCAGGCCTCGGCGTGGCGCTGGTCGCGGGCGGAGCAGGCGGGCGCTCCGACTGCGGCCAGGCGAAGAGGAGCCCGGCCTCACTGATCGCGCTTGGCCCGCCCGGAGGCGGGCGCCTGGTCGGCGCCACCGAGTACGGCGGGCCGGGCGATCCGAGCAGCGGCGTGGTCGGCTCCTCGGGCGCGAACCTGCTCGAGCATCCGGACAGCTACGCTGAGCTGGGCGGGACCACCTTCCAGACCGCGACTGCGCTCGGCGGACTGCCGTACATGACGCCGCTGCGGATCACTTGGGAGGGGCGCTCCGCGATCGCCTACAAGCGGGACATCGGCCTCGGCGGCGGCCCGATCGACGGACTGCCGCGCGTGATCGATTTGTGGTGGGAGCTCGCGCGGCGACTCGGGATCCCCTATGAGCATGGGCTGTGGGCGGGTCCAGTGCGGATCACGCGGCCACCGCCCACGGGTGCGGGGAGCCTGCTCGGCGAGGCGGTGAGCACGGCGAGCGCAACTGGCGGGGGCGAGGGGCCCTTGGCGGGACTCCTCTCGCCGGCGGCCGGGCCGAGCGCGGGCGCGCAGGATGCCGCGTCGGTGGCGTGCGCCGGTGTTGCCCCCGTCGGCTTGGCACTGGCTCCGGGAGCGCGCGCGCGGTTGCTGCCGGACGGCCTCGCGGCCGCGCCGCGCGCCGCGCCCCTCGCGGTGAGGGAGATCATCGCTGCCGGCAACCAGATCGCCGGTAGGCCCTACCTCTACGGCGGCGGCCATGGCCTTCCGCTCGACGAGGTCGCGCCCGCATACGACTGCTCGAGCAGCGTCGAGCACCTCCTCTACGGGGCGCGGCTTTTGCCCGTCGACTACGACGCTCCGTCTGGCGCGCTTGAAGCGTTCGGCCTGCCCGGTCCAGGGCGGTGGGTGACGATCTATGCGAGCGCGGAGCACGTGTTCATGTACGTCGCCGGCCTGCGCTGGGACACCTGGGATGCCGCCGGGCCCGGGGACGGCAGCGCGGGGATCGGTTGGCATCCGCTGATTCGCGACGCCGCCGGGTTCGTCGCGAGGCATCCGGCGGGGCTATGAGCGCGCCCGTCGCACGCGTCCCGCGTCCCGAGGAGCGGCCGCTCGGCCGGCATGGTTGGCGGGCGCGCGGATCCCGGCGTGCGCGTGCGTGGCTACACGGGTGGCCGGGCGCGCGCTGCTGGAGGGCGCTGGGGCTGCTCGTGATCGCGGTGTTTTCGCCGGCTCTCTCCGGCTGCGCGCTGCCGTCGCAAGCGCGCAGGACCGCAAGGTTGGCGCGCACGACCCACGGCTCCGCGCACGTGATCCATGGCTCCGGCCGGGTGAGCCCCACCAGCGCGCGCACAAAGGTGGCCGTCGCGGAGCGTACGCACGAGTATCCCGCGCCGCCACCCCCGCCCGAAAGCGCGCCCGCCGCCGACAGCCCCCAGCTTGCGCTTCTGCTGTACGCAACCGTCTACATCAACTGGAACGCCGGCAACGTCGCGCAGCGGCTGCGCGCGCTGGCGCATGCCAGCGTCGGCCAGGCGCGTTCGGCGATGCAGCTTGAAGCGGCGCAGGTCGCGGCCGATCCGACGTTGCGCGCGGGCGGGATCGCCAACCACGGCGTTGTCGAGGGAATCGCGCCGCTGCTCGGCGCCGCCGGGAAGTACCTCGTGATCACGCGCGAGTGGACGACCGCCAGCGCCAGCGGCGCCTATCAGGGTCTGCTGCCGGCATGGCATGTGACGCTTGCCGCCGTGAGCCGGGAGCGCCGCGGCTGGGTGGTGAGCAGCTGGCAGCCGGAAAGCTGACCCAGTTCGCGCACCCACGCGCAAGATCCGCTCCGCTGCCGGCGCCTATCCTGAGCGGACATGGGCGCTCAGTACATCTTCACCACCTACCGCCTCTCCCGTCGCTACCCGCCGGACAGGCAGGTGCTGAGCGACATCTCGCTCTCCTTCCTGCCGGGGGCGAAGATCGGGGTGCTCGGCTACAACGGCGCCGGCAAGTCCACGCTGCTGCGCATCATGGCGGGGCTGGACACCGACTACGAGGGGCACGCGCAACTCGCGCCCGGCGCGACGGTCGGGTTGCTTGAGCAGGAGCCGCGGCTTGACGAGCGCAAGGACGTGCGCGGCAACATCGAAGAGGGGGTTGCGGAGATCAGGGCCCTGCTCGACCGCTTCAACGAGCTCTCGATGAACTACTCGGAGGAGGTGGCGGACGAGCTCGGACGAGTCCAGGAGCGGATCGAGGCGCTCGATGGCTGGAACCTCGAGACGACCCTCGAGATCGCGATGGACGCGCTGCGCTGCCCCCCACCCGACGCGGAGGTGAGCACGCTCTCGGGAGGCGAGCGACGGCGCGTCGCGCTGTGCCGCCTGCTGCTGCGCCAGCCGGACCTGTTGCTGCTCGATGAGCCCACCAACCACCTCGACGCCGAGACCGTCGCCTGGCTGGAGCGCCACCTTCAGGAGTATCGGGGCACGGTGGTGGCCGTCACCCACGACCGCTACTTCCTTGACAACGTCGCAGGCTGGATCCTCGAGCTCGACCGCGGCCGGGGGATCCCATATGAGGGCAACTACTCCGGCTGGCTTGCGCGCAAGCGCGAGCGGCTCGAGCGGGAGGCCCGCCATGAAACCGCGCGCAAGCGGACGATCGAGCATGAGCTCGAGTGGGTCCGGCTCAACCCCCCTGCCCGCCGCAGCAAGCCGAAGGCCCGCCTGAACGCCTACGAGGCGTTGCTTGCGCAGGAGCGCAGCGTGAAGCTCGACCAGGTGCAGATCCACATCCCGCCCGGCCCGCGGCTTGGCGAAGTGGTGGTGGAGGCCGATCGCCTGCGCAAGGCCTACGGCGATCGGTTGCTGATCGATGAGCTCTCCTTCCGGCTGCCGCGCGGGGGGATCGTCGGCGTGATCGGCCCGAACGGCGCCGGCAAGACGACGCTTTTGCGCATGATCGCGGGTCTTGAGGAGCCCGACGCGGGCACGCTCCGCCTCGGCGAGACCGTACGGCTTGCGTACGTCGACCAGTCGCGCGAGGCGTTGGACGCGGAGCGGACCGTGTGGGAGGAGATCTCGGGCGGCGAGGAGCAGATCCGACTGGGCGAGCGGATCGTCAGCAGCCGCGCGTACGTGGCCGGCTTCAACTTTCGGGGCGCCGACCAGCAAAAGCGGGTCGGCAGGCTGTCAGGTGGCGAGCGCAACCGCGTGCATCTGGCGAAGCTGCTGCGCTCCGGCGCGAACCTGCTCCTGCTTGATGAGCCGACCAACGACCTCGACGTCGACACTTTGCGCGCGCTCGAGGAGGCGCTGCTCGCGTTCGCCGGCTGCGCGGTGATCGTCTCGCACGACCGCTGGTTCCTCGATCGCGTCGCCACGCACGTGCTCGCGTTCGAGGGGGACTCCCGGGTCCGCTGGTTCGAGGGCAACTTTGAAGCCTACGAGGAGCTCCGCCGCCGCGAGCTCGGGCCGGCGGCGGACCGCCCCCACCGCCTCACCTACAAGAAGCTAGTGCGTGGATAGGGAGCCACCCGCCGCTTGCGCCGTCGACACCGCTTGCGCTGTCAAGATGCGCGGGTGACGGCGCAAGCGGCCAACCGACGCACGTGAGCGCGACGACGCCCGCGCTGATCGCGGCCGCTGCGGGAGTTGGCTTCGGCCACGCGATCATGCCCGACCACTGGCTCCCGCTGGCGGTCCTCGGGCGCACGCGCAACTACTCGCCTGCGCACGTCGCACGCCTCTCCGGCCTCGCCGGCATCGCCCATGTGCTCGTCTCCCTGCTGCTCGGGGCGCTGATCGTCGCGATCGGGTTGCAGTTCCGCTCGACGATCGAAGCTGCGCAGGACACGATCGTCGGAGCGCTGTTGATCGCGACCGGGGTTGGCTTCGTGGCGGTGGAGGCAAGTGGGCACGGCCATCACCACGGTCACGAGCATCGCTCCGCGCGCGGCGGGCGCAGCCACCCACGGGAGCTCGGCAGCGGTTGGAGGCTGCGCGGGCTGGGCGCGGTCATGATCCCGTTCGGCGCCGCTGCCTCGCCCGATTTGACGATCCTGCCGGTGTTCCTCGCCGCCGCCGGCGTCGGCACGGGCGCGGCGGTGGGATCGCTCGCGGCGTTCGCCGTGGTGACGATCATCACCATCGTTGCCCTGACGCTGCTTGCGACATTTGGCGGCCATCAGATCCGTGGGCGCTGGCTTGAGCGCTGGGGCAACGGGGTCACGGCGCTGGTCCTGCTCGTGATCGGCCTGCTGGTGATCACCCGGACGGCTTAGACGCCTCCGCGAGCGCTCCTGCAAGCGCCCGGCGCAGCTCCAGGGCATCGGCGACGACCGTGTCGGCATCGCTTAGCTGCTCGGCGCGGTAGGGGCCGGTTGCGACGGCGATGCAGCGCAGCGAGTCGGCGCGTGCGCAGAGGATGTCCTGCGGGGTGTCGCCGATCACGATCGTGCGCTCCCGTGGATGTGGCTGCGCGGGTGTGCCAGCGCGGCGGCGAGCGATCTCCGGCAGCGTCAAGCGGTCCTCGGAGTCAGATCCGAAGCCGCCCTGCCCGGCGGGGAAGTGGTGAAGGAGCGCGGCTGCCCTGAGCTTGCGCCGTGCGACCGGCTCGAAGTTGCCGGTCACGAGCGCGAGCCGCACATCGGCGCGGGCCGACAGCCAGTCGAGCAGCTCGGGAACGCCGGGCAGCACCTTGTCGGACAGGTCGGGCGGGCAGAGCTCCGCGTACAGGCGGCAACAGTGCTCGCGGACCGCGTCGGCCCGCTCGTCGATCAGCTCAGCCGCGACGCCGGCACCGAGCAGCAGCGATCGCGCAATCTCCCCGTCGGTGCGCCCGGCCGGGGCCAGCGCGCTGCGCAGCCGCGACGGGTCGACCCCGTGCACGATCCGCAGGGCTTCGCGCAGCGCCCGCACGTGCGCTTCGCTGGCGTCGCGCAGCAGCGTGCCGTCGATGTCGAACAGAAGCAGCGTGGACGCCGGCACCGCAGCCGCATCCGCCTCTAGCGCGCGAACGACATCCCCGGCTTGAGCCGGCGCGCAAACGTCGCCAGCAGCCGCGCCGCCGCCTCGATGTCAGCGAGCGCGACCAGCTCGACCGCCGAGTGCATGTAGCGCAGGGGGACCGACACCAGGCCGGTGGGGATGCCCGAGCGCGCGAGGTGGATTGCGTCCGCGTCGGTGCCGGTTGCGCGGCCCGAGGACTCGAGCGAGAACGCGATCCCCTCCGCCTCCGCGGCCTCCGCCAGCAGCTCGCTGATCAGCGGGTGCAGCGTCGTGCCCCGGGCGATCACCGGGCCGCCGCCGAGCTCGTGGCGGCTGATCTCCCCGAGCTCGACGCCAGGCTGGTCGGTCGCGTGCGTGACGTCGATCACCACTGCCAGATCGGGGTCATGGGCGAAGGCGCTGGTGCGCGCTCCGGCGAAGGTCGTCTCCTCCTGGGCGACCGCAAGGGCGAGCACATCGCCGGGCGCGCCGCCAGCTTCAGCGACGAGGCGCGCCGCTTCGGCCGCCACGAAGCAGCCGACTCGGTTATCGAGCGCGCGTGAGACGATCAGCCCCTCGGCGAGCTCGAAGGGCGGCGCGTCGATCACCGCCACATCGCCAACCCGGACGCGCTCGCGCGCCTCCTGCTCCGAGCGCGCGCCGATATCGATGTGCAGCGCCTTCAGCTCCGGAGCCTGCTTGCGGTCCTCCTCTTTGAGCAGATGGATCGGCTTGCGGCCGATCACGCCGCGCACGGGGCCATTCCGGGTGGTGAGGCGAACCCGCTGGCCGACCAGCTGGACCGGATCCCAGCCGCCGACCTGGCCAAAGCGCAAAAAGCCCTTCTCATCGATGTGGGTTACGTGCAGGCCGATCTCGTCGATGTGGCCCACCAGCGCGAGCACGGGTCCTCCGGCGGTGCCCGGCACGCGCGCGTAGGAGGAGCCGACGTTGTCGGCCCCGACCTCGGCGGCGAAGCGCTCACAGCCGGCGCGCCAGGCGCGCGCCGCGGGTGCCTCGTGCCCTGAGGGGGCGGCGGCGGAGATCAGCTCATGCAGGAATTCGGGGATCATCGGGTGGTCACGCTTTCATCCCTTCGCCAAGCGCCGCTCAGGCTCCGAGCAGCTCGCGGAGGACGAACTGGAGGATGCCCCCGTGGCGGAAGTAGCGCTGCTCCTTCGGCGTGTCGATCCGCACGATCGCCGGGAACTCCTTGTCGTCGGCGCGAACGGTCACTTCGCGCGGCAGCTGCTCGGCGCCTGCGAGCCCCCTGATCGTAAAGCGCTCGCGACCGCTCAGTCCGAGCGATTCCGCCGAGGAGCCCTCGCGGAACTGCAGCGGCAGCACCCCCATCCCGACCAGGTTCGAGCGGTGGATGCGCTCGAAGCTGCGGGCCAGCACCGCGCGCACGCCCAAAAGCAGCGTTCCCTTCGCGGCCCAGTCGCGCGAGGAGCCCGATCCGTACTCCTTGCCGGCGATCACAACCAGCGGCACGCCCGCCTCCTGATAGCGCATCGCCGCATCGTAGATCGACATCAACTCCTCCGAGCCGTCCTCGAGATAGGGGGTGACGCCGCCCTCGGTGCCGGGCGCGAGGAGGTTGCGCAGGCGGATGTTGGCGAACGTGCCGCGCATCATCACCTCGTGGTTGCCGCGCCGGGAGCCATAGGAGTTGAACTCGCGCACCTCCACCCCGTGCTCGAGCAGGTACCTGCCGGCGGGGCTGTCGCGCTTGATCGAGCCGGCCGGCGAGATGTGGTCGGTCGTGACGCTGTCGCCGAGCAGCGCCAGACAGCGCGCGCCCTCGATGTCTTGCAGCGGCTCCGGTTCGCGCGGCAGCCGCTCGAAGAACGGTGGCCGACGGACGTAGGTGGAGCCGGGATCCCAGGCGAAGCGCTCTCCACCGGGCACCTCGAGCGAGTTCCAGCGCTCGTCGCCGTCGAACACATGTGCGTAGCTCTTGCGGAACATGTCCGACTGCACCGCCCGCTCCACAATCTCGGCGACCTCCTGGGCGCTCGGCCAGATGTCCCGCAAGTAGACCGGCTGCCCCCGCTCATCCTCGCCGAGCGGCTCCGTGTAGAGGTCGATGTCCATCGTGCCGGCGATTGCGTAGGCGACCACGAGCGGCGGCGAGGCCAGGTAGTTCATCTTCACGTCGGGGTTGATCCGACCCTCGAAGTTGCGGTTGCCCGAGAGCACGGAGGCGACAGTCAGCTCGGCCTCGTTGACGGCGGCGGAGATCTCCTCCGGCAGCGGCCCGGAGTTGCCGATGCAGGTCGTGCAGCCGTAGCCGACCAGGTTGAACCCGAGCTGGTCGAGATACTCCTGCAGCCCGGAGCGCTCGAGGTAGTCGCTTACCACCTTCGAGCCGGGCGCAAGCGAGGTCTTCACCCATGGCTTGCGCCTCAACCCCCGGTGGACGGCGTTGCGCGCCAGCAGTCCGGCGCCGAGCATCACCGACGGGTTCGAGGTGTTCGTGCATGAGGTGATCGCTGCAATCACGACATGGCCGTGGTCGAGCTCGATCTCGGCGCCGTCGGCGAGTCGCACCGGCACGGGCGCGCGACGACGATCGAGGAGCTGTGCGCTGTTGCGGCGGCGGCGTGCGCTCTCGGGGCCGTCCGGCAGGTGGGTTGAGATCGGATCCGAGGCGGGGAAGCTGCCGGCGATCGCCTCATCCTCGCCGTCTTCCTCGGGCAGCAGTCCCTGCAGCGCCTCGCGGAAGGCGCTCTTGGCCTCGGTCAGCGGGATCCGGTCCTGTGGCCGCTTGGGGCCGGCTATGCTCGGCACGACGGTCGAGAGGTCCAGCTCGAGCCGTTCCGAGAAGGTTGGCTCCTCCGAGGAGGCCTCGTGCCACAGCCCCTGCTCCTTGGCGTAGGCCTCGACGAGCGCGATCAGCTCGGGGGGACGGCCGGTGAACTCGAGGTAGCGGAGCGTCTCCCGGTCGATTGGGAAGATCGCGCAGGTGCAACCGAACTCCGGTGACATGTTGCCGATCGTGGCGCGGTCGGCGAGCGGCAGGCGCGCCAGCCCCTCCCCGTAGAACTCGACGAATTTGCCAACGACGCCGTGCGCGCGCAACATCTCGGTCACGGTCAGCACGAGGTCGGTTGCGGTCGCGCCCTCTTGCAGCTCGCCTGAGAGCTTGAAGCCGAGCACCTGCGGGATCAGCATCGACATCGGCTGACCGAGCATCGCCGCCTCCGCCTCGATGCCCCCGACCCCCCAGCCGAGCACGCCGAGCCCGTTGATCATCGTCGTGTGGGAGTCGGTGCCCACGAGCGTGTCGGGATAGGCGAGTGGCGCCGCGGCGCCCTTGCGCTCCTCAACGAACACGACCCGCGCGAGATACTCGAGGTTGACCTGATGGACGATGCCCGTGTCGGGCGGGACCACCCTGAAGTTCTCAAATGCGCCCTGGCCCCAGCGGAGAAAGGCGTAGCGCTCGCGGTTTCGCTCAAACTCAAGCTCGGCGTTGCGCTGGAAGGCCAGCCGCGTGCCGAACGCGTCGACCTGCACCGAGTGATCGATCACAAGCTCGGCCGGCACCAGCGGGTTGATGCGCGCGGGGTCCCCGCCCATCTCGGCGATCGCGTCGCGCATCGCTGCGAGGTCCACGACCGCCGGCACGCCGGTGAAATCCTGCATCAGGACTCGGGCGGGGGTGAACGCGATCTCGCGGCTCGGCTGCTCCCGCGCGTCCCAGCGGGCCAGCGCCTCGATGTCCTCCGCGCGGATCGCCTCGCCATCCTCGTTGCGCAGCAGATTCTCGAGCAGCACCTTCAGCGAGAACGGCAGCCGCGCGACGTCGAAGCGAGACTGGAGGGCGTCGAGACGGTAGATCTCGTATGCGCGCTCGCCGACCTGAAGCGAGCCCCTGGCATCGAAGCTGTTGACGGACACTGTCGTGCTCCTCGTCGCTAGTGGTTCTTCTACTGTAGGTACCCGGGCGCGTCGGCGGCGGGCAGGCGTGGGGAGGCGCTCGCCACTATGATCCGACAGAGGTGTCGGTTAGCCGCCCGGCCTTCGGGCGGCGCCGCCTCGAAGCCGGCCCTAGACCGCAAAGGAGCATTAAGCATGCCCGCCACTGAAGCTCTGATCTTCGATGCGATCAGAACCCCGCGGGGGAGGGGCAAGGCAAATGGCTCGCTGCACGCGACCAAGCCGATCGACCTGGTCGTCGGGTTGATGCACGAGCTGCTCGCGCGCCACCAGCACCTCGACCCTGCGCGTGTCGATGACGTCGTGCTCGGCTGCGTCTCGCCGATCGGCGACCAGGGCGGGGACATCGCCAAGGCTGCCGCGATCAAGGCTGGACTGCCGGCGACCGTCGCGGGCGTTCAGCTCAACCGTTTTTGCGCCTCGGGCCTCGAGGCCGTCAACATCGCGGCGCAGAAGGTCGCCTCCGGCTGGGAGGACCTCGTGCTCGCAGGGGGCGTTGAGTCGATGTCACGCGTGCCGATGGGCTCGGATGGCGGTGCCTGGATGCTGGACCCCGAGACGAACTACGACTCGGGCTTCGTACCGCAGGGCATCAGCGCCGATCTGATCGCAACGCTCGAGGGCTTCAGCCGCGAGCAGCTCGACGAGTACGCCGCCCGCTCGCAGCAGCGGGCCGCGGCCGCCAGCGCCGAGGGGAGGTTCGCCCGCTCGCTGATCCCGGTGCGCGACGTCAACGACAACGTCATCCTCGACCACGATGAGCACATCCGTCCCGACACGACGGTCGAGTCGCTCTCCCAATTGAAGCCATCGTTCGCCGCGATCGGCGAGATGGGGGGCTTCGACGCCGTCGCGCTCCAGAAGTACCACTGGCTCGAGCGGATCGAGCACGTCCACACCGCCGGCAACTCCTCCGGAATCGTGGATGGCGCTGCGCTGGTTGCCGTCGGTAACGAGCGGATCGGCTCGGCGCTGGGACTTGAGCCGCGAGCGCGGATCATCGCAACGGCGGTGACCGGGACCGAGCCGACGATCATGCTCACCGGCCCGGCGCCAGCGACGCGCAAGGCGCTCGAAAGGGCGGGACTGACGATCGATGACATCGATCTGATCGAGGTGAACGAGGCGTTCGCGGCGGTCGTGCTGCGCTTTCTGAGGGACATGGGCCTTGATCGCGACGGCGGCATGGAGCGCGTGAACGTCAACGGCGGCGCGATCGCGATGGGCCACCCGCTCGGCGCCACCGGGGCGATGATCCTCTCCACGCTGCTCGACGAGCTCGAGCGCATCGGTGGCCGCTACGGGCTCGCGACCCTGTGCGTGGGCGGCGGCATGGGTATCGCGACGGTGATCGAGCGCGTCTGAGCACGGACGGGAAGGAGGTCTCAAAAGATGAGCGAGAGCGGCACGATCCGCTTCGAGCAGGACGCCGACGGCGACGTGGTCCTCACCCTCGACGATCCGCAGCGCTCTGCCAACACGATGAATGCTGAGTACCGCCGCTCGATGGCCCAGGTGCTTGAGCGCTTGCGGTCCGAGCGGGACTCCATCCGCGGCGTGATCCTCACCTCGGCCAAGGAGACGTTCCTTGCCGGTGCCGACCTCGGCGAGCTTCGCCGGGCGACGAAGGCGCAGGCCCCCCAGATGACGGCCTTGGTGCGTGAGCTCAAGGGCCAGCTGCGGACTCTCGAGACGCTCGGAAGGCCGGTCGTCGCCGCAATCGGCGGTGCTGCCCTCGGCGGCGGCCTCGAGCTGTGCCTCGCCTGCCACCACCGCGTGATCGTCGACGATCGCCGGGCGGTGGTGGGCTTCCCCGAGGTCACGCTCGGGCTTCTCCCGGGCGCGGGCGGCGTCGTTCGCAGCGTCCGCATGCTGGGGATCGTCGACGCGCTGATGCAGCTGCTCTTGCAGGGCCAGCGGCACCAGCCACAGCGGGCGAGAGAGCTCGGGATCGTCGATCAGATCGTGGCGAGCCGGGAGGAGCTGCTGCCGGCGGCGAAGGCTTGGATCGCAACCAGGGCGGGCGAGGAGGTGAGGCAGCCCTGGGACGAGCCCGGCTACAAGATTCCGGGCGGCACGCCGACGAGCCCGAAGCTGGCGCAAAACCTGCCCGCGTTCCCGGCAAACCTGCGCAAGCAGCTGAAGGGCGCCAACTATCCGGCGCCGCACCACATCATGGCCGCCGCGGTCGAGGGTGCCGAGGTCGACTTCGATTGCGCGTGCGAGATCGAAACCCGCTACTTCGTCGATCTTGTTACCGGCCAAGTGGCGAAGAACATGATCCAGGCGTTCTTCTTCGACCTTCAGCGCGTGCGTGGTGCGCGCGGGCGGGCAACCGGCTACGAGCCGTGGCGAGCCCGGCGCGTTGCCGTTCTCGGCGCTGGGATGATGGGCTCGGCGATCGCGTACGTGTGCGCGCAGGCTGGAATCGAGGTTGTGCTCAAGGATGTCTCGCTTGAGGCCGCGCGGCGTGGCAAGGGCTACAGCGAGCGACTGATCGCCAAGGAGCTCGAGCGGGGGCGCAAGGACCAGGCGGAGGCGCAGGCGCTGCTCGCGCGGATCCGCCCGACCGAGCGCGCTGAAGATGCTGCCGGCGCCGACCTTGTGATCGAGGCGGTGTTCGAGGATCCGAAGCTGAAGGCGGAGGTCTTCAAGGAGATCGAGCCGGTTGTGGCGGGCGATGCGCTGCTCGGCTCGAACACCTCGACGCTGCCGATCAGCGAGCTTGCGCAGGCCGTCACACGTCCCCAGGATTTCATCGGCCTGCACTTCTTCTCGCCGGTCGACAGGATGCCCCTGCTCGAGATCATCAAGGGGGAGCGAACCGCCGAGGAGACGCTGCATCGAGCGCTCGACCTCGCCAGGCAAATTCGCAAGACGCCGATCGTCGTGAACGACAGCCGCGGCTTTTTCACCAGCCGTGTGATCGGTACGTTCCTGAACGAGGGGATCGCGATGCTCGCCGAGGGGATCCCGGCGCCGTCGATCGAGCAGGCCTCCTCGCAGGCCGGCTACCCGGCCCCGGTGCTGCAGCTCTCCGACGAGCTCAACCTGAAGCTGATGCGCAGGATTAGGACGGCCTCGCAGGAGGCGGTCGAGGCGGCCGGGGGCACCTGGGTGCCGCACCCCTCCGAGCGGGTGATCGACCGGATGCTTGACGAGTTCGACCGGCCGGGCCGGCTTGAGGGCCGCGGCTTCTACGAGTACGAGGACGGTCGGCGCGTACGTCTGTGGCCGGGGCTGAAGCAGGCCTTCCCATCGGTCGAGGACCCGAGCGCGATCAACCTGCGCGACCTCGAGGAGCGGATGCTGTTCGTTGAGTCACTTGAGGCGGTCAAGTGCCTGGACGAGGGCGTGATCGAGTCCGTCGCCGACGCCAACATCGGCTCGATCATGGGGATTGGCTTTCCCGGTTGGACCGGCGGGGTGCTCCAGTACATCAACGGCTACGAGCACCCTGTCCACGGCAGCGGCCCGAGTGCGTTCGTCGCCCGCGCCCGGGAGCTTCAGGCGCGCTACGGCGAGCGCTTCGCGCCGCCCGCGTCGCTGCTCGAGCGGGCCGAGCGCGGCGAGCTCTACAGCGACGAGTCGGCGTTGGCCGGCGTGCGCTGAGCGCCATCCGGCGCGTCGCGCTGACTCGGCGTGGCGCTTGAGGCGCGTCGCGCTGACTCGGCGTGGCCCTTTCGCGCGCGTCGCGCCGGCGTGGCGCTTGAACCGCTCCCGCCCACTTGGAGCGCGTCTTTCGCCGAAGGGCGAGAAGTCCGCGGTCGGGTGGTGCAGCGTGCGAGCTTGCGGACCACTTGGAGCGCGTCTTTGGCCAAGTGCGCCAGAAAGGCGCTCCGAGTTTGATCTTGGCTGCTGGCGCAGCGCCCGGCGAGGGCCTTGCTCCCAGTTGCAACGCCCGAGTGCGCCCGGCTGGGCGCTTGCACCACCCGAGCGCGCCCGGCTGGGCGCTTGCACCGTTGCGCGCGTAGGCCTACAAGCCAAGCCTGAGCAGGCGCGGCTGGCGCTTGCACCGTTGCGCGCGCAGGCCCGCAAGCCTAAGCCCGAGCACGCGCGGCGACGGTGGGGAACCCGCCTGCGCGCGTCACCGCCCCGGGCACCGGGTGGCCGAGTTGCTCGGCAAGCCAGCGCGAGCAGGCGATCAGCGCGTCGAGGTCGATGCCCGTCGGCACGCCGGACTCCTCAAGCGCGTAGACGAGATCCTCGGTTGCGACGTTGCCGGTCGCTCCGGGCGCGAACGGGCAGCCGCCGACGCCCCCCGCCGAGCCATCGAGCTGCACCACCCCGGCCTCGAGCGCCGCGAGTGCGTTGGCGACACCCGTGCCGCGCGTATCGTGGAAGTGGCCGCCTAGCGGGATGCCGAAAGGCGCGGCGGCTGAGATCAGGTGTGTGACCGCGCGCGGCACGGCCACGCCGATCGTGTCGGCGAGAATGACTGCCTCGGGGGCAAGCGCCGCGACGCGCTCGATCAGCGCAAGCACCTGTGCCGGTGCCACCCTGCCCTCAAAGGGGCAGCCGAAGCAGACCGACAGCGTTGCGGTCCAGGCGACCCCCTCGGCGCGTGCCCGGGCCGCAACTTCGGCGGCGAAGCGCTCGGCCTCGACCCGTGAGAGCCCCTGATTGCGCTGGCTGAAGCTTTCGGTCACCGCGAGCGAGACGTTCACCCTGCGCAGCCCCGTGGCAAGCGCACGCTCGAAACCGCGCAGGTTGAGCACGAGGCCGATCAGGTGCTCGCGCTCGCGCGCGGAGTGGAGCGCCACCACCTCCTCGGCACCGGCCATCGCCGGCACGCGCTTGGGGTTGACGAAGCTGACCGCTTCGACGCGCCTGACACCGGCCGCAAGCAGCCGCTGGCACAGTCGAGCGCGTTGTTCGGGGGAGAGGACGGTGGGATCGTTCTGAAGGCCGTCGCGGGGCGAGACGTCGACGATCAGCGGCTCGGTCATCTGGCTGGGGGAGCTTCGCCGGCACGCGAGGGCGGGGTGCGCGGCACGGGTGACGAGGGCGGGGTGCGCGGCACAGGGGGGCGGGGATGGGTTGCGCGGCAAGCCGATGATAGGCGGCTCGCTTGCCCGCGGGCGATTGCCCTCGCCCTACGCGGGAGCGTGCGACACCCTCTCAAACGGTCCGGCGGGCTCGCCGCGCCGGCGATGATCTGGGCACCGTAGGCGCGAGGGCCTCGCGGGAACGATGGGCCCCTCACTGGCCGACCGCCTTCAGCAGTGCGCTCGCCTGGTCGGGGGACAGGCAGCGCGGCTTGTTGTCGTTGAGCGGCTCGAGTGCGCCGGCTGAGAGCTCCGCTTCGAAGTAGCACGGCACGAGCGCCGCCTTGCCGGGTGCGAAGTGCAGGGGGGGAGCGATGCCGCCGAGGGTCTCATCATGAAGCGCGTAGAGCCCCTTGCGGATCCCGGCCGCGGTCAGCGCCGCCTGCGGTCCCGCGGCGCGCGCGGCGGCGGCGAAGAGCAGACCACCGGCCCAAGGGCCGATCAGCTGGTGGCTGAAGTGGCGGGCGGTCAGCAGCTTGGGCGCGTAGCGTGCGAGCGCGCTCCGAAACTGCTGCAGCCCTTCGCTGGTCGGGTCGCTCGGATCGGCGTAGGCGCCGGCAATCAGCGTGCCGCCAAGCTGCGCCTGATCGAGCCACGACTGCGGCAGGGCCGAGATGTAGCTCGTCACGAGCGGCGCGTAGCCCGCGTGAAAGCAGGCGGAGAGCAGCGCCAGCGTTCCGGGGGCGCTCGACGTCAGCAGCAGCGCGTCGACTCCGTCCCCGTGCAGCGCGCGGCACGTGCGCGTGTCGGCGGCGCGCGATCGGCCCGGCTGCACGCGTGTGACCTTTGCCACCCCCTCGAGCGCCGCTGCGCCGTCGGCTAGCGTGACCAGCTGCTCGCAGCTGCCCGCTCCGGCGCAGGCCACCACGCCGATGCTGCGGGCTCCAGCCTCACGTGCCAAGGCCGCCGCGCCAACCAGCTGCATCGCCAGCGGCGCGCCGGATGGAAAGAAATCGGGGTTTGTGGCAGCGGGCGGCGTGTAGCTCATCCCCCCGATCACGGGGACGTGCTGTGCTGTCACGTAGCCCGCCCATGCGGCTGTCTCGGCGCTTGTCTCGCCGACGATCGCGACCACATGGTCGAGAGCAACGAGCTGCTCGACCTCGGCGAGGCTACGCACGGCGCTGCCGTGGTCGTCTGCGGCAAACAGCTCCACCGGGTGACCGCCGATCCCTCCCGCCGCATTCAGGCTTTCGGCCCAGGCGCGTATCACCTCGAGCGCGCCGGCGAGGGGCCCCGAGCAGGTGCAGATCGTCCCGACAGGGATTGGTGCGGGGGTGGCGAGGCTGGTCGGCGTTGGTACGGTGGCGGCGGCTGCCGACACCGCACGGCGGCCGCGGTGCGAGCCCGAGCCGCAGCCGCTGAGCATGAGCGCCGTCGCAAGCACTGCCAGCATGCAGCACAGCGGCAGGGTGGGAGCTCGCCGGGGGCGAATCGCGCGCGGCTGGCGGCCGCAGGCTGCGGCCGCCGCCCTCACGCGGTCAGCGCAGGCGGCGCCGAGGCCAGGGCGGCCTCGATCGCCCGGACCAGCTCTCGCGCGGAGGGCGCGGTCAGCTCCACCGCTACGCGGGCCCCAGGTCCGCGCTCAGGCGCGGCGAAATCGATGTTCAACGTGTGCTCGGCGAGCGCGTGCACCGGGTGATCGAAGTAGACGGTCGCGTCGCTGACGCGAAACCACTTCGACTCCGGGCCCTTTGCGCTGCCCTCGATCTGGGTCCTGACGGTCGCGTAGGTGCACATGGTCAACCTCCCAGGTGGGTTCCGAAGAAGGACTCGATCCGCTCCCAGCCGTCGTTGGCGGCCTCGACGCGGTAGGACGGCCGGTCGACGGCGAAGAAGGCGTGACCGGCGCCGTCGTAGCGGTGAAACTCGTAGGGCTTGCCGTTGGCCTTGAGGAGCTGCTCGAGCTCGTCGACCTGCGCCGGGCTCGGGTACTGATCCTCGTTGCCGAACAGGCCGAGCAGCGGGCAGCGCAGGTTCGGCAGCTGCTCGACGAGGTTGCGCACCTGTAGCGGGAAGCCCTCGGGTGGCTCGCCGACGACGAACGCGCCGTAGCAGTCGACGCAGGCGTCGAGCTTGAGGTTGCAGGCTGCGAGCACCGACTGCCGCCCGCCTGAGCAGTAGCCGATCACGCCGACCTTGCCGTTCGAGTGCTCCAGCGAGCGCAGGTGGGCCGCCGCCCCCTCGACGTCGCCGATGAGGCGCTTGTCTGGCACGCCACCGCGTGCGCGTGCGGTTGCGGCCGCATCGTCGGGGGCGGCGCCGGGTGCCTCGCGCCAGTAGAGGTTTGGCATCAGCGCGTCGTAGCCGAGCTCGGCGAAGCGTCGGGTGATCTCTTTGGTTGCGCGGTCATAGCCGGGCATGTGATGGATCACGACGACCCCGCCGCGGCGCTCCCGCTCGAGCGGCTGCGCCAGGTAGGCCTCGATCTCATCGCCCCCGTGCCCCGTGATACGCGTGCTCTGGGCAATCAGGTTTTCGCTCATGCGGCGATTGAACCACTCGACCGCGGAGCGGTCTTATCGGTACATTTGTACCGATGAGTTCGGCGACCCGTCCACGCGGCGCGGCGAGACGCGCGGCGCTGCTTGAGGCGGTCCTCGAGATCGTCGCCCAGGCGGGACCCGAGGCGGTCACCCACCGTCGCGTCGCGGAGGTGGCCGAGCTGCCGCTCGCGTCCACGACCTATTGGTTCGCCTCGAAGGACGAATTGCTCGCGGCGGCGCTCGCGCACGCGGCGCAGCGCGACATCGCGCGCCTGCGCGCGGCGGCAGCGGAGCTTGCCGCGCGGCCGTGCAGCCGCGCGCAGCTGGCCGATGCGCTCGTCGCGCTGATCATCGCCCCTCTCGAGGAGGGACTGCGCGACAGCCGCAGCGCGCTGATCGCTGCCTACTCGCTTTGGTTTGAAGCGGCGAGACGGCCCGCGCTCCAGGCGATCGCGCGAGCCTGGACCGCCGCCTACCGCGAGACCGCGGCGCAGTTGCTGGCGCGCGCAGGCTGTGCGCAGCCGGACGGCGACGCGGCGATCCTGATCGGCGCCGCCGACGGGCTGCTGATGGCTGAGCTGGCCGGGGGCGAGAGCGGCGCTCTGCGCCCCCGGCTGCGCCGGCTGGTGCGGGCGCTGCTCGAACGCCCCGCGGCGGAAAGTCGGCGCCGATGACATCGCGGAGGAAGCCGGAGGGCACCGTCGCTCGGACGCGCCGAGCGATCGGGCTGATGCAGGCACTGGTCCTGTTCGAGTCCGCTCTGTACTCCGCGATCACCCCGATTCTGCCCCACTATGCGCATGCGCTCGGCGCCTCGAAGACGGCGATCGGGGTGCTCACCGCCGCCTACTCGGGCGGCCTGGTGCCCGGTTCGCTGCTCGGCGGATGGCTGGCCGCGCGCGCCGGGGTGCGGCGCACGACGCTCGCCGGCCTGCTGCTGTTTGCGATCGCGGTGGGCATCTTCGGGCTGCCCGGTCAGATCGCGCCGTTGGATGCGCTGCGCTTCGTCCAGGGCGTGGGATCGGGGTTAATCTGGGGTGGCGCGCTCACCTGGGTGGTGGTGTCGACGGCACGGGAGCGGCGCGGCGCGGCGCTCGGCGGCGTGATCGGCGCCGCTGTGTTCGGCACCCTCGTCGGGCCGGCGCTTGGGGCGGCGGCAACGGCGGCTGGACCACTGCCGGTGTTCGCGGCACTCGGCGGCTGCTCGCTCGTGCTTGCGGCGATCGTCAGCGGGCAGGAGGATCCATCGCGGCGCCGGGGCGGCGGTGGGGCTGGCGACTCCGAGCCCGAGCGCCTGCCCCGCACGGGTGCGCTCGTCGGCACGCTGGTGCTTGGGATCTGGCTGACGGGGTTGGAGGCGCTGACGATCGGCGTGGTGGACACCCTGCTGCCGCTGCAGCTGGCGCGACTCGGCGCTTCGGGCGTGGCGATCGGCGCGATCTTCCTCCTCACGGCGGGGATCCGGACCGTGCTCTCGCCGCTGATTGGCCGGCTCTGCGATCGGCGCGGGCCGTCGCTCCCCGTGTTTGCGGGCCTGCTCGTCGGCGCGCCGCTGCTTGCGGTGATTCCACGCGCCGGATCGCTCGTGCTGGTGGCGCTTTTGGCGCTGTTGTTCCTGGGCGGACCTCTGAGCGCCTACATGATCCCCGCCGCGACGCTGATCACCAATGCGGTCGAGCGGGCCGGGGGTGCGCCGGCGTTCGCGACGATGCTCTTCAACCTCGCCTGGGGTGTCGGCCAGACCGTCGGCGCGCCTGCCGCGGGGGCGCTTGGGCAGGCGGCGGGTGACGCCGTTCCCTACATCGCGACGGCGGCGCTGATGGTCGCGACGCTTCCGCTTGCCCGCCGCGCGTTGCGCGCGCGACCGACAAGTGCGGTGACGCCGGCTGATGGCGTTGCGCGCGACGAGGCCGGCGAGCCCGGCGTGAGCGGCACAGATGCGAGCGCAAGCGCGCGCGAGCGAGTTGACGGCGCGCGCGAGGGGGTTGGCGATGCGAACGCGCGCGCGGCTGCGGTCCGCTCTGCCCGGGTCCGCTGTCCCCAGTAGTGAGGCGAGCTGGCCGGCCACCCAGCGCGAGCGGTCCTTCAAGCCCCGATGGCCGCCTCCCGATCGCACTCTCTTCCCTCGCTACATGGTTCCTTGCTGCTCGGATTAAGCTCGGGCGTCTCGTGGTCCCGCTGAGCGCACCTCCTGACCGCGCGCCTCTCTCAAGCGATGTGCTTGTGGTGGGCGGAGGGGTGGCCGGCCTGGTCGCCGCCCGCGACTTATCGCGTGCAGGCTTTGCGGTGAGGCTGCTGGAGGGGCGCGAACGGGTTGGCGGTCGACTCTGGCGCCGGTTGTTCGCCGGGACCGGTGCTGCGGTCGAACTTGGCGGCGCATGGTTCTCAAGGGCCGAGATGCGGCCGCTCGCCCGGGAGCTTGAGCGCTACGGGCTTGCGACGCGGTCGAGCGGTCCACCGCGCACCTTCCGCTGGCTGACCGGTGGCGTCCTGCGCGACGGGGGGCCGGTGCCTCTGCAGGAGGGACGCGCGTGCGAACGCGCACTGTGGCAGCTTGGCGCAGATGCCCGTCGCCTGCCGCATGCCGCCCTGCAGCTGTACGACGCGGCGCCCGTAGACCTTGACCTCAGCGCCCGCGCTTGGATCGAGCGCCTTTCGCTGCCGCCGGCCACCCGCGATCTGATGATGGCGTTCAGCGCCATGTACGGAGGCTGCGATCCCGGGGAGGTATCGCTGCTCTCGCATCTCAGCGACGTCGCCGCCTTCGACAACAGCGCCTTCGCCCTGCTCGACGGCATTGGCGAGGAGTTGGTGGACGGCTCATCGGCATTGATCGAACGCCTCGCCGCCGACTGCGGCGCAAAGATCGAGCTTGGAGCTGTTGTGCACGCGGTGCGCAGCGACGAGATGGAGGGCGTGCGGGTGCTGACCGGCGACGGGCGGTTCTTTCGAGCGCAGGCCGTGATTCTGGCCATACCAATTAATGCTCTTGCGGCGATTACGCTCGAGCCTACGCCCCACGAGCGGATCGCGGCTGCCGCCGAACGCGGGCAGCCCTGCCATGCAATCAAGCTGTGGATGCTCGCTGAGCGCGTGCCGGCAGGGCTGCTGGCCGTCGGGTGGGGGTGTGAGCTTCAGTGGATCAGCGACGTGGGCGAGCACTCCGGCGCGCGGTTGCTTGTCGGCTTCGGCTTTGACCGCTCGCGTTTGGACCCCTGCAGCGTCGACGCCGCCCAGCAGGCGCTCCAGCGCTTCATACCCGGCGCGCGTGTAGTGGCGATCGATCACCACGACTGGAGTGCGGACCGGCTTGCACGCGGGGCGTGGGGGATGTGGCGCCCCGGGTGGGTCAGCGACGGCACGCTCGCCGTGTTGAACCAGCTACACGGACCGATTGCCTATGCGAACTCCGATTTTGCGCCTGAATGGCCCGGTTGGATTGCAGGCGCGATCAGCTCCGGGCAACGCGCGGCCAGCCTGATCGGGGCTGCGCTGCAGCAGTGCGCCTGAGCGCCCGCCAAGTTCCCCGCTCACAGGGCGGAAGGGTCGAGGGGTTCAAACGGCGGCACTGGCGGCTCGTCTTCGGGTCGGTACCAGAAGCCGGCGAGCTGCCCGCCGTCCACGATGATCGTCTCGCCGTTGATGTAGGAGGCGGCGTCGGAGCAAAGGAAGAGAACGACGGCGGCTTGCTCGGCCGGCTCCGCTGGTCGGCGCAGGGGGATGCGGCGGATGTAGGCTTCCCAGAAATCGGGAGTCCAGCCCCCGACGGTCATCGCCGTCTTCGTCAAGCCCGGGCAGATCGCGTTGCAGCGGATGCCGCGGTGGCCAAGCTCAAAAGCGATGGCGCGCGTGAGGTGCGCCAATGCCGCTTTCGATGCCATGTAGTGCACCGATGGTGACTCGGCCACGAAGGCATCGATCGAGGAGACATTGACAATGCAGCCGCCTCCACGGTCGACCATGTGGCGGGCGGCGATCTGGCTGGCGTGAAACGCTGCACTCAGGTTGACCGCGAGCGTCTCGGACCAGTGCTCCTCGCTCACCTCCAGGAACGGCTCGAGGTACGCGATGCCGGCATTGTTGACGAGCACGTCCAGATCGCCGAGGCGCTCGATCGCCTCGCTCACCATACGCCGCGCCTCGGTGGGCGAGCGAAGATCGGCGACGAGTGGCACCATGAGGCCACCTGGGACCGTGGCGACGAGCTCCTCCAGTCGCTCCCCTCTCCTCGCGCACGCGACCACGCTCGCGCCCTCGGCAGCGAACGCGAGCGCGATCGCGCGACCGATTCCGCTCGATGCTCCGCTGACCAGCACCCGCTTTCCCTCGAAACGTCTCATCGCCTCGGTCGTGCGTGAACGTGTGCGTGTGCGAGTGGGACCACGGTACGAGCCACTTCGTTAGGTTCCGTCGCCGCAAATCCCTTGTCCCTTAAGCGGGGAAGCGGGGTCCGCTGCCGATCATCCGTTACGAATCGATACCGAGGCTCGCTCGATCGGTGTCGCCATTCCGCGCGCCGGGAGCTTCCGCGTGGGATCGTAACGCTTGCGCCGCCGAGCACCTGCGCAGCGTACTGCGTGGGCCTGGCGCGGCTCCCTATCAGACACCTCGCGGCGAGCATACCCTGGATACGAGGAGAGGATTACCGGTCGCCCGATGCCAGCCTCTGGACCGCGTGGCGACCGCTTGCACGACCTTTGCGCTCTTATGGCAGAGCACGACAGGCGTCGGCATCGACCGCTCGCCCGCAAGGATCCGGCCATCGCTATGCAGCTGCCGCTGGCTCGCGGCTCGACCAGCATCTCGGCTCGCCCTGGCTCGGTCACCTCGAGTTCCTAGATCTCCGGCGAGGTTTGCGGGTGCTCCAGCACTCACGAGCGCATCTCGGCGTTCTTCGGGTCGGCCGTCGACCGATCCGATTGGCGCTGCGACGCTCACGGGATCCTTAACACCACCTTGCCGAAGCGCTCACGCTCAGACATGCGGATCACGGCTGCGGGGAGCGACTCAAACGGGAACACGCTGTCAATTACAGGTCGCCAGTCGGCGTGGGCGACGTGCGCGACCAGCGCGCGGTACTCGCGGGGGCTGCCCATCGAAGTGCCAATAATTCGCCGCCAGCGCCAGTAGACCTCGGCGGTCGTGAGCGTGGTGCTGGGGCCGGACGTATCGCCGTAGCAAATGAGCCTTCCGCCAGGTCTCAGCGCCGCGAGCACGCCCTCCCAAGCAGAGCCTCCGTAGCCGTCGATGGCGGCGTCGACGGCCCCGCCGGCAAGCTGCCGCAGCAGCATAGGCCAGTCCGCGTCGAGATAGCTGACCCCCCCGAGCGCGCCCAGGCCGATCGCCCGGTTGATCTTCGCCCGCGTGGAGGAGCTGACCACGACTCGTGCTCCGAGCGCCACCGCGATCTGGATCGCAAATGTCGCAACTCCGCCGCCAGCACCTGTGACCAGCAAGGAGCTGCCGACCTTCGGTTCAGCGCAGGTCGCCACAGCTCGCCAGGCGGTCAGCCCGGCGAGGTTCAGAGCTGCCGCCTCAACCCAAGAAAGCCGGCTCGGTTTCGGGACAACGTTGGCCGCGGGGACGACAACCCTCTCGGCAAACGTGCCATCGCGGGGGGCGCCGAGAATGTCAAAGGTCCCCGCTGGGCGCTCCTCCCTGTCTCCCCAACCTAGCGTGGGGTCAAACATAACCTCGTCCCCTATGCTGATTCCCTTCGTGGCCGGGCCAATCGCCGAGACCACGCCGGCGCCGTCGGAGCCGAGCGTTACGGGCAGCGGGCAATAGTCTCTGAAGGACCACACCCAGGCATCGCGTCGGTTCAGCGCCGCAGCGCGCAGATCGATCACCACCTCACCCGCCGTGGGCTCGGGGTCTGGGACGTCCCGAAGCTCGATCCGGGGAGGGTCTCCGAACTCGAGAAGCTGCCATGCTCTCATTGCCAGCCCACTCCTGTAGCCGTGGAGGTTGCTAGCAAATGCGGCGCGGCGACGGCTTCGTATGATTGAGCTTGTCCCCCGACATGGCGACGACTTGCTAATAGGCTTATGGCGGTGTGAGCACCCCGCGAAGCCAGCGCGCGCTGGCCAGACCGGTTGGCCCACGTGCAATGAGCAGTCCTCCCTCCAGCGGGTCCACCCGTCGGGTGATCCTGCTTGATCACGCCGGTGAGCTGCGCGCGGTTGCCGCCGCGCTTGCGGGCCTCAAAGACATTTCGTTGGAGCGCGCTCAGCACCTCCCGTCGGGGCGAGGCATCGTCGCCCTGCTTGTGCCGCCCGAGATCCGGATCGGCGCGAGCGAGCTGCGCGGACTCCCCGATCTGCGGATCGTCGCAGCCACCTCGACCGGATATGACCACCTCGATCTCAACGCGATTGCCGCTGCCGGAGCTTGGGCTACGCACTGCGCCGGTTACTGCGACGAGGAGGTGGCTGAGCACGCGATCGCCTTTATCCTCGATTTGCTGAGAGGTGTGACGTTCCTCGACCGCTCGGTACACGCCGGCCGCTGGGACCACCGCCTGGCCGCGCCGCGACGCGTTAGCGGGACGGTCCTTGGAGTAGTCGGGTTGGGGCGGATCGGACGGCGCGTAGCAGAGCGTGGCCGCGCCCTGGGGATGCGGGTGCTCGGTAGTGACCCGGCGCCCGCCAGCGCCGTCGCTAAGGAAGTCGAGTTGGTGGACCTTGATGACCTCCTGCGCCTCGCCGATGTCATCACGCTGCATGCACCGCTCAGTCCGCAGACCAGCGGTATGATCGGCGCTCGCGAGCTGGCGCTGATGCGTCCCGGGTCGTTCCTGGTCAACTGCGCGCGTGCAGCGCTCGTCGATCATTATGCGCTCGGGCGAGCTCTGCGTGCCGGTCATCTTGGGGGGTGCGCGCTCGATGTGCTGCCGCGCGAGCCGCCGTCCGCAGAGGAACCCGCCCTCACGTGGCCACGGACGCTGATCAATCCACATGCCGCGTGGTTCTCTGCGCAAGCGGCGGATGCTCCCTACCGACGAGCGGGCGAGGCCGTGGCGGCGGTGCTCGCGGGTCGGGAGCCGCCGGACGTCCTCGCGCGACCGCGCGTCACTCACCCGACCGGCTGAGCGAGCGCCTCGCAGAAGGCCTCCCAAACCATCCGGTGGAAGCGGGCGATCGCGCTTTCGCTGCCTGGCATCAACCGCCCGTGCGGAACCATTTGCGAGCGCAGTCCCGGCTGCTGGAGGCGGACCGCCTCGACGTCCTCCTCGAGCGTTTTGTTCCACATGTCGGTCCACGCAGCGGCGGTCGCCTCATCGCAGTCCGGATGGACGTACATGTCCGCGATGAAGCGGCAACTCTCCGGCCCGGTGGGCACGATCACGCCCGGGAAGGCGACCAGGTCATCCTGCACGAGCGTCGTGGTCGGCCACAAGTAGATGTAGCGGAACTCGCGATCCCCCTCGCGCCGCTCGTGGCGGTAGCGGCGCGCGCGCGGATTGTAGCGAGTGAACTGTCCGAGCACGCGGGCGCCATCGATATACCGATAGATGTCGACATCGTCGACAAATGCGTCGCTAAAGCTGTGAGTGTGGATCGTCGGGCAGTGGTAGCACTCACTCGCGTTTTCAACCCATACTTTCCAGTTGGCCGCGATCTCATAGCTGTAGCGGCCGTGATAGCGGTAGTCCGCAAAGTCAAGGCCATGCTCGCAGGCTAGCGGCTCGAACTCCGGGAACGCGTCGCGCAGCGGCGGCGCGTCAGGGTCGGGGTTGACGAACACTAGGCCCTTCCAGGTGTCGACAGACGCCGGCAACAATGAGTACTCCTCAGCGTCGAAGCACCGCTCACGCTCGCTGCGTGGCGCCTTGTGCAGGCGACCGTCGAGCTCGTAGGTCCAAGCGTGGTATCGGCACTGAAGCGTCATCGCCCTGCCGTCGGCGACCGCGACCGGGTAGGCGCGATGGCGACAAACGTTGACAAGGGCGTGCAGCCGTCCGTCGCGATCGCGGGTGACGAGCAGCGGCACGCGCCCAGCCTGGCAGACAATGTGATCCCCTGGCCTTTGTAGCTTTGCGAGCGGTCCCGCGAACTGCCAGGCGCACCCGAAGATCCGCTCAAGCTCGAAGGCATAGATCGCCGGATCCGAATACCAGCTTGCCGGGAACGTCATGTTGCGCGCAAGCGCCTCCTCGACCGCCTTCGGATCGATGGCCAGCACTGTTCTTGCGTCGTCGTTCATCTGCGCTCCTCCGCAAATCGCAAAGATTGGGTTCGCGTCTGACGCGAATTTGCTAGACGAAGGCCAATTATTGCGCAAACAGCAGCTGCTTGCTGGGCCTGGGCTTGACAGAAGCGCGCATCATCCCGACACTTGGGCTGTTGTGGCCCGTCGAGAACCATCGATAAGCGGCGAGAGGCGGCGACCGCCCGTGAAGTCCCCGCGGTCACGGGGTCCAGCCGGCGCGATGCGGCCCGCGCGCCGGGCCGCCGCGCGAGCGTCGCAGACGCCTCGCGAGGGGCTGGTCGGCTTGCGCCTAGCCGCCGCCAGCGGGGAGGCCTCGCGCGAGCTCGACGAGCTCGACCGGGCCATCATCTCGCAGCTGCAGATCGACGGGCGGCGCTCGTTTCGCGCGATCGCCCGCGCGCTCGGAGTATCGGAGTCGACGGTCCGCTTTCGCGCCGGCCGGCTTCAGCAGGAAGGGGTGCTACACATCATTGCCCTCGCGAACCCGTTTCGCCTGGGCTATGCGGTTCAAGCGTCCGTGCTGATCCGGGTCACCCCGCCGGCGCACGCCGCTGTTGCGCAGGCGCTCGCGAGCTGGCCCGAGGTGATGTATCTCAGCTCCTGCGCGGGGCAGGCCGACCTCTACATGCACATCGTCTGCCGCGACCACGACGAGCTTTGGCGGCTTTTGAGCGAGCGACTCGGCGCGATAGATGGCGTTCTTGGCTCGGAGACGCTGATGGAGCTGCGAGTCCACAAAGCTCGCTACGTGTACCCCGGTCTGAACGACGCTGCGATACGCAGCGATGATGATCCACTTCCGTCTCGGTGATGCAACGCCCAGCTTGAGAGGCCGTCGCCCGAGTTCTGCTTGACCCGAGCCGGCACAGGCGAGCTAGCGTTCAGGGGTCGGGCTGCACCCAAGAGTCGGTGAGGGTGGGGCCCTCGGGCAGCGGCGAGCGCTCGGTCAGGCGGTCGCTGCGTGCGCGCCGGCGCGCTCCGAGCGCCTCGGCAACGAAGGCGCGTGGTGATGTTGCCAGCGCGAGGCGCCGCAGCCGCAGCCGGCGCGCCCTCGGAGCCGGGTGCCCGGCAAGGCGGAGACCGAGCAGGCGCGGCCAGAGCGCGCGCTTCTTGGCGATCTGATGAGGCTGAAAGCGGTCCATATCGCGCGGCGTGATGTCGCGCACGACCGTAAGCGCGCCCTCGCTCAGCGCTGCTTCGAACAGTTCGCTGCCACGCGAGGTTCGGACGATGACTGCGTTGAAGCCATCGTTCTCGCTGCTCGGGAAACCCCCATCCCAACAGTCGGCGGCGACGATATCGGCGGCCTCGCCAAGCGCGTCGGGACAGATTCGGCATCGTGGCTGGATTCGCCAGCGGCTCTCATCGGCCCACATGTCCATGTAGCTGAGCTCGTGGGCGCGCCCGTCGAGGGTCTCCACTCGCACCGACCCGGGGTTGCCGTGGCCCCGGTACCGAAACAGTTTGAGCTCCGCCTCCGCGATGCCGAGACCCTCGAGCACTTCGCTTGACTTGGTCAGCTCAGAAGCCCCGCCGCAGACCATCGCAAGCGCGTAGCGCATCTGCGCGTCCACTCTCGGATCGCGGTGCGCGAGGTTCCGCAGCGCGCTGATGTCGCACGGCTTGCCCACCACGGCAAACGTCTCGCCCCGGTCGAGCAATCGGCAGAGGTCGATCAGCGCTGCGGCCGGGCCGTAGCGGGAGCCGGCAGCTTGCAGAAGCGCTCTGCGGCTGAGGCTTACCTGCCGTCCGGAGCGCAAAGGACGGTTTGCGAGAGGGGCAACGTGAAGGATGAATTGGACCTCGGCACGCCGAAGCAGAAGCTCTGCGAGCGCGGTGAGCACGCCGCCGGAGGCACCGCGGAAGCGGATCTCGGGGTCCGAGGCGTGGGCGATCGCGATGCGGGCAATCGGTCCCCAGATCGGGTCGGTGGGGGTCCCGGGGGCAAGGCGACTGCGCTCAATCGCCCCCACCCGCACCCCGGGGCAGACCGCGTCGATCGCTTCGAGCGTCGCGTGATCCAGCGAGCGCAGGGCAACCGGTCGCTCGCGACCATCGCGTGTTGCGATCAGTCGAACGCGCTCTGCGCCAGCGATGCTCTGACACAGCCCGCAGCCGATGCATAAGCCTGCCTGCACAATTTCCTCTAGGTCAAGGACCGAGCCTGTCGGCAAAAAATGGCGCGCCAACCTTGACATTTGCTCACCTCAAGGGTAATGCTTAAACGGCCATTTGAACCAATTGATCAAAAACGTTGCTCCGGAAACGCTCTGAAAGCTCGGTCGAACCCCGATCAGCCCGGCCGCTTCGTAGGCTCGACAAGGTCAGGCGCCCAGAGATCCTCGCGACCACCGTCGAGCTGTTGCGCGAGCAGGGGCTATGGAGTGTGCGAGTCTCGGACGTCGCAAGGCGCGCCGGAACGAGCCCGGCAAGCGTGATCTACTACTTCGGGACCAAGCACCAGTTGTTCGAGCAGGCGATCGGCGACGCAGACGCGGACTTCTATGCCCGCCTCTGGCCGGAACTCGACCAGCTCGAGAGCGCCCTCGCGCGTATCGCCTGCCTGATCGTGCGCTCCAGCACGAGCGAATGGGTGCTGTGGATGGATCTGTGGGTATACGCCCGCCGCCACCCGGAGATGCTTGGCACTGAGCGTGCCTTCCACTCTCGCTGGCGCACGACGATCGCCGACGTGATCCGCTACGGCCAGGCCCGCGGCGAATTCAACCCGGTCGACCCCGACGGGGCGGCTGTGCGCCTTGCGGCGTTGACCGACGGATTGGCGATCCGGATGGTGCTAGAGGAGCACGCATTCACCCCGGCCGACTACGTGGCGATGTCACTTCAGTCAGTCGCGGCGGAGCTCGGATGTGCGCTCGGCTCCCTGCAAGAGGCGGCCACCGCGCTCGGTGCCGCGGAGTAGGCCAGACGTGATGTGAACGCGGGCCGGCATGAGGCCGGAGAGCCCCTACCAAAGGACTCAGCGTTATTAGAAGGAGAGGAGAGACGAATTGATCATGAGGACGGTCACGCGGCGCGAACTTCTCAGTGGCGCAGCAAAGGGTGGGCTTGCGCTCAGCGCAGGCGGCCTGATCGCAGCCTGTGGTGGCTCGTCGAAGACGACATCGAGTCATCCGCTCCCGAGCGCAACCAAGCCGCGCCACGGCGGAACGTTGACGATCGGGCTCACGGGTGGTTCAAGCTCCGACACGCTCGACCCGAACAGCCCTGTCAACAACACCGACTACGCGCGCGTCGCAAACCTTTACGACGCACTCGTCTGGCAGGATGCGAACGCACGGCCATACCTGCGCGTGGCCGAGGAAATGACACCGAACAAGGATGCGACGACCTGGACGATCCGTCTGCGCAAGGGAGTGCTGTTCCACGATGGGAGGGAGGCGACGGCCGACGATTTGATCTTCTCGATCAAAAGAGTGGTCAATCCCAAGGCACCCGGGGAGGCCGCCAACGCGCTGCACGGCATCGATACGGGGGGCATCCGGAAGCTCGACCGCTACACGATCTCGGTGCCGTTTTCGCATCCGTACTCCACGTTCTTTCTCAGTCTTGCGAACAACATTACGATCTACCTCGTGCCGGTAGGCTTTGATCCGAAGCGGCCAATTGGCACCGGGCCGTTCAAGCTGGTGAGCTTTACGCCCGGCCAGCGCTCGGTGTTCGCGCGCTGGGAGCACTACTGGGATCAGCCGCTCCCGTATGTTGATCAGCTCGTGATGGTTGACTACAGCGACGAGTCGAGCCAGGTAAATGCGCTACTCGCGGGCCAGGTCGACTGCGTGAATCTGCTCTCGCAGGACGTGATCGGCAGCGTTACCTCGAGCGGCAAGAAGATCGTGGTCTCGGACGGCGGCGGCTGGAATCCTTTCACAATGCGCGTCGACCAGCCGCCCTTCGACGATGTACGCGTTCGCCAGGCCTTCCGGCTGATCGTCGACCGGCCGAAGATGATGGAGATCGTCTTCGGTGGCCACGGGACGATCGGCAACGACATCTTTGCGATCTGGGACAGCGCATACGACCACGGAATCCCTCAGCGCCAACAGGACATCGAGCAGGCCAAGCACCTACTGAAGGCTGCTGGCCGCGAGGGGCTGACTGTGCAGCTGGTGACCGCGGACATCGCGCAGGGAGTAGTGAACATGGCTCAGGTGTTCGCTCAGCAGGCGGCGCTTGCCGGCGTTAAGGTGAACCTACGAAAGGTGACCGTCACCGACTTCTACGGGCCTAACTATCTCAAATGGGTGTTTGCCCAAGATTACTGGTACTACCAGCCATATTTGCCGCAGGTGCAGCAGGCGACTTTACCGACGGCGCCGTTCAACGAGACGCACTTCGACAATCCGCGATACAACGCGCTGTACCAGCAGGCGCTCAGCACGCTGGATGAGGCGAAGCGGACCGAGATCGCGCATGAGATGCAGATGATCGACTATACGGAAGGGGGCTACATCATCCCGTTCTTTCCGCCGGTGATCGACGGCTATGGGGCAAACGTGCAAGGTGTGGTGCGCTCGAAGGTTGGCTCGTCGTTCAACGACTGGGATTTTCGGAGCATGTGGCTTACGTGAGGACGAGGCAGCCCAGTGCGGACGGGTAGGCGGCGATGAGCGTGCTTACGGCGAGAATGGGCGCGGTGCGGCTTCGGGGGTTTGGGCGCCGCCATCCCCTAGTTCGTCTGGTGGTAATGCGGGCTTGCTTGGGGGTAGTGACGCTATGGCTGGTGTCGGTGGTGATCTTTGCTGCGACGCAGGCGCTCCCTGGGAATGCCGCGTACGCGGTGCTGGGTCATACGGCGACGCCACAGCGATTGCAAGCGGTCGAGGCGGAGCTGCATCTGAATCGGCCCGTCGTCTCGCAGTACGAGAGTTGGATCGGGGGGGTCCTGCGCGGGGACTTTGGGTCGTCTCTCGCTAATGGCGAGTCAGTTGCCGCGTTGATTGGGCCGCGGGTTGTCAACTCTGCGGTGTTGGTGGTCGTCTCGGGAGTGATTGGGACACTCATAGCCGGTGCTCTGGGGGTGCTGGCAGCAGCGCGGAGGGATAGTTGGTTTGACCACGTCGCGTCCGTCGTTGCGTTAGGGGTGACCGCCTTGCCCGAGTTTGTGGTGGCGATCGCGCTGGTGATCTTGTTTTCAGTGCTAGTGTTGCATGCGCTGCCCGCTGTATCGGCTATTCCGCCGGGCAGCGAGCCGTGGCAGAATTTGAAAGAGCTCGTCCTGCCGGTGGCGACGCTGGCGATCGTGATCGCGCCGTACATCTTCCGGATGGCGCGGGGTGCGATGGTGGAGGCGATGGAGTCGGATTACGTCGAGATGGCGCGGCTGAAGGGGCTCACGCGCAGACGGGTGCTGCTGCTGCACGCGTTCCCGAACGCAATCCCGCCGGTCGTTCAGGTGGTGGGGTTGAACCTGCTGTACCTGGCCGGAGGGATCGTGGTGGTGGAGTATGTGTTCAACTACCCTGGAGTTGGCGCGGCTCTGGTTGATGCAGTTTCAAACCGGGACATCCCGGTCATTCAGTTCGTCGTGCTCGTATTGACGGCGTTTTACGTATTTGTGAATATCATCACTGACGTGGTGGCGCTGCTGGCGTCGCCGCGGCGGAGGACAGCTGGATGAGGGGAGGATGGGAGTGGCTTGGGCTGCTTGCGCGTGCGGCTCGGACGCCGCGCGGGGTGGCCGGCATAACACTTGCGGGGGTGGTCATCCTGCTTGCGATCGTGGGCCCGTTTGTGGCGCCGCATCAGCCGACGGTTTCGGTGACGGCGACGTTCGCGCCGCCGTCGAGCGCGTATCCGCTGGGTGCGGACGATCTGGGGCGCGATGTGTTGAGCCGGGTGCTTGCTGGTGGCTGGTTGTTGTTGGCGGTGGCGGCGGGGTCGACTGCGCTTGGCGTTGGGGCGGGGGTGCTGGTCGGGATCGCAGCGGCCTATTTTGGAGGCGTCACGGATGGGGTCTTGATGCGGCTAGTGGATGTGTTGTTGGCGTTTCCGCAGCTTGTGTTCGCGCTTCTTCTGGTGAGCGTGCTGGGACCCCACGTGTGGTTGATCCTCGTGGCGGTTGGAATTTCGCACGCGCCCCAGGTCGCGCGGGTGGTGCGCGCGGCCGCGCTTGATGTGTGTGAGCGGGATTTCGTGCGCGCGGTGGAGCTGCTCGGGGCGCCGGCGCGTCGCGTGATGGTTGGCGAGGTGCTGCCAAATGTGCTCTCGGTCGTGATGGTTGAGCTGGGGCTGCGCTTCACGTATTCGATTTTGATCATCGCAGGGTTGAGCTTTCTTGGCTTTGGAATTCAGCCACCGGCGGCGAATTGGGGATTGATGATCAATGAGAATCGAATCGGGCTCGTTGCGAACCCATGGGCTGTGGTAGCGCCGGTGCTCTTGATCGCTGTGCTGACGATCGGCCTCAACACGTTTACCGACGCGATCGCGCGAACCTCACTTGGGGTCGAGCGGCCCGCGGAGCAGTTGGCGGTCGTGGCCGGGGTCAGTGGCGAGGCAGCGTCGCTCGGAGAGGTGGTGCGATGAGCGCGGCTGACCGGGAAAGCGTGGTGCGGGATGAGGGGGTCTCGGCTGTCGGAGCCACGCCTGATGGAGGCAACGCGGCCGCAGAGCCGCTTTTGGCGGTGGAGGGGTTGCAGGTTGTGGTGAGAGGCTCGGGTGCGGACGTAGTTGATGAGGTGTCGTTCACGCTTGCGCGAGGCGAGGTCTTGGGTCTCGTCGGTGAGTCGGGATCAGGGAAGACGACGGTGGCGTTGGCGTTGATGGGGCACACGCGGCGGGGGCTTGTGATCGGCGCCGGGCGCGTGCTGTTCGCGGGCGTTGATCTGCTTGCGTTGGGGGAGCGCATCCGGTCGCTGCGAGGGGCGCGGATCGCGTATGTGGCGCAGGATCCGGTGAGCGCGTTAAACCCGACGCTGAAGATCGGCACGCAGCTGCGCGAGATCTTTCGGGCTCACGGTGTCGGACAGCTCGGCGGGGTTAGTGTGGAGGAGCGCATTCGCGAGCTGTTGGCGGAGGTGAGGCTTGATCGCGTCTCGCATGCGCTCGAGGTCTATCCCCATCAACTTTCGGGGGGGCAGCAGCAACGGGTGATGCTAGCCATGGCTTTTGCCTGCCGACCGGAGTTGATAATTCTAGATGAGCCGACGACCGGCCTTGATGTGACGACGCAGCGGCATGTGCTGGACACGGTGCGTGGGCTTTGCCGCAGCTATCACGTCGCCGCGGTGTACGTCAGCCACGATCTGGCGGTGGTCGGGGAGTTAGCTGATCGGGTCGGGGTGATGTACGCAGGGCGGCTGGTTGAGCTTGGTGCGACTGGGCATGTGTTCCGTGCGCCCGGTCACCCGTATACGCGTTGTCTGTTGCGGGCGATCCCATCACCGACGCGGGCGCATGTGTTGGTGGGGCTCGAGGGGCAGCCGCCGCGGCCTGGGGCACGGCCTCAAGGCTGCTTCTTTGCGCCTCGCTGCGAGTTCGCGCTTGCACGGTGTCGCGAGCGGATGCCATCTGCGGAGGCGCTCGAAGGGCGGCACTGGGCACGCTGCGTGCGTGCGCAGGAGGTCCTCAGGTTGCCGCCGCTGGCGGAGCTCCCCGAACGCGAGCCGATACCGCCTGCGGCGGGGGAGGTGCCGCTACTGGAGGTTGAGAGACTCGAGGCGCGCTACGGCGAGCGCGTGATCCTGAGTGGGATCAGCTTCGGCGTGCTGCCCCGTCGTTGTTTGGCGGTCGTCGGCGAGTCGGGTGCCGGCAAGACGACGCTCGCGCGCTGCATCGTCGGGCTCCACTCAGGGTGGCGCGGCATGATCGCCTTCAAGGGGGTGGCGCTGGATCGAGATCGCCGCCGTCGGAGACGCGAGCTGATCCGGCGTATGCAGTACATCTTCCAGAACCCCTACACCTCGCTGAACCCGCGCAAGACGGTTAGCCAGCTTGTCGAGCAGCCGTTGCGCGAACTGTTCTCGCTCTCGCGCCGTGAGCGCTCCGAGCGGGTGGCAAGCGCGCTCGAGGAGGCGGCATTGGGCGGCGAGTATCTCTCTCGCTATCCGGACCAGCTTTCAGGCGGCGAACGCCAGCGGGTGGCGATCGCTCGTGCGCTCGTAGTTGAGCCGGAGCTGCTGATCTGCGATGAGGTCACTTCGGCCTTGGATGTCTCCGTACAGGCCGCGATTGTCGAGCTCCTGCACCGTCTACAGCGCACCCGCGGTGTGGCCCTGCTCCTGATCACCCACAACCTGGCATTGGTGCGCAGTCTCGCCGACGATGTGCTGATCCTGCGCGACGGGCGAGTGGTCGAACACGGTCCGGGCGTCCTTGACCATCCGCAAAGCGAGTACGCGATGCAGCTGTTGGCTAACGTCCCGACGCTGGCGCTGGCATAGTGGCTGCGGCGTACGGCAGCGGACCGTACACGAGCCGCCGCTCGTCGCTTGCACCCGACGCCAATGCCGGGAGGGTCGCGCTGGTTAGCGGTGGGGGGAGCGGCATCGGCAGAGCGGCCGCGCTTGAGCTGGCGCGTACCGGCGCCGCGGTGGCGGTCTGCGGGCGACGCGCGGTGCCGCTCGAGGAGACGGCGCGGCTGATCGCCGCCGAGGGCAGTGAGGGCCTTGCGCTTCCGGGGGATCTGCGCGAGCCGGCGGATGTGGAGCGCCTCATCAACCGAACGCTGGAGCGCTTCGGGCGCATCGATGTCCTCGTCAACTGCGCGGGCGGGCAGTTCCAGGCTCCGGCCGAGGAGATCACCGATGGGGGCTGGCGGGCGGTCCACAGGCTCTCACTGGAGGCAGCGTTCAGGGTCGCACGCGAGGCGGCCAGGGCCGCCATGATCCCTCAGCGGCGGGGGCTGGTCGTGTTTGTCGGCTTCAGTCCGACGCGGGGCATCCCCGGCTTCGCCCACGCCTGTGCGGCCCGGGCGGCGCTCTCGAATCTGGCCTGCGGCCTGGCGCTCGAGTGGAGCCGCTACAACATCCGCGTTGTCTGCCTGGCCGCTGGCGCGATCGCTACAGAGGCGCTCGAGGGTTACGGGGCTGAGCAGGTCGCTCGCTGGCGGAGGGCGGTGCCGCTCGGCCGTCTAGGGGAGCCGTTCGAGGTCGCCAGCGTCATCGCCTTCCTCGCCTCGGCCGGTGGGGCGTACATCACCGGCACCACCATCACCGTGGACGGCGGCGCTGACGCCTGGGGACTTGGCGAGCCGCCACCTGAGCCCCTGGCATGAGCGCCCCGAGGGATCTTCGCGCCCTGTTCGACCCAACCTCGGTCGCGGTCGTCGGCGCCTCCGAGAACCCCCGCAAATGGGGAAATTGGCTGGCTCGCCGCGCCCTGCGGGGCGAGCACCGGCGGACGGTGCACCTCGTCAACCGCGCTGGCGGCGAGGTGCTTGGACGCCAGGCGGCGCGCTCGTTGGGGGAGCTCGAGGGAGCCGTTGAGCTGGTGGTGATTGCGGTTCCGGCCTCCGCGCTCGAACGGACCGTCGAGGAGGCGCTCGATGCGGGTGCGCGCGCGATTGTGGCAATCAGCGCGGGCACGACCGCCGAGCGCGACCGAGAGCTGGCCCGACGGGTGCGCGCGGCAGGCGCGGTGCTGGTCGGACCGAACTGCCTCGGTGTGTTCGACGCGGGGGCCGAGCTCGAGCTGGCCTCCAACGATCTGCCGGCTGGCAGCATCGGCTTGATCTCACAGAGCGGCAACCTCGCTCTCGAGATCGGGTTGCTGGCACAGGAGGTGGGTCTCGGCTTCTCGCGCTTCGTCTCGCTGGGCAATCAGGCCGACCTCGAGGCGCACGAGTTGATCGACGCCTTCGTGGGGCATGAGCGCACCCGTGCGATTGCCCTCTATGTCGAGGATTTCCGCGACGGGCGGGCGTTCGCTCGCGCGGCGGCGTGCGCCAATGAAGGGGGCAAGCCGGTTGTGCTGTTGACGGTTGCCGCCGAGGCTGCGACGGCGCGCGCGGTGCGCTCGCACACAGGTGCGCTTGCCTCCGACCGTGCGGCAATCGACGCTGCCTGCGAGGCCGCGGGCATCGAGCGGGTCGCCACGCCGGGAGAGCTGGTCGACGTGCTCCAGGGGCTGCTGCGGGCTATGTCCCCAGCAGGTCGGCGCGTGGCGGTGCTGGCTGATGGGGGCGGCCATGGCGGCGTGGCGGCGGCGCTCGCGGTCGAGCGTGGGCTGAAGCTGCCCGAGCTGAGCGGGCACACGGTCGCCGCGCTTCGAGCGCGGCTACCGACGAGCGCGGCATGCTCGAACCCGATCGATCTTGCCGGCGGCGGCGAGCAGGACATCCGCACTTTTGAGCGTGCGGCGCGCGTGCTCATGCGCTCCGGCGAGGTCGATGCGATTCTGATGACCGGCTACTTCGGAGGCTACAGCGAGTACTCGGATGCGTTCGGCGACGCGGAGGTGGCAGTTGGCGAGGCGCTCGCGCGCGTTGCTGCTCGGGAGCGCAGGCCGTTGGTCGCTCACACGATGTACCACGAGACTCCTGCGGCCGATGCGTTGCGTCGCGGCGGGGTGGCCGTGTACCGAGGAGTGGAGCAAGCGGTCAACGTGCTTGCCCGGCTCGTCCGTCGCGGCGAGCGGGCGATCGCCCCGATTCCCGAGCTGCCGTCACCCGCTGCGCCGCTCGAGGATTCGAGCTACGCCGCGGTACGGAAGCTGCTTGTGGGCGCTGGCGTGCCGTTCGTCGCGCAGCGCACGGTCGGATCGCGCGATGCCGCGCTCGAAGCCGCCGCCGAGCTTGGCTACCCGGTCGCGCTGAAGGCGCTTGGCCGCCTCCACAAGTCCGACCAAGGCGGCGTGGCGCTCGATCTGCGTGACGAGCGTGCCCTGGTTGCGGCGTTTGCCGAGATGCAGCGCAGGCTCAGGCCGAGCGTCTTCTCCGTGGAGAGGATGGCTCCCACCGCCCGGGGGGTTGAGCTGCTGATTGGCGCCCGCTGGGACGAGCGCTTCGGACCGGTGGCGCTGGTTGGCCTGGGCGGGGTGTTCGCCGAGGTGCTGGGCGACGTGGCGGTTGCGCTCGCCCCCCTCGCGGTGGAGCGCGCCGCCGCGCTCCTGCGCTCGCTGCGCAGCTGGCCCCTTCTTGCTGGAATTCGCGGCCAGCCTGCCCTCGACCGAGATGCCGCAGCGCGGGCGTTGGCGGCGCTCTCCTCAGTCGCCGCTGCCCATCCCGAGATCGCCGAGATCGAGGTCAACCCGCTGCTCGTACTCGAGCGCGGGGCGCTTGCGCTCGATGCTCGTGCACTGATGCGCAAGCGAGCCCGTCAACCAGCCCCTGTCTGACCGCAACACGAGAGGAGTGGCGATGGACTTCACCTATACCAAGCAACAGCAGGAGCTGCGCGAGCGAGCGCAGGCGCTGACGGAGGAGATCATGCGCTTCGAAGAAAGGTGCGAGCGGGACCATGGTCTCGACGAGAGCGCGCTCGCGCGCATTCGCGAGCTCACGCTCGACGCCCGCCTGAACGCAATCAACATGCCCTGCGAGTGGGGCGGGCAGGGCCTCTCAACGCTTGAACAGGTGCTCGTGCAGGAGCAGCTGGGGCAACTCACCAACGCGCTCTGGGATGCAGTCTGGCGGCCGGCAAACGCGCTGCGCCGATGCGACCCGGCTCAACGCGAGCGCTACCTGATCCCAACGATCAAGGGCGAACGGCGGGATGCCTACGCCGTCAGCGAGCCGAACGCAGGCTCTGACCCATCCCGGATCGAGACCATCGCCGCTCGCGATGGCGCCGGCGGCTACGTCCTGGAGGGCGAGAAATGGTTCGTCACGGTCGGGGACGTGGCCGACTATCTGCTCGTGCTGGCACTAGTTCTGCCCGAGCGCGCCCCGACGCTGTTCATCGTCGATAAGGACCTTCCCGGGGTGCGGGTCAAGCGCACGCCCGCCTACATGCACACCTTTGTCTTTGAGCACCCCGAGTTCGTCTTTGAGCGAGTGGCACTTGGGCCGGAGCGGGTGCTGGGCGCGGTCGGCGAAGGTTATGAGCTGACACGGGAGTGGTTTGTGGAGGAGCGGCTGATGATCGCTGCACGGGCCCTTGGCGCGGCGGAGCGGGCGCTTCGGCTCGCCTCCCAGTGGGCCCGCGACCGCGTCCAGTTCGGCCGCCCTATTGCCGAGCATCAGCTGATCGCAGCGATGATCGCCGACTCGGCCTGCGAGATCGCCACCTGCCGGGCACTCGCCTACCAAGTCGCCTGGGAGGCCGACGCGGGTATGCCGCGCAAGCTGCTGCACGCCAAGGCGGCGATGGCGAAGCTAACCTGCTCGGAAGCGGCCGGACGCGTGATCGACCGTTGCGTGCAGATCTTCGGCGGCCGTGGCTACATGCGCGAGAACCCGGTCGAACGACTCTACCGCGATATCCGCGTCGATCGTATCTGGGAGGGGACCTCCGAGATACAGCGGTTGATCATCGCCAACGAGGCCGCCAAGCGCGGGCTGGAGGGGCTGTTGCGCTTCGGCGCCTCCGAGGAGTCGCTGGCCCATGCCTGAGCTGGTTGAGCAGTGGCGCGAGGGTCCCGTTTGCGTTTTGCGACTGGCGCGCGAGCGCAAGCTCAACGCGATCTCGCGGCAGATGGAGCGGGCGCTCTGCAAGGCGCTGGTCGCGCCCGAGCTGCGCGAAGCCGGTGCGGTGGTGATCTGTGGGTCCGACCGTGCGTTCTCAGCTGGCGCGGATGTCAACGAGCTCGGTGGCTCACCCGAGCAGATCGTCGACTACTACGGCGAGAGCGGTGATTTCGCCGAACGTTTTGCCGACCTGCCGCAGCCGACACTCGCTGCAATCTCCGGCTGGTGCTTGGGTGGGGGACTCGAGCTTGCGCTTGCGGCCGACTTCCGTATCGCCGATCAGCGCGCGGTGTTTGGCTTTCCTGAGGTCGGGCTTGGAATCCTCCCCTCCTCGGGCGGCACGCTGAGATTGGTGCGGGCGGTCGGACCAGCACGAGCGAAGGAGCTGATCCTGCTGCGGGACCGCATCGACGCCGAGGAGGCGCATCGCCTCGGACTCATCACGGAGGTGACCAGCTCTGGAGCGGTGCTTGCGCGTGCGCTCGAACACGCCCGGCGGCTGGCTGCGCTCCCGGGACTCGCCGCGCAGCTCTCGAAGCGCGCGATCGACTTGGTCGCCGAGAGCCCGCGCGGTGCGGCGCTCGAGCTAGAGCGGCTCGCCTACGGACTGCTGGCGCAGACACAGACGGTGCGGGGGGGGATGGGATGAGCGAGATCCCCGCCCTCTCTGCCGAGCAGCTCGAGATCCAGCGCGTATGCCGCGAGTTTGCCGCCCGGGAGATTCGTCCGGTCTCGCTTGCGGTTGACGAGGCCGATGGGCAGGTTCCCTGGGAGGTTTGGCGCAAGGCCGCCCGGCTTGGCCTGACCTCGTTCATGCTCCCCGAGCGCTACGGCGGCGGCGGAATGACCGACTGCCTGACCGCGTGCATCGTCCAGGAGGAGCTGTCGCACGGTTGCGCCGGGATCGGCAACCTGATCACCTCCGGCGGCTTCTTTGCAGAGCCGGTGCTGGCGCTCGGCTCTGAGGAGCAAAAGCAGCGCTGGATCACGGCGATCGCGGGGACCGACCCGCCACTTACGGCGCTCGCGATTACTGAGCCCGACGTTGGCTCGGATGCCGCCTCGATCCGCACGCACGCGAAGCGGGTGGACGGCGGGTATGTGATCTCGGGCCGCAAGTCCTGGACCTCAAACGGCGGCGTATCGCGCTTCTACGTCGTCTTTGCCACCGTGGCGCCCGGCTCAGGCCACCGCGGGATCACGGCGTTTGTGCTCCAGGACGACGATCCGGGGTTTCGCTGGGGCGAGCCGATCCGCAAGATGGGCCAGCGCGCGATCCCCAACTGCGAGCTCTTCTTCGACGATGTTTTCGTCGGCGAGGATCGGCGGCTTGGGGAGGAGGGCATGGGCTTTCGCGGGCTGATGGCCACGTTCGATCGCTCGCGTGTGACGCTCGCAGCTTCCGCCACCGGCCTGGCCCGGGCGGCACTTGAGTACGCCACCGCCTATGCCCGTGAGCGGGTGCAGTTCGGACGGCCGATCATCGACCATCAGGCGGTCGCCTTCCGACTTGCCGACATGGCGCTGCGGGTCGACTCCGCGCGGCTTTTGACCTGGCGTGCGGCGGCCATGCTTGACCGCGGCGAGCGCGCCACCACCGAGGCGGCGATGGCGAAGCTGGCTGCCTCGGAGACGGCGATGTGGTGCACCTGGGCGGCAGTGCAGACGCTCGGCGGCTGGGGCTACTCACGCGAGTACCCGGTGGAGAAGTGGATGCGCGACGCCAAGCTCGAGGAGATCGAGGAGGGCACCTCTGACATCCAGCGGCTGATCATCGCGCGCGGACTGGGCGGGCTGCGGTGAGCACTGGCGGTGTTGGCTGCACGGGCGGGTGGCGGTGAGCAGCTGCGGCGAGGCGCTGATCGCCGCACTTGAGCGCCGCGGCGTGGAGGTGGTCTTCGGAATCCCCGGGGTGCATACGCTTGAGCTCTACCGCGGGTTGGCGCGTTCGGCAATCCGCCACGTCAGCCCGCGCCACGAGCAGGGGGCGGCGTTCATGGCAGCCGGCTATGCGCGCGTAAGCGGCCGCCCCGGGGTTTGCGTCCTGATCACTGGGCCAGGGGTGACCAACGCGGCCACCGGCGTGGCCAGCGCCTACCACGACTCTCAGCCGGTGCTGGTGATCGCAAGCGAGACCGCCAGTGGCGATGCCGGCCGCGACCGTGGCGCCCTGCATGACCTGCGCGACCAGCGCGCGCTGATGGCCTCGATCACGGGCTATAGCGAGACGGTGCGGGCGCCGGAGCAGCTTGAGGGCGCGCTTGAGCGAGCCTTCGCGGTGCTGGAGGGACGGCGCCCACGCCCCGCCTACGTGGGCGTTCCCATCGATGTGCTCGCTAGCGAGGCTCCAGATCCGGATGCGATGCAACGCAGCCGCCGGGCGGCCGCCGAGAAGACGTGCGCCCTGAACGCCGCGGCGGGGGAGGCGCGCGGCCCGAGCAAGGGGCACTGCCCATCCCCGGCCAACGATGTCGAGCTCGAGCGAGCCGCGCAGCTTTTGCAACGAGCGCAGCGCCCATTGATCCTCCTCGGCGGCGGAGCGATTGACGCCGGAGAGGAGGCTCTTGCGATCTCGCAGGCCACAGGCGCGCCGATCGCAACCACGATCAACGGCAAGGGCGCAGTACCGGAGCGCCATCCCGCGGCGCTCGGCGCAACGGTCGCGCTTACGCCGGTTTTCGAGGAGATCGAGTCCGCCGATGTGGTCCTCGCGGCGGGCACAGAATTCTCCGAGCTCGACTATTACTACCAGGGCCGGCTGCCGCGCATCTCGGGCGAGCTGATTAGGATCGACTCCGACCCCGCCCAACTGCGCTCAGGCGCGCCCCCGGCAGTCGCGCTCGCTGGCGATGCGCGCACGCTGCTTTTTCGCCTGGCCAGGCGCCTAGACAGCCTGGGTGAACGCGACGAGGGCGGAGGCAACGCCTGCGCCGCCGCGCGGGCTGCGGCGCTGCGAGCTGAACTTAGCTGGTGGGAGGGGGCGCAGCGCCACTTCCCAGTGCTTGACGCCATCGCCGCGGCGCTACCCGCGGACGCGATCGTTGCCGCTGATTCCACCCAGCTTGCGTACGTTGCGAACAGCTACCTTCACGTCGAGCGCCCACGCTCCTACCTGTGCCCAGCCGGATACGGCACGCTTGGCCCGGCGCTGCCGATGGCGATCGGTGCCCGTATCGCGGCTCCCCGGCGCCCGGTGTGTTGCCTCATCGGTGACGGCGGGCTGCTGTTCACGCTCAGCGAGCTGGCCAGCGCTGCGCAGCTTCGCATTCCGCTGGCGATTGTGCTGTGGAATAACCACGGCTACGGGGAGATCGCCGACGAGATGAATCGCGCCGGCATCCCGCCGATCGGCATCGACGCGAGCGCGCCTGACTTTCTTCAGCTCGCCCGCGGGTTGGGTTGCGAAGCAGTTCGAGCAGCAGCGCTGGACCGCCTCCCGGAGACGATCGGACGTGCGTTCGCCACCGACCGGCCGACGCTGATCGAGCTGCCCGCGGAAGCACTCGACTAAAGCCGCAGACACGCCTCGCTGAGCACGGCTGTCGACGCACCGTCGGGGCCTCCGCCGGGAGGCCGGCCGCGACGGGAGAGCCGACGGGATGCCAGGTCTTCCGCGGACGCGGCCACCGATGGCCGCCTTCGCACCGCGGCGGTTGACTGGCGTCGCCCGCGGTGGTAATGCAGGCCAAAGCAAACAGGAGGGAGGTTTCAATGAAGCGCTCCACGGAGCGAATCCTCACCACCCATACCGGCAGCTTGCCGCGGCCGCCGGCGCTGCGCGAGCTGTTGCTGAAGCTCGATGCGGGCGAGCGCCCAGATCCCGATCGGCTGGGCGCGCAGGTGCGCGAGGCGGTCGACGATGCGGTTGCTCGCCAGGTGCGTGCCGGCGTCGATGTGGTCAACGACGGCGAGATGGGTAAGGTCTCATACGCGACCTACGTCACCGAGCGGCTGAGCGGCTTCGGCGGCGAGGGGTCCTTCCCGGTTTTGCGGGAGGTTCAGGAGTTCCCCGGCTGGGCTCAGGCGGCTGGCCTTGATCGCACCGCGGAGCTGCTGCACACCTGCGCGTGCGTGGATGAGGTCAGGTACGTCAACCGCGCGCCGCTCGAGAGCGACATCGCCAACCTCAAGGAGGCGGCGAACCGTCACTCACCCCATGACGTGTTCATGACCGCCGCGTCGCCGGGCGTGATCTCGGTGTTTTTGCAGAACCGCCACTATCCGAGTCACGAGGCGTACATCGGCGCGCTCGCCGACGCGATGAAGGAGGAGTATGACGCCATCCATCGGGCTGGCTTCGTGCTGCAGTTGGACTGTCCCGATCTGGCGATGGGCCGCCACATCCAAATGCCGGACGCCTCGATCGAGGAGTGGCGCAGGACGATCGAGCTGCACGTGGAGGCGATCAACCAGGCTACGCGTGACATCCCGCCCGAGCAGCTGCGCATGCACCTGTGCTGGGGTAACTATGAGGGGCCGCACAACCACGACGTGCCGCTCGCGGAGATCATCGGGATCGTGCTCCGCGCGCGCCCCTGCGCGATCTCCTTCGAGGCCGCCAACCCACGCCACGAGCATGAGTGGCGCGTGTTCGAGGACATCGCCCTCCCCGAGGAGAAGATCCTCCTGCCGGGCGTGATCGACTCGACCACCAACTACATCGAGCATCCGGAGCTGGTGGCCCAGCGGTTGATCAACTTCGCACGTGCGGTCGGGCGCGAGCGGGTGATCGGCTCAAGCGACTGCGGCTTTGGCACCTTTGCGGGCTTTGCCACCGTGGACTTCGACGTCACCTACGCAAAGCTTGCCGCGATGGCCGAGGGCGCGCGGCTTGCCTCGGGCGAGCTGTGGGAGGGACGCCCGGCGCATCGCAAGGTGGCCGCGGCGTAGTAGACACCAACAGGTCGGCGTGGGCGCGCCCTGGGCGCGCCCACCCACTGGAGCGGGGCCGCCTGTGCCCGCGGGCCTGCGTCCCGGAGGCGCTGTGCGTGCGCCGTGCGCAGCAGCGAGCGCCTTGCGCCGGCGCAAGGGGTCGAGCGCAGCTTCGTGGCGTGAAGCGAAGCGGTGGCGGCCAAAGCCTTGTGCGCGCAGGCGGCGCGCGGCCGCGCAACGCGCCAGCGGCTTGGCGTTTAGCCGCGCGGACGGCGCTTCTCCGGGTCGTAGAGAGGGAACTGGGCGACCGTGGCGGGCACGGCGCCACCGCCGAGCGCGACCTCGACGCGCTCGCCCTCCTTCGCCAGCTCGCGGTCGATCGCGGCCATCGCGATCACCTGCATCTCGAAGGTCGGGCTCTTGCAGGGGCTGCGCACGATCCCGACGACGTCGCCCGCGCGCCTCACCTCGGCGCCGTACTCGGGAACCTCCTCGCCATCGATCCGCAACGTGCACAAAAGGCGCTCCGTGCCTCGGCGGGCGATCTCGCGCAGCGCCTCGCGCCCGACGAAGTCCCCCCGCTTCTCGAGCTTGACGACGTTGTCGAGGCGGACCTCGAAGGGGTCGGTCTGGTGCGGGAAGTAGTCGACGTCTGGGAACAGGAGCCCGGACTCGATCCGCAGCGTCTCGATCGCCGAGAGGCCGATGGGGCGCATCCCGTGCGGGCGACCCGCCTCGAGCACCGCCTGCCACAGCTGCTCGGCATCGCCGGGCGAGCAGTAGAGCTCAAAGCCAAGCTCGCCGGAGTAGCCGGTGCGCGAAAGCCACACCGGCACGCCGCCGACGCGCACCTGCTCTGGGGTGAAGCGAAAGTAGCGCAACGTGTGCACGTCGACGCCCTCGGTGATCGGCGCCAGCACCTCACGCGAGCGCGGGCCCTGGACCTGGAGGTGCGGCAGCTGCGCGGTGCGATCGGTGATCTGCACCTCAAGGCCGCGCTCGGCGGCGACATGCTCGAGCCACTCGCGGTCCGAGTCATAGCTTGTGATCGCCAGGCAGTGCTCGGGCCCGAAGCGGAAGACCGTCCCGTCCATGATCATCTTGCCCTGCTCGTCGCAGATCGCGCCGTAGCGCACCTGGCCCACCTCGAGTGAGGCCATGTCGTTGGTGAAGGCTGCGTCGGCAAGCGCGAGCGCCCCGGGGCCGCGCAGGTCCCATTTGCGCAGCGGCGACTCATCCCACAGGTTGCAGGCGGTGCGGGTGGCGATGTGCTCGGCGATCGGGTCCCCGAAGTCCGCAGCCCAAGCCCAGCCCTCCCAGTCGGTCCAGTTTGCGCCTGCCTCGCGCTGGACGCGGTCAAATGCCGTGCGCTTCAGCTCGTCTCCAGACACGCTGCCCTCTCCCATCGTTAGCTCAATTTGTTCAAAAATGTCTCGGTGTTATACCTCAGCGCCAAACGCCGTGCGGGCCGCCACCGCGTGCGGTTGCGCCTCGCGGCGCGCGGCGTGCTCGCGGGCGGCGCGCACGAGCCACTCGAACACGCGCAAAAAGCGCCGGTCGATCCGCCACTCCTCCTGCAGCTCCCACTGCACGCCCAGCACCGGTGCGCCGTCCAGCTCAAGCGCCTCGACCACCCCGTCTGGTGCCGTGGCGGTGACGGTGAGGCCGGCGCCGAGGCGGTCGACCGCCTGGTGGTGGAAGGAGTTGACGGTCGCCTCGAGCGCGTCAAGCGCACGCGCGAGGATGCTGCCGGGGGCGATCGCGATCGGGTGGCGGGGGTGAGGTGGGATCTCGCGCTGTTCGAGCGAGGATCGCTCCATCTGCTTCCAGGCGCGCCACCCAGGGTCGGAGGGGTGCGCGCGAAAGCGCTCGCGCAGGCGCACGTCTTGCACGAGCGTGCCCCCGAGCGCCACGTTCAGGACCTGCATACCCCGGCAGAAGCCGAGGATCGGCAGCCCAGCCTCGAGCGCGGCGGGGACGAGCGCAAGCTCGAAGCGGTCGCGCTGGGGGTCGGTCGCCGCCAGCAGCGGGTCGGGCTCCTGGCCGTAGCGCGCGGGCTCGATGTCGCGCCCGCCGGCCAGCAGCAGCCCGTCCAGCTGCGCGAGCGCAGGCTCGATCGCCTCCTCCAGCTGAGGGAGCGTGAGCGGCAGCGCGCCGCAGATGAGCAGCGGCCGCTGCGCCCCGACGCCGCTGTAGTCGCCGAAGTCGTGGAAGCTCTGGGAGACGCCGATCAGCGGTCGGCCGCTCGCGCGCGCCACCGGCCGCTGGTCGGTCATGCCCGGAGTGCCTCCGGGGCGCCGACGAGCGCTTCCTCAACCAGCTCGGTGAGCTCGCGCAGCGCGATGCGCTCGCTGCTGCCGGTGGTCTTGATCGCGTCCTCGTACATGGTGACGTCCTTGGGGCAGGCGACGACGAAGTAGTCGAGCTCGCCGAGCGCGAGCGCCTCGCGGATGCGATTCTCCGAGGGCCGCTCGGTCCCGGGCGGGTCCGGGATCCAGATGCGCCCGCCGCCCGCCCCGCAGCAGAAGCTGTTGTCGCGGTTTCGGGGCATCTCGCGCAGCTCGCAGCCGAGCGCCTCGATGATGCGCCGGGGGGTTTCGTACTCGCCGTTGAGGCGGCCGAGGTGGCAGGGATCGTGGTAGGTCACGCGGTAGGAGAGGCGGCCTCGGACGTCGAGGCGGCCGCTGTCGATCAGCTCGGCGAGCAGGGTGGTGTGGTGGACCACCGGCACTGGTGCGGCGCCGAACTGCGGGTACTCGTTCCTGATCGTGTTGAGCGAGTGCGGGTCGGTGGTGAGGATTCGCTCGAACTGGCACCCTGAGAGCGTTTGGATGTTGTGCTCGGCGAGCAGCTCAAACAGTCCCTCCTCGCCAACCCGGCGCACGTCATTGCCCGAGTTGCGCTCGGCCTCGTAGAGGATCCCGAAGTCCACGCCGGCGTGGTGGAGGAGCCGTGCCAGCGCTTGCGTGACCCTTTGCGAGCGCGGGTCGAACGACGCGTAGTCGCCAACGAACCAGAGCAGCTCGACCGGCTGCTTCCGGGCGTCCTTGACCTCAAACTCAAGCTCGGTCGTCCAGCGGCCGCGGCGGCGGGGGCGCTCCCCGAAGGAGTTGCCGGTGCGGTGGATCGTCTCGAGCGTCTGTTGGAGGTTCTGGTCGAGCTCTCCCTCCTCGACCGCGCGACGGCGCAGCTGGTTGATGATCGGCGCCTGCTCGATTCCCACTGGGCAGGCCTCGACGCACGCGTTGCACTGCATGCATGCCCAGATCGTCTCCAGCCGCACCCCGTCGTCTCCGAGCACCGGCGCGGCAAAGCCCTCGACGCCGGCGGCACGGTTCTGATGCTCACGCAGCTCGAGGATCACATCGCGGGGGGAGAGTGGGCGACCGGTGGCGTTCGCCGGACAGACCTCATGGCACTTGCCGCACTTGGTGCAGGCGTCGAGCTGCAGCAGGTGCAGCGGGCTGAAGTCCGCAAGGGCCCCGTAGCCGGCGGGCTGCTGCGCGCGCTCGGCGGGGACCGGCGCGAGCGCGCGCCCTGCCGTCGGGTTGCGCAACGCCAGCGAGAGGAAGCTCTGGAGCATGTGCGTGGCCTTCGTGTAGGGGATGCTCGCGACGAAGCTGATCGCAAGCAGCCCGTGAAACCACCAGAGCGCGTGGCGCAGCGCGGCGAGCGAGGGGCGGCCGACCCCGGAAAGCGCCTGGGCGACAAGCCAGCCGCCGAACTGGGTGGCGCCGTAGCCGGGGTGGCTCATCGCGATCCGCACCCCTTCGAGCACGAAGCCGGTTAGCGCAATCACCAGCAGGCTCAGGACGAAGAACCAGTCGCCGATCCGGTAGCGACGGCGGTCATAGCCGGGCTCGCCGGGCGCGCGGTCGGGGCGGCGGTAGTCGAGCTTGGCCGGTCGCAACAGGGCGCGCCGCGCCATCATCACCAAAAGCCCCGCGATCAACGCGGTGCCCAGCAGGTTCAGCGCCTCCTTGTAGCCCAGGTAGAAGTTGCCGTTGAAGTAGTCAAAGCCGAACACCGGGCGGGTGAAGTCGGTGTCGATCCCGAGGATCACCGTGCCGGCGAACAGCACGATCCAGCCGTAGAAGATCAGCAGGTGGCCGATCCCCGCCACCCCGTCCCGGCGGCGGATCGTCACGTGCGAGAGCAGCAGGACCGCGGCGCGCGCAAGCCGCCCGGGCCACTCGCGCGCGGGCGGCCAGGAGCCGCCGCGGCCCCGACGGTAGGCGGCGAACGGGCGGATCGCCCCATACAGGAACACCAGCACGGAGATCACCGCCAGCACGTACCAGAGCGCTTTGAGCGCGGGCGTCAGCCCCCAGAAGACCGGCCTCGTCTTCACCGACCACAGCAGCAGCATCGGCTCGCCGCCGCTTAGCGGAGCGCCCCTGTGGGCGTGCCGGGCCGGTTGCGGGCCTCGCGCGCTCGCCGCGGGCTAGTCGAGCAGCGCTTCGAGCGCATCGGCGACCTCGAACATGTCCGCCACCGCGCCGTAGTGCGCGACCGAGAAGATCGGCGCCTCCGGATCGGAGTTGACCGCGATGATCAGATCCGCCTGGCGCATCCCCGCCAGGTGCTGGACCGCGCCGGAAATGCCCATCGCAAGGTACACGCGCGGACGGACCGTCTTGCCTGACTGGCCCACCTGGCGCGCCGCGGGCATCCAGCCGGCGTCGACGAGCGGTCTGGACACCGACAGCGTCGCCCCCAGCCGCTCAGCGAGGCGCTCGAACCGGGGGATGTTCTCCGCATCCTCGACGCCGCGGCCGATCGACAGCAGAAACTCCGCCTTGGTGATGTCCACATCGGACTCGGCCACCTCGACGAACCCCAGGTGCTCGGTCGCGGACGCATCGGCAAGCTCGAGGCTCACCTCGCGCACCGGCGGCCTGCTGCCATCGACCGGCGCCGCCGCGAAGATCCCCGCACGCACCGTCAGCAGCGTGCACTCCCTGTCGGGGAACGCGAGCTCGGCGATCAGCTTCTCGCCGTAGGCGCCGCGCGTGACATAGAGCGCCCCGTCGATGAAGCGCGCGCCGGTCACATCGCTGGCGAACCCGAGCCCAAGCCGCGCGGCCACCGCCGCCGCGAACCCAAGCGAGTCGATCGTCTGCCCCAGCAGCACGAGCGAAGGGCGCTCCTGCTCGATCATCGCCGCCAGCGCCTGCTCCCACACGTGCGCTTCGAAGTGCGCGGTTGGCGCACGCACCAAGAGCACCTCGGTCAGGCCGGTGGCGGCCAGTTGCCCGACGAAACGCTCAGGCTCCGAGTCGACGAGCGCCGCCCGAAGCTCAAGCCCCGCCGAGTCCGCCAGCTCCCGTCCCAGCGCAAGCAGCTCGAGGGAGACCTCGCGCAGCTCCCCGCGGCGCGCCTCCGCCAAGACCAGCACTCCGCCCGCCATCAGCCGACCCGCTCCCGCACCAGCTCGAGGATGCGCGCGGCGATCCGATCCGCAGAGCCATCCAGCAGCTGCGCGCCCTCGCCCCGCTCAGGCGGCCGCAAGGCGACAAGCCGCGCCCCCGCATGGCCGCTGAGCTCCTCCGGCGAGAGGCCCAGCTCGCCCGGGCCGAGGCGCTCAAGCGGCTTCTCCCGCGCCTGCTTGATCGCCCGCAGCGTCGCGTAGCGCGGCTCGAAGATCCCGGTCTGCACCGTCAGCAGCGCCGGCAGCTTGACCCGCAGGCGCTCGAGGAGGCCGCCTTCAAGCTCGCGCTCGACCACCAGCGCGCGACCCTCTGGCTCAGGCTCGATCCGCTTGACGACCGCCACCCGTCGCAGCGCCAACAGCCCGGCCAGCGCCGTCCCGGTCGCGCCGTTCACCGCATCCGAAGACTGCACCCCGCATAGCACCAGGTCAGGCTGCTCGCGGCGCGCCACCGCCGCGAGCACGCGCGCCACCACCAGCACGTCCGCTGAGGCAAGCGACTCATCCCAGACGCGCACCGCCCGATCGGCTCCCCGCGCAAGGCACCCGAGCAGCCCATCCTCGGCAACCTCGGCGCCGACCGTCGCCACCACCACCTCATCCCCCGAGGCGCCGATCTGCTCGCGTAGACGCAACGCCGCCTCGAGCGCAAAGGAGTCCCACTCGTTGAGCTCCCACTCGACAAACTCGGGGTCGACCGAGAGCCCATCGCCCCCCAGCTCAAACTCCTCATCGAGCGAGGCGACCTGCTTGACGCAAACGAGGATCTTCACGGTTGCTGGCCTCGGTTGGGGGAGGGCGCTGCCACGGCGCTACGCCAGCGCCACGTCGGCCGTGTTGCGCAGCTGGGCAAGGTAGTCCTCATTGCCACTGTCGCCCCACAGCCGTCGCTCGCGGATGAACGGCAGCGGCATCTCCGGGTTGGGCGAATCGATCTCGCGCGCGAGCCGGTGCCCGTCGAAGATCGAGTCCACGATCATCCGCGGCGCGGAGGCGTCGCCGATCACGTACACGGCCTCGATCCCCTCGCGCTCGAGGCGCGGCTTGTCCGCCTTGAGCGCGCGGTAGAGCTCATCGTTTGAGAGCCGCGCGGTGCAGAGGACGACGGAGTCGACCTCGAAGCGGAGCTTGTGGGCCGGGTTCCAGATGTTGTAGGCGTGGCAGACGCCCGGCTCGATCTTCTCGATCATCGTGTAGACGTGGATGTCGACACCGAGCCGATGCAGGTCCCGGTGCAGCATCGGCGCCTCGAGCGTGTACTCCATGTAGGGCGCAATCTCCTTGGCCTGCGTGACGAGCGTGACCTCATGGCCCTCGCCCGCCAGCTTCTGGGCGACCGAGGCGCCCATGAAGTAGCCCTCGTTCTCCAGCACCAGCACCCGCTTGCCGATCTGCTTGGTGCCCTTGACCACCTCATCCGGGGTCAGCTGCCAGTCGAGGGTCGCGTCCGCGCCCTCGATCGGGGCGTGCGTGGCGGCGTTCAGCCCGTCGGTCGCAAAGCGGCAGCCGGTCGCGATGATCACGATCTCCGCGCCGTAGGTGAAAACGTCCTCGACGCTCAGGCGCGAGTTGGTGTGCACCTCGACGTTGCGCAGCTTGTCGAGCTGGATCTGGCGGTAGTTGACGATCCGCTTCCACTCACCCAGTCCACGCGCCGTGCCGCGGTGCAGGTTGGGCTTGCCGTCCGAGTGGCCAAGGAGGGAGATCCAGTTGACGCAGCCGCCGATCTCGCGCTCGGCCTCGACCAGGTGCACAGCGGACATCTGGCGCTTGCCGAGCACCATCGCGCACTCCATGCCCGCCGGGCCGGCTCCGACGACGAGCACGCTCTTCTCGCGGTTGGCGGCGGGGTGGAACTTCTCCGGATGCCAACCGCGCCGGTACTCCTCGCCGGCGGTCGCGTTCTGCGTGCAGACGAGCGGCGGGCCGCCGATCTCCCAGCGGGAGATGCACTGGTTGCAGCCGATGCACTCGCGGATGTCGTCGAGGCGGCCCTCCTCGATCTTCTTGGGTAGGAACGGATCGGAGATCGAGGGACGGGCGGCGCCGATGATGTCGAACTGGCCGGAGCGGATGATCGCCACCATCGTGTCGGGGTTGGTGACGCGGCCGACGCCGACGACGGGCTTGTTGGTGTGGTTTGAGGGCTTGATCTGCCCGGAGTAGGGCTTTTCGTGGTTCTCCTCAAAGAAGCGCGACGGCCCCGCGTTCTGTCCCCACTCGGCGATGTCGCCGACGGTGAAGTCCCAGAGGTCGACGAGATCGTCGCAGTACTCGACGAAGCGCGCGCCCTCCTTGTCGTACTCGATCGAGATCGGGCCGAGCAGGTGGTCGACCGCAAAGCGCGAGGCGATCGCGCAGTCGTCCCCGACGGCCTCGCGCACCTTGATCAGCGTCTCGCGCCAGAAGCGCGCGCGGTTCTCAAAGGAGCCGCCGTACTCGTCGGTGCGGCGGTTGTAGAAGGGGGAGAGGAACTGGAACGGGAGGTAGGCGTGCGCGCCGTAGACGTAGATGATGTCGAAGCCGGCCTCGCGCGCGCGTATCGCCGCGTCCACGTACATCTGCTGGACGGCCGCGATGTCATCCTTGTCCATGTAGCGCGGGAAGATGTTGAGCTCGTAGTCCGAGGCGATCTGGGAGGGGCCGCGGGGGGTGGCGCGCGTCTCCATGCACGGTGCGTGCGGGCCGCCGTACCAGAGCTCAATCCCGGCCAGCGCGCCGAACTGATGCAGGCGATCGCACATCACCGCCAGATTGCGGATGTCGCCCTCGTCCCAGATCCGCGCCGAGACACGTGAGGTGTCGTCCGACTCGGGGTGGATCGAGCAGTACTCGGTGCAGACCGCGCCCCAACCACCCTCGGCCTTCATCCCCCGGTGGTAGGCCTGCATGCCGGGCTTCTCGGAGCCCGCGCCGATGCAGTGGGGCACCTGGTAGAAGCGGTTCTTGAGCGTCTTTGGCCCGAGCTGGATCGGCTCGAACAGGATGTCGTACTTCGGATCGCGCGCCACGGAACCTCTCCTCCTGCTGGGCTTCGCTTGGACAAATACGTACGTCGGCGGATAGTTCTAGCACCTTGGCCAAAGGGAGGTGGCACGGGTGCGGCGTCGCCATCGTCCAGCCGCTCGGAAAGCCTCCTCGGCGCCACGCGCCAAAAGCCAGAGATCCGCCTGCAGGTGGTGATGGCCGCAACGGCGGGCGCCTTCACCGGGGGAGGTCGCCCACGCGGCAGAGGTGCAAGGTGGCCTCCGCAAGTCGTCGCAGGCGCGCATTGGCCGGGTCAGGCAGGCGCCTGGTCATATGTAAGCGGCCTCACGCTCCCGCGGAGTGCCCTGGCTGAGCTCGGCCGCGGCGGCGGAGGGTCGACTGGACGCGCGCAACCCCGCTTCCTCGAAAGCACGCATGAGCCCCGCGGCGCCCGCGGGAGCGAGCCCCACCGTCGATGTCGCACGCGACCGCGCCACGCGCCCGCCACGGCTGCACCCGATCGGGCTGCGCCCAACCCCGCGCAGTCGCCGCGCCGTGCGACGGCGCCTGCCGCCGGGCGGTGGCGCCAGATGGCCTTCCCGTTCCGCAAAAACCTTGCACCAACTTGTCCAAGGTGGTAGCTTTGCGCCGCCGGTCGCAGAGTCGGCCGGACGTACGTTGATCCTGACCAATCGAGGAGAGCGGAGTGGAGAGCAACGCGAGCGGTGTGCCTGCCGCCACCGTCGAGGTGGAGGAGCGCGAGCTTCTGAAGACGATGCGCTGGTGGGACGGATTCGTCGTCTGCCTTGCCAATCCGGGGTTCCTGATCGCCGCGCTTGGCGGCTCCGTGGGGGCGC
>Ga0209061_1000443_pt1 | contig 107094 bp, 95 predicted proteins | sample Coa_R1_10_FD_187157 | JGI IMG/M metagenome (GOLD analysis project Ga0209061, IMG submission 187157) | Surface soil microbial communities from Centralia Pennsylvania, which are recovering from an underground coalmine fire - Coalmine... | ecosystem: Environmental > Terrestrial > Soil >... | reverse complement strand
CCGTCCGCCCTGCGGGCGCTTGGGTCGCTTCGGGAGCAGAGGCCGAATCTTTTCCCACTGCGCGTCGGTCAGCAGCCGACCGTATCGTGGCATCGGCCCTCCCCCTGGCGCTGCGCTTCTTTCTTACCGCCATGGGGAGAAACCAACTATGGCAAAATCAAAGCCTTGTACCCAGTTTTGCAACTGCTTCTAGCTGTCCAACCACATGGTCTGAATTAGCAGGAAGAGGCAGGCCATCTGTCAGGCGGAAGTGGGCGTGGCACGCGTTCGTTGGGTGGCGCAGGGCGGCGCGTCCACGGACACGGACGAATTGATTCAGCGCTATCTGGCTGAGAGTTCGAGAGATGCTTCGCCGGCGTAGATGCGTTTGATGATCTCCTCGATGGGCTCGTCTTCGATAAGGAGGTCGCGCACATCGACGGCGGAGAGGATTTGGCGGATGAGGTCGGAAGTGGCGACGCGGCGACGGTCAAAGCGGATGCGGAAAGTCATCTCGTCGACGCGTTTGAGTTCGAGACCGTCGCGGTCGAAGCCGGCGACGCACGGGGCGTGAGCGACATCCTTCAGCAGGAATTTCACCTGCTTGGTGCGGAGCAACTGTTCCTTCAGACGATCGAGAGGGCCGTCGTAGAGGACGCGGCCGTGGTCGATGATCATGATCCGCCGACAGAGCTCCTCGATATCGTCGAGATCGTGGGTGGTGAGGAGAATGGTGGTGCGGAAGTCGCGATTCACGGCGTGAAGGAAACGGCGTATGCGGTCCTTGGCGACGACGTCGAGGCCTATGGTGGGCTCGTCAAGGAAAAGCAGCGGAGGGTTGTGCAGCAGAGCGGCGGCAAGATCGCAGCGCATGCGTTCACCGAGAGAAAGCTTGCGGACGGGAGTATAGAGATAATCGCGAATGTTGAGCACTTCGTTGAAGCGCTCCATGCGCTCGTCGAAATCGCGCTGGGAGACATCGTAGATGCGGCGAAGAAGCTTGAAGGATTCGATGACGGCGATGTCCCACCACAGCTGCGTCCGCTGGCCGAAAACAACACCGATGGTTTTGACGTAGTCGCGACGCTGGCGATGCGGGACGAAGCCATTGATGCGAATCTCGCCGCTCGAAGGAACGAGAATGCCGGTGAGCATCTTGATGGTGGTGGATTTTCCGGCGCCGTTGGGACCGATGTAGCCAACGGATTCGCCGCGTTCGATGGAAAAGCTTACGCCATCGACGGCCGGGATGGTCTGATATTCGCGGACGAAGAGATTTTGAATCGAGCCGAGCAGTCCTTCGCGACGGCGGAAACTGCGGAAGTGCTTGCAAAGACCATGAACGTAGATCAAGGGTTCAGAATTACGCGCGTTTTGCACCATGGCGATTCTAGCATTTCGACGGAGCTCTTTGTGTGAGACGCCCGAGATTGGGTCCATTCCCTGAACAGCAGGGCGGCGCGCTCCGTAAAATACATCGCATCAGGATGGCGTCAGCGAAGGTTCTCGCGTGGCCGCGTTCCACTAAACAGACGGGGCACATGGTGGTCACGGAAATCATCTCCTCGATGTTATACGGCGAACAACAATGTGTAAAAGGCCGTGGCCTGAAATCGAGGGTCAGGGCGGGCTTTACAGTGGTGACGGCGGAACGTATGCTAGGGGGCAAATCCCGCGTGATGGCTCGATCGGAAGCCAGATGAGGAGGCGACTTGTCCGGAGGATCGTTGGCGTTGATCGTACTTGTGGTCATCGCGTTAATCGTGGTGTTTGCGATCGTGACATACAACGGGCTCGTAAGTCTGCGCGTGCAGTGCGACAACGCGTGGTCGGATATCGACGTGCAGTTGAAGCGGCGCTACGACCTGATTCCGAATCTGGTGGAGACCGTGAAAGGATACGCGGCGCACGAGAAAACGACGCTCGAAGGGGTGGTGCAGGCGCGGAACCAGGCGATGTCCGCGCAGGGTCCGGCAGCGAAAGCGGGAGCTGAAACGGCATTGACGGCGGCGTTGCGCCAGGTATTCGCGCTTGCCGAGGCCTATCCGCAACTGCGTGCGGTTGAAAGCTTTAATCAATTGCAACAGACGCTGAACACGATTGAGGACAACATCCAGAATGCGCGGCGGTACTACAACGCCGTGGTCCGCGACTACAACACGAAAATCGCGCAGTTCCCGTCGAACATTCTGGCGGGGATGTTTAATTTCAAAGGGCGCGAATTTTTCGAGATCAGCGCGCCGGCCGAACGCGAAGTTCCCAAGGTACAGTTTGGCGCCTAGCCCGCGGTCTCGCGGTCGGCTTTTGCGCCGAGGGGGTGCCGCGTGTGCCCTGGCGCTGCTCCTGTTATTGTGCGGGGCGCTCCCTGCCGCTGCGCGGCAACTAGTCATCCAGCATTTCGATGAGCGCGTAACGATTTCGCCGGACGCGTCAATCGAGGTGGCGGAGATGATCGACGTGCAGTTCATTGGCGGACCGTGGCACGGAATTTACCGCACGATTCCCGTCGAGTACACCTCGCCTTCGGGATTGAATTACACGCTGTTCCTGCAGCCGCTCTCCGTGACGGATGACAACGGGCAGCCGCTGAAGTATGAAACCAGCCGGCAAGGCAGATACCTGCGATTCAAAATCTACGTTCCCAACGCCGACAATTCCACGCGAACCGTGGTGCTGCGATACCGCGTGCTGGACGCGGTGCGTTTTTTTTCGGATCACGACGAGCTGTATTGGAATGTGACTGGAAACCAGTGGGAAGAGCCGATCAATGAAGCGTCAGCTCATATCGAGCTCCCGGAAGGCACGACGGGAGTACACGCGACGGCGTACACGGGCGTTTATGGTTCGCGCGAGCAGCAAGCGCAGGTGAACGTGCAGAACAATGCGGTGGACATTCAGTCCACGGCGCCGCTTGGATTTCGCGCCGGGTTGACGGCCGTAGTTGGATGGGACAAAGGATTTGTCCATCCGCCGAGCGCCGGGCAAAAAGCATGGATGTTTCTGCGCAGCAATTGGTCGTTTGCGATACCGATCATCGTTTTCTTCGTGATGCTGTGGCTGTGGTGGACTCGGGGACGAGATCCGGAGCGCGACGCGATCACTGTGCAATACGAACCGCCGGACAAGCTTTCGCCGGCCGAATGCGGCACTTTGGTGGATGATGAAGCAGGGATGCGGGATATTACCGCGACGCTCGTCGATCTGGCCGTGCAGGGCTACATGACCATCGAGCAGAAGCAGGATAGCGGCCTGATGGGATTGCTGCACCACAAGGAATACATATTCCATCTGAAAAAAGCGCCGTCGGAATGGGCGCAGGCGCGCCCGCACGAGCAGGAGATGCTCGGTGCAATTTTCGAATCGGGAACGCCGGATGTGCCGCTGTCGGATTTGCAGAACCGGTTCTATACGCACATTTCGGCGATCAAGGATCGGATTTTCGACGCGCTGGTTCGGGACGGATATTATTTGCACCGTCCGGACGTGGTGCGGCAAGGATTCCTCGGGGCGGGATTGCTGATCGGATTTTTACTGGCGGCCGGATCGGGATGGTTGCAAGGCGTCACGGGAGTGGCATCATTTACGTGGATCGTTACCGGAATTGTGACGGCGGCGATTATCTGCGGCATCGGATGGTTCATGCCGGCACGGACGCTGACGGGTGCAAGGACGTATGCTCAAGTCCTCGGATTCGAGCGGTTCCTTGGACGCGTCGAAAAAGACCGCATCGAACGGCTGGAAAAGACTCCGGAATTATTTGAGAAATATTTGCCGTACGCGATGGCGCTACACGTGGAGAAGGGCTGGGTGCAGCAGTTTCAAGGAATCGCAATGCAGCCGCCCGCGTGGTTTCAGGGATATTACGGCACGGCATTCATGCCGCTATTGCTGGTGAGCGATTTGAACGCGATGACGTTCGCGGCGGGAAATGTAATGACGTCGGCACCGCGCAGCATTGGCGGAGGATCGGGATTTGGCGGAGGAGGAATGGCAGGCGGGGGATTTGGCGGCGGCGGGGGCGGAGGGTTTTAGCCGAGTCGTCAGCGACGGCCGTATCCACACTCCAAAATTAAAAAGCTCGCGCAGCCAATGTGACTGCGCGAGCTTTTTTCGTTCTGAACGAAGACTGCGGCAACTATTGGTTACCCCGGGTCAGCAGCGCCGACCACCTGCCTCATGCGCTACGCCAATGCCTACTGTGGTAGAGCGAAGACGTGGATTACAGTGCCCGCCGTGATGGCCACGTACTGCCTGCCGTCCTTGCCTTCATAGCTCATGGGGTCGTTTCCGTTGCCGCCGAGTTCCGTGACCCACAGTTGCTTGCCGGTCTTGGAATCGTAGGCGCGAAACATGCCGTCGGTGGTGGCACCATCGAAGACGAGGCCGCCGGCGGTGGCGATCGGTCCGGCGCTGCTGCCATTGCCGGTGTGCTCTTTATCGGGTGGCAGACCCTTCGTAATTCCAGCTACATCCGACCAGGCGATATCGCCGGTATTGGCGTTGATGGCGATTAGCCTGCCCCATGGCGGTTTCTGGCAGGGCCAGTTGCCGATCACTTTGCCGCTAGCATCCTTCGCCGGAGCAGAAAAGCCAGCGTAGGGACCGGGGCCAAGAACGCTGGCGCGATCGTAAGGCTGCTTGGAACCTTCCGTACCACGTCCGTAGTTCAGGCCGGGCTTTTTCTTTTCGATCCAGCCCATCAACGACATGTCGTGAGTGTGGACGAAGACGTATCCATCAGTGGGATCGACGGCAACGCCGCCCCAATTGGAACCTCCGGTGCCGCCGGGGAATTGAATCGTGCTCTTCGGCGGAGTTCCGTCTTGGTGAAAGAGCCAAGGCGTGAATGGGCCAGCGTTGTAGAAACCGCCGGATTTTTCCTCGAGTTCGCGGCAGGCCTGCGCGTGCTCGGGCGTGGTGTCTGCGGCGGTGACGATATCGGAAGGCGTGTAGCTATCGCGAGCCAGCACCGGAGGCTTCGACGGGAAAGGCTGCGTCGGCGAATACCATTCGCCGGGGACGTCGCCCTTGGGCACGGGCTTTTCCGTCACGGGAAAGACCGGCTTCCCGTTGGCACGGTCAAGGATGAACATCCAGGCGGCCTTGGACATCGCTATGGTGACAGGGATGGTCTTGCCGTTGCGTTTGATGTTGAAAAGGGCAGGTCCACTGGGCAGATCCTGGTCCCAGAGGTCGTGGTGAATGGCCTGGAAATACCATTTCAGCTTTCCGGTTTTGGCATCGACAGCAACGACGGAATTGCCGAAGAGGTTGTCTCCGGGCCGATCTCCGCCGTAATAGTTGGGCGACGGACCGCCGATCGGCATGTAGAGGAGATCGCGCTTGGGGTCGACGGTCATGTACCAACTCCAGACATTTGTGCCGGAGCGGTTTTTCCATCCATCGTTGAGCCAAGTATCATGACCCACTTCACCGGGCCGGGGAACGGTGTGGAAGGTCCAAAGGAGTTTGCCGGTGCGGATGTCGAGCGCGCGGGTATCGCCTGGAGGGCCTTGTGGAAGCTCGCCGACGCTGGCGCCCAGGAACATCTCGTCTTTAAATACGGTGGGAACGCCATTGTAGCCCACATCGAGCGTAACAATGCCGTTGTCGCCGAAGGTGGGCACGAGTTTGCCGGTGGCGGCGTCAAGCTCCACGACTTTACGGTCAAACGTTGTAAAGATGATTCGCGGCTTGTCACTTTTATCGCCCGGCCAATATGCTACGCCGCGCGTGGAGGCTTGCGCGCCTTTAAAGCTGTAAGTCCAAATGACATTGCCGGTGTCGGCGTCGAGAGCCACAATCCTGTCGCCGGCGGGCGCGTACATGACTCCCTTGACGACGATTGGCGTGACTTCCAGAAATCCGCGTGGAGCGAGCTGGTACGTCCAAACTTCCTTGAGATTCGCGACGTTGCCGGTGTTAATTTGCGTCAGCTTCGAATAGCCTTGCCCGAGCACGTTGCCGCGATAATACGGCCAGTCCCCGGCGGTATATTGCGCGCGGCTGGCGGGCGCGGCCAGCGAAACGGCGATCACGCTGGCGGCGAGAACAGAAAACCATTGAAAGCGCATGTAGCTAAATCCTCCCCTTGTGTGAGACCCGCGCCGTCACCCCGCGGTTACATTTCACATTGAAAATGCAAGGAATTGCCGCACGCATACTAACTCAGCAAGGCCGGGGATGGAATGAGCTAATCAAAATGGCCGTGATGGGTGACATGCAAATTTTTCGCTGCGATGACGTACCTCGAAGACGAACAAAGTTGCGCGCGCGTCTGACCCGCACGCTCACGATGACACCTGCGCCTGAACGCCAGAGCCAATTCAGAAGAGCTTGTCGGAATCGAGCAGGATGGTTACGGGGCCATCGTTGGTGAGTTCGAGAGACATGTGCGCCTGAAATACGCCCGTTTCGACAGGCACGCCGAACGATTTCGCGGCGGCAAGGAACCGTTCGTACACGGCTTTGCCAAGATCCGGATGCGCGGCTTGAATGAAGCTGGGGCGGCGCTGGCCGCGCGCGTCGCCGTAGAGAGTGAATTGAGAAACGACGAGAAGCGCGCCGTGAATTTCGAGAAGGGAGAGATTCATCTTGCCTTGTCCATCCTCGAAGATACGCAGGCGCAGGATTTTCTCGGCCATCGCGGCGGCTGTTTCTGGCGCGTCGTTGCGGCCAACAGCGATCAGAGCGACCAATCCCTTTCCGATTTCGCCGGTGACGTGCGAATTCACGGAAACTCTCGCCTTGCTTACGCGCTGAATTACGGCTCGCATGGAAAATCCCTCTATTCGGATGGCGCTCTGTGCGCGGCTTCGATTCTACTCTGCAATCGATGATTTGTTGACGCACCGCGGGAGCGCACGCAGAATGAGGAACCACGACGATGAGCGACCCGCAAGTCTCGTCCCAACAAACAAAAGGCTGGCTCACGCGAGGCGTGCTGGGCATCGGGCTGGCGAGTCTTTTTTCGGATTGGGGCCATGAAACCGCGACGGCGATTCTGCCGGCATTTCTGACGGCGCTGGGCGCGCCGGCCTTTGCGCTGGGCGTGATTGAGGGTATATCGGACGGGTTGTCGAGCTTCGCGAAGCTCGCGGGCGGATGGATTGCGGACTGGCCGGAGCGCCGAAAGCCTACTGGAATCATGGGCTACTGCGCGACCGCGATAACCACGTTTACCTATTCCTTCGCGCAAAGCTGGCCGGCCGTTTTGACGCTGCGCGCAGTTGGATGGATCGGGCGCGGCAGCCGCGGACCTTCGCGCGATTCGTTGCTGGCGGATTCGGTGGATCCAAGTCGCGCCGGACGCGCCTTTGGGTTTGAGCGCGCGATGGATTCGTTGGGCGCTGTGCTGGGTCCGCTTTCGGCGCTCGCGCTGCTGGGCAAGTTCAGTGAAAGGGGCGTGCTGCGATGGACGCTGCTGCCCGGATCGCTTGCGGCGACTTGTTTCGCATTCATGGCACCCGCGGGAAGACGGCTTGATGCGCGGCGCGCTCCCGGCATTCGCGCCAGCTTCGGGCAGCTTCCGAAAGATTTCTGGCGATTCCTTGCCGGAGTATTCGCGCATGGCGTGGGGGATTTTGCGCCGACGCTGTTGATTTTGCGCGCCACGCAAATCCTGACGCCGCGATTCGGCGGAGGAATGGCGACGACGATTGCGATTGCGCTGTACACGTTTCATAACGTTGTGAATTCGGCTGCCTCGTATCCGGCAGGCGCTCTGGGCGATAGGTTGGGAAAACGCAGGCTGCTGGCGCTCGGTTATCTAGTGGCTGGGATAGCTTATGGGGGCTTTATCCTCGAACAGGCTACGCTGCCAGCGCTCGCTGTGCTATTCGCAATGGCCGGAGTTCATGGCGGATTTCAGGCCTCGCTCGAAAAGGCGGTGGCGGCCGAACTGCTGCCGCGAGCGAATCGTGGGTCGGGATTTGGGGTACTTGCGGCGACGAACGGGTTAGGCGATGTGGTATCAAGCGTGGTGGTTGGGGCGCTCTGGACCTCGGTGAGCCCAGCGGCAGAATTCGTGTACGCAGCGGTGTTTACGGCGCTCGGGGCTGTCGTGATTCTGTTGTTCCGAGGAAGCCCACGACCAAAGGAAGAAAACAGTGCCGCTTAAAGCGTAAGCCGGGTGCCGCTATCTTCGTTCACTCGTTCAGTCGCGGCGCTATCAAGCTCGCTCGCTGCCATCGTGTGGCGCTGGCCATCCGCGGTGATATAGACAAAGCGCTCGCCAGAGCGGGTGAAGGCGATGGCTTGAATTTTCCGGCCGTTTTTGAGCACGAGCGTGAAATTGCCGACGTCCGGAATTAGCTGGTGAGGTTGCCCCGTGGCTGCCGGGGTTGGTTGCGCCGAAGGTGTTTGAGCGGGTTCCTGCAGGACGACCACTGTTGGCGCTTGCGATGGCTGAGCTGGCTGTTCAGCGGCGGCTTCGGGCGGCATCACGTATGCACCGCCGCCATCGAGCAGATAGTAGCCAGCCACGCCGAATCCGCCTGTGGCACGAGCCACTTGCTCGGCAACCGCTAGGCGCCATTGCGTCTCAGGATCAATCACGGCCTTTATAGCGAGGTCGCGATCAAGTGCGGCAACGTGAGCGTAATCAAAGCCCGGACCTGGAACTGGATCCAACAGCTCTTGGAGGGTTTCGCTGGAACCGCCGCTCAAGAATTGATTTCCGAAAATACCAGCGGGCTGGTTAAAGAATCTGCCAGTCGGCGGGGGCTGGGCGAGCCGCGGTGCGACGGTGTTGATTCGTGCTCGGGGAACGGCCACGGCGTGGGAGGTAACGGGCGCAACGCGAACTGGACGAACAACGGGATGCGGAGGGGCGACCGGAGCCATGCGCAACTGAGCGCGGACGATTAGCGGGCTCAGTAGTAGAAACGCAACTGCAATAGAACCGTTTGAGCCGATACGCCCGGGAATCCTCATCGCCGCCTCGCTTCTGCAACATAGGACGCTGCAACGGAGACTGCGGTTGCACTGCCTGGCTGCGTGCGGAGCCAGGGAAGGCAGCGTTCATGGGAAGGCCGGGGGCCGACGGGTTTTCTTTGACGGGATGCCATGTTGTGCTATAAACGACGGTCCTGAGGAGCCAAAGTGGCGCAACCAGAGTCGATCGGAACGTCAACCGTGGCTACAGCTCCGATTGCGTCCGCAGAAAACAAAGGCGAAAATCGCAAACTGGAAATCGCTTCCAATTACTGTCCACGATGCTCGACACGGCTTGCATCGAGAAGTTGCAAGCTGATTTGCCCGAATTGCGGATATTACATGTCGTGTTCGGATTTTTACTGATGCGCGAACGGGAAAAATTCCCGGACGGCGAATTATCTAAGACACCTGTACAACGGAACATTTGAGGAGGCGCGAACGTGGCATTGCGAATGACCGACCGGGAAGTGAATGGAGTGACGGTGATCGACCTCGAAGGGCGCATCGTGCTTGGCGAGGAGAGCAACTCATTCCGCGAGCGGGTGAAGAGCTTGCTGGCGGCCGGCAAGAAAAAGATCGTGTTGAATCTGGCAAACGTCAGCTACATCGACAGCGCGGGGCTGGGCACGTTGGTGGCTACGTTCCACAGCGCGCGCTCGCAGGGCGCTACGCTGAAGCTCGCCAACCTTGGGCAGAAATTCAAGGAAGTGCTGCAGGTGACGAAGCTGATGACCGTTTTCGACACCTACGAAAACGAACCAGCAGCCATCCAGAGCTTCGGAAAATAACGTAGCAGCGCGGAATTCGCAAAACGCGAAAAAACAGTGCCCCAGTGCGGCCGGAGCTTTCCCAGCGGCGCCTGTGCATTTGCACGCAGAAACTGCGTCTTATTTCTTTGCAGCAACTGCCTCCGCTGCAGGCGCATCTACCCTCCCTTCCACCTGATAAATCGTGACGCCGCTCAGAAGCTTCGGATAAAAATCGGTGGATTTTTGCGGCAGCACGTCGCCTCCCAGTGCGATTTGCGCCACCTGTTCGGCACGAACCGGATTCAGGAGAAAAGCGATTTGCGCCTTGCCCGTATCGACAGCCGCAAGCGCGGCATCAAGCTCGCGTTCATACGTGATGTTTTTCTCCGAAGCGACCGCGTCCGCGGTGATGCCCAATCCTTTTTCAAGAATGAGGCGGTGCAGCAAGACCACGTCGAGTCCTCTCTGTGCTTCCGTCTGATCGGACAGCAGACATTCGAGATCCGCATCGCGACGCAAGGCGAATAGGTAGAAGGCTTGCGAACCTGTTGTGGAGCCGGGGTAAACGCCGATCGTGCGGCGGCCATGCCGACGGCTGGCAAGATCCTTCACAAATTCCGCGTGGGCGGCGGCACGGCTCGCGTCATTTTCAAACGGATACGAATACCAATCGAAGTACGGCTGCAGATCTTTGCGGAAGCGCTCGAAGCTAAAATCTTCGAGACGAGAAACAAGCCGGTGCGTGGGAAGGATCACGAGCCCGGTTGAATGCGTATTGACGAAGGTAGCCATGGCGAACTCGGCGGCTGCCATCCGATCAATCTTTCCCGCGCGCTCGCGAAATTCGTTGCGAATCTGGAGCGCGGTTTCGTAGCGATGATGTCCATCGGCGATGATGAGCTTTTGATGAGACATTGCGGCGCGCACGCGTTCGATTAACGTGGAATCGGAAACGGGCCACATGCGGTGAATCACGCCGTATTCATCCGTCACTTCCAGCGGTTTTGCGGCACGAGATATTTCTTCCAACCATCGTTCGATCTGGAGCGACGGGTCGTCGTAAAGCAGGAAAATCTGGCCCGTTTGCGCGCGCATCTGGCGTAACAGTTCGATGCGATCCGCCTTGGGAGCGGAAAGCGTCCGCTCGTGGCGGTAGACGACGCCGTCCGCGTAATCCTGCAAGCGAATGAGAGCGATAAACCCCAGCCGGGTGCGGCGATCCTTGGAACCGGGGACAAGAAACTCCTGTGAGTAAATGTAAATGGATGGCTCGGTATCCTGCACGACGACTTTTTCCGCGATCCACTCGCGAAGCTTCTTGGCGGCGCGCGTGTAAACGCTCTCCTCCTTAGAGTCGCCGGGGAAGATGCGGCCCTTTTCGATGGCGATCAGGTTGTATGGGCTCGCGGCATAATAGCGCTCCTGCATTGCAGGAGTGATTTTGTCGTACGGCTGCGTCAGCACGTCCTGCAGCGCGACGCGGTTGGGATCGAAACGAAACGCGCGAAACGGTTGAATTTCAGCCATGAGAGCCTCGGAGCGAAAGATTAGAGCGTTGCAGACGAGTATTGTAACAGCGCAACCGTTGCGGCGAAAATGCCGGCGAACGCATCATCCCAAATACGATGTGGTTGTCGCACATTGGGCGATGTTTATGTAGGCGGCGATTGTCACCGCGAAGTAACATGCGTGAGGCGGGACCGATCTCAAGCGCACCGACATGGCTCCGATTGTGAACGCCTTTGGAAATGCATGCGTGTGGCTTCGAATGAATTCGATTAGTCTTACGAAAAGCGTTTATTGAAACTGAAACTTCGTTGGGCGGGCATGGCGCTCGTGTCATGTTACATAAATAGGTGACACACGGGCCTGTGTATGGCGTGCAGGGTCATGTTCCCTGCAAAAGTGCCGTTTCGTTTGCTCCCCGAGGAGTCTGCTGAATTGGAGCAGGCGGTGCGGTCTACGCGGGTCTCCGCCGCGCTGGCTCGGCGGGTGCCACTCAGCCCGTAGCTGAAGTGTGCCGAGTGAGCGCAGCGGATCGCGAGTTAATTTCCGCTGGTTGCGTCGTGGCGCGACTGCGCGGCCGGAGCGCGAGGCGGCTGGAAGGCGCTGTGCTGATGCGAATCCGGCTGGCAGAAATCAGCCTTGCCGCGAAGCTCGGGATGCGCGGCGCAGATGCCTTTCAGGATCACGCTGAGATTTTGCATTGCGAACTGCTCGCCGGATTGCGAAAGATCGTCTTCCATTTGCGTTGAAACGGAATTGAAGCGCTGGCCCGCCGGGGATTCGTAAAACGCGACGGCGCCTTTCACGTCGTCGTCCGAAAGATATTTCGCGTAAACCATGATGATTTGATCGGTAGCAGCTTCGGATTGAAGGGCGGCCATCATTTTGGTTTCCACTTCGCTCATGATCTGCGCGCGGTTGGCGGACTGCGGCAGCGAATCTTCGATGGAAGGGCGCATGGTTTCCATCATTTGGCGGCCGTAGTCGCGCATGGTCTCTTTCAGGTGGGTGGCTTGGATAAGGCGCAGAATATCGGCGCGGAATTGCGGATCCATGGCCGCAGCGGTTTGCGGCATGGCCGCGCCTTGCTGTGCGTAGCGCGGGGCCTTGCCGGGAGTGAAGTCGATGGTGATCGTGGTGGAAACCTCGACACGCACGCCTTCGATGACTGTGGGCTCATAGCGCCATTTCTTCACCGCCGTAATTGTGGTCTGAAATAGCTGCTGAGGGCCTGAGAGCGGAGCGACTTCCTTTACGGAGCCATCTTGGGCGATCACGGCGCGGAGGATGACGGAGCCGGCGACGTGCGCGTCTTGCAAAGCCTTTGGATAGGCGGGCGGTACGATCACGGTGACGCGAGCGGCCATGGTGTTGCCGTTGATGGTGACGCGAGACAAATGACGAGGCGTGTCGCCGGGAATTTTCCCGTTTGGCGGTGCGGAGGGATTTTGCGCGCAAGCGGGCGGCGCGATTGGCAGCACAATCATCGCTACAAATGCGAGCAACGCGACGGCTGCATAGGCTCGCAGCAATCTTGGATTGAGTTTATCGGAGCTGATCGCGCGCATACCACACCCCCTGAAAACAGGAATCGACCGCCGAGTTTCAGGGTGAGTATACGCGCAGATACCGCGCAGATGAATCGGGTAGCCGGCGGATGGCAGCGGCTGAGCTTGCTCTTTTGCTAGTTGCGCCCACGATCTAGAAAATTGAAGCTGACCCGGCCTTCGGCGGATGCGACGGGTTGGCGGTTAGCCGGATTGACTGGAAATGGATGCGACTTCGCGGGCGGGTTCGGAGGAATCGCGGCGATCATCGCACTGGATGACGTGGTCGTAGGCGTCGCGAATGAGGTCGTCGAGGGGCAGGACGGTGCCGTTGACGCGCTGCTCTTCGAGAAGATCGAGGTCGACATCGGCAATGACCGTTTGTTCCTGGTTTACGGTGCCTTCGGCTGCGATGCCGTCGCGCGCGAAGAAATAATCGGAAGGCGTGAGGATGGCGGCCTGCCCGTAGTGCGTTGACATGCCAGGAACTTCGGGCAAGTTGCCGACGGTGTCGGCCATGGCGATGTAGATTTGATTCTCACTGGCGCGCTTGCGCGCAATAGCAGACGCGGCAAAAGCCCTGGCGCTCGTCGGTGCAAGAGGGCAAGAAAATGATTTGGACCGGCATCACCGGAGATTGTGATGCGCGTCACAATATACAAAGCGCTTCACTCGAAGCGATGGGGTTTAACGGCGCAGGGTAGCGCGGCAACGGATGGGATCAAGGAGCAAATCCAAGGCATTGGCGATGCCAACGACGAGGGCCTCGGCATTCAAGAGAGTTTGCACGGAGCAGCCTTCGCCATTATCGACGGCGATGGCGAGGCCGCCAGCGTCTTTAACGGCTTTGAGCATCCAGGCGTCATTATTTCCGTTGCCGAAGGCGGCGATCCGAGCAGGACCGTGCGATTTCACGTGGGCCTCTTTCGCTTCGTCGTGGCGGGCGCCGGCGGGAAGCAAAAGGGGCTGCAATCCTGCGGGAGCCAGTTCCGCGGCGGCGGTGCCAAACGTGTCCGCGGTGATCACGTCGATTTCGACGAGTTCGAGCAGGAGGCGCAGGCGCTCGACGACACCGGGGCTGATTTTGCCCGCTTGCGAAAGCGTGCCATTGTAATCCGAGACGATCCGCCCGATGGAAATGTCTCGGAAATTCGGGATGTTAATCTTGATACCGGGCTTCGGCATTTGGGCAGTCCTACGGCTTTCTTTTAGCGAAGCTGAAGCGCTCAATCAAACCGTGGCCGGCGAATCTTCGCGCGAGTCTGCCGCCTTCTGCGGATCGAGCCACGAGAAAATGACAAACCGGTATCCGTCATGTACGCCCCAAGCGCGGAGTTTTATCACCGATCGAACCTGTCAGGCAAAAAAAAACGTCGCGCATCAAGCGAGAGGCAGATTGGCGGAGGGATCGAGGAGCATGTCGGCGCGTTCGCCGGCCAGGAAACGAGCGTGACCAGCGGCAGCGATCATGGCGGCGTTGTCGGTAGAGAGCGCGAGGCTGGGAAAAAATGATTCGATGGCGCATCGAGCCGCTTCGGATTCGAAGGTGCGGCGAAGTTCGCTATTGGCGGCAACGCCTCCGGACACGAGAACGGTGCGAACGCCGCGCTGCTCAGCAGCCGCGAACGTGCGCGAGACGAGATCCTCGACCACCGCGCGCTGGAAACTGGCGATCAGGTCGAGAGTTTCAGCGCTAGAAAGAGCACGCAATTGATCGGCCCCGCGTTCGCCGCGCGCCAGCGACTGACGGCGCGCCTCGATTTCCGTTTCGAGATGCGAATGGCGCCGGAGATGGTAAAGAACGGCGGTCTTGATGCCGCTGAAGCTGAAATCGTGAGGATTGCCGCTGGTCATTTTGGTACTGCCGAAGCGCACGGCCCGTGGATTGCCGTGAGCCGCAAGGCGATCGATAACCGGGCCACCCGGATAACCAAGCGCGAGCATGCGCGCGACTTTGTCGTAGGCTTCGCCGGCTGCGTCGTCGCGAGTGCCACCGATGCGAGCGTAGGAGAAGCGGCGGGCGCCATTCGATAATTCCGCGCGGACATCGTAAAGGATGGTGTGGCCGCCGGAGACGATCAGGCAGACCGCCGGGAGTTGCGGGTTTCGTCCAGCGGCATGGGCTTCGAGAAGGACGGCGTGAACGTGACCCTCGAGATGATTGACGGCGATCAGCGGCTTTTGGAGGGCCTGGGCCAAGACTTTGCCGTAGGTGACGCCGACGAGAAGCGCGCCGATGAGGCCGGGTCCGCTGGTGACAGCGATCGCGTCCACGTCCTGCAGGCGCAGCCTGGCTTGCTCGGCGGCTTCCCGAACCACAGGAACGATGCGGCGAAGATGCTCACGGGAAGCGAGTTCCGGCACGACGCCGCCATATTTGCGGTGAATATCGACTTGCGAGGCGACGACGTTGGATAGAATGCGCGTCCCGCCGACGACGACGGCGGCGGCCGTTTCGTCACAAGACGACTCGATACCTAAAATCACGTATTCGCTGGGCGTAACACTCATGTCGGAAGCCTGCCTGCCGATGAAAAAGTCTATGCTAGCATAATCCTGCAGGCATCTTGCCCGCTCTCTCGCCGGCGCCGCGAATGCGGCCCGATGCGGGCCTCGCCTGAGAAGGACAACTCTCGCGCTCGCCGGAGGCACGTCCCCCAAGATGATGGAAAAATCGAAAAAAGTGCGCAAAGCGGTGCTGCCGGTAGCCGGACTAGGCACGCGTTTTCTGCCAGCAACAAAGGCGATTCCCAAGGAGATGCTGACGGTTGTCGATAAGCCGTTGATTCAGTACGCGGTGGAGGAGTGCATCGCGTCGGACATTGAGCACGTAATTTTCGTCACGGGGCGTCGCAAAAGCGCGATCGAGGACCACTTCGACCTGGCGCCAGAGCTGGAAAGTTTTCTGGAGGAGCGGGGGAAATCGGACAGTGCGCGCACAGTGCGCGAGATCGGCGGTGATCTGCAGTTCAGTTACACGCGGCAGAGCGTGGCGCTTGGGCTGGGCCATGCGGTGCTATGCGCGGCGGAGTTGGTGGGCGACGAGCCGTTTGCGGTGTTGCTTGGGGATGTGATCATGGAATCTCCGGTGCCGGCGACCCGCGAGCTGATTGAAATTTGCGAAGCCACAGGCGGCGGCGCGATTCACGTGGAGCGCGTGCCACGAGAGCGGCTGCACTTCTACGGAATCATTGAAGGGCAGCCCGCGAAAGCGCCTGAAAGAGCGGAAAAATACCCGTGGCGCGAACGACTGTTGCGGGTGAGCAATTTGGTCGAGAAGCCCAGCGCAGACAAGGCACCGTCGGATTTGGGAATCACCGGGCGGTATGTGCTGCCGCCGGAAATTTTCGACTATCTTTCCGAAACCAAACCTGGAGCGGGCGGCGAGATTCAGTTGACCGACGGGCTCTGCCGGCTGGCCGCAGACGGGAAGCTGTACGCGACGGTTTTCCAGGGACGCACGCATGATGCGGGAGACAAGCTGGGTTTCCTGCAGGCGACTGTGGAGATCGGGCTGAAGGATCCCAAGCTTGGGAAGGATTTCCGAGAGTACTTGCGAAACCTGAAACTGTAGTTGTACTCGATCGACGTGATTGGCGCGGGCGCCTCTAGGCTATTTCTTTTTCTTCGGAGACGCGGTTTCCGCTTTTGCGGCAGCCGGTTTTGACTCGGCTGACTTGTCCGCCGATTTTTCAGAAGTCCCGTCGCCCGACTTTTCAGTCGAGCCATCGCCTGGCTTCTTGCCTGCGTAATCAGTGACGTACCAGCCGGTGCCTTTGAATTGGATGGCGGGAGCAGCGAGTTGGCGGTCGGCTCTCGCCCCGCATTTCGGACACTTCTTGGTATCCGGCGCACCAACGCTTTCGATCTTTTCGAATCGGTGCGCGCACTTTACGCATTTATATTCGTAGAGCGGCAACGATCATACTCCTCTCGGATGCTGATAATGCGACGCGGTAAATCCGCATTATAACACGGCGGCGAAGCGATGGCCGCCGTGACGATTGCCTTAGGCGGCGGGAACGCGGCGAAGCACGGGAATTCGAGCTTCGCGCAGAACATGTTCGACTACGGTTTCGCGCAGCCTCGACGCATCGTAGTCAAATTGCAAGTGGTTCGTTTTCTCATCGAAGCGGAATTTGTGCAGTCCGTAGGTATTCGCGAAGCGGCCGAGGGCGCGAAATTGCTCGGGCTTCAGCTTATCCTGAAGCTCATAGGTCACGGTCATGAAGGTCATGGCGGGATTATAGCAAAGTGACCGCGAAAAATTGCGGCGGCGACTGTGCGAATCGGCTACAGCTTTAGATGGCGCAGACGAAGAGCATTCGTGATGACGGAAACGGAGCTGAACGTCATGGCGGCGCTGGCGATGATGGGGCTCAAAAGAAGTCCGAAGAATGGGTACAGCACGCCCGCAGCGACCGGAACGCCGACTGAATTGTAAATGAAGGCGAAAAAGAGATTCTGGCGGATGTTGCGCATCGTGGCGCGGCTCAAGGCGCGAGCGCGAACGATTCCGCGCAGATCGCCGCGCAGGAGCGTGATGCCGGCGCTCTCAATGGCCACGTCCGTGCCGGTGCCCATGGCGATGCCGACATCGGCTTGCGCGAGAGCGGGAGCGTCGTTCACGCCATCGCCGGCCATAGCGACAATGTGGCCCTGCGACTGAAGAAGCTTGATGATGGAACCCTTTTGGTCAGGCAGTACGCCGGCATGGATTTCGTCGATGGCGAGCTTGCGCGCGACGGCTTCGGCGGCAGCACGCGTGTCGCCTGTGATCATGACGACTCGAATTCCCTGGCGGTGCAGGCGCTCGATTGCCTCGGGCGCGGTGGATTTGATGGGATCCGACACTCCGATCGCCCCAATGAGTTTCTGATCACAAGCGACGAATACCACGGTCTGCCCCTCCGATTCGCGAGCGGCCGCGAGAGGGTCAAGGGGGGCAATATCGATTTGCAAATCGGCGAAAAGGGCGCGATTGCCGAGCGCGGCGGGCCGGCCATCGACAACTCCGGTAACGCCCTTGCCGGTATGCGAACGAAACTCGCCCGTCTCGGCGACCGGAATTTTGCGCTGCTGCGCGGCGGCGATAATTGCGGCGGCAAGCGGATGTTCGCTCGCGCGCTCGAGCGAGGCGGCAACGCGCAGCACCTGCGACTCGTCTGATTCAGGCGCGGCCATAATCGAGGCGACCAGCGGGCGGCCTTCGGTGAGAGTGCCGGTTTTGTCCACCACGATGGTATCGGCTTTGCCGAGGATTTCCAGGGCTTCGGCATTTTTGACCAGCACGCCCACGAGCGCACCGCGTCCGGTGCCGACCATGATGGCCATTGGGGTGGCAAGGCCGAGCGCACAGGGGCAGGCAATGATCAGCACGGCGACCGCATTGAGCAGAGCGTGAGCCATGCGGGGTGGAGGTCCAACCAGCGACCAAGCAATGAACGTGAGCACGGAGCAGAGCACGACGGCAGGTACAAAATAGGACGCAACTTTGTCCGCAAGCTTTTGCACCGGCGCGCGGCTGCGCTGAGCTTCGCTGACCATGCGGACGATTTGCGCAAGGAGGGTGTCGCTGCCGACGCGGTCGGCGCGCATGAGGAAGCTACCGGTTCCGTTGACGGTGCCGCCGGTGACTCGGCTGCCGATCGACTTTTCGACGGGAATCGGCTCGCCGGTGACGAGCGATTCATCGATCGAGCTGGAGCCCTCGGTGACGGTGCCATCGACAGGAACCCGTTCGCCGGGCCGAACGCGAAGGATGTCGCCGGGCGCGATGTGCTCGGCGGGAACGTCCATTTCTGTGCCGTCGGCGCGAACGAGGCGGGCTGTTTTGGGTGAAAGGTTCAGGAGCGAACGAATTGCTGCCGACGTGCGACTGCGGGCACGAAGTTCGAGCACCTGGCCAAGCAACACCAGTGTGGTGATAGCTGCTGCGGCTTCGAAATAAGTTGGCACTTCGCCGCTTGCCATGCGAAAGGCGGGAGGAAATGCACCGGGAAATATCACAGCTGCGACGCTATACACATATGCCGTGCCGGTGCCGAGGGCGATCAGCGAAAACATGTTGAGGCCGCGATTTACGAGCGATTGCCAGCCGCGCTCGAAGAACGGCCAGCCGCCCCAGAGGACAACCGGGGTGGCGAGAGCCAATTCGATCCAGTCAATGGCGCGCAATGGAAGCACTCTCGCCATGAAAGTCGGAGCCATGCCCAGCACGAGGACCGGAATCGTGAGAACTAAGCTGATCCAAAAGCGGCGCGACATGAGCTTAAGTTCGGGATTTTGTTCCTCTTCGACCGTGACGATGCGCGGCTCGAGGGCCATGCCACAAACGGGGCAGGTGCCTGGCTCGGAGCGCACGATTTCAGGATGCATCGGGCAGGTGTATTCAACCCGAGTAGCCGGCGCGGTGGGGATTTCGGGCTCGAGGGCCATGCCGCATTTGGGACACGGACCGGGTTCATTGGCGCGCACTTCAGGGTCCATGGGGCAGACGTACGCCGCGGATTGGGAAGTTGTTCTGCTGGAGTGTGTGGGGAGCTGGGCGGTTACTTGTGCGATCGGGTTCTGCACGGAATGTGGTGCCGCTCCGGCCGAAGCTGCGCTGTGAACCAAAGGTGGCGGCCCTCCCAACTGGACCAGCGGCGCGGTGGCGTGGCGGTGACCCGGAGTTGCCAGTTTCGGCTGCAAATATCTCTGAGGGTGAGAGCGGAATTTAGTAGCGCAGCCGGCGGAGCAGAAATAGAAATTTTTCCCCTCGCACTCGACGGCATGTTTGGCCTGAGATATATCGACAGTCATCCCGCAGATGGGATCAGTGGCGTTCGGGTGCAGGTACTTGTCAGGATCCGCGCGGAATTTCGCGGCGCAGCCAGCGCAGCAGAAATAGTAGGTTTTACCAAGGTGGCCGGCGGAATGTGGGTTGCGCGCAGGGTCGACAGTCATCCCGCAAACCGGATCACGCTGTTTTCGTGTGTCATTGTCCTGGATCATTTTAAAAGCGCAATGCGGAAGACCACGACATGCCGCGGCACGCCTAAGTCACTTTTTCCGCAGAACCGACTCGAGGTAAGCCATCATCGCCGGACTCGTCCAGTCCTGCGGGCCGATGATCTTGCTGTCAATTTTTCCATTACGATCGATCACGTAAGTTTCCGGGTACATTGTGGTGCCATAGGAAAGCGGAATTTGCTTGGAAGGATCGCGAAACGTTGGGAAATCGACGTTGTAGGTTTTCAGGAACTGCTCGTAGGCGGCGGGATCATCATCGACGCTGATGCCCAGCACCGTGCCGCCGAGCGGCGCGATCTTTTTCTGCAGCGCGTCAAGAGAAGGTGCTTCATCCACACAGGGCTGGCACCAGGAGGCCCAGAAATTCAGCAGGATGACTTTACCGCGCAGGTCAGCGAGTTGCGTGGGCTTGCCGCCGATGGTCAGCGAGAAATTTTTCGCGGCCTGCCCGTGCAAGCTGGGTGTGCCGTTGCGGTAACTCGGATGTACGAACAACACGATCAGAGCGGCAATAAACGCGAGAGCCGCCCCTGTTTTCAGTTTCCTTTTCAATCGGCCACCGGCTACCTATAATAGTGAGATCACAGAATGCGAACAATCTAGTTTAGCTCCCTAGCGGACAGGATTCAAAAACGTTGGTATCCGCAATCATTCCCGCCAGAAACGAAGAAGCTTCGATTGCGAGGGCGGTGGAATCGATCGCCGCGCAAGCGGAAGTGGACGAAGTGATTGTGGTCGATGACCAATCGACCGATCTCACGCGTGAAGTTCTGCGGGAATTGGCGTTGCGCACTCCCAAACTGAAGGTGCTTGAGGCCGGTGAATTGCCACCCGGCTGGGTGGGGAAAAATCACGCTGTTGCCATCGGCGCAGCGGCTGCCGCGGGCGATTGGTTGCTGTTTACGGACGCGGATACTTATCATCAGCTTGGCGCGACGCGTCATGCACTCGCGGACGCTGTGGATCATGCGGCTGTGCTGGTGTCGTACTCGCCCGAGCAGGAGATGGACTCGTTTTGGGAGCGCGCCGCGATCCCATTTGTTTATACACGGCTGGCGGCGAGATTTTCATTCGCGCGGGTGAACGATCCGCGGCGGCCCGAAGCGGCCGCGAACGGCCAGTTTCTGCTGATACTCCGGGACGTATATGAGGCCATTGGCGGGCACGCGGCTGTCGCGTCTGAAATTCTGGAGGATGTAGCAATTGCGCGGCGGGTGAAATCAGAGGGCTACGGGATTTACTTTACGGCGCCTATTGGCGTGGTGCGTACGCGCATGTATCGTTCATTCCGTGCGCTTTGGCAGGGATGGACCAAGAATTTGTATTTGCTGGCGGGCGGAAGCGCCAAGAGCGCGCTGGTGGAATTGGCCGAGGTGCTTCCCGTGTTTGACGTGGCGGCGATGCTGGCGATCTGGGTTTATTTAAGAGCGCACGCTTCGGTCTCCGGGTGGCTGCTTCCGCTTCTTTTGCTGGTGCCAATACTGCGCCTGCATATGCAGTACGCGATCCGGCTGTATCGGAATCTTTACCCGATATCGTACGTCCAATACTTCTTGCCGGGCATGACATTCTATTCGGCCGCGATTGTTGCGTCGTGGTGGAAGAATACGCGCGGTGCGGTGGTGTGGAAGGGTCGGGCCTATCCGGCCGGGACACGATGATACGTCTGACTCGCAAGATCGAATTTTCGGCGGCGCATTTCTATCACAACCCGGATTTTTCCGCCGAAGAAAACCGCCGCATCTTTGGCAAGTGCAATAATCCGCACGGGCACGGGCATAACTACACGGTTGAGGTGACCGTCGCCGGCGAACCGGATCCGAACACGGGCATGGTATTCAATTTGAAAGAATTAAAAGAGATTTTGGAGCGCGAAATCTGCGATCGGATGGACCATCGGCATCTGAACTACGAAGTCCCGGAGCTGGCCGGACAGATTCCTACATGTGAGAATCTGGCGGCGATCATCTGGCGGCTGCTTGAGCCGAAGATCACGCGGGGACGGCTTGATCGCGTGCGCGTCTATGAATCGGCGGATCTTTTCGCGGAATGTACGCTGGAATCCTACGGCGCCGCGCCAGACTCCAAAGTGTCCAACAAAAAGGCAGACCGGGCGTGACAGCGCCACTGAAGGTTACTTTGACGCGGCGGTATCGATTTTCGGCATCGCACCGGCTGTACAGCCGGAAATTCAGCGAAGAACAAAACCGGCAGCTCTACGGCAAATGCAGCAATCCGCATGGGCACGGACACAATTACGTCGTGGAGGTGACTGTGGGAGGGCCGATTGACCGCGCGACGGGTATGATTGCGAACTTGGGCGATCTCGATCCATTTGTGCGGCGGGAAGTAATCGAAGCGTTCGATCAAAAATATCTGAACGAGGAAGTTCAGGAATTTCAGGATGTGGTGCCCACGACCGAAAATCTTTGCCGCGAGATATACCGGCGGTTGCAATCGTTTCCGGCCGCGCGACTTGAGCGAATCCGCATCGAGGAAACCAGCAACAATAGTTTCGAATTCGCGGGCTGATAACCGCTACGCGAGGGCAGGAGCAATGTCATGAGCGACAGCGAAGCAACAGAGATCGTCGTTCCCGCAGCGGCGAAAGCCGAAACTATTGCCGATCTGGTCCGCCGGATGCTTGCGCAGTTGGGCGAGGACCCGAATCGCGAAGGCCTGCGGCGCACCCCGGAGCGTTTCGAAAAAGCGCTGCGCTATTTGACGAGCGGATATAGGCAGGAGCCGGAAAAGATCCTGAACAACGCGATGTTTACGGTTGGCTACGATGAAATGGTGGTGGTGAAGGACATCGAGGTATACAGCCTTTGCGAGCACCATCTGCTGCCGTTTTTCGGGAAATGCCATGTGGCGTATCTGCCGAACCAGAAGGTCGTGGGACTGAGCAAGATTGCGCGACTGGTGAATATGTATGCGCGGCGGTTGCAGATTCAGGAGCGGCTGACGAACCAGATTGCGCGGACGATTCAAGAGCAGCTTAAGCCGCAGGGCGTCGGCGTGATTATCGAGGCGCGGCATCTGTGCATGGTGATGCGGGGCGTCGAAAAACAAAATTCCACGGCCGTCACGAGCGCGATGCTCGGCGCGTTCCGGGAAAACAAGCAAACCCGCGACGAGTTCTTGTCGCTGGTGCACACGGTTCAGTAGCGACGGCGCGTGTCGGTAAGCGAACAGGTAGCTGACGCGGCGGGAAGCGGACCTTCGGGAGGTCCGGGACGTTACTTAATTCACTTTGCGCCGCCCCCGCTCTGTGCTAGCATTTTTGTATCTTGAAGAGGGAAATCGAAATAGTAGAGGGCCGTGACGTTTCAGACGGAGGGGTGAGTTGAGCGAAGCGAAGGCCGGTCTGATCGAGCAATACAGGGTACACCCGAAAGACACGGGATCGCCGGAGGTGCAAATCGCCCTGTTGAGCGAGCGCATCAACTACCTCACCACGCATCTCCAGTCCCACGCGAAAGACCATGCCTCGCGGCGTGGGTTGATCATGATGGTCAACAAGCGGCGGCGGCTGCTGGACTATCTGAACCGGCGCGACCCGGATCGGTATCGCGAGATTGTGGCAAGACTCAGTTTGCGCAAGTAGCGCGGAATTCCTGAGCGGCCGATTCCGCCGCATTTTCCATAATCGCCCAAACCGGAGCCTCGGTGGAAGGTGCGAACCCGCAAAATCGCGCCCTGCTGACTGGTGTGCCGAGTAATTCAGTCGAATCGCTGGACCGCCAATATCCCCTTCAAGATGGTTGCCAAGAGATTTTTCCGTCGAGAAAAACTCACTACGAAAGCCCGGCGAACCGGGAGAGAAGGATGTGAAGGATGTTCGAACAAGTAGGATTGGACCTGGGAGGACGACGGCTGACGTTGGAGACCGGAAAGATTGCACGTCAGGCGCACGGCGCAGTTGTGGCGCGCTATGGCGATACGGTGGTGCTGGCCACCGCGTGCATGGACACGCACGCAACCGAGAAGGATTTTCTTCCGCTCACAGTGGATTATCGCGAGTATACGTACGCCGCGGGAAAGATTCCCGGCGGCTTTTTCAAGCGCGAAGGCCGCCCGACAGAGCGCGAAATCCTGACTTCGCGGCTGATTGACCGTCCGCTGCGGCCGCTGTTTCCGGAAGGCTGGTCCACTGAAACGCAGGTGGTCGCCATGGTGCTTTCCGCCGACAGCGAGAACGACCCGGACGTGATCGCTGTGACGGCTGCATCGGCGGCGCTTTGTATTTCAACGATCCCCTTCACGCGGCCCATGGCATGCGTGCGGGTGGGATTGCTGGACGGCAAATTGGTTGTGAATCCAACGGTTGCGGAACAGAAAACGAGTTTGCTGAACTTGATCATTGCCGGGACTGAAGACGCGATCGTAATGGTCGAGGCGGGTGCGCTGGAGGTGTCCGAGGACACGATGGCGGATGCGCTCGATTTCGGCCACGCCGAAATCCGGAAAATCGTTGCGAGCATTCGCGAGTTGAGCGATCGAGTGAACCCGAAGAAGCGGGAAGTAAAACCGCCGGAATTCGACGAAGCCCTCTACGCGCAGATCAAATCGAAGTACGGCGAAGCCATGCGCGACGCGCTGGACACGGCAAAGTATCCCAAGCTCGAAAGTTATGCGCGTGTCGACGCCATCAAGGACCAAATCCTGGCGGAGGTTCCCGAAGGAGACGAAGAAAAGCAGAAACTCGCCTATCGCGCTTTCGAACGTCTCCGCGAGCGCATCTTCCGGGACGACATGCTGATTCGCCGCCGCCGTCCCGATGCGCGCCAGTTCGACCAGATTCGCCCCATTACCTGTGAAGTCGGGGTTCTGCCGCGAGTACACGGTTCGGCCCTGTTTACCCGAGGTGAAACGCAGGCGCTCGTCACCACGACGCTTGGCACTAAGGAAGATAAGCAGCGGCTTGATTTGCTCTTCGAAGAGGAGGCTTTCAAGCGTTTCATGCTGCATTACAACTTTCCACCATTCTCGGTGGGCGAAGTGAAATTCCTGCGCGGGCCGGGCCGCCGTGAAATCGGCCACGGCGCTCTGGCCGAGCGTGCGATTGCCAGCCTCGTTCCGCCGGAAGCGGAGTTTCCGTATGCGATGCGCGTTGTTTCCGACATCATGGAATCGAATGGTTCCTCGTCTATGGCCAGCGTGTGTGGCGCTTCGCTCTCGCTCATGGATGCGGGCGTGCCGCTGAAATCGCCCTGTGCAGGAATTGCCATGGGATTGGTTATGGAGGGTGAAAAATACGCCATCCTCACGGACATCGCCGGCGCTGAAGATCACTACGGCGACATGGATTTCAAAGTCGCCGGCACGCGCCAGGGAATCACCGCGCTGCAGATGGATATCAAAGTCACCGGCGTGAGCCCTCAGATCATGCGCGAGGCGCTGGCGCAGGCCCGCAAGGCGCGCTTCGAAATTCTGGACATCATGGAGCGCACCATTACCACCGCGCGTCCGGAAATTTCCACCTACGCGCCGCACCTGCACATGTTAACGATTCCCACGGATAAAATCCGCGACCTGATCGGCCCGGGCGGAAAGAAGATCCGCTCGATCACGGAATCCACCGGCGTAAAGATCGATGTAATGGACGATGGCAAAGTACACGTGTTTGCGAGCAACGGCGCTGCCGCCGAAGCCGCGCTGAAAATGATTCAGGATGTCACGGCGACAGCTGAAATCGGCAAGACCTATCTCGGGACTGTGGTGCGAATCGCGGAATTTGGCGCGTTCGTCGAGCTTTTCCCCGGCACGGACGGCCTGCTGCACATCAGCGAAATCGCCGAGCAGCGCATTCGCTCCGTCCGCGACGCGCTAAAGGAAGGCGATCAGATCCTCGTGAAGGTGCTGGCGATTGAGGGCAACAAAATTCGCCTCAGCCGCAAGGCCGTCCTTCGGGAGCAGCGCGACAAGCAGCAGAAAAGCGAAGCCGCCGGCAGCTGATTTCCCACGGACCCGTTTTCAGGCTCACCCCACGGGAACGAAGCCTGTGGTTTCGTTCCCGTGAAATCCATTTCACCGAACCGTTGATGTCCGGCTAGGCCGCTGATCCGCCCGGCGAGACGCGCTCGATGGACGCGCCCAGCGCGCGCAGCTTCTCTTCAATGCGTTCGTAGCCACGGTCGATATGGTAGACGCGCTCGATGGTCGTTGTGTTGTTAGCCACGAGTGCGGCGAGAACCAGCCCGGCGCTGGCGCGCAGATCCGAGGCGGTCACGGGAGCACCAGTCAGCGGCGTGGGGCCAAGCACAACGGCGCAGTTACCCTCGATGTGAATGTTCGCTCCCATCCGCATAAGTTCGACGGCGTGCAGCATGCGGTTCTCGAAAATGGTCTCGCGGATATGGGAGGCGCCGTGCGCTTGCGTTGCGAGCGCCATAAACTGCGCCTGCATGTCCGTGGCGAAGCCAGGGTATTCCTTGGTGGTCACGTCCGCGGCCAGTAGCTTCTTCGGCGCGCGCACGCGTAGGATTGTATCGTCGGCCGCATCGCAGCGAATATCGGCGCCACATTCGCGCAGCTTTGAAATCACTGCTCCCAAATGCCGCGGCGCGCAATTCTTCAATGTGATTTCTCCGCCCGCTACCGCTCCCGCCACCAGGAAAGTGCCCGCTTCAATCCGGTCGGGAATAATGGTGTGTTCAGCGCCGTGAAGTTCCTTCACGCCCTCGACGCGAATGGTCGGCGTGCCCGCGCCTTCGATCTTCGCGCCCATTTTGACCAGCAACGCAGCCACATCGGCGATCTCGGGTTCGAGCGCGCAGTTCTCCAGGACCGTTTCACCTTCAGCGAGAGCGGCGGCAGTGAGCACGTTCTCGGTTCCGGTTACGGTGATCTTTGGGAACCGGAAGCGCGCCCCGCGCAAGCGATCCGCCCGTGCTTCCACGTACCCGTGATCGAGAGAGATCGTCGCGCCCAAGGCTTCGAGTGCCTGAATGTGCAGATCGATCGGCCGCGCTCCGATCGCGCAGCCGCCTGGGAGCGAAACGCGTGCGTGCCCGAACCGCGCCAGCAGCGGACCAAGCGTCAGCACACTAGCGCGCATCGTCTTTACCAGTTCGTACGGCGCCTCCGCGTGCGAAACCGTCTCTGCCTGTATGGTGAACGCGCTCGGTGGAATGTCGGGGCTTTCTACACGACAGCGCATATGCGCCAGAAGCTTGGCCATCGTGATAATGTCGCGCACGTGCGGAATGTTTTTTAGGTGGACCGCTTCCCGCGTCAAGAGTGCGGCGGCCATGGCCGGCAGCGCGGCGTTCTTCGCGCCGCTAATGCGCACCTCGCCGTGCAATTTTCGCCCGCCTTGTATCCTGAATTGGTCCATGCCGCTATTTCCTGTTCTTCATCCTGTTTCCGTTTTTTGCGAGTTTGATTGCCAGCCGGACATTGCCGTCAGCGTGTTTCATCGCCCTGCGCGCGTCGCGGGCGCTTGCGCCCGTCTTTAGCATCACGATTGCCGCTGGTAAGTTGTGTGCCGTCTGACGCAAAGCGTGTTCCGCCGCGGACGCGCTCGCGCCCGTGATTGCCCGTAACATTTGCATCCCGCGGCGCCGCAACTTGCCATTCGTGAGCGCCAGATGGACCATCGAGTTGTCGTATACCCGACCCAGCCGGACCATCGAGGCTGTCGATAGCATGTTCAGGACCATCTTCTGCGCAGTTCCGGCCTTCAGTCGCGTCGATCCTGAAATGGCCTCAGGCCCTGTGTCCGGCTCGATGGCGATATCCGCCGCGCGCGAAACCGCTGATCCCGGATTGGCCGTAATCGCGATCGTTCTTGCACCATTGCGCCGCGCGAATTTTAGAGCGCCGAGAACAAATGGCGTCGTGCCACTCGCGGAAATCCCAACAACGACATCTCGCCGCGACACGCTTACGCGACGCAACTCCTGCGCGCCGGTGACGGCCAAATCCTCCGCGTCTTCGGACGCGATGCGCAGAGCCCGCGCGCCACCAGCAATGATCGCCTGCACCATGGAAGGCGATGTGCCAAAGGTAGGCGGACACTCCGCCGCGTCCAGCACTGCCTGCCGCCCGCTGGTTCCCGCGCCCACGTAAATCAGCCGCCCGCCGCTTCGCAGCGCCGTCACGATTGCATCCACCGCGCGCGTGATGTCCGGCAACTCCCTCCTCACCGCCACTGCCACACGCGCGTCTTCGCCGTTTAACACCCGCAGGATTTCAAGCGTGGACTTGCGGTCGATTCCGCGCGAACGTGGATTGCGCCGTTCTGTTTTACCTAAGTTCAATTGAGCCCCGGAAGCCGCAAAACATTATATCGGCACAGCCATTGAAAAAACGGTGGTTTCATATGCCAGCTGCCGAGCGAGACTGTGAACTCATTTGTTTGCCGCGTGTGCGTCGGAAAGACCAAGCGATTCGACAATTGCGTCGTGAACGGCTGGCCGCAATTCGCGAATCTTGTTGTTCGCGCGCGAAGGATGAACGCGATTCGTTAGGAGAATGACAAATAACTCGTGCTCAGGATCAATCCACAGCGAGGTGCCGGTGAAGCCCAAGTGGCCGAAGCTTCGACCGGAAAAATACCGGCCCGAAGAGGATGGCGCGCATGGCACGTCCCAACCGAGCGCGCGGGCGGAGTCGCCGATCGCGTGGCATGCAGTGAACTGCACGATGGTAGCGCGTGTCAGCAGACGTCGATGGCCGTAAATGCCGCCGTTCAGCATCATCTGCGCGAAAATCGCCACATCGCCTGCCGTTGAAAACAGCCCGGCATGTCCGGCGACACCGCCCATCGCCCACGCATTTTCATCGTGGACGTAGCCGTGCACCAGGTGCTTGCGATACACGCTGTCTTTCTCGGTGGGAGCGATGCGTGTGCGCAAATTCCTTGGCGGATTGAATTGTGAATTCGCCATGCCCAGTGGCTCGAATATGCGCCTCTGCGCGAAAACGTCGAGCGATTCGCCCGTAAGCACCTCGACGATCATTCCAAGCAAGATGAATCCTAGATCGGAGTACTCGATCCGCGTGCCCGGCTCGCGCACCAACGGTTCGGCGATCACTCGCTGTAGGACCGGGTGCTTACCCTTTGCTTGCTTGAAGAACTCACGATGCGCCGCCAAGCCCGCGGTGTGCAGCAACAGCATGCGAACGGTGATTAGTTCGCGCCACCGCGGATTCGGATCGGCTTTTGATTCGCGTACAAATTGTGGCAGGTAACGCGCCACGGGTGCCTGGAGATCGATTTGCTTTGCCTCAACGAGCATCATCACGGCCGTCGTCGTGACCAATACCTTTGTTATCGACGATAGATCAAAGATCGTTTCTGTGTTGACCTGCTTCGAGTTCGCGTCGTAAGTCAACCTTCCACACGGGTAGAGCGCCAGATTGTTTCGCCAGCCGACGGCGAGTACGCCGCCAGGGAACGCCCCGGCCTTTACACCACGTTCTAAAACAGTGAACGCGGGCGCCAGCTCTTCGCGGAAATCGCGCGAGGCAGGTTTTAGCGTCATGGGATTTCCGTCCAGGCTGAGACCCGCGCCACGTTTCGCTACGGTCGGAACCGTAACAGGAATCTTTCCGCCGATCGCTGATTGACCAAACAGCGCCCTAGCTGCGGCTTTCTGTGCCACGCTGTCCGCCGAAAACGCCGCCAGCCATGTCTTGGCGTTCGGAAAGCGCCCGATCAGATAAGGGCTGCCGAACGCCACCACCGCAACCGGCTTGCCCGAATCGATCAGCCGATTCACAAACGCGCGCTGCTCATCCGGGAACCCGACGTGTCCCTTGCGGTCTGCCACGCGCACGAATAGCGCTGCGATGACCACGTCGTAGGAATCCGGCGGTGGCAACTTGAGCATCTCGACCGTGGAAAAATGCGTGTCCGCGCGCAGCACCGTCAGTGAATCAACGCGCGGCCGGATTTCCGGCGCAAATGTTTCGGCTGGACAGGGATCGCGGTCGCCCGATAGCGCCACGAGCAGCAGGCGCAACGGCCGGGTTGAATCGAGAGGTAAAATGTGCTCTTCGTTTCGAACAAGAGTCACCCCTTTATCGGCAATCTCCTGAGCCTTCCGCTCGAATTCCAGCCGTCCGAATCGCTCGATCAGTCTTTCGACATCCGTTTCCCGGTCTTGATGCAGCTTCAGCCGCGCCTTCGCGGCCAAAATCCGCCGCACCGACGCGTCAATATGCGCGACAGAAATTCGTCCGCTCCTCGCGGCTTCTTCAATGCTCGCCAGTGCTGCATCCGGTACGGGGGGCATCAAGATCACATCCGCTCCGGCTTTCACAGCTCGCACTGCCGCTTCTCCCGGGGGAAAGAGCGTCGTCACGCCGCCCATCTCCATCGCGTCCGTCACGATGAGTCCTTCGAACTTCATTTCCTCGCGCAGCAGTGCAGTGAGGATTCTGCGCGAGAGTGTCGCGGGGGTTTGCGAATCGGGTTCGAATGCCGGCACTGACAAATGTCCGGGCATAATGGAACTCACGCTCGCGGCAATCGCGGCACGGAACGGCACGAGATCATTTTTCTCAAGCTCCGAGCGGCTTCCGAAAACCATCGCCAGCGCGAGATGTGAATCGACGCTCACGTTTCCATGGCCCGGAAAGTGTTTCGCCGTCGATAGCGCACCGTGTTCTTCCACGCCGCGAATGTACGCCGCAACAAACCGGGCGACCTCGCGCGGGTCTTCGCCGAACGACCGGAAGTTGATGATCGGGTTGTCTGGGTCATTGTTAACGTCCGCGACGGGCGCAAAAATCCAATGCACGCCCACCGCCCGTGCTTCCTTCGCGGTGATCGTTCCCGCTTCGTATGCCAGCCCAGGATCGCCCGTTGCCGCGATGGACATGGGCGAGGGAAGGGGCGTGCCCTCGTCAAGCCGCATGCGCGTGCCGAACTCGAAATCGGCTCCAATGAACAGCGGAATCTTCGCTCTGCGTTGCAGTTCGTTGATCATTAGCGCGGTCGGATAGACCTGGCTTCGCTTGACACCGAGCGGCCCTTGCGCCGTGTGCAGAATCAGGCCGCCGACGCGATTCGCTTCCACCTGATGCAGCAGAGCCTTCCATTCAACGCTTTCAGCCGGATGAAAGCCGCCAAAGAAAGGAACCATCAGCATCTGCGCGATCTTTTCGCGCAGGCTTAATTTCGCGAGCGTGCGTTCCACCCACGCGCTTGCGTCGCGGTTCAAACGGCGCGGCTTGTCTGCGGCATGCGGCGGGCGGCGGGCGGTCATGGTCGAGCGCGCCGCATTCCGGGCTGGCGGGAACGCCAGGCGGCCGCGACCACAGGGTTTTTGCCTTGCTGCCGCATTTTCGAGCAGTATAGGGCAGGAATTTCGCCGCCCACAACCACGACGCGCGCAAATGTTTCCTCGCCTATCAACCTTCTTCTCTGGTCTCAATCCACTCGCTTCGAATCAATTACGGTGCGGTCGTCTTAATCATTTCATGCTGATTTTCACGAAGCGGCCCGTGAGAGGGTATAAAATAACCGCGGGATTGGGGCGTTCTACCCCGTGGAAATTTTGCCGCCGAAGAGGCGGTGCGGATGGCCATCCGTCTCGAGCGCGCAGAGGAAAATGCCGTCTGATCCGCCAACCGACGCTGCGGCGCGCGCACGATCAGCGAGTGGCGAGAAACTCGGTGTGCTGGTGCACGAATCGCGGGAGGAAATTCTCCTCGCGCTTCTTGATAATCCCAATCTAGAAGAGCCACACGTAACTTTGCTTCTGGCGCGTTTGGATCTGACGGCGAAAGTCGTCGGCAGAATTGCCGAGGATCCGAGGTTTATCGCGCGCGCGAGTGTGCGCTTTGCACTTGCCGGGCATCCCCGTACGCCGAAGCGCCTTGCACTCTCGATGCTGCGCCAGCTTTTCCTGTTTGATCTTGTGCGGCTGAGCTTGATGCCATCCGCTCCTGCTGACGTACGTCGCGCCGCCGAGGAACTCATTCTCGCGCGCTTGCCGCGCCTTTCTGTCGGCGAGAAATTGACTCTTGCTCGCCGGGGGCCGGCACGAATTGCCGGAGCGCTCCTTGCGGAAGGCAATCCTCGGGTGATGAAGCTTTCCCTGGAGAATCCCTTTCTCACGGAGGGTCAGGTGCGGAAGGTGCTGGCGAAGCGCGGGTTGCCTGAACGGGTTACGACGGCCATCGCGCAGCATCGCAAGTGGTCGCGTATGTATAATATTCGCCTGGCACTGATACGGAATCCTGTGGTTCCGGCTCCGTATGTGATGTCCGTTTTGCCGGAGATCACGTTGCGGGACTTGCGCGATCTCGCCGGACTCGATGGTTTGCCTGCCCACGTGCGAACATATATTCAGAGCGAACTGCGGCGGCGCTCAGCGGAAGCCGGGAATCTGGAGACTGGGTGAATTTGCTTTGCGGCGGGCGAAAGAGAAGCAATGAGCGACAAATCGAAGCAGTTCGGATGGATCATCGGCTTGGGAGCGGCGCTATTTATCGGGATGCTGGCGTATTCTTCTTTTCAAGCGACGCGCGATCGGTATGAAGTTTGCATGGTATTCAACGGCAGCTCTCATTGCGCTTCAGCATCCGGTGCGAATTATCAGGATGCCGTTCGCAGCGCGCAACAAATCGATTGCGAACTGCTCGCCAACGGACGTGATCAGAATATGGTATGTCTCGATCAGCAGCCCACTAGCGTCCGCCGCCTAACGCAATAATCCTCCGAAGCAGCCGAGCTCGGCGAACCGAACCGGTCGACAGCGTGTCTCATGCGCGGAACCGATGAACGGAGGCATTATTTGAAACCGGCATCGGTCGCCGATTTGGTCGATCGCGAGGGAGGCAACCGCGCATGCAAATGACCCGATGCTTGAACTGCGGGTCTGAGCGCGATGAGGACGTGTGCGACTACTGCGGACTCAATTCGGCCGCCGCGGAATTTTCTCTGCGCAAAAAGCTGCTCAACCGCACCGCTGTCTTCCTCCTCGGCGCAATTTTATTCGTCGCTGCGAGCGGCATGTATCCGGCGCTCGATTTGGATGAGATGCTGATATTTGGCGGCGTGTTTTTTTTCGCGGCGCTGGCGCTGGCGATCGTCGTGGAGCGGCGGGCGGTTCGGCATACCGAAACTGAGGCGCTCAAGCGCGTGTACTACGGATTGATTCCGGTCCCGTGGATTTTAGGAGCTCTGCTGATGGCCAATGGTGCGCTCGACACGTCAGCTCCGCGGATCGAACAAACACGTGTGGTGAGCAAGTTTTCGATGCCGGGCCCTGTACCGAGCCGGCGGCTAATTGTGAATTCGTGGCGTGAGGACCACGGAATTGAGCGCCTGCCTGTTAGCGCCGCTGATTTCGACAGCTTCAACCGCGGAGACGCCATTGAGGTAACAATCAAAGATGGCCTGGCAGATATTCCTTGGGTCGAAGGCGTAAGCCATCCGAGCGAATGAACCGGGCTCTTCGTGAGAGCTTCGGCTGGCTGAAGGGCGGAAAACCCACTATTGGGGATCGATTCCGGGACGGCTTGACGGACGCTCCGACGAACGCGGAAGTGCGACTGCTCCAGGGGCTTACTCACGCGAAACAGCCTTCCTCGCCGAGAAAGCAGAGGTACCGGAAGACGATAGAATCCGAGCGTGCGAATTCCGGAAGTGCTGAGCGAGCGCTTGCCATTTCTCGGCGCCCTTGAAGAGGATTGGCAGCCGGTGCCGCGAGCGGTGCTGATTGGTGCGTCCGGATTTTACTTGCTATTTCTCTATCAGGAAGCTCGCGGCAGAGGTCCGCTGCTGCTCATCGACCTCGTTTTTGTGCCCATTCACGAAGGTGGGCACTTGCTGTTCCGCTTTTTTGGCTGGCAGTTCCTATACGTGGCTGGCGGAACGCTTCTTCAAATCGGTGTGCCGCTGATACTTGCCGCGTACTTCGCGTCGCAGAGGCAGATAGAGGGCACGGCCTTCTGTACTTTCTTTTCCTTCGAGCAATTTTTGCCGATTGCTACCTACATGGCTGATGCGCGCACGCAGCAACTGCAGTTGATCACGGTCGGGGACAGCGGCTTTGTAATTCATGACTGGAACTACCTGTTTAGCGCACTCGGCGTGATAAACCACGATATTCAAATCGCGCATGTCGTGCGCGTGGCTGGGTGGATAGGAATGATTGCCACCGTCGGTTGGATGGTGTGGCGCGGCTGGAAAGGCAACCCCCAGTCGGCGCGCTCCGTCGAAATCGGCGCGAGCAGTACCTTCAGCGCAAAATGAGTTCGGAGAAGGCGGTCAATTCGGCGCCTCACGCGCCGCGCGAACGGGAGCCGCGATGGCCGGCAGCGGCTGCGCTGGTCGCGGCCGGATGCATGTATTGGGGGTTGCCGGAGGAACTTTCTGTCGGGCCGCGTTGGCTTTTGTTATCCATCATCTTAGTATTGCTGCTTCCATTGGTCATGACCTACCGGAGCGGCCGATACCGGCTAAACCACTTCTTGGCGCTGACCGCTGACGCCATACTGACGCTTTTCCTCATCGGTTCACTCGTCTTTCTCGTACAAGGATTGCCGACCCATCGCGAGCCGCCAGCCGCGTTATTGCGATCGGCGGCGGGGTTGTGGCTTACAAATATTCTGGTATTCGCCCTGTGGTATTGGCGGTTGGACGCGGGCGGTCCGCATATGCGGGAGCATACGGTCGGCCCGATCGACAGTGCCTTCCTGTTTCCGCAGATGACTCGGCCTAACGCCGATAGCAACGGAATCGCATGGTCACCGCAGTTCGTAGATTATCTATTCCTCGCCTTCAACACCAGCACTGCCTTTTCGCCAACCGATACGGCTGTGCTCACGCGCGGCGCAAAACTTGCGACGATGGCCCAGGCGCTGATTTCGTTGTTGATTTTGGCGCTGCTGGCCGCGCGCGCCGTGAATATTTTGTAGCGCGCAAAAACACGGCCACCCACGGAACCGGAACGAATAGATCTTCGACGCGTGCGGATGCGCCAGCAGCAAATGTTTGACGGGCAATACGTTGCAAATGGCGATGATCACGCCGCGTCCATCGGGTTTTCCATCACGCGCTGAAATTCTGCCTGCTGCGCGGCGTCTTCGAGGAATACTGCGGGCATAACGATGTAAATCAGATTCACCGCGTTGGATGGCATTTTTCTGATTGCTTTGCCCACCTTCACGCCATCCATCTTCGGCATGCGCCAGTAAAGACTGATCATATCCGGCTTCATGGAGCCGGATTTATCGACGACGACGCGGCCGTCTTCCGCTTCGAACCTTCCCAGGTCCGGTCAATCATGCGGATGGTCTGCGAGAGGGCCTCGCGCATTCGCGGATCACCGTCCGCGATCAAGACGCGAATAGCCATTGCGAGTCGCGGACCTGCTTGCTTCGCCAACGATTACACCCGCCGCTGCCTGAGTTTCCGCGGCCCATGCTGCCGGGTCCGCTAGTCGGACTTGAAAATGTCCTTGGCCAAAATCATGGAAGACATGGCGGTCGGCCAGCCGGAATAGAAAGCGAGGTGAGTGATGGCCTCGATCAGCTCATCTTTCGTGACGCCATTTTGTAGCGCGAACTTGAGATGAAAATCGAGCTGTTGGGTGCGGTTGAGCGCCACGAGGGCGGCGACGGTAATCAGGCTGCGGTCGCGCTTGGAAAGCTCAGGGCGTTCCCAGACGTCATCGAAAAGCACGTGGTCCGTGAGCTCGGTGAATTTGGGTGCGAGATCGCCGATCATGTCGCGTGCGGAGACTTTGCGCGGCTGCGATGCCATGAATCCTCCTTGGGCTGCCGGAAATTTGAGCGATGGAATCGTAAGCGATTCGCGGCGCGGCGGCAATGCGCAGAGTAGATCGATGGATCGGGAGCGGCGGCAAGATGATGGTCGGCGGCCTACGTTTTTTGGCGTGAACTCGCAACCACCAAAACGATTCCGCCGAGAACAATCAAACCACCGACAACCGGAGGAATGTCGATGCGCTTTTCCTCGGTGTTGGTCACGTGCAAATTGCCGAACTGCATGACGTCCTGCTTGCTCTTATATGAGAATCCCTGGAAGGCGAGAGCCAGCGCGCCCAAAACGATAAAGGCGATTCCGGCCCAAGAAAGCGGCCTCATGCGACGATCCTCCGGAGGCGAACCGCTCCGGCGCATGGCGGCGCGGCGAAGCGAAATCGCGCAATATGTGGAAACGGTGAAGCTCCAGTATGCATAAAAATCGCCGCCGGTGGATGAATTTTCGAATCGAGAAGCGCCGGTTGAAGCAACGGGCTGCGGAGCCGGCGCATTTTTCACTTCGCGCAGCTCCGGTTGAACGGGGGGCCACTCCTTGCGGTTTTTGCTGATGGAGTGGCAATCGTGGGAATCGGCGAAATAATGTTCGAGCTCGACGCGAACAGCCGGCGATACGTTGCAAAAATGGTTTTTGGCGAGCACGTCGAGCAATGGCGCCTTGCGGAGTGGCGTAGGGAAAGCCCGTCACAAGCAGCGGGTGAATGTTGATGACCCTTGCGTTATCGATGATGGCTTCGTGGCGAGAACCGAGTACGCGGCCGCTTTGCCCGGCCAGCCGAGCGAAAGAGCAATCACCAGGGCGACAGCGAGTGCCTTGAGAAACGTTGGATCATGGCGAGGAATTCCGGCTATTGTAACGATTCTCCAGCCATGCCACTCCGCAAACCTAAAGCAGCGTGGGTAGGGAATCGAACGATACCCCTTGTGCGTTGATGCGCCAAGCGCGGTCAGAACTTCACACGACGATTGCGATGCTCGCTCCTCCTTTCGGCACAGCAGCGGCGAGCTTTTCAACAGGGGCCCGAAGAATCGGGCCCCCATTAGCTTCGATGGATCAATTGCAGCCGGTGGCTGGCTCGCGGAAACCGGGGAATGGGTTAAGGTCGCCAAGCAGCGTGTAGCGGCCGACGTTTGCCGACGCAGACTGCGTCGGCTCGGAGACGTTGTTGGGCGCGAGGCGCATGTACCACGGAAGAAAAACTTCGTCCTCGGGATGGTAATAGCCGTCGGCGCTCTGCGTACCGTTGGGGTTCGGGCCCTGCTCGTACGTGTTGGTACCAAGGGCGAAGCCGATGCCGACGACCGGATCGCCGGTTTCAAGCAGAGCGCTGCAACCATATTGTGGCGCAGTAGGCGTAAGCCAAGGTTCGACTGCGTTGTTGACGAAGGGATCGTCGCCCCACTCGGCAATTTCGTGGCTGAGCGCATGAATATCCTGAATCGCCCATGCCGTGCCTCCGTTGGGACGCGCATAGAGACCCGGCCGAATCCAAGAGGCCCAGGCGAACGTTTGCACGACGGCGTTGCCGTTGGAATTTGTGCTGCCGCCGCCGTTTCCGGCAGCTCTCGACCCGTGATAGCCGATCACGCAGCAGTTCAGAACATTGTGCCCTTCGTACAGCATGACGTCGTTGGTGAGGAAAATCGGCAAGTGGGTGGGATCGGCCTTGGTTTCGAGGTTTTGGATCTGCGCTGACCACCAGATGATGTTTACGTCGGCAAAGATCACGCCGCGGCCGCTTTCAAGCAACGTGCCCTGGTTTTGCGGTACGTTGATTGTGACGGCAGGCAGCACGTTGGGCTGCAAAATCAAATGATAGCCGCTTGAACCGGTCTGGTTGAACTGTGCGCGCATGGTGGCATCTTCGAGCTGAAGAAGGTTGCCCATGTCGCCTTGCGAGAGCACGCCGCCGGGTCCCTCGGGAATATTGGGGGCGCCGGCCGTCGCCGCAGCGGTTGAGCCGTAATCGTTCAAAGCGAACTGCGGAGAATCGAGGACCGGGCTGACCACATCGCTGCCGCTGAAGGTGAGTCCATCGATATTGACGATAATCGGTGTGATATCGGCTTTAATGGTTACGGAGCAGGCCGCGCCCGAGCAGGTGGCGGGATTCGCGCCGACCATGTTGTAGCCATACGTGACGCCGTTGTGCGGATCGACGGATGATCCCCACCAATGTGGGATCGTGCGAGTGGTTGGCAGCACAGTCGCGCCGCCTACGGTAGTAGTCAGCGCCTGGAGCTGCGCGTCGCTAATTAGCTGCGGCTCGATGCTTGCGGTACCCCCCGTGGTAACAACGGCCAAGAACGCGATTGCGGCGACAACCGCACACGCCGCCAACAACGATTCCAGCTTGCGCGTTTTCATGGAGTCCTCTCTTCCGCCGCTAAAATCGAAAGGGGCAAACGCCGAATGGTGAGAAGCGACGATAGAGTCTGAGCTGGCCGAATTTAGTTGTCAAGCGAACGAACTCACCGTGAAGGTACTAAAACATATAGGATTAAGGAAAACGCAGCTAGCCCGGAAGCGATGCGGCGTCGAGGGTTCGAAACACGATGCTTCAGACGAAACTGCGGGCGTGCTCATTTTGAGCGGCCGTTGCGGTTGACGAAAAGGAGCGATGCGCGGCGTCGGTGGCAATGCTCAGGCCGACCGAAACCGGAACACGATGCAAATCGGTTCAAGGCTGCGGGCTGCGCGGGTGGGCACAGTAGTGGTCGGGGCGCGCGGATTTGAACCGCGGACCTCCTGCGCCCAAGGCAGGCGCGCTACCAGGCTGCGCTACGCCCCGACGTGATGAGTGTACCGATTATACGGCACATGCCAACGCGGATGCTGCTTCAACGCGCCAATAGGGCCCTCAACTGTGCCAAAACTGTGCCAAAATAACTTCATTGAACCACCGCTGTGCCAGAATCCAGACCCGAATTCAGCGGCATTTCATGGGCCTGACGGTTGATCTCCCCCCCGAACTTCTCTCTTCATCTGCAACGTCATCTGAGAGTACTGTTTTTGACAGCTTGAGAGTCGTCCTGACGGAGCAACTGCGTCAGCTACTCGTTGACCACTCCGCCGGCACGTAAACGGGCAGTGTACGTGGATCGAAGAGCGCCAATTCGAAAGTACGGTATCTTCGTCCGTAAAAGGGTTAACTCGTTCCATACTTTTGACGCCAGTGCCGCACGGCTGCCTTTGTTTTCGCGACTGAGGAGAGCGGCCGAGTACTATGACACAGAACAGAGCTAATGAATCGCGAGATAGACTTTTTTTGCGCTTGTCTTGGACGCAACAGGTCTGGAGTTCAAATTTCCACGCCCCGGCCACTTCTACCGCGCACGTCATCTCCTCGGAATCTGCGCAGAAGTTTTTCCAACTCAACAGCGCCGAAGAGAGCGGCGCTTAGCGCCAGGCTGATGCCAAGGTCCGCGCACGAGAGCGGCCTGGTGTGAAAGACGTTCTGCAGCCACGGGACGTAAATGAGGCAAAGTTGAAGCGCGATTGTCAACACAACCGCGCCGAGCAACGCCTTGTTCGACAAAAGCCCGATCTGAAAAAGTGACTTTCGTTCCGAGCGGATCGCAAGCACGTGCGCCATCTGGGACAACGTGAGCGTGGTGAACAGCATCGTTTGCCAGTTTGCGCGGCCCGCGTACCAATATTCGAATCCCGCGCCCAGCGAAAGAAACGCCATAAACAAACCCACCCACACGATGTGCGGCGTCATTCCTCTGGCAAAGACACTTTCGTTGGGAGGATAGGGCGGGCGCCGCATCGTATCCGGCTCAGGGGGCTCAAGGGCTAGCGCGAGTGCTGGCGCTCCGTCGGTCACTAGGTTCATCCACAGAATTTGCAGCGGCAGCAACGGCAACTGCATTCCCAGGAACGGGCCGGCCAGCATGGTCCAAATCTCTCCGGAGTTCGTCGCCAGGATGTAGCGGATGAATTTGCGAATGTTGTCGTAAATGCCGCGTCCCTCTTCGACGGCCGCGACGATTGTCGCGAAATTGTCATCCAGCAAAACGATGTCGGCGGTTTCTTTGGCCACATCTGTTCCCGTGACGCCCATGGCGATGCCAATATCCGCCTTTTTCAGCGCGGGCGCATCGTTGACGCCGTCGCCGGTCATAGCCACTACCTCGCCGCGACGCTGAAGTGCTTCGACGATCTTCAGTTTGTGCGCGGGAGCGACTCGCGCATAAACGTTTGTCGCTTCCACGAGCGAATCGAACCGTTCGCCCAGTTGATCGAGCTCCGGACCAGAAAGCAGCTTCACCGAATCCGCGAGGCCGACTTTCTCGGCGACGTAACGCGCGGTGAGCGGGTGATCGCCCGTGATCATGACCGGGCGGATCCCCGCCGCGCGGCAAACCGCCACGGCGGGCGCGGCTTCGGCCCTGGGCGGGTCCACGAGTCCGACCAAGCCGACGAAAGTCATGGATTGCTCAACGGCGGTCAGTTCGGCCGCGGAAGGCAACGCGTTCAGTATCCGAAAGGCTAACCCCATTACGCGCATTCCTTTTTCCGCCATTTCTGCTTCCGCTGCCGAAATGCGTTCGCGGACTTGCTGGTCGAGCGGGTGCGCCGCGCCGTCTGACCAAATGTTGGTCGATCGCTGGAGCAGGACGTCAGTTGCGCCTTTGCAAAAGGCGACGTAGGCCGGCTTGCTTCCTGCCGGCCCATCCGCAAATTGCGGAACTCGCGCGGAAGAATCGCCCGTAATCTGATGAATCGTGGTCATCCGTTTTCGCTCGGACGAAAACGGAATTTCCGCGACGCGCGGAAATGCGCGTTCTAATTCCTGCTTCTGCAACCCGAAATCTGCGGCGACGCTTACGAGCGCGGTTTCGGTTGGGTCACCGATGGCAGCCGCGGGCGGTTGGCCTTGGTTTGATAGCGAATCGTTGCACAGCGCCGCGCCCGTCAACAACAAAACACAGCCACTCTGCGGAAACGCGCCTTCATGTGCGGGCTGTGAATTTCGCCGCGGCTCGTACGAACGTCCTTCAACCCATAGATTGGCCACGCGCATGCGATTTTCGGTCAGCGTGCCCGTCTTATCCGTGCAAATGACGGTCACCGAGCCTAACGTTTCCACCTTCGGCAGTTTTCGGATCAGTGCGTGCCGTTGCAGCAGGCGCCTTGAGCCAAGAGCGAGCGCGATGGTCACCACCGCCGGCAGCCCCTCGGGAATCGCCGCCACCCCCATGCTAACGGCCGTCAGAAACATCACTCGCCAGTTTTCTCCTCGCGCCAGTCCGTGCACAAAAATCACCGCAATTAGAAGAAGCGCGGCGGCGGCCAAACTTTTGCCTAGCCCATGCAAGCGACGCTGCAACGGTGTCGGTTCACGAGTGACGCTTTGCACCAGGCTGGCGATATGGCCCAGCTCACTGCGCATCCCCGTTGCGGTTACCACCGCTACGCCGCGCCCCGCTGCTACGGACGTGCCCATGTACACCATGTTGTGGCGCTCACCCAGCGGCAGGTCCGGCTTGTCGAGTGGTCCGGTGATTTTCGTGACTGGCTGGGATTCTCCCGTCAATGTAGACTCATGCGTTTGCAATTCGTGGCTCTCGATTACGCGAGAATCAGCCGGTACCAAATTGCCGGATTCCAGCAGAACGATGTCTCCCGGAACAATCTCGCCCATCGGAACACTCAGGAGTTCGCCGGCGCGACGAACCTTGGCCGAAGGAACTGCCAGCTTTTTGAGTGCGGCTAGCGTTTTTTCAGCGCGGTAGTCTTGTGTGAATCCAAGCGCGGCATTCAGGGCGACAATCGCGGCGATGGCGATCGAGTCCTCATAATCACCAAGCAAAGCCGAAACGGCGGCCGCGACGATTAGCACCACGACGAGGTACGAGGTAAACTGCTCGAACAGGATCAGCCACGCGCTCCGGGATCCTCGCTCCACCAGCTCATTCCTGCCATGTTCCTGCAACCGGCGCGCGGCTTCCGACGGTGTGAGGCCGAATTCAGCTCGCACGCCGAGCTCTTCGAGTACAGAAGCTTCGCTCTTCGCGTGAGGGCTGCCGTTGAGAGCATCCCTGCGATTCGCGGATAAAGGAATTGGCATCGTTAGAACACGCTCTTGTTACCTGCTAATCCGGAAAGTCGCGCGCGGGCGCGTCACCTCGGAAAGTGACGCACGTCACAGTCCGAGCATGTGCCCCCGCGCATGCTTAACCATAGTTTGTTCCCAAGGACCCTGTCTCTACAAAGCATAGTAGCCGAGGAACTCGGGGAAACTCATGATCACGGCGCAATGGAACAAGCCGTCTGAATCCGGCGCGATGGCGCCGCCCCGCCGAAAATCAGAACAGGCGTTTTGGGCCGCCTTGCTGATTGCGAGCGCGATTCTCGCCGCCATGATTTTTCGCTTCTTCTGGCGGCCGGTTATCTACGCCGCGGTTATCGGCATCGCCGTTTATCCGGTGCATTGTAGGATCGCAAGGCTGGTGCGGCGAAAAAGCTTTGCGGCGCTCGTTTCCACGCTTCTCGTTCTCGCGATTCTCGTTCTTGGCGGCATGTTTCTGGCCTCTGCTGCGAGCAGGGAATTCACGCGCGCCGCGCAATTCCTCAGCAGCAATTCGGCTCAAAGCACGGAAATCACCAGCGCGTTGTTGCATCCAGCCGATCACTTCAGCGGCTGGCTCAGCCAATATATCGATTTGGACGGCGTCGGGCTCACATCCGTCATCGATTCGCTGCCCTCCAAGCTGAGCCAACTGCTGTTCGCGGCGGCGACAGCGATGGTCGCGGGTCTGGCGGGTTGGTTTGCCGATGGCGTAATCATGCTCTTGATCTTGTTCTTCGTCTTTCGAGACGGGGCCGAAGCTGCATCGCGCTTTTCAGCCCTACTGCCGGCGGAGCCGCGGCGCGTGAGCCGGCTGCTTTCGCAAATCCGCGACAGCGTGTTTGCAAACCTCTACGGAATCCTGGCGGTAGGCGTGGCGCAGGGATTCCTGACGGGCGTGGCTTTCGCCATCCTACGCGTCCCATCTGCCCTGTTGTTGGGAATCGTCGCCGCCTTCTGCTCCCTGATACCGATCGCCGGTCCGGCCTTGGTGTGGGTGCCCGGCTCGCTATTTCTGTTTTTCACCGGCCACTGGCTGAAAGCGGTAATTCTTCTCACGTGGGGAGGTTTGGTGGTAGGCACGGCCGACAACATCATCCGGCCCTTGGTAATCATGGGCCGCGTTCGGTACCACCCGCTGATTCTGCTCTTCGCTCTGATCGGGGGCGTGAAGCAATTTGGATTCGTCGGGCTATTTGTCGGCCCGGCGGTCATCTCGACGATGATTGCGCTCGTCGAGGTAATGCAGCCGGAATTTGGCGACAGCGCGGCGGAAACGGAGGACGCTGTCCCCGCAAAATCTTAGGCCCGGAAACTGCGCGAGCCGTGTTGCCGAGCGGCCATCCGGCGGCGCGACGGGTCTGTGGGCTGGCCGTCCTGGCGTGTTACATTGGCTTCGTGCGGCCCGAAATCGAAAGAGCGGTCGATTTGATCCAGCGCAAGGACGAAAAGTCCTTGGACGAAGCTCTGGAGCTGCTGCAGAATACCGTCTTTTCTTTCAGCATGAACGTCTGCGGCCAGCGCCAGGACGCTGAAGAGACCATGCAGGAAGTGCTGCTGAAATCGATCCCCAACCTGCCCAAGTTCGATAATCCGAAAGCTCTCGTCGTGTGGCTCTATAAGGTCGCAAAAACGCGATGTTTGATGAGCCGCCGCAAAAGCAAGTTCGCGCCGAAGGAGGCGACTCGATAGAGCAATTGATGCCCAGCCGGCGCGAATTGCAGATGCTTTCGAGTGATGCTCAATCGACCCCGGAAAGTTCGTTGCTGCGCCGCGAAAATGCCAGGCGCCTTCGCGATGCGGTGCAAAAGCTTCCGCCGGACTACCGGTTGATGTGCTGCACGATATGGAGGACCTCTCCGACAAGGAAATCGCCGAGATCACCGGCCTGCGTCCCGGCACGATCCGCGTGCGATTGCACCGGGCGCGGCTGTTTGTGCGCAAGCAGTTGGCGCGGCGCCTTGCTGATCGAGCGCCCCGGCGCGGTCCGAAGATCGAGCCGAGTTCCGAAGTACAGCCGCGCACGCGCCGTTGCAAGGAGTTGTTTGCCGAACTTTCCGACTACCTGGACGACAAACTCGACGAGTCTCTGTGCGATGAATTGGAAAAGCACCTCGGCGATTGCCCGCCTTGCCCGGCCTTTTTGTCGGAATTACAACGGTCGATTCAGGAGTGTCGTGCGGGCGCCGCGGCAGACTCCCCATTCCCGACGCGCAGCGGAACTCAGGCGCCAAGTGCTTTCGCTCTATGAAAGCGCCATGAAAGGCGCGCTGGCTGGCAAGGGTGCCTCCGCTGTCCGAGCGGCAGAGGGCGTGTAAACGCAATTCCCTTCAACACCGCCGCCGCAACCGATCGCCGATCGCGTCCCCAATTAAGTTCAAGGCTCAGCTCACAATTGACCTGTGACGCCCGCCACAGGCCTGCCGTGCAACTCGCGCTCTAATGGGCGAGGATGGCGACTCGCAAGTTCCCTGTAACAAATTCGCCGAAAATGCATTTCTTCACTGGTTCCAGCAGATAGGACCTAGCAGATGGCATGAATGTAAGTTTCTGAGGCGGTAGGCTTCCGGGAGTTGGGAACAGTTCTCGGAGTAGACAGGTTACAGGCTGTACGGTTGTTTTGAGGCATCGACCTCGTAAAGGAGAATTTCTGAAACATCAGAGTAGACAAACATCATAGGAGGAGCACCGTGAATATCGAAGGCTATCTCCGCTTGATTGCTGGCGCTTTCGTCTTGCTTTCTCTGGCGTTGGGATACTGGGTAAGTCCGTACTGGCTGTTGTTCACCGCGTTCGTTGGCCTGAACCTGTTTCAGTCGGCCTTCACGAACTGGTGTCCCATGATGGCGATTCTGCGCAGGGCGGGAGTGAAGGCGTAGCATTTTCGTGCCGGACTTCCGCGGTTGTTCAGTGTCGGCTGGCGGTCCGCCGAATTCCGGATGAGCTGTCGATTTCTCTGCGGCGAGCCGGTAATTTCGGGGAGCGCGCGGCCGGTTTCCGGCGCGCGCTCTTCGCGTCCGGGCGCGGCGTTTTTGACTTTCCAGGCGTTCAAGAGTATTGGTGAATCTTCGGGCGGCGCTTTCCTGCTCTTGCCCGCGGTTTTCCCGCCAGGCGGCTTCGAGCCGGAGGCACAGCCCGAGTAAAGCCCGCCGCGCGGCGTATGCATCGCGCATCGCCGTCCGGCGCCAAGTGTACATGGAAAGGAGCAGGGCAATGCCAGATAGGACCACAGCAGTGCAGAGAGCGCCATCCAGCGGTTCGCTTCGGGTCGTCGAGCCGCAATCTCTCCTCGATCGCATGAATCGCATCCACGACGAAATCGCTCGCCGCGCATTCTCGCTCTTCGAACGCGACGGCTTATTTGGCCGCGACCTTGAAAACTGGCTCAACGCCGAAGAACAGCTCGTCCATCCCGTTCACATCAACATCACCGAAACAGACGCCGCCCTTCACGTGCAGGCCGAAGTCCCCGGTTTTGAGCCCAGCGACATCGAGATTAGCCTCGAGCCCCGCCGCCTTACCATCAGCGGCAAAAAACAATCCGCTCAGGAGCAGCAGGACAAGGGCAAAGTCATCTATCAGGAGCTGTGCTCGAGCGAACTTCTCCGCGTGATTGATCTTCCGGCCGAAGTCGATCCCGACAAGACCAAGGCAACTCTCAAAAATGGCGTGCTCGATCTGGAGATGCCCAAATCCTCCCGATCCCTTAGCAAACGCGTCGAAATAACCGGCGCATAACGCGCTGTGCGCCGAAATCAATTTTGCGGGCGGCGGCATCCGCGGCCCCATGTATTCTATGGCTTCGCGCCGCCGCCGTTCCGCTGTGTGACGCGCATCACATCCTCGCGTGCCCTCTCGCACAGAAAATGCCCTCCGCTGCCGTTATAAGTTGCTTGTAACTGAATTTGGGTCGGGAGGTCTGCCATGGCCACCACAAAGCCGCAGGTACACGTCACTTTCCAAAATATTCTGTACGCCACGGATTTTTCGCCCATGGCCGAGTTCGCCGCCTCCTACGCAGCGGAGGTCGCTCGCCGCTACGGCGCGAAGATCTTCGCCGTCCATGTCCGCCCGCTCGACTCGTACACCATGGCCCCTCCTGAATCCTGGCCCGCGCTGAAGGAGGCATCCGAATTTCAGGCCAAGGAACAAGCCGCGCACATGGATGGCCTGTTTCCCGATGTCGAGCACCAATCGAACGTCACCGAAGGCGGTGTTTGGGAAGTCCTTTCGGACATGATCGGGCGGTACCACATCGATCTAATCGTCATGGGCACGCACGGGCGCCAGGGCCTCGGCAAAATCCTGCTCGGCTCCGTTACCGAAAGCGTTCTGCGCCGCGCCCCTTGCCCGGTGCTTACCATCGGCCCGTACGTGGAAATCGATCCCAAGCGCGCCACGCAGATGAAGCGCATTCTGTTCGCCACCGATTTTTCGTCCGCATCCGAGGCTGCGGCTCCCTACGCCATCTCCCTCGCCCAGGAAAATCAAGCCCGCCTCGATATCCTCCATGTCGTTGAAAACCGCAAGGTCGGCGAGCTTGTCGACGCGCCGGAATTGATTCCGGGCACGATTAGCCGAATGCGCGCGTTGCTGCCCGAGGAAGCGCGGCATTGGTGCGAGCCGTCTTTCCTGGTCGAGGAGGGGCCGGTTGCTGAAAAAGTGTTGAAGACCGCTCGCGAACGCAACGCCGATGCCATCGTGATCGGCGCCCGCCGCCTCGAAGGCGAGTTTGGCGCATCCGATCATCTGCCTTGGCACACGGCGCACAAAATCATCTCCGGCGCTCCGTGCCCCGTCCTGACCGTTCGCGGCTAAGCGGAGCGGGAGGGCTCTGCATGCCGCTTTCAAACCGGCTGCATTCGCGGTCGCGAACTTTCCGATTCGAGGGCGAGGCTTTGGTCCTGGCTCAATAAACCGCTCTTTCAAGTTACCCGGCGCGGCTCGCACGCGTTTCTTGCCACAGTCATCGTGGTCGGAGTGACCGTCTTCTTTTACCGGTTTTTGGCTGCGATCTACGGTCACTTTCGCCACGGCGGCACGACCGAATCGAACGGAAAGCGGTTTTATGTGCCGCCAATGTGGACGGCGGAAACGGGTTATGCAATCGAAATAGGCGTCATCCTCATACGCTACCCCCAGGCCATTCGCATGGAACTTGAGCCAGTGTGCGAACGACGCCTTCCGGAAGAGTCCTGCCGCATACTCGACGATGCGTGGTACGCCAACGCCGTAGATGGGGGCGCCCAGCGTGAATTCCTTGCCGTCAAGCACCGCCCTTGGTAGCGCTTCCGAGCGGCGCGAGTCCTGCGCGCCACGAATCGCTCGCCCTCCGATTCGCTGCCGTTATTACGTTCAAATGGTTCTGAGGATGTGTCGGTTTTCCGTTGATTTTCCGCTTGATTTGTGCTAACAGTAGCTGGTTTTATTCGACCATTTCGATGTAACTAGGGAGCAGGGAAGGAGGGAGGGTCGTGGTTGGAAGCCGGAAACACATGCTGGGAACGCCCGTCATCCGCCGCTCGGCTTCACTTCGCCCGCCGCGTCATTCATCTGCTCCGATTACTTCGAGTATTCTTCGCTTTTTATTTGCCTCAAGTGATGCTTTAGGGCGGAACACTCAATCGGCCTTGCGCGCATGTAAGTTGTTGAAAACAAAAGCCGGCACATGGCCAAGGGCGGAACGTCCCGTCACCTATGAAAAACCGCCTAGTTTGGGCCCGGGCCCCTCATGGTAACTCTACAATCCATTCAGGCAGCCACGGAGCGGATTCGCGACTCGATCTTTGTCTCGCCGTTTTCCCGGTCGGAAACGTTCTCCAAGCTCACCGGTAACGACATCTATTTCAAACTCGACAACCTGCAAATCACCGGTGCATTCAAGGAGCGCGGCGCGCTCAACAAAATCCTGCTCCTCAGTGCCGACGAGAAACGCCGCGGCGTGATTGCCGCATCGGCGGGCAATCACGCCCAGGCCGTCGCCTGTCACGCTGCCAAACGCGGCATCTCCGCGCAGATTTGCATGCCCGTGAATACTCCCATCGTCAAAGTGTCCGCCACGCGTGCCTATGGCGCCGAAGTGATTCTCGCCGGTGCGAACTACGACGAATCCTGCCACGAAGCACTGCGGCGCTGCCGCGAGCACGGGTTCACCTTCATTCATCCGTTCGATGACGAAGCGGTGATTTCGGGCCAGGGTTCGGCGGGAATCGAGATGCTGGAGCAGCAGCCCGATATCGACGTTTTCGTTGTTCCCATCGGAGGTGGCGGATTGATTGCCGGGATCGCCTGCGCCGTGAAAGAGCTGAACCCGAAAGCGCGGGTCATCGGCGTGCAAACCTCCAAGCTGCCGTCGATGAAGGCCGCCATCGAGCGGCATAGTCCGGTCACTCTGCCTGCGAAAGTGACTGTCGCGGATGGCATCGCCGTCCGTCGTGCGGGAGAGCTCACCTTTCCGTTGGTCCGCAAATACGTGGATGACATCGTCACGGTGGACGACGAAGAGATCGCCAATGCCATTCTGCTTTTGTTGGAAAAGGAAAAGACGCTGACCGAAGGTGCCGGCGCGGTTGCCACCGCGGCTGTTGTCCAGCACAAAATTGCCGTTACCGGCAGGAAAGTGGCCGTTTTCGTGGGCGGCGGCAATATCGACGTATCGCTGCTCTCCCGCATCATCGAGCGCGGCCTGGTAAAAGACGGCCGTTTGCTGCGCCTGCGCATCCATCTGCCCGATCATCCGGGTTCGCTGCAGCGGCTTGCTACGGTGATCGCTGAGCACAAAGCCAACATCGTCGAGACCATGTACGACCGTTCGCATTTCGGCGTGCTTCTCGGCGATGCCGTCATCGACATCACCATGGAAACTCGCGGTCCCGAACACATCGCCGAAATTCGTGCCGATCTCGACGCCTCCGGCTATTCTCACGAACGAGTCCTCTAGTCAGCGCCATGAAAGCGAAAAAGCTAACGGCCTCGCAAGTTCGCGAGGTCCTCGGAAAAATTCACTTCGCCGACCTGTTGGGCGTGCGCCTCTCGGCTCTGCACCGCGATGGGCTGACGCTCGAATGTTCCGTCCGCAAGAATTTGCTCAATAGTGCCGCCGTGATGCACGGCGGCGTCGCCGCTACGCTTGCTGACGCCGCGGCCGGCGTTGCGCTTCACTATTTGCTTGCCAGTCATCGCCCGGTCACGACGGTCGAAATGAAGATCAATTATTTTCGGCCCGTTTCGAGCGGCAGGATTTTTGCCCGCGCGCATATGCTCCGGATGGGCGCTACCATCTGCGTGGCGCGGGTTGATATTTCCGGCGAGCAACGGAAACCGGTCGGCGTGGCGATCGTTACCTACATGATTCTTCCCGGGCGGGCGAGCGCCTCATGACCGGGCGATCCGTCTTCGCGGCCCGCACCAATTGGACCCTCGAGGAAAACGCCTACACCCTCGCGCTGCGGCGGCACCGCCAATCCGGTCGCGCGATCTTCGATCTCACGGCTTCGAATCCCACCGTCTGCGGCTTCCATTACGATGAATCGGCGATCCTCGGCGCGCTGCAAAGTTCCGCCGCGCTCACCTACGATCCGCAGCCGAAAGGTTTGCTTTCAGCCCGTCAAGTGGTCGCCGATTACTACCGGGAAATCGGCGCGGACATCGATCCCGAGCGGCTGATTCTGACCACTGGCACGAGCGAGGCGTATTCGTTTCTTTTCCGCCTGCTGTGCGAGCCGGGCGATGAAGTGCTTGTCGCGCATCCCAGCTATCCGCTCTTCGATTTCCTCGCCTCCATTCAAGACGTGATGCTCCGGCCGTTTCGTCTGGTTTACGATCATGGCTGGCAAATCGACTTCAGCGAGCTGGATCAATGCATCGGCGCACGGACGCGCGCCATTCTGCTGGTCCATCCGAATAATCCCACCGGGAACCTCATCAGCGCGCGGGAAGCCGGGCAACTGAACGCGTTGTGCGCGCGGCACGATCTCGCTCTTGTCGTTGATGAGGTGTTTTTAGATTACCGCCTCGCGGCCGGCTCGCGCGAAGCCGCCTGCGGCACGTTCGCCGGCAATTCCGCTGTGCTCACGTTCGTATTAAGTGGCCTCAGCAAAATTTCGGCGTTGCCGCAAATGAAAGTCGGATGGATCGCCTCGAGCGGCCCCGAGAATCTTGTTGGTGATGCGCTCGCGCGTCTGGAGGTGATCGCGGACACGTATCTTTCGCTGAACGCCCCTGTGCAGCACGCCGTCCCCGTGCTGCTCGCTCAGAGAAAAGCGCTCCAGCCGCAAATCATCGCGCGAATACGATCGAACCTGCGGTTTCTCGACGCGCAGCTCGCCGCTCAGAGTCTCGTATCGCGGCTCGAATTCGAAGGAGGATGGTACGCCGTTCTGCGCGTTCCCGCCGTGCAATCGGACGAAAACCTCGCCATCGAGCTGCTCGACCGTTGTTCGGTGGCGGTGCATCCCGGCCATTTCTACGAATTTCCGAGCGAAGGTTACCTCGTCATCAGCTTTCTGACGCCTGCGAGCGATTTCGAGGAAGGCGTGCGGCGCTTGCTGGCGCACATGGAAGGGAAGTGATATTTCGTCGAAGCGAGGGAACTTCGGACCGCGAGCCAGGAAAGATCTGCGCCGAGCCTGGCGCCTCGCGCCGCATTAGCCGCGAGATGCCAGGCCCGATGCGCGGAAATCGGCGATTACTTCTTCTTGCCAAGCGTCCGGACGTATGCGACCAGCAATTTGATCTGGCCCGCGTTCAGCGTGGCCTTGAACGGCGGCATATTGTTCTTGCCGTTCTCAATTTGCGTTGTGATCTGCGCGTTGGTCAGCTTCTGGACCTCCGGGCCGGTCAAATCTTTTGCGTTCAGTGCCTTACCCGTTGCCGTGGGGTGCCCGTCTTCTCCGTGGCACACGGCGCAATTGGCCTTAAAAAGCGATTCCCCGGTATCGGCGGCGCTCGCGGTAGATGCCACCGCGAAAAGCAGCATCGCGCCGGCCGATACCGTTACGATTCCCGTGCGGATCATGCGCCGAAAAGAAGCTTTCGCGGCACCGTTCGATTTGCCACCCAGTACGCTCTTTGCCGTGTTCAAGATACAGCCTCCTTGTATACATCGTGTACATCGATTTCTCGATGGCAACGCCACACGCCCGGCCACGCCGAGATCCGAGCGTCATTTCTACAGCTATTTTGCCGCACCCTGCGACTGCCTGCAAACGGAAACGCCGTTTACCCGATTGCAGCCCGGGCAAGATGTTGCCCGGGCTGCTACTTACATCAACGCCGTTCCGGCGAAAAAGTTTCACTCTCCGTTGCCGAATTCGGGGTGAGACTCCAACAGATAATTGGTCAGTTCCAGGGACCGTTTGGGGCTCCGATGCCGGGCGATTTTGCGATGAGCAGCCTTCGCACCCGAAACCTTTCCCCGCTTCTTTGCACCCGCTCGTTTCCGTGCCATAACCATCTGCCTTTCGGGCATTATGTTCGCGCGTGGCCAGGCACCGAGTCAGTGACTCCGATCACGTTTCTCCTTAAGGCAGGGCCAAACCGGCGGGCCTAACGCGCTGCCACAAGACTCGGCTGCCGGAGCCATCCTCCCATGCCTTCGGCTTTCGCGAGCGCTTCCGCCGCGCCCGGATCGAGGACCTCGACCTTCGTGTGATGGTCCCTAACCAGTGCATCGAGGACCGGACTGAACATCACCGACCGACGAGGCCCGCCGCAGACCGCGCAGACCGGATCCGCCGAACGGTTGACGTCACCGCAGTTCACGCATTGACGAAGCGGAACATCGAGTCCCCGGACGACCAGCAGGGTGCCGACTCGGCCTCTCTGAAGCTCGGCCAGTGTCTCATCGAATCCAACGACAGTCCCCCGAGTGCTTTCGACCAGCCGCGCCGCCCTTGCCTCGGAGAACCGACGCATCCACTGCCAAATTCTCGGCAGGATTTTCGCTTGCAATTTTGCGGGAGCCACTCTGGCAAGATCCTGCGGGATCAACACGGCGCGTTCGCGAATTTCGCGCGGCAGCGCTGATTCGATCGGTTTTGTGACGCGCTCGGAGCCGACGAGCATCACGATGCGCAAATTCTCTTTCGAGCAAATGAATTTCGTCCGCTCGGCGATATGCCGGAAAAAGCGCAGATACTGTTCGTCCATACGCCGCTTGAAAGCGTCACGCAACGGACCATGAGGCATCTTCGTGTCGCGACGCGCCATGTGGCCGTGCTCCTTGCGTTTCCACTGCGAGACATCCAGTTCGAACTTCATTTCCGGAAGCTCCACCAGTTCGCCAAGTTCGTACCGGAAGAATCGCGCCCCCGCGCGATCGACCGCTACGATGCACGCGCCTTGGTCTTCTTCCGCCACGCGTCGCAACTGCTGGAGCGAAGGTTTTCCCCAGGACAATTCATTGGAAACGGCGGAGGGCAGATGCAGGCAGACCCACTTTCCGGGCGCGGCGAAAATGGCGAGCGCTCCTTTTCCAGCTTCGGGGCTACGGAGAAATGCTTCGATTCGGTTCAACTGGGTTCGAAATGAATTCCGTTCGACGGCGGACATCCCCGTCTCGAGCGATTTCGCCAGCTTCTTGATCCACGGCTGGGAATTCACAGGGAAACGCGCCCGGGTCGATCTGGTCGTGGCTGGTTCCAAGTAGAGCGTGAGGTATGGACCGGAAACTTCCGCGCGTGATGCTTCCAAATCTGCCAGGCGCATGACGCAGCCCCCGGGGTTCTAACCCGCCGCAAACTTTAATTTTCGTCGCACCAAAATCCTAAGATGTGCATCTATAGAAAGCGTAGGAGGGGAGTCACATCCGAGTGTGACGACGGTCACGGATAGTCATCGGGATTTGCGGTAGAAACGATCAGCCGGGGGAATTTCATCGAGGAGAATTGCAGTGTCCATGAGATGTGCGAATCCTCAATGCACGTCGCAATTTGACTACCGGCAAGGCCAACTGCTTCGAGCGCCGCGGCAGGAGGAGATGGAAAACGGAGGCGAGATCAAGCACTTCTGGCTATGTGGCGCATGTGCCACCCGGTATTACCTCGAATACAAGCAAGGCAAGGGCGTGATCATGGCGCCGCAACCTGTTGGGCGCATTGATCGTCGTTCAAGGCACGTCGCAGCGGCCTGAGCCGCCCGGCCTATTCACGAATCTTGCAGCGCAAAATCACGAAACACCGGTCAGAGATGGAGCACCGCGACAACCACGCTCGGATCCTCGGCCGGAAGAATTTGAAAACCGAAGCGGTCGGCCAGCGCACGCATGCCGGCGTTTTCAGGCAAAAGGTGTGCAACGATCTGCTGAAGCTTTTCGTCACGCGCCGCGGCGATCAACCGGCGGACAAGTTCGGTTCCCAGTCCGAGCCCTTGGTACGGATCGCCGATCAAGACCGCCACCTCAGCGGCCTCATCCCCCGGTAATTTCGTAAGCCTTCCCACGCCCAGAATTTCGTGCTCTTGCGTCCGCGGGTTTTCGAAATCAGCAACGAGAGCGAGCTCGCGATCGTAGTCAATGAAGCACTTTTGAATCAGCCGCTCATGCGCGACACGCGTGCTGAGCCGCTCCATGTGAAAGTAGCGGAGATAGACGCTGCGGTCGGATAGTGTGGCATGAAATTTGGCCATCAGCGGCTCGTCTTCCGGGCGGATGGGGCGCATCGTCACCTGCCAGCCGTTTTTCATCGTCCAACGGGCGATATATTTCACGGGATACGGACGGATCGCCGTACGGGGAAGATTCTCGTCGGCGATTTCGCGACTGTGAAGAATGATGCGGGCGTCGAGAGCGACGATCTTATCGGCGCCGGCGAGCAAAGGATTGATATCGATCTCCTTGATGGCAGGCTGTTCGACGAGCAGCTTTCCAAAGCGAACTAAAATCGAGCGCAGATCTTCCAAATCGACGGGCGCGCGGCCACGAATTCCCTGGAGCGCGCGATAGATTTTGGTTTGCTCGATCAGACGCTGAGCCAAAGTGGTATTCAGCGGAGGCAGAGCCAGAGCGCGATCCCCACAGATTTCGACCAACTGCCCGCCGGATCCGAAGAGAATGACGGGACCAAATTGCGGATCGATGCTGCTGCCGACAATCAGCTCATATCCGTCGAGCTGAATCATCGGCTGGACGCTGACACCCTGAAAGTTGCCGGCGCCGACCTTCTCATTCACGGCTGACTCGATTTCGGAATACGCGCGGTAAACTGCTGCTTCATCGGGCAAGTCAAGCTTCACGCCGCCTACGTCAGATTTGTGCGTGATGCTTTCCGAATAGACCTTCAGTACAACCGGAAAGCCGAGCTCTTTCGCGATGGTGGCGGCTTCGTCCGGCGAGCGCGCGATTCTCGTCTCGACGACGGGAATTCCGTATTGCCTCAGAATTTGTTTTGATTCGACTTCGGTGAGAACGGTTCGTCCAGTGTTGCGAATTTGGGTTAACGCATCGGAGACTTTTGCAGACGGGATTTCTCCTTCTTCGACGCCTTCCGCGAGACTCGGCGTCTCGTAGAGCGCGCGAAGATTGTCGCTGTAGCGCCACATGTAGCAGAAGGCCCGCGCGGCCGTATCGGCATAGGAAAACGTGGGAATTCCGGCGTCGTTCAGGATCCGGACGCCTTCGGCCATTAACTTTCCGCCCATCCAACTGGCGAGGACCGGCTTGCCGGAACCGCGCGCGAAGGGGCGCATTTTTCCCGCCACTTTGGCGGGGTCGCTCATGCCCTGAGGCGCGAGAATAGCGAGCAAGCCATCGTTTTGCGGGTCGCGTATGGCGATTTCGAGCGCGCGGCCGTACTCCTCGGGGCCGGCGTCGCCGAGAACGTCGATGGGATTGCCATGACTCCAATGCGGAGAAAGAAATTCGCTGAGTGCCGTGATGGAAGCGTCCGATAACGGGGCGAGCTCGCCGCCATTGCCGATCAGCGCGTCGGTGGCAAGCACGCCAGGACCGCCCGCGTTGGTGAGGATCATCAAGCGCGGACCACGAGGCCGCGGCTGACGCGCAAGGGTTTCGGCCATATAAAAAAGATCGCTGATGTTGCGCACGCGAAGAACGCCGCAACGGCGGAGCGCGGCATCGAAAACTTCGTCGCTGCCAGTGAGGGCGCCGGTGTGGGAAGTGGCGGCGCGGGAGGCTGCGGCTGAACGACCCGCCTTGATCACGATAATCGGCTTTTGCAGCGCCACCGCACGCGCGGCGGAAAGAAACGAGCGCGCGTCGCCAACCGATTCGACGTAGAGCAGAATTGCCTGCGTGCCGGAATCGCCGCCGAAATAGTCGATCAGATCGCCCCAGCCAACATCGAGCATCGAGCCGGTGGAGACGATGGCGCTGAAGCCGACCTGCTCTTCGAGACTCCAATCGAGAATCGCGGTTTCGAGAGCGCCGCTTTGACTGAGAAAAGCGACCTTGCCCGGAAGTGCCATGTCGTGAGCAAACGTGGCGTTAAGAGCGGCTCCGGGATTCATCACGCCGAGGCAATTCGGGCCGATCAGGCGCATTTTGGAGCCGCGCAGCCGTTCCTTGATTTGGCCTTCGAGCGCGGCGCCTTCCGGCCCACGTTCCTTGAAGCCGGCGGAAATCACGATGGCGGCTCCCGCGCCGGCCTTCACACATTCGTCCACGATGGCGGGCACGGTTGCCGCTGGAGTGACGATAACGGCGAGGTCGATCGGGCCGGGAACGCTTGAGACGTTTGGATAACAGCGAAGGCCCATAATTTCCGCGTGCTTAGGATTGACGGGGAAAATCGAGCCGGGGAACCGTCCTTGCCTCAGATTTTGAAGAACAGAATACGCGACGGTGCCGGGGCGATTGGTGGCGCCAATCACTGCGACGGAGCGCGGCAAAAACATGCGTTCGAGAGAGGATCGGCGGTTCATGGGTGAAGCGGCAGAGCCATGAACGCCAGATTAGTGAAGGACAGGAGCATGGGTTGAAAGAAATTTTAGGGCGGGGCCGGGCAGGAATCAAACCGGATCCGATTACTTGCGCGGAAATGCCGAAGTTCAAATCGGAAGCAGCGGCGCCAGTAATTTAAGGATGGGCGGAAGAGTGGTGGAGGAACGGAAAGTGAGGCTTCGTGGGAAGCTTCGGCACAACGAATTCTTCGAGCAAGTTCCCGGCGGCGCGCGCTCCCACTCCGACGGCCATGTTTTCAAATGTCAGGGTAATGCCGTTGCGATCTTGCGGCGGGTAATACAAGTTTGAAATGCCGCCGGCGGCCAGATCGCCGGCGAAGTTGGAATAGCCAGGCTGCCAATGGCCATTATCGCCCTTGGACAGTACGGCCGCGGCGAGAGCATAAAGAATACGAGAGCGCACGCCGCCCGAAGCCTTATAGAAGAAGCGCGGGTCTTGCTTGAACAGCGAGGGGAAAACGGCGTCGCCGAGAAAAGTGCCGATGGTGACGTCCGCGTACGCCGCGCCGTAGCGTTTGGCGTAACCCTCCGGGCCAGTTCCGAAACCGCCGTATTGTCCATCGATCTGCTGGAGACCGGCGGCCCCGCCGACGACGATGAAGGTGACCGGATCCAAGGTGGATTTCCAGGCCAGTTGAAATTTTTGGTGAACGTCAAGCGGGGCGGGATTCGGAAGATACGTAACGTAAAAATTTGGAAGAATGCCCAGAACGCGCTGCTGCTCTTCCTGTTTGACCTGCTCCTGCGTGATCACCGATTGAGGCTTGACCACCACCTGGGTTACTACAGCCGCAAGCGAGAGAGAGGCGGGCGGAAGCTGGTGATATTCACCCGGCTGGAGGGTTGCGGCAATCGATTTCGATTGAAAGTCGGCGGCGGTGATCGAAAGCTGGAACGGGCCGGGTGGAACGTTTGAAAAAATGAATTGACCGTCCTGATCGGTGTCGGCCGTAAGCGGCGAGGACTGACCGGCGCGCGTCAAAATGACACGAGCTCCATAAACGGGTGTGCCGCTCTGGTCCACGACTTTTCCGACGATGCTGCCGGTGGCTTGCAAGTCCATATTGTGCGGCGCCGGAGAAGGACTGCGTTGCGCAGCAGGAGCGTTGTTTTTTGCAGGCGGGACGGCGGTTCCGGTTGATTGCGCGATGGCCGGCAATCCGCAAACCAAGGTGAGAAGGCAGGTTCGCAACAGCGCACGAAGCGTGAAGAGGCGATAGTTTGGGCACGGCGCCAGGCTACCAAAGCTCATAAATGGGCAGAGATATTTGTCAGAGGCTAGGTTGTATTTACTCGGTCAAGAGAATATGACGCGATTGCAGCACCGAAACGAGTAGATGCCGATGGAGAGTTTTTGGTTCGCTGCGAAAGAAGCGAGGCGGCGTTCGATGGGAGCGGGCGAGAAACACTTGTAGACGGATACAGAATATTTGAGTGTGAGCAGCGAATCAGCAAGGCTTTTTGTGAGGCTTGCGTAAGCCGGCTTGCTCGAGCAGAGGGAGAACGCCACGAACGAAGCGCTCGACGCCATCGACGTGATCGACCCAGGTGAAAATGATGCCATCGATGCCGACGTTCGAGATGCGCACAAGCTCTTCGGCAATTGATTGCGCAGTTCCAACGAGCGGATGGCCGGCGCCCATGGACATGCGCTTGCGCATGAAGGCGAGCTGGGGCGAATCGGGCGGGACGTTGTTCTCCTTGCTGATGGTGGCCATGATGCTATCCATGCATTCGTTATCCAGATATTCCTCGGTGTAGCGGCGGACAAAATCGTCCGCATCTTTTTGCGTGTCGCCCTGCACCACGGAGGCATTGGTCCAGAGCTGCAGTTCGCGGCCGAATTCGTCGCGCGCCATGCGCTTGTACGTTTCGATCTGCGGCTTCCAGTCTTCGGGACGATCGCCTTGAAGACTGATCAGGCCGATATCGGAGTTTTTCGCGGAGAAGCGAATGCCGGCCGGCGATTGCGCCGCGTTCATGATGGGAATGCCGCCCTTTTGGAGCGGGTGGGGGCGGGAGATGGCTTTTTTCATGCGGAAATATTTGGATTCATAATCAAATTCGCCCGGATCGGTCCAGAGCCGGCGGAGCAAGCATAGCCATTCCTCGAGGTAGACGTAGCGCTGGTCGTGCTCCAGCAAGTCGATACCGAACATATCGAATTCACGACGATTCCAGCCGCCGACCACGTTGAGCGCGCAACGGCCGCCGGAAATCGCGTCGATGGTGGCGCACTGCTTGGCCACAAGAACCGGATGCATATTGGGCGCGTGGGAGGTGGCGAAGACGGCGGAGTATTGTGTGGCTTGCGCGATGCCGGCGGCCCAGGTGAACACGTCGAACACGACATTGGAGTAATGATCCGGCTTGTCGTCAAGATAACCTTTCCAGCGGGCGATCGGGACGATGGCTTCAAGGCCGGCAGCATCGGCAATCCGTGCGCCGGCGACGGTTCCCTCCCACGTGGGATCGCGGCGCTCGGGAATGAAAGTCATATAAGGCACTGTGTTGGTGCAAAAGGTGCCGAGCTTCAGCTTGTTGTCGTTGAAGATGGGGTTCATAGGTTGATTGGACACGGCCGATATTTTGCCAGAGAAATTTCGAATTACACAGAGCAGATTGCGTGAGACGCGGCTATTCGAAAGAGAAAAGGACGATTTCAGGGTTGGTACCGACGCGCAGCGGGGGGCCCCACGTCCCTGCACCATAGGACGTGTAAACGAGGAGGTTTCCGAGGCGGTTGAGGCCATAGACAAAGGGCCCGTAGATGCGCGAAGTGAACCAGGTAAATGGAAAGAACTGGCCGCCGTGCGTGTGTCCTGAGAGTTGCAGATCGATTTTTTCGTCGGCGGCGATGCCCAGCAGGCTGGGCTCGTGCGTCAGAAGAATGCTGGGAGCTTCGGGATCGATTTCGGCGTTGCGCAGGATGGCGCGGAAGCGTTCGGGATGCGCCGAATCGCGATCGTGAACGCCGACGAGCTGCAGCCCGTCGAGCACGACTTTCTCGTTATTCAGGACGCGAACACCAGCGCGCTGAATGGCGTCGATGTATTGGGCGCGGTGGCGAAATTCTTCGTGGTTGCCGGTGATGAAGAACGCTCCGAACGGGGCGGTGATTTTCCGCAGGGGCTCGGCAAGGAGACGCGCATCGGCGGCTGTTCCGTCGTATAAATCGCCGCCAATAAGGACGACATCGGGACGGAGGCGCGACAGTGTGGCCACCAGGAGCTTTGCGAAACCGACACCGCGAATGTGGCCGAGATGCGCGTCGGTGACGAGCGCAGCCACGCGTCCTTTCCACGATTCCGGCAGGTTCGGGAGGCTTACAGGCACGCGGCGCACCCGCACGAGAGCGGAGTTGATCAGTCCGTAGCCGCCCGCCGCGAGTGCCGCGCCCAGGCACGCGTAGAGGATCACGCTCGATGGCAAGGCGGGAGCGAGGAATCGCGTGATCCCGAAAACGATCCACGCAAGGCATGATGCAAAGAAAAAGTAGCTAAAAAATCCCAGCCAAACGGATGCGGCGGTGTAATACACACGCACGGCAAAATTCGAATATCGCCATGCGAGCAGGGAAGCGGTCAGGAAAGTAAACGAAAGCACACCGAGCGCGATCGCGAGCCACGGGATACCCGGTGGATCGGGGGCCGCGCGGAGGATCGCCCAGGTCTCGTAAACGAAAAAATGGGTGGCGAGAAGAATAGCTTGTACGAACGTGGCGAACTTAACGACGCGTGTGCTCAAGGGCGCCTAACCCCTTTTTAATTAGACGACTTGAGAACAGGTTTGGACTCAATTCGAGGAGCGTCGAAGTGACTTTGCAAATTTTAGAAGCTCGCGGCGAGATGCGCAACTCCGCCAGATGCATAAATGAACTGCGCGGACTGATCCTAGAGCGCGCTGTAAGCGGATGCAGCGAACCCAAGATGCACGACGCATGTCAGCGACGAAACGCGATCACAATCAGAAAGGCTTGATCTGGCCGTTTTCAATTTCGTTGCGGTTGTTTTCCTCGCAGATGTATTCGAGCTGGTCCCAATTGCGATGGCGCGTATAGGTGTGGACTTCGTGCCAGGGTTTGGCAAGCACGTCCGGATCGATCAGAGTCATGTCGTCTTCCAGCTTGTTGGGTCCAATTAGATGAATGCGTTCGATGACATGCAAATGAGGGCCGTGCATGAGTTCGTGGTAGCCAAGAGGCGTGCGATGGCCCAAGCCGACGGTGTCGATCACCAGCGTGTCGCCTTCCCAATGCCCGACCGAATGGCCGTTGAAGGTGGGATCGAGATGCGCCGGATGGCCGCGGCCATCGGTGAAAACGCGGCGAACCTGCATGTAAGCCTCTTGAATGATCGTAACGCGGCCGGGCGTGAACAGAAATTCGATATCGTAGGGCTGAAACATAATGGTGGGCATTCCGGGCGGGAGGCAGTTGGCGCTCTCCGACGGTGGCGGCTCGTTCTTGGCTTCGTCAGCGAGATTGATTTTGAGCTGGGCTTCGGCTTGCGGAGTCAACACCGGAGCTTCCTCCTGTGACCGTGAAGTCGGGCGGGCGGGATCACCTTGCGGCGTGGCGGAAAAATCGAGGACCCAAATGCCGGCCCAGTCCGGCAATTTTCCAAGCGCGGCGTACGCGGCCTCGCGCTGCGCGGGAGTTGGAGCCGTGTTATCGGTCGGAGGCGGCGTCTGCGCGAAGCTAATGGACCAGGAAATCGGCATCAGAAATACGAGACCCGCAAGAGCCAGCAAAACTGCCGAGGAACCTTTCATCGACCGGCACCCCCGTAAAAAATCCGACTGGTGCGCAGAGCATACCAAACTTCAACGGCGGCGGTATCAGTCAATAAACATTTCTAGCGGCAGGGCGCCCAAATGTGGTATCTAAGCGAGCAGGACAAGACGGAAGGGGGTGGACCGTTACGTCTGACCGACATATCCACAGGACCATTTGTGATCGCTGGATCAGGCTGGCGGGCTTGGCGGCGATGATCTTTGCGCTCGCTGCTCCGGCATTGGCGCATCATTCGTTCGCGATGTTCGACCGCAATAAAGAGATGGTGCTCGTAGGAACCGTGCATGATTTTCAATGGACGAATCCGCACAGCTGGATCGAGGTGGACGTACCGAACTCCACAGGCGGCGTCGATAAGTGGAACCTGGAGTGTAACAGCCCGAATAATCTGAGCCGCCAAGGCTGGCATTCGGACAGCCTCAAGCCGGGCGACAAAATTTCGGTGGTGGTGTGGCCGCTGCGAAACGGAGAAAAAGGCGGCCTGTTTATCTCGCTGAAGTTCCCGGACGGCCGCACGCTGGAGGAAGCGGCCTTCAAGCATCTGACGAAACTACCGCCGGGTGGAAACACTCGGTTCTGATTTTGCAAGGGCTGCGGAACAGGACCAAGCGCGGAGCGCGTGAATTACAAGGGCGGAGGCAATCATGAGCAAATCTTGGTCGGCTTGGTACGCCAGCGGAGCACTTTTTGCCGCGTTCATCATCACTGCCATTCCAGCAGCGGCACATCACTCCGCGGCGATGTTCGATCACACAAAGACCGTGAAGCTCGTCGGGACCGTGGTGCAATTCGGCTGGACGAATCCCCACAGCTGGATCTCGATAGATGTTCCGAATGCCAAAGGGGGATCGGATCGCTGGAGCGTCGAATGTAACAGCCCGAATAATCTGGCGCGCATGGGCTGGAAATCCACAAGCCTGAAGCCGGGCGACAAGGTGACGATCCTGATTCACCCGTTGCGCAACGGTGACAAAGGCGGAAGCTTCATGTCCGCGACGCTGGCCGACGGCACTGTGTTGAACGATCCGACCTACAACAATCCCAAAAAGTATTAAGCGTTCGCTCGCCGCTTGGGCGGTACGTTTGATTTACGGCGCCCGGCGGCGGCTCCAGCGATCAGCTCTTACGGCCAGCCTCGGCGGCACGCTGGAATTGCGGCTGGAAATTCTTCCGTCCGTTTCTATTTGAGCTCGTCCTGGGTGCTGAGCAGGTGCTTGTTCAGGTCAGGCGTGCACTCCACCTCGGTTATGTCCTGATCGTCTTCGCGTTGCCATTTTTTCGTGCTGGTCCATACGCCATCCCAATTCTTCGGATCGGTCATGATGTATTTGATTTCCAGCGTTTTCCCGCCGTTGATCAGACGCATGCGCTCGATAATATGAAATTCATCGCTCAGCGGGAGACCCGAATCGATCCAATGGTGTGCGCTGATCATGCTCGTCGTGTCGACGACGAGCGTGTCGCCCTCCCAGTGCCCGATTGAGTCCCCGTCGTAGGAAGGAACGACGATATCCGCGGGAGTGTGCGGGCGCCCGTCGAGGTAGATGATTCGAATTTCGTTTTCGAAGCCGCTAATCATGTAGATAGCGGTCGGAAGCTGGATCATGGCGATTGGCCATACGCGCGTCATGATCATGGGCATGCCGGCGGGATAGCATTGGCCGATATCGTCGCGAAAAGACTTGTGTTCCCTGGCCGCTTGCTGCGCCGCTTCATAGGCAGCCTGCGCCGCGGGTTTGAACTTCGGATAAGGAGGACCGAACATAAAGGAACTGAAGCCCGCGCTCAGATCGACCATCCACAACCCGGTGAGATTAAACGGCGGTTTCGGACGCGGCTTTGCCAGGTTGGCGGGCGCCAAAGCGCCTAGCGGAAATTGCGGCAAAGACTGCTGATCCTTGCTTCGCGTGCCTTGCGCCAGAGAGCTGGGCGAAACGGCGGCGAAAGCGAATGAAAGCGCTAGAGTCACGACGAAGAGTCTTTGAGTACTGCGCATATGCCCTCCCGATGAAGTGAGGAGCTTCGTTCGAGATCCCTTAAGTGGGTGCCACTTTACGAGCGTTTCGAATACAAATCAACGGATACAATTGGAAATCGGAATCGGGATCGCCGCGGCGCTGAATCCGGAGAGCATCAATCTAATCGACAGCGCGCCGTGGACAGGGTAGTATTCGGACCGCGATCCGGGGGGTGGGATCGGATGCTGCCGAACTTCTGCAATTGGCTTTCGAACACGCCGTTGAGCGTGAAGATTCAAAACATTCTCTGGATTATCCCGGCGGTGCAGACTGTTCACATTCTGTGCGTATCCATCGTGATTTCCACGATGGCCATGCTCGACCTGCGGCTGGCAGGGTTGACCGGGCGAAGCCAGCCGATCTCCCGCGCCGTGAACCGATGGGTGCCGTGGGTTTGGGGCACGCTCCCGGTGATGCTTTTTACCGGGTGCATTCTGATCATCGGCGAGCCAACGCGCGAGCTGATGAATCCGTATTTTCGGGCGAAGATGGCCATGCTTGCCGTGGTGGTTGCCATCACCGCGTTCGTCCACCTGCGTAACAAGAACGAAGGGTATTGGGACAGGCGTGCGATCGCCGCGAAATTCGCGGGGGCCATGTCGTTGATTCTGTGGGTGGGCATTATTGCGGCAGGGCGGTGGATCGCCTACTACTGAAGCGCGCAGCTTCGGGCGCGCCAGGTTATCGGGAAACTTATATCCGGACTCTATGATCATTCCGCAATTTTGCTCTTGGCTCGAAAACACCCGAATGGCCTCGGACATTCGGGCGTCCACGTGGCTTTTTCCAACGATTGAATCCATTCATGTGCTGGCGATCACGATGGTGGTTGGATCGGTTGCCATGTTCGACCTTCGGCTGCTGGGAATCGCTTCGCGCGACCGCAGCGTCAGCGAACTCCATAAAGAAATCCTGCCGTGGACGTGGGCGGCCTTTGGGTGTGCGGTGGTCGCCGGGTCTTTATTGTTCAGCTCCGACGCGACGAAGTATTACCATAACGGCCCGTTTCGCATGAAGATGGTTGCGTTGCTTTTGATTGGACTCAACACAGCGATATTTGAGTTTGGCGCGTTCCGCGGTGTTTCACGCTGGGACAGCGAAAGAAAAACTCCGCTTGCCGCGAAGCTGGCCGGGGGGATTTCAATCGTTCTGTGGATCATGGTAGTTGGTTTCGGAAGGTGGATCGGTTTCACGAAAATGTGAGGAAACGTTCGCACTCAGGAGAGCGCAGTTGCGTACTGAGTGCCTATTTTAATAAACATCATAACGAGCATCATATCTCGGCCTCGGCTTGCTATCGATGTATGCGGAGACGTCATACGCCTCTTGCGCCGTGAGCGATCCAGGCTTGGTTTGAGGCATGTTATATTGCACGAAGGCAGCCATTTTGGCGACGTGGCTCATTCCGGCGCCATCGTTGAATGACGCAGGCCCCCACAGCGGTGGAAAACTTTTCGCGATGCCCCCGCCGTTCGCTTGATGACACACCTCGCACTGCTTCGCGTAGATTTTTGCGCCGTTCACTGGATCACCGCGCAGCGCAGGCAGCTTTACGAGACCCCGAGTGGGAAACGGTTTGCCCGCTGGCTGGTTCTGCAACAGCCATTGAATGTAAGCGATCAGCGCGACTAATTTGGGACTGCGGTAGGGAAGCGGCTGTCCGTTTTCGCTGCGAACAAAACATTCCTGAACGCGATCTTCAAAGGTGATCACGCGGCCCGCACGCGCGTTGTACATCGGAAACAATCCCGGCACGCCAACCAGCGGAGACGAGTACGGGGCAGTTCCGTCCTTCAGGTGGCAGTCAGAGCAGCTTAGCTGATTGCCCACGTACTCCGCGGCGTATTGCGGCGTGTTGCGGAAGATTTGCAAGCCAAGTCGAATGCTATCGCCGACCGGTCCCTGCGGAATCGTGGAAGGGTCGGGAGCCTTCCAGGCAGTCCCATTCGCGTTAGTCGCGCGCGATTCCTGCTTCATCCTACCGGGCGCGGTGTGCGCTTTCAGAAGCCCCGTTTGCAGGCAAACCGCGATAGCTATCGCCACAAGCGCGGAGATTTTCCAATAGGAGTGCTTCATCGGGCTTTCGTTTCACGAGCAGGAGGCGGACCAAACCCGTACGAGCGATAGATCGCCTGCGCTTCCGGCGACGTCAGGTAAGCCACCCAGGCTCGCGCAACGGTTTTGTGCCGCGCATTCGACAGCACTCCAGCCGCATAAACGGCGGTGGTGTTGCCCGTGGCTGGAATTTTCACTCCCGCGATGCGATTGCCGATGGATTCCTGAAAGCGCACTTCCGAAGCCCAGGTGACGCCGGCGTCGGATTGGCCGCTGAGAATCCGCATCGCGGTCTGACGGTGGTGCACTTGAGTAAGATACGTCGCGCCAGACCTCACTTTTTCGACCATCACTTTGTGTGCCAACGCTTCTCCGCCGGCTTTTCGCAGCGAGCTGGCGATTTGATTGGCAACCCCTTCCCATCGCGGATTGGGCATCGAGAGACGGACGTCGTCACGTCCGAGGTCTTTCAGCGATTCAATGTGACGAGGATTTCCGGCGGCCACCATGATTTCGAGATCATTCGTGGCGTATGGCGCGTTTTGTTCCACCGCGTGTTGATCCAGCATTGCGGACAGCACTTTTGCGCCCGCTTGGTATACATCCGCGTGCACTTGTAAGGTCAAGTTGCCCAGCGTAAGTACGCCATCGCGTTGCAATTGCTTGCGGAGAATTCCGGGGGGAAGAGTTTCGTAGAAGACCCGGCCCTGCAGCTCGGGATGCTTCCGTTCAAAGCCCGCCAGGAGCTTGGGCAACGCCATGAACTGATTCCCCGCGATGAAAAGTACCAGGCGCGCGCCTTGCGGATTGCCGTGGAGGTCGGGCACGTTGTCGACGCCCTCGACCTGAAAGACGTAGCCCTTTTCTGGCGCCGGATTGTTTTCTCCGCGGCTCCAGGGCGGAAATTGTTGCGCCTTCGCCTGCGCCGACATGCCTAATGTCAACAACATCAGGCTACACCAGCAAATCGACAATCGCTTACCGTGGCGCGAGCCGTTCACGCTACGACCTCATATATGCGTAATGACCGCGGTTTTGCAGCAGCGCAAGGCTGGCTACCATGGAGGGAACGATGAGGACGCCCGGAAGCTTGTGCGCCATGAAGTCTTTGACGACGTCTTCGGGACTCGAAGAAAGCTTCAGCCGGCCAACAAGGGCTCTCGCTTGCTCTTCGAGAGCCGTGTGGCAGCTGAGAAACTTCACTCCGCGAGATTGCAGAGCCTCGACGCTGGTGTCCTGATACAGCGAATTTTCATCATTTGGGTCCTCGGATGCGTAGTGCAAATCCTTGTCCGCTTTGCTTCGATAGAAGATATTGCGCTCGGCGGCGTTGCCGGTTTTGGGATCCTCGACCTTCAGCCATTCGCCGATCTTGTATTTCGACCAGATGTAGTCGTCGTAATTTATCGTGTTTGCCGGGCCGTGCAGCGCAGCGATGATTTGTATTTGCGAGGCGGGGACATCGAAGCCAAATTGCAAGCCGTTGAGCGAATTCTTGATGGCATTGAGGAACAGGCCGTGTTCAATTCCTGTGACGTCGTAAACCTGCCGGACATGAGCGGGCGTGTTTACCAGACGATTGAAATCCTCGGCTTTCCATTCCGAATGGCGATAGACGAGTTGCGCATTGGCCTTCGATCCGGCGGCGAGTGCGGCGACGCCGGCGGTCAGGCCCGCGACAAAAGTTCTGCGGTTAAGCTCATTCATGAGAATTGCTCCTATTGGTCAGATCAGATGCTGTTTTGGTCGTGCGGCAACGCAGTGTGAACTGAATTCTCGAAGTGTTACCGCCGTTTGGATCCGGACAGGAAGAGCTCATGGCAAGAAATAAGCGTGCCAGAACGATACGAGCGAGTCCAGCAACTAATTGCTTCCGGGTTTAGCGGCAGCTTATCAACCACGGCAGGCGGACAGCTTTCACCGCCCCGCACCGGAAGGCGCATCGGCCCGAACGTGCATTTAAAAAACCGCAATCATCCGAATTTTCCGCGACAGATTCCGTTACAATCAACGCTTTGTTCCGAGAGAAAACTTGCAGCCGACCGACGCAACCAGCCTGGGTTCCAAGTATATCGAAGCGGGCACCGGAGAATTTTGGCGCGCCAACGTGGCGCTTTTCGCGGCGGCATTTAGCACATTCGCGCTGCTGTATTGCGTCCAGCCCCTGCTGCCCGAACTGGCTCGCGTATTTCGCTTGAGCCCCACCGCGAGCAGTCTGGCGCTTTCGATTCCCACCGCCGGTCTGGGCATCGGGCTGATGATCGGCGGCAGCCTCTCCGAAATTTCAGGACGTAAATCGATCATGTGCGCATCCATGATCGCTTCGGCTGGGTTGACCATTGCCGCGGCAGTCGCTCCTGAGTGGCCTCTGTTTCTCGTCGCTCGCGCGCTGGCGGGGTTCGCGTTAAGCGGTTTACCGGCGGTAGCCATGGCTTACGTAAGCGAGGAGTTCCATCCGAATGCCAGTGGCTTGGCGATGGGCCTTTACATCGGCGGCACGGGAATCGGCGGCATGACCGGGCGGCTCATCGCCGGGTTCCTGACGGATGCGTTCTCGTGGCGCTGGGCCTTGGGCGGAATCGGCGCGTTGTCGGTCGTGTTAACGGTACTTTTCGTCATGCTGCTGCCGGCGTCGCGGCATTTTACCGCCCACGAACCATCCGTGACGGAATTGCTCGCGACTGCCAAAAGGCATTTGCGCGATAGCGGATTAATTCGCCTCTTCGTGATGGGTTTTGTGTTGATGGGCAGCAATGTTTCACTGTTCAACTACATCGCATTCCGGCTCGTCGACCCGCCTTACCGGCTCAGCCAGTCGGAAGTCGGCATGATTTATCTGGTTTACGTGTTTGGTGTAGCCAGTTCGCCGTGGGCCGGGCATCTTGCGGCGAAGCGCGGCTCGCGCGCCGTGCTTTGGATCATGGTGGCGATCATGCTGGCGGGGGTAATCATCACGCTCGCCCAGCCGTTGTGGCTCATCTTGCTGGGATTCAGCGTCATCTCATTCGGATTTTTCGGTGCGCACACGGTGGCAAGCGCATGGATCGGCCGGCGTGCTGCCACGGGCAAGGCGCTTGCGACTTCTCTCTATCTTTTCTTCTACTACGCGGGCGCGAGTATCTTGGGCACCGCGACAGGAAAGGCATGGTCCGAGCAAGGATGGATGGGAGTGGGCGCTGCGATCATTTTCGTGCTGGCGATTGGCACAACCGTTTCGGTGCGTATGCGACATATCTCCGAAGTTCGAAAATCGGTCGCCGCGTGAATTTACCGTTGCTCAATTTGCTTGCCAGCCTGACCGTTCAGGAATATAAGGTGACGCCCGCCTTCGCGATCTTCGACAGGAGCCTGCGAGAGCGAATTGCGAAAAATTCGACAGGAGAACTTCAAGCACTCGATGGATTCCGTCGCCAAAGCTGAAGACACCAGCGCCCGAAGACACACCAAGCTGAACCGCCAGCAGATTATCGGGTTTTGGGCCGCGTGGTCCGGCTGGACCCTGGATGGACTCGCGTCCTTCAGCTACGCTCTGGTGCTGGCGCCGGCGCTGACGGAATTGCTTCCCAGGTCAGGGATCCGCGCCACGCCCGGAAATATCGGCCTCGCCGGGTCAATTCTGTTTGCGCTGTTTCTGGTGGGCTGGGGACTGGCGTTCTTGTGGGGGCCGCTAGCGGATCGTTTTGGCCGGACGAAGACGCTGGCCGGAACAATTCTCGTGTATGCGCTGTTCACCGCCGCGGCGGCCTTCTCGCAGAACGTATGGCAATTGGCGGTTTTCCGGCTGCTGGCGGGCATCGGCATCGGAGGCGAATGGGCGCTGGCGGGCACGTATGTTTCCGAAGCGTGGCCCGAAGACCGCCGCAAGATGGGCGCTGGATATCTGCAAACCGGTTACTACTTCGGGTTTTTCATCGCAGCGGTGCTGGACTACACGGCTGGCGCGCATTTCGGCTGGCGAGCGATTTTTCTATGCAATTTGCCTCCCGTGGCGCTAGCTCTTCTGATTGCGGCCTACGTCCATGAGCCGGAGCGTTGGCGGAAAACCGAAGCGTACGAGCACGCGAAGCATATTAAGCCTCGGCCGTTGCGCGACATATTCAACTCGGCCTACCGCCGCAAGACGATCGTCAATGCGACGCTGCTGACCGTGGCGATCGTCGGGCTGTGGGCCGGTTCGGTGTACGAGCCCACCGCGGTCATAGCGATCGCGAAAAGAATGGGAAAGACAGCGGAGGCCTCGACGAAGCTTGCATCCATTGCCACGGCATTGCTCTCGATCGGAACCATTCTCGGATGCCTGGCCGTTCCGTTCCTTTCCGAGTGGTGGGGCCGCAAGAAAACGCTGGCGTTTTATTTCGCCGGGATGGGCGCGTGCATTTTCTTCACTTTCGAGGTGGCGTTCTATTGGACGAACGGGCTCAACGCGTTCATCGCCGGGCTCTTTGTGCTCGGATTCTTTGGAGGCGATTTCGCCATTTTCACTCTGTGGTTGCCCGAGCAATACGACACCTCGGTACGAGCCACTGCGTTTGCGTTCTCCACGTCCGTGGGCCGATTTCTCGGCGCCGGTGCAAATTTCGCGGTTGGAGCCATGGTCCACGGCATGGGAACGATCGGTACGCCCGTGGCATATACGGCCATCGCGTTCGGGTTGGGAGTGCTCTTGATCCCGTTCGCCGTGGAAACTCGCGGGCAGCCCCTGCCTGATTAGGAGATCATGGCTCCTGCGTGGTTGATTTATCGTAAAAGAAAGCGCCGGTGGGACCCCAACCGAAATTACTTCGCGGAGTTTTCGGTCCGCAGATACTCAGCTACCGCTTGCGCCGCTGCGCGGCCTTCTGAAATGGCCCACACTACCAGCGATTGTCCTCGGCGCATATCGCCTGCCGCAAAAACTCCCGGCACCGAGCTCATATAGCGACCATTCGTCGCCACGTTGCCCCGCGCGTCGAGATGGACGCCAAGCTGTTCGAGCATTCCCTTGCGCACGGGACCGGTGAAGCCGAGTGCGAGAAGTACCAAGTCGGCGTCCAGCGCAAACTCGGAGCCGGGAATCGGCTCGAATGCCGGCGGTGGTCCGACGCGAATCGCGTGCAGCTTCTTTACATTGCCCTTACCGTCCGAAGTAAAGCTCGTCGTCCCCACGGCCCAATCGCGCAATCCGCCCTCTTCGTGAGAGCTTTCCGTGCGCAATTGCAGCGGCCAGAGGGGCCAAGGCGTGCTGGGCGCGCGCTCGAGCGGTGGCATGGGCATGATTTCGAATTGCGTGATCGACTTGGCTTTCTGCCGGTGGCAGGTGCCAAGGCAATCCGCTCCGGTGTCGCCTCCGCCGATGATCACCACGTGCTTTCCGGTAGCGAGAATCTGATTTGGCACTTCATCGCCGGCGATTTTCTTGTTCTGCTGCGGCAGAAACTCCATCGCAAAGTGGATTCCCTTTAAATCCCGTCCCGGCACTTTCAAATCGCGAGGCGCTTCCGCGCCGCCCGTCAAAAGGATCGCGTCAAATTCCTTACGGAGGTCTTCGACAGGCACATTCTGGCCGACGTAAGACTTCGTCTGGAAAACGACGCCTTCCGCGAGCATCTGCTCGATCCGGCGGTCAAGGATCGTTTTTTCCATCTTGAAATCGGGGATTCCGTAGCGCAGTAGCCCGCCGACGCGATCCGCCTTTTCAAACACGGTCACCCAATAGCCGGCGCGATTCAATTGCTGAGCCGCGGCAAGTCCCGCCGGTCCTGACCCAACCACAGCCACGCGCTGAGATAGGCGCGTCTCGGGAGGTTCGGGACGAATCCAGCCCTCGCTCCAAGCCCGGTCAGCGATCGATTTTTCGATCAACTTGATCGTAACCGGCGGCTCGTTGATGCCAAGTACGCACGCCGCTTCACATGGCGCCGGGCAGATTCGGCCCGTAAACTCAGGAAAATTATTGGTCGAGTGCAGGACGCGAATCGCGTCCTTCCACTGATCGCGATACACCAGATCATTCCAGTCCGGAATGATGTTGTTCACCGGGCAGCCGGTGTGGCAGAAGGGAATCCCGCAATCCATGCAGCGCGCGGCTTGGGTGCGAACTTTGTCGTTGTCAAACGGCAGGTAGACCTCGAAATAGTCGTTAACGCGCTCTTCCACCGGGCGGCGCGCAGGCGTTTCGCGGGTGTATTCCTTGAAACCGGTGATCTTACCCATGGATCACCCTGTCCCCCGAGGATTTTTGTCGGTGCGACGCGATCAGTTCGGCGGAAACCCGCGGGATGCCAAGAACGCGCTTGTATTCGTGTGGGAAGACCTTCACGAATTTCGGCAGCGTGGCTTCCCAGTTGTCGAGAATCCACTTCGCTTGGGGACTATTCGTGTATTCCGCGTGCCGGGAGATCAATTCAAACAGTTTGTCCGCATCTGCCTGCTCGGTCACAGGCTCCAGATCGACTTCCGTGCGATTGCAGCGCACGGCGCCGAAGTCGCCTTTGCGGTCCAGCACGTAAGCCACGCCACCGGTCATTCCCGCGGCGAAATTCCGTCCCGTATCGCCGAGCACCACCACCAATCCGTTGGTCATGTACTCGCAGCCGTGGTCTCCGACGCCCTCAACCACAGCCGTCGCGCCCGAGTTGCGAACCGCGAACCGTTCGCCGGCCATGCCGCCAAAAAACGCTTCGCCGCTCGTTGCGCCATAGAGGCAGACGTTGCCAATGAGAATGTTTTCTTCCGGCACGAATTCCGACCGGCGCGAATGGTAGATAATCAGCCGCCCGCCCGAGAGTCCTTTGCCGACGTAATCGTTGGCATCGCCTTCAAGCGTCAGCGTGACGCCCTTGGCCAGGAACGCGCCAAAGCTTTGTCCGGCGCATCCGGTGAAATGAATGCGGATCGTGTCGTCGGGCAATCCGGCCGAGCCGTAGCGTCGCGCGATTTCGCCGCTCAGCATGGTGCCAACGGTGCGATGGATATTGCGAATTGGCAGGCTGAGCGTCACGGGAGTGCGGTTTTCGAGAGCCTCCTGCGTCATTTCGATGATTTTGCAGTCAAGCGCATCCTGCAATCCATGGTCTTGCTCGATCAGATTGCGCCGCCCGATGTGGCTGGGCACCGGAGGATCGTGCAAGACTGCGGAGAGATCGATGCCTTTGGCCTTCCAGTGATCCACGTCCTGCCGCTGAATCAGGCAATCGACGCGGCCGACCATCTCGTTCACGGTGCGGAAGCCAAGCTCCGCCATAATGCGCCGCAGGTCTTCCGCCACGAAGAAGAAATAGTTGATCACGTGCTCCGGCTGGCCCGTGAACTTCTTACGCAGATCCGGATCCTGCGTGGCAATCCCAACGGGGCAGGTGTTGAGATGACATTTGCGCATCATGATGCAGCCCATGGAAATCAATGGAGCGGTCGAGAAGCCAAACTCCTCTGCTCCCAGTAGCGCGGCAATCGCCACATCGCGGCCGGTCTGCAACTTTCCGTCAACTTGCAGGCGAACCCGGCTGCGCAGGTCGTTGAGCACCAGCACCTGCTGCGTCTCCGAAAGCCCGAGCTCCCACGGAATGCCTGCGTGACGAATCGAGCTGATGGGCGACGCGCCCGTGCCGCCGTCGTATCCGCTGATCAGAATCACGTCGGCATGCGCCTTGGCGACGCCCGCCGCGACCGTTCCGACGCCCGCCTCGGCCACCAGCTTCACCGAAATGCGCGCACGAGGATTTGCGTTCTTCAGGTCGTGTATGAGCTGCGCCAGGTCCTCGATCGAGTAAATATCGTGGTGCGGTGGCGGAGAAATCAAACCCACTCCGGGGATGGAATGCCGTATGCGCGCGATCACCTCGTCAACTTTATGCCCGGGCAGTTGGCCTCCCTCGCCGGGCTTCGCGCCCTGGGCGATTTTGATCTGCAGGTCGTCGGAGTTGACGAGATATGTCGTTGTCACTCCGAAGCGTGCCGAAGCTACTTGCTTAATGGCGCTGCGCCGCAGGTCCCCGTTGGCATCCGGCAGGAACCGCGCCTCGTCCTCACCGCCTTCGCCGGTGTTGGACTTCGCTCCGATCCGGTTCATGGCGATCGCCAGCGTTTCGTGCGCTTCCTTGCTGATCGACCCAAACGACATCGCGCCCGTCGCGAAACGCTTTACGATTTCGGACGCAGGTTCGACGTCTTCCAGCGGAACCGCTGGGCCAGCCGCGCGGAGCTCCAGCAGCCCGCGCAGCATCAGGTGATCGCGGTTCTGCTGATTGACGATCTTCGCGAATTCCTCGAATGTCTCGAATTTGTTCTGGCGTACGGCGTGTTGCAGCTTGCTCACCGTCATGGGATTCAGCAAGTGCCGCTCGCCGAACACGCGGTATTGATATTCCCCGCCAACGCGCAGCTCCCAAGCTGATTCGCTCGCGTGTTGCAAAGCGAACGCATGCTTCATCAGTGCCTCGCGCGCCAGCACTTCCATGCTCACGCCTTCGATCCGCGACGGCGTGCCGGTGAAGTAGCGGTCGATGATCGAGCGATTCAGTCCGATCGCTTCAAAAATCTGGGCGCCCTGATAACTTTGCAGGGTCGAGATGCCCATCTTGGAGAAGACTTTCAACAGCCCTTTATCGACCGACTTCATGTAGTTCTTGAATACTTTGTCCCATGTGTAATCGGCCGGAAACGCCCCGTCGCGATAGAGATTTTCGAGTGTCTCAATCGCCAGATAAGGATTAACCGCGCTCGCTCCGTAGCCCAGCAAAAGAGCGAAATGCATCACTTCGCGCGGTTCGCCGGATTCCACGATGAGCGCCACTTGATTCCGCGTCTTCTCCCGAATCAAATGGTTGTGTACGGCGGAAAGAGCCAGCAGACTCGGAATCGGCGCGTATTCTGCGTCCACGCCGCGGTCGGATAGGATCAGCAGCGTGTATCCGTTGCGGATTGCCAGAGAAGCCCGGCGGCAAAGCGCCTCGACGGCTTTTTCGAGTTCTTGCTCTCCGCCATCCACACGAAACAGCGTGGAAAGGGTCGTGGCCAGGAAATCACCCCAGCTGACGCGCCGAATTTTCTCCAGGCGCCAGTTGGAAATAATCGGGTGCCGCAGCTTGAGCGTGTGGCAGTTCTTCGGCGTCTCTTCGAGGATATTGCCCTCGCGGCCGATATAGCTGTTCAGCGACATCACTAATTCTTCGCGAATGGGATCGATCGCCGGATTGGTCACCTGCGCAAAGGCTTGCTTGAAGTAATTGAACAGAAGCTGCGGCTGGTCCGATAGGCATGCCAGCGGCGTATCGATGCCCATCGATCCAACCGGCTCCTGGGCTTGCAATGCCGAAGGCAGCAGAATCGTCTTCAGATCCTCATCCGTGTAACCGAACGCGCGCTGCCGCATCAGAATGGTTTCGTGATCGGTCGGCTGGACGCGATTCGGATTGGGGAGATCGTCGAGCGTGATCTGATTTTCTTTCACCCACTGCGCGTAAGGTCGCCGGTTGGCCAATTGTTGCTTCACTTCCTCGTCGGGAATCAGCCGCTTCTGCTCGGTATCGACGAGCAGCATCCGGCCCGGGGCCAGTCGTCCCTTCATGCGTACCGTTTCAGGTTTGATCGGCAGCACCCCGGCTTCGGAAGCCATCACGACGAGACCGTCGTTGGTTACCAGATATCGCCCCGGCCGCAGACCGTTGCGGTCGAGCTTCGCACCGATCACGCGCCCATCCGTAAATGCGACGGCGGCAGGTCCGTCCCACGGCTCCATCAGGGATGCGTGATATTCATAAAAGGCCTTCACGTCCTCCGGCATCGTGGGATCGTGATCCCACGCCTCGGGAATCAACATCGACATCACGTGCGGCAGACTGCGCCCGGCCAGCGTGAGGAGTTCCACGGCATTGTCGAGCATCGCCGAATCGCTGCCGCCGGGCTGAATGATTGGCAGCAGTTTCTTGATGTCTTCGCCAAACAGCGGAGAAGCCAGCACCGATTGCCGCGCGTGCATCCAGTTCATGTTGCCGCGCAACGTGTTGATCTCGCCGTTGTGGCAGATATAGCGATAGGGATGCGCCAGCTTCCAGCTCGGAAACGTATTCGTTGAAAAGCGCTGGTGGACAAGGCACAAGCCGCTCGTTACATCCGGATCGGACAGCTCCTTATAAAAGTGCGTAATCTGCGGTGCCAGCAAGAGCCCCTTATAGACGATCGTCCGCGAGGAAAGAGAAGGAACATAAAACAAGTCCTTCTCCTTCATTTCCGACTGCGCCACCAAGTTTTCGGCTTGTTTGCGCACTATGTAGAGCTTTCGCTCCAGCGCGTCCTGGTCCATATCGCGCCCGCGCCGGATGAAAATCTGCTCGATGTACGGTTGCGTATTGCGCGCCAATCGCCCGATGGTATTCCCGTTGATTGGAGTATCGCGCCAGCCGAGCACCGAAAGGCCTTGTTCTTTCGCGGCCTTTTCGAGAATGCCTTCACAGAGCAGGCGCTCCTGCGGATCGACGGGCAGAAAGACCATACCGACGCCATATTCGCCCGGCGCGGGCAGACTAAATCCCAGCCGCGCGCACTCGCGGTCGAAGAATGCGTGGGGAATCTGGATCAGGATTCCGGCGCCATCGCCCGTCTGCGGATCGCAGCCGCACGCTCCGCGATGGGTGAGATTGATCAGAATCTGCACGCCCTTCATCACGATTTCGTGCGACTTCTTGCCCTCGATATTGGCGACGAATCCCACTCCGCACGCGTCGTGTTCGTGACGCGGGTGATACAGCCCCTGCGGTGCGGGGAATCCGGAAAATGAATGACCTTGTGCCATGGCGCTCGCTGCCTTTGCGGATGCTACTCGGTTATGTAGCGGCTACAGATGTCCTCGGCCGCGCCCGATTCGCGCGGGAAGAGTCGACTGAGATTGCCTCGCGTGGTTAGGTCTCTTGCACCGGCCCCAGCGCGCCTTACTGCTTCCATACTATAGCATCCATCGCGGCGTTGTTAAATTGCCCCGGTCACTGGGGCGAAGGTCTTGCTCTCGGGATGGCAGAGCGGGCTGGCGGCTCTGAATTTGCAAAAGGCCCATGAATATCGGGGAAAATCGTTGTTTCTGGAGCTTATAAAAATTTTTGATCTGAGCCAGTTAAAAAAACAATAGCTCTTTTCGCTCGGCCCTGCGTTTCTACGCCGGTTCTAAGCGCGGATGCCGGATGCTCCCGAAGCAAACGCCAGCTGCAAATACCGTGAAGGCCGAGCCGCAGACCAGCGCTAGCGTGGCGCTGTGGAGCGTAGCCTGTCCGTGCGCTGTCAGGCCAAAAATCATGGCGACCAGCGCAATTCCAATCGCTTGGCCCATCAAGCGCGACATGGTGCTCACGCCGCCCGCCCCTCCCGCGCGTTCGCGGGGAGCATTCGCCACAAGGGCGCGATTGTTTGGAGCGCCAAAAAATCCGAATCCCGCCCCGCCGAGCGCGGCGCGCCAAACGATTTGGAACGTGGTCGGGTGGGCCGGCGCCAGGCCCAGAAGCAAGAGGCCTCCCGTCATGACGGTCATGCCGATCGTCCCGAGCACCCAAAAGGGATAACGATCAGCCAATCGACCGGAAAAATGGGACATGATCCCGGCGGCAAGCGGCCACGGCGTCAGCAGCAGACCGGCGCGTACCTGCGATACTCCCAGCCCGTCGATGAAGTAGAACGGCAACACCACGAAGGCCAATCCTTGCCCCATGAACGCACAAAATGAAGCAGCAGCCGCCATCGCGAATATTGGCTTTTTGAATAGATCCACAGCGAGCATCGGGTTGCGCAACGAAACTTGCCGCTTCACCAGAATCGATCCCAAAACTGTCGCTCCGATCAGTTCGGCAACAACGATGTGCCCCCGTCCCTCAACGCCGACGTCTTCAATTGCGGTGATCAGCAAGGTAACCGCCGCAGCATTCAGCAGGCCGCTCCATAAATCCCAACGATGACGAGTTCCCGGCGCTTTTACCAAGCAGCGTTCGGATAGGCTCAGCGAGAGTAATCCGAACGGTACGTTAATCAAAAACAGCCAATGCCATGTGGCAATTGCTAGGATGCCCGAGGCGATGCTTGGTCCTGCCGCAGCCGAAGTAAAAACTACGATTCCGCTCAGGCCCACGGCGCGCCCGAGCAGCGCCTTTGGATAGGTGTAACGCATCATGGCCGCGGAAATGCTCCACATGCCGGCCGCCGCCACGCCTTGCAACGCTCGCGCCAGGATCAGCGTGGTGAGCGAGTGCGGCAGCGAGCATCCGATCGATGCCACCGTGAAAAGCGCCAGCCCGCCCTGATACACGCGCTTATAACCGATGATGTCCGCGAGCGATGAAAGTGGCAGGACGCAAATCGCGACCGCGAGCAGGAATGCGTTCACCACCCAGATGGACTCCTCCGGACTCGCGCCAAGCTGGGATGCGATCGACGGCAGCGCGGTATTGGCGATGTTCCCGTCGAGGACGGACATCGATAGGCCGATCAAGTACGTAAACATCGCCCAGCGGCGTTGTTCGGCAGGCAAGCCGTCTCCGGCAGTTGCGTCACCGAAGATATCCGTGACAACTTCAGACATACTCCGCGTCCACTCCCGCTCAAGCTAGAGCCACACGACTTCCAACATCGGAGACGGCCTGGAAAAGAAAACAACAGCGGCACGACAGTTCGGCTTCCGCGCGGGCGGCTGATTATATGATTTTTCTGGTTGTTTTCATTTTGTAAATTGCGGAGCGCTTGGCGTTCAGCCTCGCTGGCGGCGGATAAATTGGATCGCCTCCGGCAATACCGATTCTCTGGGCTCGGACCGAACCGTCTCCTCGCCACCGCGATTTTCGTCCGGCGGCGAATCGCCTTCTCCCGGCGCTAGAAAGAGGTTGGTTTCAACACCGTGCTGGCGCGTATACAGCTCGTAGTACCGTCCGCGGGCCGCGTAGAGTGACTCGTGCGTTCCGCGCTCCAAAATTCGACCGGCCTCGACCACCAGAATTTGATCCGCACGCCGAATCGTAGAGAGCCGATGCGCGATGACGAACGTGGTTCGACCGCGCATCAGATACCGCAAGCCTTCCTGAATCATCGCTTCCGATTCCGAATCAAGGCTCGATGTCGCCTCGTCGAGAATCAGAATTCGAGGATCGGCCAGAATTGCCCGCGCGATCGAGACACGTTGCTTTTGGCCGCCGGAGAGTTTCACGCCTCGTTCCCCGATGACCGTGTCGTACTTTCGTTCGAAATGCTCGGCGAATTCGTCCACTCGCGCGATCCGGCATGCCGCCATGATCTCATCCTCGCTCGCGTCCGGCCGGGCAAACGTCACGTTGTCGCGAATGGTTCCGTCGAATAGAAACGTATCTTGAAGCACCACACCGAGCTGCGTGCGGTACGTGTCGAGGCGCACCTTTGCGACGTCAGCGCCATCAACCAAAACTCTTCCGTGTGTGGGCCGATAGAAACCCGCGATCAAGCCGATAATGGTGGATTTTCCGCCGCCCGATGGACCGACGAAGGCCGTCACGGTTCCGGGCTGTGCTTCGAATTCCACGGCGTGCAGCACCGGTTTGCCAGGTTCATACTCGAAATCCACATGCTCGAACTTAACTTGCCCCTCGATTCGATCGAGCGACACGGTACGTTCAACGTCCTGATCTTCGGGATGCTCGTTCAATACCTCGCGCGTGCGCTCAAGGCCCGCAAGGGCTTCAGTGATCTGCGGTCCGAGGCCCACGATCTGAGTGACAGGCGCGACGAGCATTCCGAGGAAGGCTCCGTAGGAGACGAATCCGCCGGCAGTCATGTGGCCGGCGGAAATTGCTCTGGCACCCATGTACATGATGATGGCGCTGATCATTCCCACGACGGATGTGGCCCCAAGAGTCATCAATGAGGTTGCCGTCAGGGTTTGGAGCACGTTATCGAGCAAGCGCTGCACGCCGCCGGAAAAGACGGCTTCTTCGCGAGCTTCCGCATGGTAGCCCTTCACGACACGCACGCCGGAAAGAGATTCCGTCAATCTGCCGGTAACTTCGGCATTGATCTTGGGCCGCGCGCGGTAGATTGGCCGAATCACCTTGAAGGCACGCCTGAGCCCGAGCGCGAAAATCGAAATTCCCGTTCCGGCCGCCAACGTCATTGGCACGCTGAGGTGCAGAAGATACAGCAGCGCCAAAATTGCGGTGAAAATACCGCCTACAAAATCGACCAGGCCCGTTCCAAGAAGGTTTCGAATGCCTTCTACGTCACTCATGATGCGGGAGACGAGCACGCCTGTCTTGTTTGTGTCGTAGTAGGGAACAGGCAAGCGGCCGACGTGCGCCTGCACCTTCACGCGCAGTTCCGCGATCATCCGTTGCGATGATTTTGACAAAACTTGAGTGAGCGAATACGAAGTGAGGCCTTGGATCAAGGCGGCGCAGAATACGAGAACGACCAGGGGCACCAGCATGCCGGCCTGGTGCTTCAGGATGACTTTATCGAACAACGGCTTGGTAGCATAGGCGGGCACCAATCCGGAAACCCGATTGATCAGCATCAGCAGAAGACCGACGGCCAAGATCCAGCGGCGCGGCTTGAGCAGCGCCCACACGTCCGGCAGGAGCTTCCAAATCAGCTTCGATGATGCCGGTTGGGCTTGTGGGCGGGATCCTGCTCCAGATCCCCGATTGTGCCCTATTCCAGGGAAGGTGGCTGCTGATGGAGATGTCCTGAATGATGGCATATGGTCTGGCTGGCGAAAGGGCAAGTTTTCATTATAGTGGAATTGGACTGAACGAGCGAATGACGCCCATAAACCACGTTTGGTGTGAATTTACGGCGAAGCGCTCGTTCCGCAATCCTGTAGATACCCTGCAAGCGATGTGAGCGCTGCGGTCGAACCTAGACTCGCGTTCTCATACTCATACAGCGAATATGGGCGGCCCGGCGGACGAAGCAGTTAGCGGTTGCCGTTGAGGTTGAAGACGAGGCTGATCTGGACGTCCGTATCAATGGGTTTGCCATCGAGCAATGTTGGCGTATAGCGCCACTGCCGCACGGCATCAACGGCCGACTGCACCAGGAGCTTCGACCCACTGATGACGCGTACGGCACGCACCCTCCCATCCGTCCCGACGGTTGCTTGCAGGGTCACGGTTCCGGAAACGTGCTGGTCTCGCGCGATATCCGGGTAATCGGGATCGACGCGGTGGATCAGAACACCTCGCTTTAGCACGCCCGTGGCAGTTTGCGGCTTCGGGATGTCGTCGGGCTTCGGTATCTCCGCCTGGCCGCCGCCCATGAGGGCGACGTTCGGCGTGCCGAGGTTTTGCGTCGCAACCTGAGGGGCCGCGGTAGGAACCTCATCGGCGGTCCGGGAAATGGCGGAGCGCTGCGGAGACGAAAGCGTCCAAATCTGGAAATTCATGGCTGGTTTTTCGGCAGGCTGGACGGAAGCGGGAGATTTTACCGGCGTGCTGGGTCTCGGCACCGCAGGCGAAGGCTCGCTGGGCGCGTCTAGCATGGAAATCACCCGTTGCTGATCGTTCGCATCCACGATTTCCAGTTGGTTCACCGGCGCGGCTGGCAGACCCACTTGCGTTGCGGAAACCCGAACAGCGGGACGAGCCGTCGGGATCAGCGCTCGAAAATTCCGCAAAACCGGCAAAAACGTCCCGCGCCCGACAGTCCAACCCATTCCGAGCGACACTGCCGCGATCACAGCAAGCAGCCAGTACACAAAGTTTGAGTGGCGCGGTTGCTCCGAAAAAAGCTGCGGCGGCCGAAATTGACGCGGTTGAGCCGGGGGCCGATCCTGCTCGATTGCGCTGGAGAGATCGGCCAATTTCCGCGGGCGCGCCGCAACTGTTGATGAAGAAGAATTTGCTTTAGGATCTGCCGCGATGGAAAACGGAGAAATGTTTTTTCGCGATGCAGCGGCCAGTGGTTCGACTGAATTGCTCTCCGGCTCAGCCGACTGGTGGGCCGGCGAGGTGTTTTCGGATGGAGTTTCCGGGGAAGCTGCCTCGTTTTCGGCAATAACTTTTTCTTTTGAAATCCAGTCGCGAATCTGTCTTAAAGTTTCGTCCGGCAGATCCTCGAACTGCAGCCCGGCCAGTTTCCTGGAATCGCGGGTCCACACGACACGCGCGCGCGTTTCCAGCCAGCCCGTGGTACCCGGCAGCTTTAGCCGCAATCGCGGCAGGACATCATCGGTCAGCGGCACGACAGCATGCACCGCTATTCCGCTCTCGCTCGCGTCGAGGACGATGCCGCCGTTTTCCTGATCTAATTCCGCATAGGTCAGCGAAAGCAACCGCTGGCGCGGGTGCTTTCGGCGGTCGCTGGATGCGCCGATCTCCTGGATAGCGCCGAAGGCTCCGGACATTGCCTTTTCTTTTGTCGATGACCGCGAGAATGTGCTTCCTACCCGCTCGAGTGAGCGGATTATATGCCGCGACGCGGCTGGCCGCAACCACGGCGCGATGGAATTCGGTGCTTTGGTCCGGCCCGGGCTTCGCTGCGAGAGATTATTGGCTGGGATTCGAAGGGCCAGCAACGGCAGGCGCCGATGCCGCCAGGTTGATCGGAAGCTCGATCTCGTAACGCGAGGCTTGATCGAAGATGACGAATCCTTCGAGGCTGGATGCCGCTCGATGGACAAAGTCGCGGAAGGATTGATCGGCCGCCGCGTCCTGCTTCGCCGGCCAGTTAAAAGGCTCGGTCATTTCCAAGGTAATGCGGGTGCGATTGTTGGTGGGAACAAAGGCGGCGGAAACCAGCCGCGAGTCCGGATCGGAGCTTAGGCTGCCGTCGGTCTTCAATCGCTTCATGATTACCGCACTCGGCCCTGGAGTCAGCTGATAATCTCTGGACGTCTGGTTTTGAAGGTCGTAAACGAAGTCGATGGCCGCGTGCGTTGCGTCCAGTTCCCGCACTTTTACGCCGATCAGCGAGCTTTGTATCGCTTGCGAGTTCCAGGGCTGTTCGGCCGCCGATTTGGATGATGATGGTATCGTCCGCGGGGCGTGCGCGAAATAACCCGCGGCGAAAAACAGGACGGCGCAGCACAGGATGCCGATGATGATTGTCTTCTTCACGGCGTTTAATGGGAAGCGCAGGCTTGAATGTACCACACTCGGAAAAGCATCGAGCAGGACCGGAAAAGTGGCCAAATTGCGGCGCAGTGCGATAAGCTTTCGCCATGAGAGAAAAAATTAGAAAAGATGATGCGGAGTGGCAGAAGTCGCTCTCGCCCCAGCAATTCTACGTGACTCGGCGGAAAGGGACGGAACCGCCCTTCACCGGCGAATACGAGAACACCGAAACGCCGGGCACCTACGTCTGCGTCTGCTGCGGCCAGCCGCTTTTTTCTTCCGAGACGAAATACCATTCCGGCTCTGGATGGCCAAGCTTTTGGCAACCGATCGCGGCTGAAAACGTGGAGATGGCCCGCGATTCGTCGCATGGAATGGAGCGAGTGGAGGTTATGTGTGGCCGCTGCGAGGCGCACCTGGGCCACGTGTTTGAAGATGGGCCGCAGCCTACCGGCCTGCGCTTTTGCATTAACTCCGCCGCGCTGCGCCTGAATCCCGAAAAGCCCGGCACAAAACGCTAAAACGCGACCGGCCCCAGGAAAAGCAACTGCGGGTGCTGATTACCCGAATCGGCTGGAATCGCACGGATTTGACCGGACGAAACGACGTAAAAGATCCAATTCGTCGGGAAGCCCGTGGGAACCGGCGACGTGGTGGTCATCGTCCCGCGCCCATCCGCGCCGAGGGCTGAAATCGTTGCGGCTAGAGGCTGGTTGAGCGTTTGGGACGCGCCGGACGCAGCGGCATCATCCACCGTACCCGCCACATTTCCTGCTCCATCCGCAACCACTACTCCGGACAAATTGTCCGCGCCCGGGTCGGAGATGAATGGGGCGCCGAGCGAATATGCGCCGGAAACGGAACCATTGCTGAACGGCGTCGCGCCAGTCTGCAATTCAACAAGTCCTGTCGTCACCGAGGCATCGCTGCCAATAACAAAACCTTGGCCGGGTCCGGCCAGGTAAGCAGCCGCGAACGGTGGCGTTACGGACGGGGCAGGCGCGGGCGGCTGAGTCCAGGTAAAAGCGACGCGGCCGTTATTGGGATTAATGGTGCAGGTAAATTGCAGGGACAACTGCGAAATCGCGCCTCCATCGTTTTGATCCCAGGAAAATGTGTTGGGAGTGCTGCCGTCACAAGCGGCGGTAATCGATGGCGCGGTGGGGCCGAGAAGTCCGGCGGAGACAATGGCGTTTCCGCTGCTGTCGAGGCCCGATCCGGTGGCGACCGTCACGGGCGCCAGCGAACTCGCACTGAACCGTGTACCGGGCGGCTGCAAGATCATTTCACCGCTCAGGCGGTAAAGCGTAGGCACGTTGGCGGCGTTGGCGTTGCTATCAACTTCGATGAAATACAAATCGGATTGGGACACGAAAACGTATTCAAACTTGAGCGTCACCTGCGGGTTTTCCAGAGTCAGTTGTGCCGTCCCGATCGGCGCTGAGGAAAATGAAAAAGCGCCCGAGAGCGACTCGGCGGCGTTGTACGTGCCGGCGTCGTTGAAATCGGCGGTGCCGGGCGTCAGGTTCGAAGAGCCGTCCGCGTGGACGAATCCGGCGAGCGCGTCCGGCTTTTTGTTTGAATCCTGGCCGGTGAATTCAAACGCGTAATTTCCATTGAAGCTTGATGCCGAAAACGCGCCACCCACGACCGGCTTCATTACGCCGGCGCCGTGGGTCGCGAAAGTGTCGGGATTTGCGGGTGCGGGAGACGGATAATCGTGGTCCTGAATAAATTGCACGCTGCCATCAGATTGCAGCGCCAGCTCGTATTCGGATGTGACGGACTGCTGGCCGATGGACGCGGTTAGTTCCATAACGCCGCGTCCGTCGCCGCTCGCGCCGTTTGAACTGCCGGTTGTATTCGAGTCGATGGAGTATGTGCCGGTTACGCCGGCCGATGCGGCGACCCCCGAGCCGCGATTGATCACTTCGGCTCCGCTGATATTTCCATTACCATCAGACGTGAGCGTGCCGATCATGGCCACGTATCCGTCTTTGTCGAATCCGTGGAAGATGAACGAGTACGAGCCGTTCAAGAGCGAGTTGTTATCCTGGCCGCCCGAGATTGCGATGCTGTAAGTAGCCGTTCTTGTTTGAGTCGCCGGCGCTACTTCGGCGTCGGTAACCTGCACGGCGAACGTATAGGTTCCAACCACCGTGGGCACCCCGGAAATAACTGCATTTCCTCCTTGAGCTGTGCGGAGTGTGAGCCCCGACGGAAGCTGGCCTTGAATGATCGTCCACGTGTACGGAGTAGCTCCGCCACTCGCTTGAATCGAGGCGCTGTAACCGATCGAGGTGGTTCCGTTGGCGAGCGGCCCGGCCGGCGTCGAGATCGAAAGCGGTCCCGGCTGCTGAATAGTCAGGGTGTACGCCTGTGTTTGCGATTGATTGTGATACCCGGGCGGTGGGCTGTTGGGCAGAATGGCCGAGTCTGACACTGTAACCGAAAAGTTGTACGTGCCGGCTGTGGTGGGGATGCCGGTAATCTGCCCGGTTCCGGGGTTGAGCGACAGTCCCGGAGGCAGTGCTCCTGAGGCGACCCTCCAGCTAATCGGGCTAACGCCTCCGCTTTCGGTGATGGTATCGGAATATTGCGCATTCAAACTGCCGCTAATGAGCGACGTTTTGGTAATCGAAAGCGGGGCGGCTGGCGCAATATTCATCGTGTATTGCTGCGTCACGGGTGCTGCGCCGCCGCTATCGGTCACCTGTACGGTAAACGTCACCGGGGTGGGGCTCGTTCCTCCGTTGCACGGCTTGCCCGCGATTGCGGTGGAGGGGCTGGTCGTGTCGGTGACCGTTAGATTCAAGCACACAGAAGACGGAAGCGGCGCGGGATTGCTGCTGGTAATGGCGAACTTGTAGGGTTGGACGCCGCCGGATATTTGAATGGGTTCCGTATAGGCTTGGCCGTTCGAAGCTCCAGGCAGACCGCATACGGCATTCACGCCGGAAGGAATCGGCGGATTGCAGCCTGCGGTGGTGAACGTGGGAAGCGGGTTCACCGTGATCGTCGCGGTCTGCGTCACGTTGGTTTGAGCGACGGAGGTAGCCGTCAGCGTAACGCTCAGAGCCGCCGACGAGGGCAGCGGCGCGGGAGGCGGCGTATACGAGACCGAAAGCTTTTGTTGATTCGAGAGCGTGCCGCAGCCCGTTCCCGAGCAGCTCGATCCGCTAATCTTCCACGTAACGCCCGCGTTGGTCGTGTCGTCGCCAAGAGCAGCGGTGAAGTTCAGCGGCGTGGTCGAACCGACGTCCACGGCAGTGCCCGTCGCGGGAGGAATAATCTCGATGGTGATCGCATTGGCCGCGCCGCCGTGGCAACCGCTCAGCAAGGTCATTCCCAGGCAAGCAAGCCCAATCGCCGTCGCAAGCCACAGCCGCCTCATGCGGCCCCCGCAGATCGCATCATCAACTGTGCTCCCTTGTCGGCAAAGCCTTTGGAAAAAGCTCGCGAAAAACTTTTCCTGCGCGCGCCGCAAAAGTCTTGCACTTGGTCTTTCGCCTGCCCACACACCTAAATCGCTTCCGGGAACGCCCCTCTGAGATTCGCGGCGCAATCGGTTAAACGTGTTGAATAACAAAACAGCGGGAGGGTGTCAACGCACATCTCCAGCTCGCAAAATAACAGCCTCCGCGTCGGCGTCGCACGCGATCCTTTACTCGTCGAATTCATTCGAAATTAGCCACCTTGATGCGATTCGTCGAATGACCGTTGCCCGAGAAGCGGGCCACGAGCGTACCGTAAGCGGTTTTTTGTGGCGCGGATCGCCAAGGCTTCGTACGCCGAGCCGAAAGCGGCCTTTTCAAGTGTGAAAATCCCGCAAGAGCTTCTCCGTATGTCTCGGCAACGTCAGTTGCAAAGGTCGCATCCGAGAGGAAGGATTCCGAATATAGTAATAGAACCTATGATTTTTCGTTTGGCGTAATTTTTTGGTATAAGGGTCTGCTAACCAAGTGTGGGATTCGGCAGTCTATCATGTTGTTGCGGCGGATTGCTTCGTTTTCCTCTCCCGATAACCTGTTTGGAGGAACGCATTGATTGAAGTTCAGGACGTCACGAAGTCCTACGGCACGACCACGGCCGTCGATCACGTCACTTTTAATGTAAATAAGGGCGAAATCCTCGGCTTTCTCGGCCCGAACGGGGCCGGAAAGACCACGACGATGCGCATATTGACCGGCTTCATGCCGGCTACCTCCGGCACGGCGCGCGTCAGCGGCTACGATGTATTCAAAGACTCCTTGCAAGTGCGGCGCCACATTGGCTACTTGCCCGAAGCGCCACCGCTTTACCCCGATATGTCGGTCGAGGCGTATCTTGAATTCGTGCTGCGAATTAAGGACGTCCCGTCCGAGAAGCATGCTTCGCTTGTGGACGAGGCGCTGGCAAAGACGAATCTAGGCGACAAGCGCCATGAGCTCATCAAGCGCCTCTCGCGCGGCTACAAGCAGCGCGTGGGGCTGGCGCAGGCGCTCGTGCACGATCCCGACGTGATCATTCTCGACGAGCCGACCGTGGGCTTGGACCCCAAGCAAATCATTGAGGTCCGCCATCTGATCAAGGCGCTGGCAGGCACGCACACCATCATTCTTTCGACGCACATTCTTCCCGAAGTCAGCATGACTTGTGACCGCGTGGTGATTATCAATAAGGGCAAAATCGCCGCCGTCGATACGCCGCAAAACCTTACGTCCCAATTGCGGGGCGGGCAGCGGATTCGCGTGGAAACGAAAGCACCGGAAAAACAGCTCCAGGACGTGCTGTCACACATTCCCGGGACTGTTCGCGTGCAAGTCGCCTCCGCCGGAGGCGATGGCCACGTCGCCGCAACCGTGGAATCGGCGCAGGGTCAAGACGTGCGTAGCCAGATTGCCGCGAAAATTATCGAGAAGGGCTGGCCGCTATTCGAGCTACACGGGCTCGCGCTGAGCCTGGAAGATATATTCCTTCAATTGACGACGGACGACGCCGCGCACGCACAGCCGTCGAATTAGCGCCGCGGGCGCGGCTGAATTGCGCCCCGGGGTACGCGCGGTAGAAAAAACCGATGGAATCGGAGGCATCCGAATGCGCAGCATGTACGCCATTTACCGCAAGGAGCTGGGACATTACTTTGTTTCGCCTATTGCGTACGTCGTAGTGGGGCTGTTTCTCGTGCTGTGCGGATATTTCTTCGATCTGTACCTGAGCGACGCCATGCGCGCGGCGCTGGAGGCGCAGATGCAGGGCGCTCAGTTTGGAATGCCATCGAATTTCGATGTTCCGAGCGAAGTGATGCGCGCCTTCCTCGGCGTGCTGGCGCTCTTTCTTTTGTTTTTTATGCCGATGGTCACCATGGGCGTCTATTCCGACGAGCGACGCCGCGGAACGATGGAATTGCTGATGACCTCGCCGATCACGGAGACGCAGATCGTGCTCGGGAAGTTTTTCGCCTCGCTCACGCTATTCGCCGTGATGCTTCTTCCCACGGCCAGCTACATTCTTTTCATGTGGTTCAAGAGCGAACCGATGCCTCCGTTGCGCGTTGTCGCCGCGGGCTACCTGGGATTGCTCCTGTTTGGAGGATCGTTGCTGGCCCTCGGGTCCTTTCTTTCATCGCTCACGGAAAACCCAATTATTTCGGCGGTGTTGACCTTCGCGGCCTTTCTGCTTTTGTGGGCTTTGGATTTCGGTTCGAGCGCGGCGGCCAGCACGGTTGAGTCCGTCGTGCATTACGTCTCGGTGATTAATCATTACCAGGGCTTCACGCAAGGCGTCATCGATACGTCGGCGTTGGTCTATTACCTGAGTTTCATGATTTTCTTTATTTTCCTTACGGTGCGTTCGGTGGATTCGATGCGCTGGAGACGAGCGTAGCCCGCTGGCTCGGCGCTCGCGCGGCAATTCGCTGGATCGCGCAAGGAGGACGTCATCCGTACGAAGCAAAATAAATTTCAACTGGCGGAAACGCTCGCCTGCGTCGGAATCGCATGCTTGATCGCCGGTTATCTGCGGTATTCCATTCAGGAGACGCTGCTCCTCGCCTCCAAGGTTCTCCTGATCGCCGGAGGCGTCCTGCTGATAGCCGGGATCGCGCTCGGCTTTCGCGGCATCGTCAACTTTTTTTCCAAGCGTTCCTCGCAGCTCGGCACCAACGCGGCGATTCTCACGATTGCCGTGTTGGCGATTCTGGTCGTCGCCAACTACTTGGGTTCGCAATATCACAAAACTTTTGACCTTACCGCCGAGAAGCTGTACACGCTTGCGCCGCAAACCCAAAAAATCGTTCGCAATCTGAACGCAGACGTCGATATCATCCGGTTCGCAAAGCGCCCCAGCCAGCAAGTGGACGACTTGCTCTCCGAATATCGAAACCTAAGCCATCACATCAAATTCCAGGAGGTGGACCCCGACCAGAAGCCTGAGCTCGCCCGCGAGTACGGCGCCACGCAAATGGGCGAAATCGACGTGGCCGCGGGTGACCGCAAGGAGCACATTGAGCCTCCCGTTGACGGCGGCATCACGGAGCAATCGATCACCAGCGCCATTTTGAAGGTAACCAGCGGAAAGGTAAAAACCGTCTGCTTCGTGACGGGCCACGGTGAAAAATCCATTTCCGACACGGGCCCGCACGGGTATTCCGAGGCCGACGCAGGCTTGAAACGCGAAAATTACCAGACGAAATCGATCAACCTGGTTCAGTCTGATTCCGTCCCTTCAGACTGCAGCGTCGTGGTGGTTGACGGCCCAACCCAGTCGTATTTTCCGCAGGAAACCGCAATGCTCTCGAAATACCTGGATAACGGCGGTAAGGCGCTATTGGAACTCGATCCGGTTACGGCCGATCACCAGCAGCCGGCAAAACTCGATAGCCTTCTTCAGGCCTGGAACATCAAACTGGGAAACAACATCGCCATCGATGCAAGCGGCATGGGGCGTCTCTTTGGCGCCGGGCCGGAAATTCCTCTCGTCGTCAATTACGGAGACAGCCCAATCACCAAGGGACTGCAGCATACGATGACGTTTTTCCCGCTCGCGCAAACCGTTACTCCCGCCGATCAGTCGAAACTCGATCCGCAGATCACGGAACTGTTGAAGACCTCCGGAAGCAGCTTCACCACTCCGAAACTCGCGCGCGAGGTCAGCTACGATCCCAAGACCGACATGAAGGGTCCGCTCTCTCTCGGCGTCGCCGCCGAAAAGAAAGTTGGAGACAAGACGGCGCGCCTAGTCGTGATCGGCGATTCCGATTTCGCCTCGAATGAAGCGATTGGCCAATCCAGCAACGGCGATCTTTTCTTCAACGCCATCGACTGGCTGGCATCCGATCAGAATCTGATTTCCATTCGTCCGAAGGTCGCCAAAAGCCGCAACGTAACTCTCACGGACAGCCAGGCCGCGGCGCTGCGCTGGGCGGATATTTTCGGCCTTCCGGGAATTGTCCTGATTGTCGGCTTCGCGATGTGGTGGAAGCGCCGCTAGACGGAATCTGGAGTAGCGAATGCGATGATTAAGAAATCCACATGGATCGTGCTGGTCTGCGCCATTGTCGCCGCCGGAGGCGTCTATTATTTCCAGTGGCGAAAGGCCAAACAGCCGGCCGCTTCGGCTGACGCCACAAAACCTGCGTTCAGCGTCAATGCGACGGACATCGTCTCCTTTTCGATCTCCCACCCCGCCCAAAAGAACCAACCGGCGATAGATTTCGAAAAGCAGAAAGGCGCTTGGCAAATCGTTCAGCCCGTCAATACGCTTGCTGATCAGCCCACCGCCGAAGGATTCGTCGATCAACTCGCCGAATCCCGGCCTTCGGGCACCGAGCCGGTGACGCCCGATCGGCGCAAGGTCTTCGGCCTCGATCCGCCGGCTGCCTCGATCGAATTCACAACCAATCGCGGCCAGAAGCACACGCTGATGCTCGGCGACAAGGACTTCAGTGGAAATGACGTGTACGCGATCGTGGACAACGAGCCGAAAATTTCGCTCCTGCCGCTGTCGCTTCTCACCACCGCCGAAAAATCTCTCAACGATCTCCGCGATATGAACGTGTTGCACCTGGAGAGCGCCGACGTCTCCTCCTTTACGCTGAAGAATCCATCCGGCGAAATGGCGGTGACGCGCGATGCCAAGGATTCCACGCAGTGGAATTTTACGAAACCGGAAAAAACCGCCGCCGATCCCGACGTGGTTGACGGCATCCTCGATGCCGTCTCAGACGCGCGTATCGCCGGTATCGTCAGCGAAAAACCGGATGACCTCGCTCGCTACGGCCTCGCCCATCCTTCGATCGCGCTTACCGTGGTGAAAAATGGAGGCGATACATCGACGCTGGTGCTCGGCAAGAAAGCCGGCAGCGACTATTATGCCCGCGACCTCTCCCGCCCGATCATTTTCAAGGTGAAAAGCGACCTATATTCCAAGCTCGCCGACAATTTCAGCCAGATGCGCGATAAGAGCGTTGTGCGCATCGACGAAACTGCGCTGACTGGCATCGAATTGCGGAACGCGAACGGCTTGATCCAAATCAGCCGGAAGGGATCGGAAGATACGTGGAAGGTCGACGCTCCCGCGGCGGTGAAGGGAAAATCAGCATCGAGCTGGAAGATCCTCAATCCATTTACCAGCCTGCGTGCCGACGAAGTGATCGATCATCCGACGGCCGCGCAATTGGCATTGCTGAAAAATCCTGCGGACACGGCCACTTTTACGAAATCCGACGGCCAGCGGATCACCGTGCGCGTCTCGAAACCGTCCGGCGATGTCGCCTACGCGCAGTCCAGCCAGTCGCCGGAGCTCTTCAAAATCAAGAAGCAAACCGTGGACGATTTGAATCTTAAACCCAGCGACGTCGCCTTTTAGCGCGCCTTGCGGCTCTGCAACGCAAATGGGAATGTGTCGGAAGCCGCTCAACGGTTGCAACTCGCCTCCTGTGGAATGTTTTTATGTGACGTTGGCGTTGGCGGCGCCACCGGCTTGCGGACGCGGCTATCCCGCGGGCCAGGCAGCAAGCAGCAGCACTTTGCCCGAGCTGGGTACGATGTGGATGTAGTAGGTCCGTTCCGTCGTTCGTACTTCGTAGAATCCCGGCCTCTTCGGGTCGGGGATCATGGGGGCGCAATCGGACAATTCCGTTCGCAGTTGCTCGACCATTTCCGGCGGATGTCCCATCAGGTCCTCGATCTCGACTTCTCCGCATGCTTGCGTGCGCGTCATTTGGCCCCGTCTTTTGATACGCATGCCTTGCTTGAAAAGTTTCGTGCGGCGCGCTAACGTGAAGTCGCTTGATTACTGCGCGATGAACACGCAATCCTTAATTAGCATTAATGTTAGACATCAAATTGCCACTTGCGCCACCGCGCTAAAGTTGCCATAGTCGCTAGAATTGAGGTTCAACCCAACGTGAAAAAGAAGAGGCCGGCAATCTCCGGTTCGAACAGACTGCGCAAGGATGGTCGCCGGAAGCATCGCCACTGGCAGGTGACCGTCTATTATCACGATGGCGAAAAGTTTGCCCGAGTCTATATCGACCGCGAGCGCGCCGAACGCTTTGCCGAACGCCAGAAAAAATCGCCGGTGGTGAAAGCCACTCGCATTCTCGAAGTCGATTAGCCGGGCGGCTGCTCGCTCGTCCAGCGGATTTGTGCGCCGCCTACCCGGCGAAGGCGATTCTCTGCGCGCCGGTCGGACGGCAGCCTTGTTCGTCCCTTGTCCGGCGTGCTATAAAGATGTGTCCTCACGTATTCCTGCTCGATCGAGCGCGGGATTCGTATAGTGGTAGTACGCCACCTTGCCAAGGTGGAGGCGAGGGTTCGATTCCCTTATCCCGCTCCAGACTTTTGCCGCTGCAATCACGTCCGGCGCATCAATTTTCGGCAGGTTCGGTCAGGAAGCAATGCCATGGATGAATTGCGTGTTTACGAACTGATCGGCGAGGACGGCTTCGCCAGTTTGATCCGCGCCTTCTACAGGCAAGTGCCGCAAGACGAAATTCTCGGAAAGATGTACCCGCCCGGCGATTTAGCCGGCGCCGAGGAGCGCCTCCGCGATTTCCTGATTGGCCGTTTCGGCGGACCGCAGCGCTACATCGAGCGGCGCGGGCATCCGCGCCTGCGCGCTCGTCACATGCCATTTCGCATCGACCGCGCCGCGCGCGACCGTTGGATGGCTCTCATGGAGAATGCCTTCGCCGAAGCGGCGCTTCCCGTTGAGGCCGAAGCATATCTGCGCGAATTTCTTTCGCGGATGGCGACCTTCATGATCAATCACGAGTAGCGGAAGTTTCGAATCACCGACTCCCGCCGGGATCAACCTCGCTGGCGCGGACAATGAAGCGGTCCGGCGCGTGGCCCACGTAGTAGAAGGGATAGCAGGTGATGAGCGTCAGCTCATTCGTTCCGCGCGAGTCGAGCACGTCGATATCCGTCGGGGGCACGATCTCTGTGGATCGTACGCGATACGCAACGGAGCTGGCATTCGTTCGCAGCACCACCAGATCGCCGGTCTTGATATTCCGTAACGGCCGAAAAATCGTGTCGCGATGAGCGGCGAGGGCCACGTTGCCGGCCTCGCCCGGAAGCGGCGTCCCAGGAACGTGGCCGACCCCGCGGCGCAGCACTTCGCTTGAATCGCCTTGCAGCACGACCGCCCGCACGCCGACGCTTTGAATCTCAATCGTTCCGAGCAAGCTTCCCTCCGGCACGTGCGGCTCGCGGAGATATTTGGGCGAAATTAAATTGGGTGTGTTTGCGCTAGGCCCGGACAATTTAACCGCTTCAACTCGTTGAAAGATCACACCGCCCTCGTGACTCCGGTCACAGTCATTCAAACCGCCTAAGGGCTATCTATATGTTCAATAGCCGACCGTCGAGACGGCGGTCAGAGTGTCAGTGTTAGGAGGAAGTTATGAAGGCTGGATTAAGTGTCGCGCTCGTCGCGGTCGCGGCCGTGTTTTTCATGATCGGACGCACCACCGCCCAGAACTCCGCTTTGCATCAACAGACATTGGACAATCTTTCCACGGCCATGCACGGCGAAGCATTCGCCTACGCCAAATACAATTTGTATGCACAACACGCTCGCAAGTCTGGAAACCGTCAGCTGGCGCACCTGTTTGCACAGACCGCCCGCGTCGAACGTTTTCAGCACTTCGCGGAAGAAGCACAACTCGCAGGCATCGTCGGAACTGATGCCGACAATTTAAAGGACGCGATTAAAGGCGAGTCGTACGAAATCAACACGATGTACGCCGATTTCGCCAAACAAGCCGCCGCGGTCGGTGACAAAGCGGCCGCGGACCGCTTTGAGGAAATTCGTCACGACGAAATGGGGCATCGCGACGCATTTCAGGCAGCGCTCAAGAACCTTGAATCGCAGCAGGGTGGACACTGACGTCGTGAGTGCTCGTGTCAGGTGGAAAGGAGGCAAAGCATGTCTAAACGGATTAAGCGAGCGCTGTGGGTCCTTGTGGCGGTGTTAGTGCTCGGCCAGGCGATCAGACCTTCGCGCACGAATCCTCCTGCGGAGCCGGCGCTCGACATTTCCGCCGAAGCCGCCCTTCCACCTGCGACGATGTCGGTATTTCACCGTGCCTGCAACGATTGTCACTCGAATCTTACGGTCTGGCCGTGGTATAGCTCGGTGGCTCCTGTTTCCTGGCTGGTAGCGTACGACGTCCGTGCCGGCCGCAAGGAAATGAATTTTTCGGAATGGGGAAACTACACCGCTGAGCGCAGGGCCGAGCTCGCGCGCAAAATCTGCAAGGAAGTCACAGAGGGCGAAATGCCGGGTCCCATGTACAGCCTGATGCATCCAACAGCCAAGCTGTCGCGTACGGACGTCGAAGCCGTCTGCTCCTGGTCGCAAACAGCACGGAAGTGAGCACTTATGCCGTGAAAGTGACCCATCCAATTTGGCGAAGGCGCTGGCGGCTGCTGCCCGCATTGCTCTTCCTTTCGGTTCTCGCATCCGCATCGCGCGGCCAACTGCCGCCCGGGCCGCAGCCGACCGCTCCCGCTCCAACGAAGCCACAAGCACCGAGTGCGGAACAGCCGCAGATGGCAGTCCCGCAGTGGGTGATCGCAGTCGAAACCACTCTCGTGAACCTGGATGTGCTCGTCACCGATGAAGATGGTCGAGTCTTAGGCGGCCTGAAACGGGAGAATTTCCGAATCGTGGATAACGGGCGCGAGCAGCCCATCACGAACTTTTCTCCCGTGAATGCGCCCATCACAATCGTGATGTTGATGGAGTACAGTGGTTTCGCGTACGACTACTTCGCCTATAAAGCCGCGGCCTGGGGAAGCGATTTCCTGAACCATTTGGAACCTGAAGATTACGTCGCGCTCGTGACCTACGATATCAAGCCTACCGTGCGCGTGGATTTCACGCGCAACAAAGCAGCGGTCCGGGATTCGCTGAGCATGCTATCGTACCCTTCCTTCCGCGAAGCAAACTTGTTTGGGGCCATGCTCGATACGCTCGATCGCCTCGAGCGAGTGCGCGGCAAAAAGTCGATCTTACTGATCACCACGGGAGTGAATACCTTTAGCGCCGCGAGTTTCGACGACGTCAGGCAGCGGCTCAGGGAAATTGACGCGCCGGTTTTCTGCATCGGGATCGCCGAAGCTGAGTACATGGCTGCCGAAGCGCGCGGCCAATATTCGTCGGGCGGCAATTTGAGCTATCTGCAATCGAAAAATCAGTTGGACACGTTCGCCAAAATGACGGGTGGCATGGCCTGGTTCCCTCGGTTTCAGGGCGAGCTTCCGAGCATTTTCGATAGCGTTGCAGTCATGCTTCGCAACCAGTATCGGCTCGGTTTTTCGCCGCCGGAATCCATGCGTGATGGGAAGTATCACAAGCTGAAAGTATATGTCGTGGGTGCGGACGGGAAGCCTCTCAGGGTCACCGACAGCAAGGGCAAGAATCGGAAAGTGCTCGTGTACGCGCGCGAAGGGTACGTCGCCCCAAACCAGTCGAAAGGGAAATAGGCCGCGACGAGAAGGAGTTTCAACGTGAAAGAATTACTGAAGCGATGCATGGCCCTGCTGCTTTGCGAACTGCTTATCCTGTTGCCGGCCACCGGCGCACCGAAGCAGACGCAAGAGCCGGCCAAGCCGGCGGCTGCACAATCGAAAACTCTGCGGGACTATCTGCAGGAAGGTTACGTCGATCTGTTCCAAATCGCGCCGCAACTGAAATTTAGCGCCGCGCAAATCAGCTCGCAGCGCGCCGCTCTCGATCAGGGAAAAAAGAGCTGCGTGAACCGGTTTCAGGACCGCGCCAAGCAGTATCAAAAACAGCTCGATGCCGCGCAAAAAGATCTAAAGAAAAAAACAGCCGGCCTCTCCGACGAGCAGCGCAAAACCTTGCACTGCAACATTCAAAATCTGGACCTGCTTCGCAGCGAAGCGCAGGTGCTCGCGAACAACGCCATTCCAACCGCGTACGATAACCTCGGCGCCAAACTCGACCTCATCGAGAACTGGCCGGCGCAGTATCAGCAGATTCAGCAACAGATCGCCAGCAAAGCCTATCTGAACCGCCGATGGGGCGACGTGAAAGACATCGGCTTTCGCGTGATCGCCGCGAACCAGCAGGACGACATCAAGCGTGGGCAGCAGGCGGTCGAGGAAATGAAGCGCGCCGGATTGCTTCCACCAGCGGTGGAGGACAAAGCCATTCAGCAATACGTGAATGACTTGGCCCAGAAAATCGCCAGGAATTCAGACCTGAAGGTTCCGTTGCACGTGTCCGTCCTGCAGTCCCGCGAAATCAACGCCTTCGCCTTGCCGGGTGGTTATCTCTTTATCGAACGCGGCTTGCTCGAAGCCGCCGACAATGAATCGGCGCTTGCCGGCGTAATCGCCCACGAAATCGCGCACGACGCCGCCCGCCACAGCAACAAACTGATGAAGCGCGCCACCATCGCCAGCATCTTTTATCAAGCGGCGCAGGTCGCGGCCATCATTCTCACGGGTGGCGTCGCGGGCATCGGCCTCTACTACGCGATTCAATACGGTTTCTATGGCCTCGGATTGGTGCTCAATTTGAAGCTGCTCGGCGTTAGCCGAGACTACGAACTCGAAGCCGACCAGCTTGGAATCCAGTACGCCTGGAAGGCCGGTTACGATCCCTCCGGCTTTGTTCGCTTCTTCGACAAAATGGCCACCAAGGAAGGCTACGTCAATAGCGTCAGCTGGTTTCGAACGCATCCGCCCTTCTATCAGAGGATGGTCGATTCCGAGCGCGAGATGATGTTCCTTCCGCCCAACCCGCAAGCGATTGTGCAGAGTTCGGCGTTTGAGACGATGAAGAAGGAGCTGGCCCCGATCACGGCCAAGGCGGAAAAGGAAGACGTCAACAAGCCCAGCCTTCTGATCAGCCGCGAAGAGGGTTGTGAGCCGCCGCAAAAAATCGAGTACAAGCCGGGACAGCCGATCGAGCAATTGTGCGCCCAGCCTGCGCCGGCCGGCCGGTAAGTATGACAGGCATCACCCAATTTCGGTGGAACCGTCCTGCCCTGGGTTTCGCGCGCCTTTGTCCTTGCGGGTTTGGTCATGCTCTTGGCTGGTTTTGAGCTGCGCCGCACCCACTAAAGCCACAAGGAGAAGCTCTATCGAGTCTCGGCACGCAACATCGTTCCATCCGCAGCGCACGCAGTGGTCCCCTACGACAAAAGACCGGCGCCACCGATTAGTGCCCGCTAAATGGCGATGCCGGCATCGGCGTGTTGGCGTCAACGGCAAATGTGTACAGGCGGCTCTTGCCCGTGCGTCCGCAAAGCACGGACACGTACTGCTTCCCGTCAATCGAATACGTAATCGGGTTGCCGAATCCCGGCGTGAGCTTCACTTTCCACAGCGTTTTGCCGTCCGCCGCGTTGAGCGCCTCAAAATCCCCCGTGTCTGACGCGGCGAACACCAGCCCGCCCGCCGTGCTCAGCGTGCCGCCTCCGCCCATCGTGGAACGCAACCAACGCTTCGTCTCCGTCACTGGATCCCACGCGACGAGAAAGGGCGTCATGCGCGGCGGAGGTGGCGTTTCGCCTGCCGCCCCGGGGCGCGGCGCTGCCGGCCGGCGGAAAATAATCGCGAAATCATAGGCGCCGAGTTTGTATTTGTAATTCGGATCGGCGATGTAAGTAAACGGGCTGCCGCTCATCCCCGGGATATACACGAGCTTCGTCTCTGGATTAAATGACATCCCCTGCCAAACATGCCCGCCTCCCGGCCCCGGCCACACCGTCGCGGGCTTTTCGTCGTAGAACGCATTCGGATCGATGTCCGGCCGCCCGGTTTTCGGATCAAGCCCTTTCGACCAGGTCACTCGTACGAGCGGCGCTCCCGATATGAACTTGCCGTTCGTGCGATCGATCACGTAAAAGTAGCCGTTTTTCGGCGCTTGCATGGCCACGTGCCGCAGTTTGCCGTTGATTTTCAGATCGGCCAGCGTGATATCGGCGGTCGAGTCGTAGTCCCACACATCCCCCGGCGTTTCCTGGAAATACCACGCGAATTTTCCGGTGTCTGCATGCAGCGCCACGATCGAACAGATGAACAAATTGTCGCCGCCGCCGGGACTGCGGTACTTCCGCACCCACGGGCCGCCTTGCCCGGTGCCGATGTAAATCAAGTTCAGCTTGGGATCGTAGGAGATCGCGTTCCAGGGATTGCCGCCGCCAATATGATCGTGCAGGTTGCCGGTCCACGTTTTTTCAGCCATCTTCATGGCTTTGGCTTCCATCGGATTGTCCGGTTCGCCGGGAACGGTGTAGAAGCGCCATATCAGCTTTCCTGTCTCGGCGTTGTACGCGGAGACGTAGCCGCGCACGTTGTATTCTCCGCCACCATTGCCGATCACCACGTTCCCGCGAATCACGCGCGGCGCTCCCGTAATGCTGTAATCCGTATTTGCGCCCGCCGTGCGGACGTCCCACAGCACTTTCCCGGTATCGGCATCGAGCGCTACCAGACGGCCATCAAGAGTGCCGATATACACCTTGCCCTCATAGATGGCCACGCCGCGGTTGCCGGGACCGCAGCACAGGCTCGGTCCGGTTCGCACGCGGTTCGGATTATTCTCCGACCCGCGCGGAAAATTCATGTGCCCGATCTTCGGATCCCAGCTCCACTTCAGCTTGCCTGTGCGCGCATCGACCGCGTATAGCAGGTCCCACGCGGTCGTGACGTACATCGTCCCGTTTGCCACCACCGGATTCGCTTCTTCCGTTCCGGGATCGGAGTCGGTCTGAAAATACCAGGCAAGTCCCAGGCGCGCCGCGTTGCTCGTGTCAATCTGCTTGAGCGGGCTGTAATGCGTGTCGGCATAATCATGGCCGTACGTAATCCAATCGTTGCCATTCTCCGCGGCATGGCGCAGCGCGGCGTCATCTATCTTCACTTTTTCTTGCGCGCGAAGCGGCGCGCTCGCAAACGTCACCGCCAGCACCGCGGCACATAGGAGTCCGGATTTCAGCATACGCATATGATTCCTCCTGCACGGTCTCCTGAACGGAACCATTTCGTCGCAGGCTTCGCACCGTACCGGCGCGAAAATACCGTGCCTCGCACCGAATTGCAACGCGCAAATTTACATTCGTCGGCTACGCGCGGGAGGTTCGCAAACGGCACCGTGCCGCGGAGCTTGCGGCAAAGAAACACAGAGCGAACCGAGACATTCTCGCAATCCATCGCGCGTCGCAGGCCCCGTGCGGCTGAGCGGGACGCCGATTTGAATGTTCGAAGCTCGGATTGAATGACAGATAACGGGTTTTGGTTTTAAGAGCTAGGTTTAAATCCACAAAACTCGTGGGTGCGCCAAAAACGCAATCCATACGATGGTTTCCAAGTAGATGCGCTCGGCGAGAGCTCCCGAAAGTTTCATCGGTTATTTACACCGTTGGCTACTGCGGCCGGAAGCAACAATCCCCTGCTCACGCGGTAGGAAATGCCGCGCCACCGCACCGTGCTGGAGAACAGACCCGTTACCCAAACCAAGAAGCTGACAGCGTCACGCAGCGGAGTGAGCCACCAATTCCGGCGCGTGGCCGCATCATCCAAGGCCCACGCACCCGCGATCCACACCTGCGCAAGGCGGAGCAACAAATACGAGAGGATATAAAAAGCAATCCGAGGAGATGCGGGGGCCAACGTCACGGCAAGAAGAGTCCACGGCAATCCAAATGTAAGCAGGAGACCCAGGTAGCCGAGGGGGCGCACATTACGCAGTCCAACCGCCCAGCGGACCTCGTGTTGCCAGTACTCACTCAGCGATTTGGGTGGAAAGATCAATTCAACCGCGGTTGGGAGCAACTCGACCTTGAGGCCACGGGCGGCGATGCGATTCCCCAGCTCGAAATCATCCGAATGACAGTTGACCATGCTCTCGAAGCCGCCAATTGCTTGGAGATTCGCCTTGGTCATCGCTATCGTCCAGCCGAACGCAAACTGTATTTTGTTTTCGATGACCTGTGCGACAAGCGCATTGGGCACTGTTTCAGTGGCAAGCCCGAGCGCCTCCAGACGAGCCGCCAAACCTCCCTTCACTACCCCGCGAAAGAACGTCGTGACCGCGCCGACACCTGGATCCTGAAGGAGCGCCGCAACCTGCCGGAGATAGTCAGGAGCGACACGCACGTCACTATCGCTGACCACAAGCAAGTCATGGCGGGCTTCGCGGGCCAGTTTCACGAGATTGTTCAGCTTGGGATTGGTACCAAGCTGCTCGGTGCCTATGAAGAGGCGGATGCGCACCAACGGGAAATCCCGCTGAATTTTCTCGATCACCGGAATCGCCGGATCATCCGCATCCGCCACGGCGAACAAGATTTCATACTGGGGGTAGTCCTGTTGGCAAAAGCTGGCGAAATTCTGATATGCCTCGTGATCCATGCCACGAACCGGTTTCAGGATACTGACCGGCGGAGCGTCAGGCAGGGATGCGCAAGCCGTTTTCCGCATCCCCCGGAAGCGGCTCCAGATGGAATAAATGGCCAAGAGATAATAGACGGACGGCATCACTGCGATGGTCAACAGTGCTGCGTCCAATCCCTTCACGTGGCTTCCCTGCGTCGGCGAAACCCTAAGGAGCTGGAAGTTCCATGCTGAGCTTCGGTTTTTCCGAAAGCCTAGCGCTTGCCGCACCATCGCGTCAACTGCACGGTGCGCTGGCTTGGTTGCAGCGCTATTGCGACTCCCCTTGGCCGGTCCGCGGGCGCGCCGAACGCGGGCGCGCCGCGGATCGCGACAGCTCGAAATCGGCGCAAAAACGCGTGTAATCGGACGTGGCGGGACGTTCCGCCCTGAAAAATGCAAGTGGTTGATTGTAAAGCATGTTAACTGTGCGCAAGGCCGATTGAGTGTTCCGCCCTTTCGTTCCCACACCAGCGCGCGTGAACGATGCGCTGCGACCCCCGACTCTCGGTTGCGTCCGAATGGACGCTGGCCCGAGGACTGGCCGAGAGCATGAGAGGTCATGTTCGGCGTGCGCAGGTCGTTGTTTGGGGGGCTCGCTGGGGCGGATTGCTCCCCGGCAACTGACGTGGCGCGCAACCGGCGGGCCGGGATTGCGGCTCGCAGCGCGAACCGCGAGCCGAGGCCGGGTGATTCGGCGAAGATCGCTGAGGCCCGATTCACCTCATCTCCTCTCAAGGCACCCATCTCCGGTAGCGGCAGGCCGCCGGCGTCTCGCCGGAGCGCCAAAATCGCGCCGCGCCGGATGGGCGGATAACTACAGATCGACAGTAGCAAACAGCGGGGCGCAAAAGGCTACTGTCCTGAAGGACAGGGACCAGAACTAGCCTTTCGACCAGCAGGATCAGGGCAGGGCGGATGCGACGGTTCGACTTGGTGGACGGCGAATCCATTGGTTCGATTTGCGGCGGGAGAGCGGCACGGGTCTGGCAGGTGAGTACAAGAGCCGTTCACAAAGCGAGGGGAAGGTAGTATATTCCCCGGTAAGCAAATCCCGGTTGCGACGGATAGCGCCGGAGAGCCAGAAAAATCGTACAGCGCGCCATGAAATTTCGAGCCGCTTTCGCGATCACCGCCGCGCTGGCCCTGGGCGGGCTGGTGGCAGGAGCGGAGCGCGCGACAGCGGCGCCACAGCGAGCGATCCCGCCTCCTTCAACGACTGCAACAGCATCGAGTCAACCGGGCGCGACAACTGCGTCCAGCGCGCCAGACGCACCGGGCACGGCGCAGACCGCCGGACATTCGGCGAGGATGACGGCGGGCACGGAATTGCTGCTGGTGCATTATGTTGACGGCGAGTACGCAAAAGCAGTGCGCGGCATTCCCGCCGGCCGAAAGGGATTCAAGTTCGAGCCAGGAAAGCCGATCGCGCCGCAGGATTTGAGCGATGCGCTGCGGCTTTACGGAACGACCGCGAACCCGGGCGATACCGTGCAGATCACGCGGCTGGATTTCGGGACGCACGCGATTCGAGTGGAAATCAATGGCGGCGGACGAAGGCACTTCAACTGGCGCCAGCACCTTCAATTCGGGATGGGGAATCTCGCGACACCGCCTCCTGACCCGAATGCGGCGCAACCGCCGGCTGGAGGAGTGCTGGTGGTTGATTTTGGGCGCCAGGATGTACCCAATCTGAGCGCCGATCAATTGAAGGCGGACCTCTCACCATTTCTCGATTTCTCGAAGCATAGCGCTGCGACGAACTGGGTGGACACGCTGCCGCTGAAATTCCAGACGGCGATCAAGAATCACGACGCGGTGGTGGGAATGGACCACGACATGGTGATCGCCGCGCTGGGGCTGCCGGACAAGAAAGTCCGCGAATGGGATGAAGAGGGCCGCGAAACCGAAGACTGGATTTATGGGTTGCCGCCGTCACCTTCGATATTTGTCACATTCGAGGGCGAAAAAGTGATCAAAGTGAGACACTACGCACTGGAAGACGCCTCGACCAACCCACGTTGACATTTCCAGCCGCGGATTTTAGCATCAGAATAGATTTGGCAGTTCGTCATCTTCGTGGCACGCCAGTAGACTCGCTTGCTTGCGTGGGCGGCTTCCCGCGGTACATTTCCGGAGGACACATGGCTGTCAAGGTGGGTATCAACGGCTTCGGGCGCATCGGCCGAAACATCTATCGGGCCGCAATCGGCGACGCGGCGGTGGAAATCGTCGGAGTGAACGACATTACCGACGCGAAGACGCTGGCGCATTTACTGAAATACGATTCGATTTTGGGGAATCTCCCGAACAAGGTGACGAACACCGACGACTCGATTGCGGTGGACGGTAAGTCGTTCAAGGTGTTCAAGACCAAGGATCCGGGAGAGATCGACTGGGCATCGGTGGGCGCGACGATCGTGGTGGAATCGACCGGGGCGTTTACGAAAGGGTCGGAGGCGCGAAAACATATCCGCGGCCCGGTGAAGAAGGTGATGATTTCGGCGCCAGCCACCGATCCGGACCACACGATCGTGCTCGGCGTGAACGACAAGACGTACGACGCGGCGAAGCATCACGTGGTATCCAATGCGTCGTGCACGACGAACTGCCTGGCTCCAGTGGCGAAGGTGCTGCAGGATACGTTTGGGATCGTGGTGGGCACGATGACCACGATCCACTCGTACACGAACGATCAGCGGCTGCTCGATTTGCCGCACAAGGATTTGCGACGCGCGCGCGCCGCAGCGCTTTCGATGATTCCGACGTCGACGGGCGCGGCGAAGGCGCTGCACCTGGTGATCCCCGAGCTGAAAGGGAAGCTCGACGGCTACGCGATGCGCGTGCCGACGCCGAACGTGAGCGTGGTGGACCTGACGGTGATGACGGAGAAGCCGGCGAGCGTAGAGAGTGTGAATGCGGCGCTGAAGCGGGCGGCGGATGGGCCGATGAAGGGGATCTTGCAGTATGAAGAGGAAGAGCTCGTGTCGGTTGATTTCCGCGGAAACCCGCATTCCTCGATCGTCGATGCCGGATACACGCGGGTGGTCGGCGACCACTGCGTGAAAGTGCTGGCCTGGTATGACAATGAGTGGGGTTATTCCCGCCGCTGCGTCGATCTGATCAAATTGATGGCCGCGAAGTCCTGAGGCGCGATCCACGGAGAAGCGAGTCAACCAGATGAACAAGCTATCGATTCGCGACCTCGATCTGGCGGGGAAGCGCGTTTTTATGCGGGTGGACTTCAACGTGCCGCTCGAAGGAGGAGCGGTTTCGGACGACACGCGCATCCGCGAGACTTTGCCGACGGTGCGGTTGGCGATGGAGCGCGGGGCGCGTCTGGTGCTGGCGTCGCATCTGGGCCGGCCGAAGGGGAAGGTTGACCTCCAATACAGCTTGCAGCCGGTGGCGGCGCGGCTGAGCGAATTGATCGGGAAAACCGTGGAGTTCGCGAGCGATTGCGTGGGAGCGGATGCGGAAGCGAAAAGCAACGGGCTGAAAAACGGGCAACTGCTGCTGCTGGAAAACGTGCGGTTTCATCCGGAAGAGGAGAAGAACGACGCGGATTTCGCGAGGCGGCTTTCGATGCTTTGCGACCAGCTTTTCGTCTGCGACGCATTCGGGTCGGCGCATCGCGCGCACGCGTCCGTGGTGGGAATCACGAAGTTCGTGAAGCAGGCCGCGGCCGGGCTGCTGATGGAAAAAGAGCTGGCGTATCTCGGCAGAGCAATATCGAATCCCGAGCGGCCGTTTGTGGCGGTGCTGGGCGGCGCGAAAGTGTCGGACAAAATCGAAGTGGTGCAGAACCTGATGAAGCTGGCCGACGCGATGCTGATTGGCGGGGCGATGGCGTACACGTTTTTGAAGTCGCACGGGAAGGCGGTGGGCAAGTCGCTCGTGGAAGACGACAAGCTCGAGTTGGCGAAACACCTGCTGGAAGAGGCGCGCGAGCGAAATTTTAAGCTGCTGCTACCGGTGGATCACGTGATCGCCGAATCGCCGGAATCGGCGACCACGAAGACGGTCGATATAGCGGCGACGCCGGATGGCTGGATGGGCCTCGATGTTGGTCCGAAGACGGTGCAGCGTTTTGGACAAGAGATCGCGAAGGCGAAAACGATCGTGTGGAACGGGCCACTGGGCATGTTCGAGAAGCCGGCGTTTGCGAACGGGACGCTGGGAATCGCCCGTGCCGTGGCTGCTGCGACGAAATCCGGGGCGACTTCGATCATCGGAGGAGGCGATTCCGTGGCGGCCGTGGAACAGGCTGGAGTGGCGGAGCAAATTTCGCACATCTCGACGGGCGGCGGCGCATCGCTCGAATTTCTGGCAGGGGAAAAGCTTCCCGGCGTTGAAGCGCTCAGCAACAAGCCGGGCAAGTAGCGAGCCAACCGCGTGCGCCGACCGGTAATTGCTGGCAACTGGAAAATGTACAAGACGCGGGCGGAGGCGCTCGCGTTTTTCCGCGCGTTTCTTCCGCTGGTCGAGAGCACGCAGCATTGCGATATCGTGGTGGCTCCGCCATTCACGGCGATTTGCGCTGCGGTTGAGGCGACGCGAGGGACGAAAGTCGCAATCGGCGGACAGGATTTGCACTGGCAGACGGAGGGCGCATTCACGGGCGAAGTTTCGGGGAAGATGCTGGCGGAGTCCGGCTGTGCGTACGTGATCGTGGGCCATTCGGAGCGGCGGCAGTTCTTCGGCGAGACGGATGAGTGGGTGCAACGCAAGACGAAAGCGGCGCTGGAGGCAAACCTGACGCCGATTGTGTGCGTGGGCGAATCGCTGGCCGAGAGGGAAGCGAATCAGACGGAAGCGGTGCTGAAACGGCAATTTGAAGGCGGCTTAGGCGCGTTGACCCCCGCGGAGTTCTCGCGTATTCTGATCGCGTACGAGCCGGTGTGGGCAATCGGTACCGGGCGCACGGCAACACCGGAAATCGCGGCCCAGGCTCACCGGTTCCTTCGGGGATTGGCCGCCGCACGCTTCACGAACGAGCAAGCCTCCGCACTCCGGATTCTCTACGGCGGCAGCGTGAAGCCCGACAACATAAAAGGATTGATGGGGCAGGCTGAAATCGATGGCGCGCTGGTTGGGGGCGCGAGCCTGGACCCAAAGTCGTTTGCGGCGATCGTAAATTATTAGAGCGCGCGAAAGCGGCGCAACTTTTGGAAGGGCAGGGAAGCAAATGCCACGCTGGGCAAAATGGGCGATCTCGATACTGGTGGCGGTCGGGTTGGTAGCGGTGGGCTGGCGGTTTATGACGCTGCTGGTGACGATGCACGTCCTCGTTTGCTTTGTGCTGGTAATCGTCGTAATGCTGCAAAGCGGCACCGCGGCTGATTTGGCCGGTGCGTTCGGCGGCGCGGGCAGTCAGACGGCATTCGGCCCGCGCGGCGCGGCAACGTTTCTTTCTCGCGCGACGACCTGGTGCGCCATCTTTTTCATGATGACTTCGATGGCGCTTGCGGTGAAGCGCGCCGGACCGAACGCGGCTTCGATCGGTTCGATCCTTGAGCAGACGACGGCTCCGGCTCCGGCGCCCGCGAAGACTACGCCAGCCCAGTCGAAGCCGCCCGTGCCCGCACCAGCTCCGAAACCGACGCAGCCGGCGCCCGCGGCGCCCTCCAACTCAGCTCCGCAAAAACCGGCGCAACCCGCGCCTGCACACAAGTAGCGGCTTCTGTTACAATTTGCTGGAACTCCAGGCGGGAGTGGCGGAACTGGCAGACGCACCAGCTTGAGGGGCGAATACAGTGCCTCGTGCAATTCCTTTGCCATCAACGCAAATCACTGAAACGGATGGAAATATAGTTGGCGTTAATTGGAGCACGTTGGAGTATTTTGATCGAAATTGGTCTCAATTTAGTCACAAGATGGGCTTGACTCGATGCCCGGCCCGCGCTATACGTGGTACGAGAGGAGCTACCATGACAGAATATTTCAATCCCGCAGACATGCAGCGTCGATACGAGCGACTCAAGGCCGAAGGTCGCGTGCCACCCTTGCAGGATTTTCTCGAATCCCTGCAACACGCCGTGCGAAGTGTACTGCACCCTGAACCGCAGCAACTGGAATTTGATTTCGCTCCCCTCGATAGTGCCGCACACGATCCGCATCGCTTAGTGCAGCGGCTGTCACAGGCCGCCGCGAGAATCAGAGCAGCCTTGTGAGTCACGCGCAAAGCCGAACGAGGAACGCTGACGAGACCGGGCGTTTCTGTAGAGTCTAAAAACTATCGATTGGAGAGAAAACCGTGTCAGCCAACAAAACGAAACGGGCGAACACAGGTCAAGAGAGTGCGGAGAAACTTATTTCGCCCGAAGAAGCGGCCAAAATGCTGGCCGTCGAGTTTCCGCAGAGCCGGGTCACGCTGCGCGACAACAAGGGCGAAATCGAGTTCCAGAGCATTCCCGGCCCCGATGATGTACAGTGATGGCCTTTATTCCTGCCGCGCCGCGCGACTACGTGTGCCGTAAGTGTGGTGGCCGCCAAAGATTTTGGTACCGCCGTGATGGTCTGCGCATTTTGCGATGCCCGAATTGCGAGTTGAGCGACATCCTCTCCTATTTGCGAAGTCCCTCGAAACTCGGCGAGGACCGCAGGTCAATACAGCGACCGCGTTACAGCCCAAAACCGCCCCAGCCGAAGCTCTGACCGCCGCCGCCCGTTTGCGGCCCGACCCTCACCCCGCCAGACCGGGCAATTATACATCCCTCCGGCGCTTGGTGGGCTTGGTGCAACACCGAGGTGCTTGCGGCGTTCCGCCGACTCATGCAGCATTGGGCCAGCGTCACCGGGCCAACAGCCCGCGCCCTATTTACCTAATTGCTCTCGCTCCGCTATCTGTTCCAGTCCGTCCTTGAGGATCGAGGTGGCGGCAGATGTCAATATTGTCCGGTTGTGATTGTGAAGTGGCTGGATCGGAACAAAAGCTCCTTTACCCGCCTTCGCAGAAGAATTCCAAAGTTCGAGAAATCCGTCGGCCACATAGTAATGTTTCACGGCGTAATCTTCGTGCTCGACGGGCACGGTGGTTGTAGTAGTACCCTCTACATCGGCCGAGTTCCCGCTGTCGTCAGTGATCGTACCGCTTATGCTTCCGCTGGATTGCTCTTGTGTGGTGTAACTATACGTATACGGCTCTCTCACAAGGTGCTCGCCCCATACAATGGCGTAGACCGGAAGCACAGGATTGGCTCGATTCGGAGGCTTTGAGGGCAGCTCGTCAACCGCCTCCTGCCTCGGAGGATTCAAGGAGCAAACCCCCGCATACTTACGCTCCCCATGCTTCTTATACCAGTTCGCCTGGGGCTTGTTCAGCCCTACCATCGTCAACCCGACTGTGACTTCGTCATGCTCCACTACAATCACATAGGCTTTGCAGGAGGTTGACGGCTTCGGTTTCGCGCCACTGGGAAGAGCAAAAAGGGCAACAGCTACAAGGAACCCGAAGAGTTTTGCAGTCACATGAGACTCCCGAGCGTCGAAACGCCCAAACAAAAATGCTCTCATACACCTCCTCCCAGTCACCAGTGATAATGATTCCTCAAGGTACCCTCGGCAATGGTACTGTGTTAATAAGGCAATAGAGAGTTGGAATCGCGTGAGCTGTGCGGCAGCCGCAGGGTTTTGCAATGAGTTGGCTCTGTTGACATCCTCGCTACACCAATGAAAATTGGAGATATCCGACCGTTCAAAACTGTTGTTTGCTATCGAGGCAGGAGGTGCGATGGCCGAAGTCGGACTCCTGCCCTTCGCTCGGATCGCCCTGCAAGTCTCCCAAGCGGTGCTTCCGCGCTACCGCAGCCGTTTCAGCAAACACC
>Ga0209061_1000442_pt1 | contig 107207 bp, 99 predicted proteins | sample Coa_R1_10_FD_187157 | JGI IMG/M metagenome (GOLD analysis project Ga0209061, IMG submission 187157) | Surface soil microbial communities from Centralia Pennsylvania, which are recovering from an underground coalmine fire - Coalmine... | ecosystem: Environmental > Terrestrial > Soil >... | reverse complement strand
CACTCCCGAAGTCCTGGACTGGGGCCGGTCAGGCCCGAACGAGATGATCACGCTGAACGCGCTGCGCGTCCTGACAGCCGCCGGACGCCTGACCCGCCCCGCGACGCAGACCTAGACTCCGGTCGGCGTCCGTTGTTCATGCTCGTACACAAAGCGGGCGAACGTTGCCTGCTGCAGCACTAGTAGGCCCGGCGGATCAGGAAGGACCAGCCGCCGGGGTGGCGCGCCTCGGCTATGAACTCCTGCGACTTGAGCGCGCACCACGCGGGGATGTCAGCCTGCGCGGCCGGGTCATCGGCCAGGACGGCCACCACCTGGCCCACCGCCACCTCGCCGATCCGCTCGGCCAGCATGATGATCGGGACCGGGCACTTGCGGCCGAGCGCGTCAATGGTCAGCGCGGGCTCGGGGGCCGCCTGCGGCGCAGCGGGCACGCCCGCCCGGTGCGCGGGCGCCGGAGCGGAGGACGGGGGCAAGGCGCTACCTCCAGGTCACGATCTGAGCAGACCGGTGCTGTGTCCGGTGACGGTACCCTTCCAGTGTTGCGCAGGCAGCCCCGGCCCAAACAAGGATTCCGGGGGAGCGGCTGATCTGCTTTCCGGCCAGGGCCCCGGGTCGGCTACACTGACCTAGCGCTCGGGCCGCTTCCGGTCCGGTCATCCCATGGGGTATGGGGTAATTGGCAGCCCGACGGGTTCTGGCCCCGTTAGTCTAGGTTCGAGTCCTGGTACCCCAGCTTCTGTGATGTCTCAGGACATCGAGGACACCCCCGAACCCACATCAGGGTCGGGGGTTTGATCGTCTGCGGCGTGTTCCGGGCGGGCGCCTGGGTTCCCGGCGGGCCGGTCGTTGCGGGCCGGGTCGAGGGGAGCCGGCGGCAGCTCACCGGTGGCGGCAGCGGCAGCGGTGCCGTTTTGGCGGGCGTCAGGGTGGTGCGCTAGCCTTAGTGCGCGCTTCACCCGGCCGCGCCAGGCGGCCGGTCGTGTTCCTGGCCCCGTCGTCTAGCGGCCTAGGACGCCGCCCTCTCAAGGCGGTAGCGCCGGTTCAAATCCGGTCGGGGCTACTTCGGGAAGTTCAAGGGCCTGACCGCTGGTCTCAGCGGTCAGGCCCTAGACCATTTGTCGTCAGATTGTCATCGATTCGGGCGGCACGCCGCGGCGCAGCGCAAATATGGAATATGGGATTCAGCGACGAACTCAAGGCTCTGGTTGACGAGGTCGCGAAGCTGGCGGCGGAGTTCTCACGGTGCGCCGCACTGCTTATCGGGGCGAGCCGCCCGGCGCCCGGCATCGAGACGGAGACTCGGTCGGCGCTCGAAGCTGGCTCAGTGGCTTGGTGGATGCTGGATCCGGGACTGACCGCCCGCCAGCGATGGCGATATGCCCGCTGCCGGGCCGGGCCATGTGCCGGCGCGTGGCATGGCACCATGCCGCTGGTGCGATCTGCTGGACAGTTGAAAATGAGCCTCTCAGTTCGTATCCTGATCGTGCGGGGCGGTCTTCGGACCCCTGCACAGCCTCAGGGCCCGCTAACGCGGGCCCTTTGTGCATTTACCGGACGTCCCGGCCCCACAGGCTCATCTGGCCGCTTCCTTTACACGGGAACCAGCAGCGTTGGTGCTGGACGCGCGGTAGCAGCCTGTTCCACATGGCGAGCTTGGCCTTGCGTGACCGCTCGTCACTTTCCTGGCAGGCGAACACCCGTCGGTACAGGAAGGCGATCACATCGGCGGCTTGGACTAAGCGACTGGCATTACTCGGCGCGAAGTGCAGCGTGTCCATAATCCGCGTCAGCTTGCGATGCCGGTACCCGAGGGTGCCCACTTCCCGGTAGGTCGACAAGTCGGCACGGTGCTTCGCCTGGGCGTCAACCTCGTCAGCAATCACCAGCGCGTACTCGCCGACGTCGGTGACGTACTCATCCACGCGCCTCCAGCAGGTGCTGCAGCACCACGGTATGAGGCGGATCGGGCTGACTGTAGCGGGCCTGCTGGCCGACAACGTCCAGGCCTCTGGCGATCACCCGGACATCCTGCGCGGCTACCGCTTCGATGACATCGTCAAACACGCCAGCTCGAGCGCGAGGCGGCACGTGGCTCCACGCCCCCTTGGCTTGGAAAATCTCGTGCCCGTGAAGCTCCACCTCAGGGCTTAGGCCGTAGGCCGCAGCAGCGGCCTTCGCGACCCGGTCCAGTTCCCCCTGCAGCGCGACCGATGGTGGTCCGCCAACGAGCAACGCCACCATGGTGAACCAGTTCTCGGTGTACGACTCGTCGACATATGCCAGCAGCATCACGTCGGACTGGACGTCGTACACGAGCCGGTCCTTTTCGGTGATCCGGCGGGACCAGACCTCGCCGCCCACGTGCTTAAGGCGCTCCGGTTTCCCGGTACCGGCTCGCGGCGCACGTGCCGTCTCCGCGATCAGCCTGATTATCCGGGACAGGACTTTGGGGTTTGCGGTCGACCATGCCTCGAGGTCTTCGAGGGCGCCAGACGTGACCGAAAGCTTCACTCCTGTGCCTGCGCGCCGAACCGGGCGGCCAGCTCCACAAGGTCAGTCGGCTGGGCGGTGCCGTCGCGGGCCTCGGCCAGCCCCCGCAAGAAGCGGACAGCGTTCGCACGCGTGGAGAACAGGTGCAGCGTTTCCTGCAGCGATTCGTAGTCCTTGCCGCGCCCTGACCCGGCGCTGGCGCCCGGGAAGGTCTGAGCCGGGCTATCCCGCACAATGGGGTTGTGGAACATGAGCTGATCAGCGGGCACTCGCCGTACGAGCCGGCTTTCGGCTTCTCCCGCGCGGTCCGGGCTGGTGACCGGGTCGTCGTCTCGGGGACCGCGCCGGTGCCGGCGGACGGCTCCGCGCCGCCGCCGGGTGCCTACGACCAGGCCATGGTGTGCCTGGAGCTCATCGGCGAGGCGCTGGCGAAGGCCGGAGCCGGTTTCGGTGACGTGGTGCGGACCCGCATGTTCCTGACCAGCGCGGGCCACTGGGAGGAAGTCGCCCGGGCACACGGTGAGGTGTTCGGCACGATCCGGCCCGCCGCGACTGCGGTGATCGTGGCCGGCCTGCTCGACCCCGCCTGGCTGGTCGAGATCGAGGCCGAGGCGGTCCTTCCCGCTACTGCCTGAAGATCGTCATCTGACCATCCCGGCCGTGATCTGGGCAGGGGGCCGGAATCGGCCAGCGGCGCTCACTCTCCCGCGCCGTCAGCCGTTCCCGGCGGGTTCGGTGCCGGGCTGCCTGCCGGCGCCCGGTCGCGTCCCCGGCCGACGGTGGCCGCCGGGGCACGGACCCGCAGGCCGGAAAGGGTCGGCGAGCGAGCCACCATGATCACTCCGATGATCAGTGCCGCCAGGCCGGCTAGCTGGAGCGCGATCAGGCCGCCCGATATGTGCACGCTGTCTCCGAAGACCACGATCCCCAGGGCGATCCCGACGACTGGCTCGCCAGCGGTCATCGCGGGCAGCGAGGCGTGCAGCGGGGCCGCGTTGAACGCTCCCTGCATCAGCCACACGCCGACCGCTCCCGATGCGATCAGGCAGTAACCGGGCCAGGTGGTGAGCAGCGCGTGGATATGACCATCCTCCAGGAGGTCAACGCTCTTCCTGGTCAGCGCGTCCTGGATGCCGAACACGATCCCGGCGCTGGTGCCAGTCAGCGTCGCGCGCATCGCCCCGGAGTGGCGCCGCCCCAGCTCGGCGAACCAGGCTGCCGCTGCGAGCGCGGCACCCCCGGCATAGGGCCAGTAGCTGGCTGATCCGATCGAGATCTGCGCGCCCTGGGCGGATCTCGCCAGGGACAGGGCGGCGACGCCCAGCATCAGTACCACCGCGCCGGCGGCCTCGGCCCTGGTCAGCGCCTGCCGGGACAGCGGTACCGCCAGCACCAGGGCGAACAGCAGGTTCGTGGCCAGCAACGGCTCGGCGAGGGATAGCACCACGTTCCCGACGACCCAGGCCGACAGCAATTCGCCCGCGACCATCGTGACCAGTCCGGCCAGCCATCGCGGCTGCCGGATCAGCTCGGCTATCAGCCGCAGGCGCAGGAAGTGCGAGGACGGTGCCCGGGATGCCGCGTCCTGCTGGAACACGAAGCCGATTCCCAGCAGTATCGCCGCGATCACGGCGATCACGTACTGCACGTCGCCCACTCCGCCCCGCCCGGGCCGCCGGATGCCCGGGCCGCCTGCATGTCAACATAGCCCGCCACACGACCGGGCCGGCTGGCTAAGGCGGCGCAGATAGGGCAACTGTCCGATGCGGCGGCGGCCGCCTTACCGCGAGCCTGGTGCGGTAACCAGCAGCGGGGAGTAGCCATGAGCAAGCTGAGGAAGGGCGCGGTCTGGCTGGCCCGGGTGATCGTGCTGGCAGGCGCGGCCGCGGGACGGCTCGCCAGGAAGCTGGCGAGCGGGATAGTGAGCCTCAACTGGGCACAGCGCCGGGCAACGGTGCTGTACCTGGCCTGGGACCGGCAGCTGAGCGAGCCCGACAAGCCGCCGGAGACCTACCGGGAATTCCTGCTCCGGACCTCGAGCCCGCTGCTGCATGAGCCTTCGGCGAGGGCCAGGCGGGCCGGGCGGCTGGTCGGCTGAGCGCCTGGCGATGGCCCCTCCGACTCCGGCCGGCCCCGGGTCAGTCCCGCATGCCAGTGCGCCGGCGGAGCGCGCATAACCGGATATCGGGCAGCATGGAGAGGTGACGCAACTCGACCTTGGCCCGGGCGAGACCACCGGCCAGCCGGCCGGCAGCCCGGTGCGGGTCAGCCCGGGCAGCCGGACCGGGCTCGGTGCGCTCGGTGAGCTTGCTGGCCTTGTCGCTCGCGGGCGGGTCGTGGTGCTGAGCGGGGCCGGGCTCTCCACGGACTCCGGCATTCCCGACTACCGCGGCCCGACCGGCCTTGCCCGGCGGGCGACCCCGATGAGCTACCAGGCCTTTGCAGGGAGCGCGGCGGCACGCCGCCGGTACTGGGCGCGGAGTCACCATGGCTGGCGGCACATCGCCGGTGCAGTCCCGAACGCCGGGCACCGGGCGGTCGCGCAGTTGCAGCGCCTCGGCGCGGTGACCGCGATCATCACCCAGAATGTCGACGGCCTGCACCAGAAGGCGGGCGCGCGTGACGTGGTTGAGCTGCATGGCAGCCTGCACAGGGTGCGCTGCCTGGACTGCGGCGCCGTTACTCCGCGCTCGGAGCTTGACCAGCGGCTGCGGGCTGCCAACCCCGGCTGGATCGCCGCCGGCGGCGAGCCGGGTGTCAGGCCGGACGGCGACGCAGTCGTGACCGATGCCGAGGCCGAGCGGTTCGCCACGGTCTGCTGCCGCGACTGCGGCGGCGTCCTGAAACCAGATGTGGTGTTCTTCGGGGAGAACGTGCCGCGGGACAGGGTGGCCCGCTGCTACTCGCTTACCGAGGCGGCCGGCTGCCTGCTCGTGCTCGGATCATCGCTGACCGTGATGTCGGGATACCGGTTCGTCCGCCATGCCGCGAAACGCCGGATTCCTGTGGCCATCGTCAATCAGGGACCGACACGAGGCGACGAGCATGCGCTGCTCAGGCTCGACGCGCCGCTCGGAGTCGCGCTGCCCGCGCTGGCCGCTACCCTCCGTCAGATCCCTGCAGGCGTGGAGTAACATCCTCTCGGACCTGGCGGCCGCAGTGTTGGCAGCGTTCTGACCTGCTGGCCGGTTGGAGGGGGCAGTGTTTCTCGGTCGAGGTCGCCGCAGCTGGGCCCGGCTGCGGGTTCGCAGCCGGTCTCTGGCGCTGGTCACGGCGGCGGTCGCGGCGGTGCTGGCGGGCGTCGCCGGGGCAGTGCTGTGGACGGGCGGAGGCAGCGGGCCTCGCGGTGCCAGCCCGGGATCGCCGGCCCTCGCGGGGACCGGGACGAGGGCATCCCGTGCGGGGAACGGCGGAGGCGCCCGGACAGCCAGCCCGGCCCTGTCGGACCACACGGGCCGGGCCGGGCACCGCCGCGCCCGGCGGCAGGCCGGCGACCCGGGCGGCATCCCGGCCTGGCTGACCGGCGGGCCGCAGCTCACCACCTCCTGCCACGCGGTCGTGCACATCGGCGACTCGACCTCGGACGGCCTGGTCCTGCCCGCCTACCAGCCCATCGCCTCGCTCCGCGCGCCGGCCCAGTACCGGCAGGTCGGCGTCACGAGGTTCGTTCCCGAGGTCTCGGGCGCGAGGTCGATCGTGGAGACCTGGCACGGCTTCCCCAATGCCTACACGGTGGCGCAGCGGCTCATCCGGGGCGGATACCGGGGCTGCTGGGTGCTCGCGGTCGGCACCAACGACGCCGCGGACGTGGCGGTCGGCTCGTACGTGGGCATGGCACAGCGGATCAGCCGGATGATGTCGCTGATCGGCGGCCAGCCGGTGATGTGGGTGAACGTGAAGACGCTGCTGTCATCGGGACCGTACGCCGAGCGCTACATGCGCGCCTGGAACCGCGACCTGCTGCGCGCCTGCAGGCGGTACCCGAACATGCGCGTGTTCAACTGGGCGGCTGTCGTCCGGCGGAGCTGGTTCATCAGCGACGGCATTCACTACACGCCGCTCGGCTACGCCGCCCGCGCCCGGTTCATCGCCAGGGCCCTTGCCATGGCCTTTCCGGCGGACCTGGCGCTGGTGGAGCACCGGATGCCGGGCCCGGGGCTCGCCGGCACCCCGCCGCCCGCCTCAGGCTGCCTGGTCAGCTAGCCGCTGCCAGCGGCTCGGCCGGCACCGCCCCGTGCCCGGCCGATCCGCACCGGCAGCGTCCGGGGACCCCGGATCTGCCCCGCCGACCAGGTGACCGCCCCCGGGTCGGCCAGGCTGAAGTCGGGGATCCGGTCAAGCCAGGCCTCCAGGGCGACGCGCAGTTCCATGCGGGCCAGGTGCGATCCGACACAGCGGTGAATGCCCAGCCCGAACGCCGCATGCCGGTTGGCCTCTCGGTCGATCACGACCTCGGCTGCCCGGTCGAACTGTGCCGGGTCGCGGTTGGCCGCCGGGAATGACAGCAGCACCCAGTCGTCGGCCTTCATGTCCACGCCCTGCCAGTGCATGTCCTCCTTGACCAGCCTGGCCATGGTGACGGGCGCGTAGGCGCGGAGCAGCTCCTCTATGGCTGCCGGCAGCAGCGCGCGGTCCGCGACGAGCCTGGCCCGGTCCGCCGGTGTCTTCGCCAGGTGCCAGAGCGACGCGCCGATGGCGCTCCAGGTCGTGTCGATGCCGGCGATGAGAAGCAGCGCCATCGTGCCGACGACGTGATCGGGGTCCAGCCTGCGGCCGTGCATCTCGGCGTTGATGAGGTAGCTCGTCAGGTCGTCGCGCGGGGCGGCGATGTGCTCCTCGACCTGGGCGAGCAGGTACTCGAAGAGCCGCCCGACCCGCTCGGCCCGCTCATCGGGAGGCAGGTTGATGCCCTCGAGCAGGTCCTCGACGAATTCCCGGAACCGCGGGCCGTCCTCGGCAGGGAAGCCGAGCATGCCGACTATCACCCGGACCGGGATGTGCTGGGCGTACTCAGTCGCGGCGTCGACCACCTCCAGGCCGTCGAAGGCGTCGATGAGGGCGTGGCAGAATGCCCTCGTCGCAGGCTCCTGCCTGGACACGGCTGCCCTGGTGAACGCGGGAAGCAGCAGCTTGCGGGCATCGTGGTGGAAAGGCGGGTCGGACGAGATCGGCGGCGAGCCGCCGACCGGGGCCAGTTCGCGTGGCGGCCGGAAATTGCCGAGGACGATCGACCGCGAGGAGAACCGCTCGGTGTCGTAGGCGATCGCCGCGACATCGGCGTACCGGGTCGGCAGCCACGCTCCGCCGAAGCGGCCGGTATGCGCGATCGGGCAGCGCTCCCGCAGGTCATCGAGGATCGGGTAAGGATCGGCCGACCATCGGGGATCGAGGTGGGAGAAGTCGGTCGCCCAGTCGGAAACCGGATCGGTGACGATCTCCGTCCGGATGCCGGCGGGCCTGTCGCCGCGGTCGCGGCGGAGGCTGGCTGCGAAGCGGTCGTCGGCGGCCATGTCAGGACTCCTCAGTGAGGCTGATCGCCCTCTCGGGGCAGTTCAGGACCGCGAGGCGGGCTTCCCGCTCCCTTCCGGGCGGCACCGAGCCGTCGCCGAGGACCTGCCCGTACCCCTCCTCGTCGTCCTCGAACAGCGCCGGCGCAAGGTCGTAGCAGCGGCCATGCCCCTGGCAGCGCGCGGTGTCGATCTGCACCCTCATGGTCGTGAGCCCCCTGGCACGGGCCTGGCGGGCGATCCTGCCGGCGCCCGCTCTCCCGGCGGCCCGCCGGCTCCGCCCGCAGGCAGCGGTCCCGCCGGGGCAGTCTCGGCGGACGGGGCCAGGGCCGCTGCCAGCCGGGCGAGCAGGTCGGCCCATCCCTCAACGTCCACGTCGTGCAGATCGGGCGTGATGAGCGCGCTGCCCATCGACAGCAGCAGGCACAGGTGCGCGAGCGCGCCGGGCGACAGCGAGGCGTCCAGGTCTCCGCCGGCCTGCGCTGCCCGCACCAGGTCGGCAATCCAGCCGGCCCGCTCGCTGACGTAAGCGCGCATCTGGGCGGCGAGGTCCCGGTCGCGCCGCGCCGCGACCAGTGCCTCGACGATGAGACAGCCGCGCTGGTCGCGGCGGCGGGGCAACTGCCGTCCGATGGCGAGCAGCAGGCCGGAGAGGGAGGAGTCCGGATCGGCGGCGAGCGCCTCGGCAAGCAGCCGCCGCCCGTGTGCCCGCAGTGCCTCCGCGAGCAGTTCCGCCTTCGAGGTGAAGTGGGCGTACATCGCGCCGTTGCTGACGCCGGCGGCCGCCGCGATGTCGGACACGCGGGTGCCGTCGTAGCCGCGCTCAGCGAACACGCCTGCGGCTGCCTTCAGCAACCGCTCCCGGGTTTCCGCAGCGCTGACGCCTGCGATCCGCCCCATCGTTCAATTAAAAGAACGTTCATCCGATTCGTCAAGCACTCACAGGGGCGCACGTGCCCGGGCGGGAACCGGATGCGGGCTGCCCGGTGAACGGCCCCGGCGGGTGGCCCGGCGCCCTGCGCTATCCGGTGAACGGCTCCAGCAGATGGCTGAACGCCCAGTCCGGCTGCCGGATGCCGGAGCAGGTATTGCTATCAAAAGCGCCCGGACAGCGGCCGTTGTCGCGCTGGATGGCCCAGATCGACAGGAAGTTCATCCCGTGTGCCCGGGCGAAGCGCAGCATGCGAGCGGCATCGCTCAGGCGGGTTACCTCCCTGGCGGGCATGTAGTCGTCGATGCCGGGCAGCAGGGTCATGCCGAGCATCGCCCAGAGCCGCGCGGATGAGGCTCCCGGGTAGAGCGACGCTAGCTGGCGGTGCACGTGCCTGGCGGCGCTGACGGCCTCGGCGCCCATGTTCAGGGTGGGCTCGCTGGGTGACAGGTAATAGTCGAAGACCATGATGTTGAGGCTGCTCACGGTGGTGCCGTCAGCGATCGCGTTACGCAGCACGCGCATCGTGTTGCCGTCCAGCCCGGATGGCTCCACCGGCACGGTGAACTGGACCTGCAGCCGGATGTGGTGGCGAGCGGCCCAGGACTCCGCCATCCCGATGGCCTCGTCCCGGCGGTTGATGCCCGCCTGGTCCGTGAGCGAGTTGTCCTCGATGTCCATATCCAGGCGGGTCACGTGCAGGGTACGGATCACGTTCTCATAGTCCGCGGCTATCCGCGCGACGCTGGCGCACGAGTCGGCGATCTCCGTGCCGTCGTGGTCGGCGCTGTAGCCGCCGAAGGACGGGATGACGTCGCCGCCCAGGGATCTCAGCCGGGCGATGTCGGCCGTGTAGTAGCCGAGTGGCTGGGACCTGCTGCCGTTCCAGTCGAGCGCGCACGACCCCTTCTTCGGGGCCTGCAGGAACGCCAGGGTGAAGTACCTGGCACCGGATCGCCCCGCGATCGTCGAGATCGACGGCGTGTCCGGCGCGAGATAGGTCTCGTAGTAGGGCGCGTAGACGTGCGCGGGCAGCGGCGCATGATCGTGCGGGCCGGCTGCCGCCTGTGCGCCGGTCCCGGTGAGTCCGGCCATGGGCACGGCCACTGCGGACGTGAGCGCGGTCAGGAGTCCGAGGCGGTGACGGAGTCTCACGGGCTGTCTCCGTTCTGTGTCGGCGAGGCACTGCGGCTTTCGGTATCGGCCAGGCATCGGCTGGCGGGTGCAGTTCCCGTCCGGAGGGCCGCTGCCACGGCCCCGGCCTATTAGTTTGTATACTTTCCAAACAAACTCGTCAAGGGCCGGGCCCGCCGGGTATCTCGTCAGGGGCCGGGCCCGCCGGGTATATGACCGCCATGCCGCCGTCCTGTCAGGATGCGTCTCAGCCGCAGTTGCTCACCGTTGGTCACGGCACCGCGGGCGAAGCCTGCTTCGGCGAACTGCTGAGGCAGGCCGGCGTGCAGCTAGTCGTCGATGTCCGGAGCGCCCCCGGCAGCCGCAGGCATCCCCAGTTCCGCCGGGCGGAGCTTGAGCGATGGCTGCCGGCCGCCGGCATCGGGTACCGGTGGGAGCCGCGCCTGGGCGGCTTCCGCAGGCCCGCGCCCGACTCCCCGAACGTCTCGCTGCGCCACCTGGCCTTCCGCGGGTATGCGGACCACATGGCCACCGGGGCGTTCAGCGACGCCCTGGCGGGCGTGCTCGGCGATGCCGCCCACGCGACCGCTGCGATCATGTGCGCCGAATCGCTGTGGTGGCGCTGCCACCGCAGGCTGATCGCCGACGCCGCCGTGCTGATACATCACGCTGGCGTGTGGCACCTCGGCCATGACGGCGGCCTGGCCGGGCACCGGCTCACCGAAGGCGCCCGGCTTGCCGGCACCGGAGTGCTCGTGTACGACGGCGGGCAGCAGGCCATGGCGTAGCCGTCGCGGGCGGGGTCATCGCCGCGCGATCACGTGGCCCGGGGCCTGCATAAGGTCAGCCTGCGCGGGTAGCGACCTATATATCCCATACCCGACTACAGGAGCGAGTTTCATGGCTGCTGTGTCACCGCTGCCCCGCACGCGCGGCGGGATCAGCGGGATCATGCTGATCCTGCTCGGTGCCTGGGGGGCGGTCGTCCCGTTCGTCGGGCCGTACTTCGGCTATGCGTATTCGCCGGATACGGCCTGGACGTATACCACGGGCAGGCTGTGGCTGTCGGTGCTGCCGGGCGCGGCGGCGTTCCTGGGCGGCATCATGGTGCTGCTGGCGGCGAGCCGGCCGGCGGCGATGTCCGGCGCGATGCTGGCGGCGCTGGGCGGCGCCTGGTTCGTCGTGGGAGTGCCGATCATGGCGCGGGTCACCTCGGGGGCGAGCGGGCCCGGGCTTGCGGTGGCGAGCCCGGGGTCGGCGTTCAGCGCGCCGGTCATGCGGCTGCTGGAGGGGCTCGGGTTCTTCTACGGGCTCGGCGTGGTGATCGTGTTCTTCGCCGCGCTGGCGCTCGGCAGGTTCGCGGTCGCCGCCGTCCCGGCCGGCTACACGATCACGCCCCGGCCCGCCGAGCCGGCCCGGCCGCAGGGCTACCGGCCGGCCTGACCCTGCGCGGCCCGGAGCCGCCGGCCTAGCCCACCTCGGCCGGCGTTCCGCTGGTGATGCGGACAAGCTCGGCGAAGGAGGTCGGGAAGACCGTGTGGGCGTGCCCGGCAGCAGCCCACACCGTCTGGTAGCGAGCCAGCCAGGAGTCCACGAGCGTGCGGATCGGCTGCGGGTGCCCGACCGGGGCGACGCCGCCGATCGCCTGGCCCGTCGCGGCGCGCACGAAGTCCGGGTCTGCCCTGCGCACCGAACCCGCGCCGAGGTGAGCCGCCACCCTCGTCACGTCGACCCGGTGAGCGCCGCTCGTCAGGATCAGCAGCGGCGCTCCATCGGCGCTGAACACCAGGCTGTTCGCGATCGCCCCGACGTCACAGCCAAGCTGTGCGGCCGCCGCCGCGGCGGTCGGCGCGGGCTCGGGCAGCTCCCTGACGGCTCCGGCGACGCCTAGCGCGCGCAGCACGGCCGCCACATGCTCGGCGCGAGGATGCATGGGGCGAGCGTACCGGAGCCGCCGGCGGTCCCGGCCGCGTCAGGAGGCTGCCGGCTCCCACTGCGGGCCCGCCGGGGTGTCCCGGACGGTCAGGCCGGCCCCGGCCAGCGCGTCGCGGATCGCGTCGGCGTCGGCGTAGCGTCCCGCCACCCGGAAGGACTCGCGCAGCTCAAGCAGCGGGCCGACCGCCGGGCGCAGCGAGCTGGCCAGGTCACGGGGCCTGCCGCCGGCCGCGGCGCCGAGCCGGGCGACCAGCCCGCGCAGCACGGCGCGGGCCTGCTCGGTTCCCTGGTCCTCGTCGGTATCGGCCGCCCAGGCGTGGATCGCGTCCTCCAGGTCCAGGATCACCGCCGCCATGGCGGGAGCGTCCCGGGCCTGCTCGGCTGCCTCGAAGCGCCGCTCGCAGGCACGGGTCAGGTCGGGCAGCGGCAGCGCGGCGGCATCGCTCCCGCTGCCATCGCCTGCGACGTCGGCCGCACCGCCCGCGGTGCCGGTCGCGGCATCGGCCGGTGGCGCTTCCCCGGCACGTCCCGCGATCATCGCGCGCAGCCGGTCCAGCGTGACCACGGTCCCCGTGCCGAGGACCGTCAGGCTGCCGGGCCGCCGCACGGTGACGCCCCCGCGCCCGGCCACCGTGAGCGTCTCCGCCTGCAGGTCGATGATCGCCGCCGTGTGCTCGTCCACCCCCAGCACGGCGGCGTCGGCCGGCAGTTCCCGTTCCATAGCGGCCAGCCGCCGCTCGCCCAGGTAGCAGAAGCGGGTGTCATGGGTCCCGCCCTCAGCGTTGTTGAAGTGCGGGATGACGGCGACCTTCAGGCCGATCATGCCCGTCAGGTCCAGCCCGTCCAGCCAGAAAGGGTCCGCGCCGACCTTGTAGATCTCATACACCGGAACCGCCAGAAGCCCGGCCGTGGCGGCCGCCGCCGACGCGATCACGGTGATCCCGCGGCCGCCGCCGACGCGCTCGCGCAGCGCTGCCCCGGCCGCGCTGCATTGCCACCGCCGCAGTGCATACGACGGGCTGCCAGGCCCGGCGAACAGCCAGTCCGCGGAGCGGATGGCGGTGGCCTCGCCTGCCCGCTCCGCCGCCGTGACCGTGAGCCCGACGCTGCGCGCGAAGTAGGCACGGGCCTTCGCGGTCACCTCAGCCGCGTTCTCCTGGAACGCATATGGCGTGTCCAGCAGGACTGCCGAAGGTCTCGGCCCGGGCAGCATCGCGGCCAGCGCCTTGTGCACGCTCACCATCGTCGGGCTGGTCTCGCCCGAGCCCATGATGGCAAGCACGCGCCGCGCCGGGCCCCCGCTCGTCCCTGATGCGCCCACCGGCAATCTCCAATCACATTCGGAACGCGATACCTCTGCGACCGTGCTCCGCGCGGCCACGCCATCTGCGCTCGATCACAGCAACGCCAGCGGCGAGCCCGGCATGCCCGCGATAGGTACACGTCGCGGCCTCCGGTCCGGGACAGCAGCGGCGGGCCGTGACCGGCTGCCCGTCCGCCGGGCTCGCGGCGCTGCCGTCTCGCGGTCACGCCGAGCGCGGGCGGGTGCTTGACTGGTCACATGGACATAGGCATCGGGCTGCCGAACTCGGTTCCGGGAACGGACGGGCAGACGCTCGTGGGCTGGGCAGCCCGCGCTGAGCAGGCCGGCTTCACCACGCTCGGGACGATCGGCCGGCTGGTCTACGACAGCTACGAGGAACTGGTGGCGCTGGCTGCGGCAGCCGCGGTGACCAGCCGGATCAGGCTCACCACGTCGGTGCTGCTGGCTCCGCTGCGGCCGAACGCGGCGCTGCTGGCCAAGCAGGCCGCGTCGCTGGACCGGATCTCCGGCGGACGGCTGACGCTCGGCCTCGGCATCGGCGGCCGGGAGGACGACTTCCGGGTCAGCGGGGTCGCGATGGCCGACCGTGGCAGGCGGCTGGACCAGCAGCTCACCGTGATGCGACGGGTATGGGCAGGTCAGGAACGGGGCGACGGGAACGTGGTCGGGCCGCGCCCGGCCCGGGGCGACGGGCCGGAGCTCATCCTGGGCGGCGGCGCCGCGGAAAGCTTCCGGCGGATGGCCCGGTTCTCCGACGGCTGGATGCTCGGTGGCGGGACCCCGGAGATGTTCGCGCAGGGCGCGGCCGCTGCCGACCGGGCCTGGCAGGACGCCGGGCGGCCAGGGCGGCCGCGCAAGCTCGCGCTGGCGTACTTCGCACTCGGCGCCGGCGCGCGCGAGCGCGCCAGCTCGTACCTTGGCCACTACTACGCGTTCCTGGGCAGCTTCGCCGACCGGATCGCTGCGGGCGCGGCGGTGACCCCGGAGGCGGTCAGGGACGCCATTGACGGCTTCAGCCAGGCCGGGTGCGACGAGCTGATCTTCGTCCCCACCGTCGCGCAGCTTGACCAGGTGGAGCAGCTTGCCGCGGTGGCGTCCTCTTAGGTCGCTGCGCGAACCGGCCGGCCGCACCCCGTTCGCCGCTGCGGCGCGCAGCCGACTACGCTTGCGGCGGGGCCTTTCGCGTCGCTGGCAGCCGGAGCTACGGGCCGTCCAGGGGTGCGTGCCCGTCGCCCTGAGGGCTTTCGCGGCACGTGGCAGCGGGGAGGGTAGGGCCAGCTGATGTTCGGTCCGGTTGCGGCCAGAATCCGCCGCAGCAGCGCGCTGGCGCGCCGTCAGCTGGTCGTGGCCGTCGGCGGTCCCGCCCGCACCCGGGTCGTCGTGCTGCTGGCCTGCGTGCTGGCGCTGGCAAGCGCCGATACCGCGACGGTGGGCGCCTCGGCGGTCGAGCTGCGCCGCGCGCTGCACATCGACAACACCGACATCGGACTGCTGATATCCGTGTCGTCCCTGGTCGCCGCGGTCTTCTCGCTGCCGCTCGGTGCCATGGCCGACCGCGCCCGGCGAACCTGGCTGCTCGCGTTCGCGCTGCTCACCTGGGGCGGGGTCATGCTGTGGAGCGCGGCCGCGGCCTCGTTCGGGCAGCTCCTGCTGTCCCGGCTGGCGCTCGGCGCGGTAACGGCCGCCTCCGGCCCGGTGGTGGCGTCGCTCGTCGGCGACTGGTTCCCGGCGCACGAGCGGAGCCGGATCTACGGCTTCATCCTGACCGGCGAGCTGCTCGGCGCCGGTGCCGGGTTCGCGATCACCGGCGATATCGCTGCCCTGTCCTGGCGCGCGGCGTTCGTCATCCTCGCGCTGCCCGCGTTCATACTGTGCTGGCTGTTCTTCCGGCTGCCTGAGCCGGCCCGGGGCGGGCAGGACGCGCTGAGCGTCGAGCACGGCAGCGACGAGGTGCCGGACGCGATGCCGGACGGGAGCGGTCCCGCCGGGCCCGCCCGGCCCGGCGGTGCCGGCCGCGGGAACGGGCCGGGCGGGAACGGGCCGGGCGGGAACGGGCCGGGGGCCGGTACCGCCGGCGTCCCGCCGCCGGCGCCTGACCCTCAGCGGATGGCGCGGGATCGAGGCATCCGCCCGGACCCGGCCCTGCTTGCCCGCTACCGGCGGCGGATGACGTTCGGACAGGCGGTCCGTTACGTGATGTCGGTCCGGACCAATGTCGCGCTGATCATCTCCAGCGCATGCGGCTACTACTTCCTGGCCGGGATTCAGGCGTTCGGCACGGAGTTCGTCTCCGGGCAGTACCACGTGGGCCAGGTCCTGGCGAACCTGCTGCTGCTCGTGGTGGGAGCCGGCGCCGTCGGCGGTGTCCTGGCCGGCGGCCAGATCGCCGACATGCTGCTGCGCCGGGGCCGCCTGAACGCCCGCATCATGACCGCTGCGGTCGCGGCCACTGCCACGGTGGTGCTCTTCATTCCGGTGCTGACGACGCACAGCGCGCTGACAGCCATCCCTTACGTGGTCGTGGCAGCGGCCTGCCTGTCCGCGCAGAACCCGCCTATCGACTCCGCCCGCCTGGACATCATGCCGCCATGGCTCTGGGGCCGGGCGGAGGGAGTGCGCACCTTCCTGCGCACGGCCGCGCAGGCGCTAGCGCCGGTGCTGTTCGGGGTGTTCTCCGACAACCTGTTCGGAGGCGGCACGTCCGGGCTGAAGTGGACGTTCGTGATCATGCTCCTGCCGCTGGCGGGCTCGGCTTTCTACCTGTTCCGCGCCCGGCGGTTCTACCCGTCCGACGTTGCTGCCACGGCGGTGCAGAACGAGCGGGCCGCTCGCCGTGCGGCCGGAGCCGCAGGCTGACTGTGCCATCGCGGCGCCGTGGCGGGCACCCTCCCGGCGCTCGGGGGCGTCCTCCCGGTACCGGCGGATGCCGGCTTGTCCGGCCGCTGAGCGGGCCGGCTTAGACTCGTCGCTGACATGGCAGTGCAGATAGCGCCCAGCATCCTGGCCGCCGATTACGCCCGGCTCGCCGACGAGGCCGCGGCGGTGGCCGACGTGGCCGACTGGCTCCATGTCGACGTGATGGACAACCACTTCGTGCCGAACCTGACCATCGGCCTGCCGGTCGTCGAGGCCCTGCTCAAGCACGCCGGGCTGCCGCTGGACTGCCATCTGATGATCGAGGAGCCAGATCGCTGGGCGCCAGGCTACGCGGAGGCGGGTGCGGGCAACGTCACGGTGCACGCCGAGGCCACGGCCGCGCCAGTCCGGACGCTGCGGGCGATCCGGTCAGCGGGCGCGCGGGCCGGCCTCGCCGTGAACCCGGCAACTCCCATCGAGCCCTACGCCGACCTGGTGCCCGAGGTCGACCTGCTGCTCCTGATGACCGTGGAGCCGGGCTTCGGCGGGCAGCACTTCCTGGACATGGTGCTGCCGAAGCTGCGGCGGGCACGGAAGCTCGTCGCCCGGCACGGCGCGGCGGTCTGGCTGCAGGTAGACGGCGGCGTGACCGATGAGACCATCGGGCGCTGTGCCGAGGCCGGGGCAGACGTCTTCGTGGCCGGGTCGGCGGTCTACGAGGCGGAAGACCCGGCAGGCGCGGTCCGGGCGCTGCGCGCCGCGGCCGAGCGTGCCGTGGCGGTACGGCCGCCGGCCTGACGGCCCGCTAGGCCAGGCCGGGGATCACTTCCGCGGCAAGGCGCTCCAGCTGAGCGGCGTCGTCGAAGAGCGGGTTGAGCAGGATCAGCTCGGCGCCTGCGGCGGCCACCTCGCTCAGCCCGCGGACGCAGTCGGCGGGAGAGCCGGCCACCGCCACGGGCGCCAGCCGCCGGCCGAACTCGCCGTAGACCCCGACCAGGCCGGCCGCGACCCGCTCCCGCGCGCGGGCCGGATCGTCGTCGACGGCGACGTAGACCCGCTTGGCGATGCGGAAGCTCGCCGGGTCCCGCCCGCTCTCCGCGAGCGCCTGCCTGACCACCGGCACCTGCCCGGCGAACTGCGCGGTCGTCTGGGAGCCCGCGCCGAAGAAGCCGTCGCCATGCCGGGCTGCGCGGCGCAGGGCCGATGGGCTGGATCCGCCGAACCAGAGCGGCGGGTACGGCTTCTGGAACGGCTTGGGCACCATGCGGGCGCCGTCGAGCTGCCAGAAGCGCCCGGCGAAGCTGATCTCGTCCTCGGTCCAGCAGGCCTTCATCAGCCGCACGCCCTCGGCAAACCGCGTGGCACGCCCGGCTGGGTCGATGCCGAACGCCGGGTACGGCTGACCTGCGCCGAAGGCCACCCCCACCTCCACCCGGCCGCGGCTGAGCTGGTCGAGCGAGGCGATGGCCTTGGCCAGGTGCACCGGGCTGTGCACGGTCGTGACCAGGACCGCGCAGCCCAGGCGCAGTCCGGGGACGCACGCGGCGGCATAGGTCATGACCTCGAGCGGGCTCAGCTGCGACGCGCCGCCGAATACCTGCTCCATCGTCCATGCGCTCTCGAAGCCGAGCTCCGCCGCCCTGGCCAGGTAGCTGCGGAAGGCCTCCGGGTCGAACCCGCCGTCGGGAAAGCGCTGCGGGATGGCAATCGCGAACCGCACGCGCCGACCCTAACATGGGCGCGGACGACGGATGCTCCGCAGAAGCCGCCGTCACGCTCACCGGGCCGCCCCGGCGTACTCAGGCGGGCGCTGCCGGTGCCGGCGGCCGCCTCGCCAGGATGCCATCGTGCGGCGGAATACCGGGCATGGCAGACTGGTTAGCGAGGCAGGTGCGTGCTCCGGGGTCGGTGAAACTCCGAGCCGGCGGTGACAGTCCGCGACCCGTCCGTGATGCTGCCAGGCATTGCGGATGGCTGATCCGGTGAAATCCCGGTACCGACGGTGAAAGCCCGGATGGGAGGAAGCACGCCCGCGGTCGCCGCCGGGGCATACCCGGCGTAACCGCGTGCCGCGGTTCCCGCGTGGCCGTGCCGGGCGCGTCTCGCACCGGGCAGGCAGGCGTCGCGGGCTCCTGCGGCGCCGCTCGCGCTATCCGCGCGACCCCGGAGCTCGTGCCAGGACCGTGAGGACGGACAGGCAGGAGAGGACCGGGAGACGGGTCGCCGCCCGTGAGAACGGCGCGGCGGCGGGACCGGTGAACGGGCCGGCGGCAGGAAGGCCGTCGCCGGACCCCGGCCGGCCGCCCGGGCCCGTGGCGGAGGAGTGCGGAGCACATGCGCGCAGCGCGGAATGGCCGGTGAGGCCATGTTCACCGGGATCGTGGAAGAGCTCGGCGAGGTTGTCAGCCTGGAGCACTCGGGCGGATCGGCGCGCCTGACGGTACGCGGCCCGCGGGTCACGGCCGGCGCGGGGCGCGGGGACTCGATAGCGGTCAACGGCGTCTGCCTGACCGTGACCAGCCAGTCCGGTGGCGAGTTCACCGCCGACGTGATGGGAGAGACGCTGCACCGCTCCTCGCTCGGCGACCTGGCCCCGGGCGCTGCGGTCAACCTGGAGCGGCCGATGCGCCTGGACGGCCGGCTCGGCGGCCACCTCGTGCAGGGCCACGTCGACGGGACCGGCACGATCCTGGCCCGGACGCCGGGCGGGAACTGGGACACCGTGCGAGTCGGCATTCCGGCCCGGCTGATGCGATACGTCATCGAGAAGGGCTCGATAGCCGTCGACGGCGTCAGCCTCACCGTGTCGGCCGTCGGCGCGGGGTGGTTCGAGGTCAGCCTGATACCGGAAACGCTGGCGCGCACCACGCTCGGCCGCAAGCGGCCGGGCGAGACCGTCAACCTGGAAGTGGACATGATCGCGAAGTATGTCGAGAGCCTGCTCCGCCCGGCACCGGATGCGCGGCCATGACCGGCGCGATCGCCGGCGGCGGCGTCCGGCTCGATACCGTGCAGCGCGCCATCTCCGACATCGCGGCGGGCCGGCCGGTCGTAGTCGTCGACGATGCCGACCGGGAGAACGAGGGCGACATCATCGCGGCGGCGAGCAAGGTGACCCCCGAGCTCATGGCGTTCATGATCCGGCACACCAGCGGGGTGATCTGCGTTCCGATGCCAGGGGCAGACCTCGACCGGCTGCAGCTTCCGCTGATGACCGCGCAGAACCGCGAGCGGATGCGCACCGCGTTCACGGTCAGCGTGGACGCAAGGGACGGGGTGACGACCGGGATCTCGGCGGCCGACCGGGCGCGGACGGTGCGCACCCTGGTGGACTCCGCGACCGAGCCGTACGAGCTGGTCCGGCCCGGCCACATCTTCCCGCTGCGGTATGCCGAGGGCGGCGTGCTGGTGCGGCCCGGGCACACCGAGGCCGCGGTGGACCTCGCGCGCCTGGCCGGGCTGCCGCCCGCGGGCGTGCTCGCCGAGGTGGTGAACGACGACGGCAGCATGGCCCGGCTGCCGGCGCTGCGCGCCTTCGCCGACGAGCACGGCCTGGCGCTGATCTCCATCGCCCAGCTGATCGAGTACCGGCGGCACGCCGAGCAGATGGTCCGCCGGATCGTCGAGACGCGGGTGCCGAACCAGTTCGGCGAGTGGCGCGCGCTCGGCTACCTCAACTCTGTCGACGGCACCGAGCACCTCGCCCTGGTTCTCGGCGACATCGGCCCGGCCGGTACCGCAGATGCGGCCGGGCCGTCCGGCGATTCCGGGCCGTCCGGCGATTCCGGTGGGCCCGCGTCCGGGGCCGGCGAGAGCATCCTGGTCCGGATGCACTCGGAGTGCCTGACCGGCGACGTGTTCGGATCGCAGCGATGCGACTGCGGCGCCCAGCTCGAGGCTGCCATGGCCGCGATCGCCGCGGAGGGCCGCGGCGTGGTGCTCTACCTGCGCGGGCACGAGGGGCGGGGAATCGGGCTGCTCTCCAAGCTCCGCGCCTACCAGCTGCAGGACGCTGGCGCCGACACCGTGGACGCGAACCTGGAGCTCGGCCTGCCCGCGGACGCCCGCGAGTACTCAACCGGCGCGCAGATTCTCGCCGACCTCGGCGTGCGCCGGCTACGGCTGCTGACCAACAACCCGGAGAAGGTGCGCGAGCTGGCAGGCTTCGGCCTCGAGGTCACCGGGCGGGTGTCGGTGCCGGTCCCGCCCACCCCGCACAGCCTGCGGTACCTGATCGCCAAGCGCGACCGGCTCGGCCACCAGCTAGATCACCTCTTCATACACAGCGGGGCACCGGGACCGCTGCCCCCGGCCGCTCCCGGGACTGGCACCCGGTGAGCCGCGAGGGCCGGCCTCCCGGCCGGACGGTCGACGCCGCGGGCCTCACCCTCGCGATCGTGGCGGCTCGCTGGCATAGCGAGATCACTGACTGCCTGGCCGGGCGGGCGGAGGCGGCAGCGCGCGCCTGCCGGGTCGCGGAGCCGCTCCTGGTGCGGGTGCCCGGCGCCTTCGAGCTGCCGGTCGTGGCCGCCGAGCTCGCCCGCCGCCACGATGCGGTGGCCTGTCTCGGCGCGGTCATCCGTGGCGGAACGCCGCACTTCAGGTACGTCTGCGACGCGGTGACCTATGGCCTGACACGGGTGGCGCTCGACACCGGAACGCCGGTCGGCAACGGCGTCCTCACCTGCGACACGCTGGAGCAGGCCGCTCGCAGGTGCGGCCTGCCGGACTCGGCCGAGGACAAGGGCTGGGACGCCGTGATCGCGGCGCTGGAGACCGCTCTGGTCCTCCGCTCGCTCCGCAAGCCCGCGGGCTAGCGCCGCCGGATCAGCCGCCGCGCCGGGGCGGCCTGCCCGCCCCGCTTCGCCACCGCGCTTACGAGCGGTAACGTCGTCATGACAGTCGGCACGTACGGGGGCCGCATGACGACGCCGGAGCCGCTGCCCGCCGCTGACGCCGGCCCGGCGGGCGTCCAGACTGGCCGGCGCGGTCGCGGGCGGCACCGCGCGGGAGGCTCCCACCCGTCCAGCGTCGCCCGGTCGAGCGGGGTGATGGCGGCCGGGACGCTGGCGTCCCGGCTGACCGGCTTCGCGCGCACGCTGGTGCAGGCATACGCGCTCGGCGGGCTCCTTCTCGGCGACGCCTACAATGTCGCCAACTCGCTGCCGAACGCCGTCTATAACCTGATGCTCGGCGGCATCCTGACCAGCGTTGTCGTCCCGCTGCTGGTCAGCGCGGCAGCGAGGAGCGCCGACCGGGGCGAGGCCTACGACCAGAGGATGCTGACCCTCGTCACGCTGGCGCTGCTCGCCGTCACGATCGCGGCAACCGCTGCGGCGGTCCCGATCGTCTACCTGTACCGCGGCTCGGTGTCCGGGCCGGAGCTGCGCCTGATGGTGATCTTCGCCTACTTCTTCATCCCGCAGATCTTCTTCTACGGCGTCAGCTCGATGGCAGGAGCGATCCTCAACGCCAGGGGCAGCTTCGCGGCGCCGATGTGGACTCCGGTGATCAACAACATCGTGGTCATCGGCGTGATGCTGGCCTTCATCCGTGTCGCCGGGCTCGGCGTCACCCCGGCCACGATCACCCCGGGCGGCATCCGCCTGCTGGGGATCGGCACCACGGCGGGCGTCGCGGCGCAGAGCGCCGCACTGGTCCCGTCACTGCGCCGGGCCGGGTTCCGCTGGCGGCCGCGGTTCAACTTCCGCGGGGCCGAGCTGGCCGAGTTCCGGCGGATGGCCGGCTGGATGTTCGGTTACATCGCCACCACCCAGGTGACCGCCCTGATCATCACCAGGATCGCCAACGACGCCAGCGTCCTGGCGGGCCGGGCCCGGGTGGGCTACGGCGCGGGCTACACTCCCTACGCCTACGCCTGGCAGCTGTTCCAGATGCCCTATGCGGTGATCGGCATCTCGGTGATCACCGCGCTGCTGCCCAGGATGAGCGGGCACGCCGCCGCCAGCCGGCCGGAGCGGGTGCGGGCCGACTTCGCGACCGGCGTGCGGCTGTCCGGGGTGCTCGTCGTCCCCGCCTCGCTGGTGCTGGCCGTCCTCGGCCCTGACCTGGCCGAGGCCTTCCTGGCGCACGGCTCGATGAGCGTTCCGACCGCTCGCTACCTGGGCGAGGTGTTCGCGGTGCTTTGCCTTGGCCTGGTCCCTTACACGGTCTTCCAGCTGCAGCTGCGGGTGTTCTACGCGCTGCATGACAGCCGCACGCCCGCGCTGATCGGCGCGGTCGCCATGGCCGTGAGCGTTGCCGCGTGCTACGGCGCGCTCGCCGCCCTGCCGCCGGGGCAGGTCGTGGCCGGGCTCGGCGCCGCGTTCGGGCTCGGCAACGTCGCCGCCGCGGCGCTGGCCTGGCGGATGCTCAGCCGCCGGCTGCGCGGCCTGGACGGCCGGGCCATCGGGGCGAGCCTGGCGCGGATGCACGCGGCGGCGGTGCCCGCCGCCGCCGCGGCGCTGGCCGTGACGCTGGCGGCTCCGGCATTGCTGCCCGGCGGACGGCTCGGCGCGCTACTTGCCGCCGCAGTGGCCGGCAGCCTCGGGCTGGCGGTCTACCTCGCGGCTGGCCGGGTGCTGCGGATAGCCGAGCTCACCCGGCTGCTGGCCGCCGCCTCGTCCCGGCACCGCCGGTAGCGGCTTCCCCGGTGCGGCTACCGGGCGGTCGCCGCGGCCATGCTCCCCGCGAGCTCGCGGTGAATCCACTGCTCCAGCGTCCCGTCGCTTTCCCACGAGGTGATCAGCGCGTACCGCGGCCGCGGCCCCGGGTGCCACACCACGTGGTACAGCCGCTCGGTATCGATGACAAGCTGCATTCCGGGATGCAACGGGATCCGGGTCTCGGTGGCCGGGTCGTCCTTCACCTCGCGGAGGATGAAGACTGACCGCCCGGCGGTGTTATCGAGCTCGAGCCAGGACCGGACCACCCAGCCCGCTCCGGGCGGGTTCAGCCGGTTGTTGTCGTCAAGGTGAAGCTGGCGCAGCGCGGCCGCCTCGTCGCTGGGGTTGAGCTTGATGACGCGGACCCGGCCGAAGTTGCCGCCGATGCCCTCGACATAGCGCGCGAGACCCGGCGCGAGATCCCGGTTCGGAGTCCAGATACCGTCCTTGTCCGGCTTTCCGTAGTCCCAGAAGCCGCGGCAGTCCATCTCGCCGGTCGCCGAGGCGAGCGGTGCGAAGTTCGTGTCGCCACCGCTCTTCCAGTCCATGTAGTGAAGAGATTCCCACTCGCCCGGCGAAATCGGCGGGCCCTGCCGGTCGCGGAGGATGGCGTAGCCTTTTTCGGCCAGGATGTCGAGCTTGCGATGCATGAATTCCCCCCGATGGCATCAGCTGAGATGCATGATCCGCAGGTGACTATTTCCGGTGCCGGCCCGGCTACTCGCCCCCTGGGTGCTCTTTACCCTCACCTGACGGGCCAGTGACCAAAGCGTTAAGCGCGCAGCGGGCGTGTTCCCGCGTGGCGCGGCGGGCTCCGGCCCGGCTCATCCGCCCTCCCGGTGCGGGCCGGGCACGCGGCTGACGGCACGGCCGGTTAGCCGCCCGGCGGCCAGGTCAGCACCGGGCCCCTGACCCGGATCCGGACCAGCATGCCGGGCTGCGGAGGGCCCGGCCCCGCGCCCGGCGGGCAGGGGCAGCCGGCAGGCGGTCCGGGCACCCGTGGCTGCTGGCCTGGCGCTGCTCCCCCGTGGTTACCCTGAAGGGATACCGAGAGAGCCCGAGGTGAGGCGCCCGTGCGAGACATCCTGGATCAGATCGCCAAGTGGTGGGATGCCGGCGAGACCTTCGGCCTCGGCACGGTGGTGCGGACGTTCCGCAGCGCGCCCCGGGAGCCCGGCGCGGCGATGGCGGTCTCGGCCGATGGCGAGGTCGTGGGCAGCGTGTCCGGGGGCTGCGTGGAGGGCGCGGTCTACGAGCTGGCGGGTGAGGTCCGGCAGAGCGGCACCGCCGTCCTGCAGACCTACGGGATCAGCGACGACGACGCCTTCTCGGTCGGCCTGACCTGCGGCGGGATCATCGACGTGTTCGTCGAGCCGGTCAGCAGGCGGCAGTTCCCTGAGCTCGGCGAGGTGGTTGCGGCCATCCGGGAGGAGCGGCCGGTTGCCCTGGCCACCGTGATCGGCGGTCCCGGCCGGATCGGCGCGCGCCGGGTGATCTGGGGCGCTGAGCAGGGCGGAGCAGGCCAGGAAGCGGCGCGCTCATCGGGCACGCTCGGCGCCGGGGACCGCCTCGACCAGGCAGTGGACGACGACGCTCGCGGGATGCTCGCCCAGGGGCTCACCGGGGTACGCCACTACGGCCCGGAGGGCGAGCGCCGCCGGGACGAGCTTGCCGTGTTCGTCCAGTCGTTCGCGCCGCCGCCGCGGATGCTGGTCTTCGGCGCGATCGACTTCGCCGCCGCGGTGGCCAGGGCCGGCAAGTTCCTCGGCTACCGGGTGACGGTGTGCGACGCCCGGCCGGTCTTCGCGACCAGGACGAGGTTCCCTGACGCCGACGAGGTCATCACCGACTGGCCGCACCGGTACCTGTCCGGCATCTCGGTGGACGAGCGCACCGTGATCTGCGTTCTGACCCATGATCCGAAATTCGACGTGCCGCTGCTGGAAGTGGCGCTGCGAACCCCGGCCGCCTACATCGGGGCCATGGGGTCGCGGCGGACCCACGCCGACCGGCTGCAGCGGCTGCTCGAGGCGGGCCTGACCGAGGCGGAGCTCTCCCGGCTGCGCTCGCCGATCGGGCTGGACCTCGGGGCGCGCACGCCCGAGGAGACCGCGATCGCGATCGCGGCCGAGCTCATCCAGCTGCGCTGGGGAGGGTCCGGGCGGCCGCTGACCGACACCACCGGCCGGATCCACCACGGCTGATGGCGCAGCCGGGCCGGGTGGCCGGGATCCTGCTCGCCGCCGGCGAGGGCAGCAGGCTCGGCCAGCCGAAGGCGCTGGTCCGGCTCGGCGGGAAGACCCTGGCCGAGCGCGGCGCCGCGCTGCTGCGCGAGGGCGGCGCCGAGCCCGTGATCGTGGTCACCGGCGCCGTCGCCGTCAGCCTGCCCGCCGTCTTCACCGTGCAGAACCCGGACTGGCGCACCGGCATGGCCTCCTCGCTCGCCGCCGGGCTGCGCAGCATCCCTGACGACTGCGGCGCTGCCCTGGTGGCACTGGCCGACCAGCCGCTGATCGGCGCGGAGGCGGTCCGGCGGCTGATCGTCGCCTACCGCGCGGGCGCGAGCGTGGCCGTCGCGGCCTACGATGGCGCGCCCCGCAATCCGGTGCTGCTGGCCAGGCGGCACTGGGCCGCGGTGATCGAGACGGCCAGTGGGGACTCCGGCGCGCGTGCCTTCCTGCGCGCCCACCCGGACCTGGTCACGCTGGTGGAGTGCGGCGACACCGGCCGCCCCGACGACGTGGACACCCCGGATGACCTGGACCGGGTCGCGGCCCTGCTGGGCCTGGACTAGCGGCGGGCAGGGCCGCCCGCCCGGCCAGCGGTTCAGGCCGGCCGCGCCGAGATCCCCCACTGGTGCGTCACGCTGGCGCCGGGCACCAGCGTCAGGACATCCGTTCCGTCGCGAAACGCATTCGGCGGGCAGGTCATCGGCTCGACGGCGAGCCCCCGGCGCTGCCGGTCCGGGGCGAGCGTGTCGCCGGTGTACACCTGGAGCCAGCGATAGCCCTGGCCCGCCCACAGCGTCACGGCATGGCCGGCCGCGCCCGCCGCCCCCGGGCAGCGGAGCACGACGCGCACCCGCCCGTCGCCGCCTGCCGCCAGCCCGGTCAGCGCGTGATCCAGGACCGTGCCGCCGATCTGGCGCGGCTGCCGGAAATCGTAGGGCGTGCCACCGACATCCCGCGGCGGCGCGCTCGGGATGCCGCGCTCGTCCGCTGGCAGCCAGCGTGCCGCCGGCACGGTCAGCTCGCAGTCATCCACGGTAGTGGCGCCGGCGGCCAGGTACGGATGCTGGCCGGTGCCGTAGGGAGCCGGGCGCGTCCCCGCGTTGCGCGCGGTGGTGGTGACGTCCAGGCCGTCCGCGCCGATCCGGTAGCGCACGCTCATGCTGAGACAGAACGGATACCCGGGGCGGCCCGCCAGCAGGCAGCTGAGCGTCACGGCGCTGGCCGACCGGGAGCTGACCTGCCAGGCCGCCCACCGGGTCAGCCCGTGGATGGCGTTGCCCCGGGCGGGCTCGCTGAGGTCAAGCTGATGCCAGGACCCGCCGAAGGCGTAGCGGCCGCCGTCGATCCGGTTCGGCCACGGCGCGAGCAGCTGGCCCGCTGCGCCCGGGGGCAGCTCGTCGGCCTGGTAGCCGGCCAGGATGGGCTGGCCGCGGTATTCCAGCAGCCGCAGGCCGGCGCCAAGCTCGGTGGCGATCGCCCGGTACCCCTCGCCGGAGATCTCGTACTGCGCCCCTGTCACGGGAATGGCCGGCGGCCCCTCGGTCATGGGCCCATCCTGCCCGAGCCGGCGGGGCTGCTTGGGGAGCGGGGGACCTTCAGCCCCGCCGGCACATTGCACCCTAGCCTCCGGGCGGCCTGATCGCGGGGTAGTTCGGCAAGCTGGCGCGGCTGCGGCTGGAACGGCCGTGCCCCGGCAGGCCCGCGTGTGTCTTCGGGCCCTGCGGTGCGCCCGGGCATGGGGCAGAGAGTGTTCCCGATTCGGTGGAGCGGCTGTCACGATAACCGTCAGAATGGCGCAAAGAATCCGTGCCGGGGGGGAGTCATGGCCACGGAACGGTCAGGCGATGCCGTCATTCCCGAGCCGGGCCGGGTAGCGACGCAGCGCGACTTCGGCCGCGAGCTCACGCTGCTGCGGCGGCGCTCCGGCCTGACGGTCCGGCAGGTGGCCGCCGCAGCCGGGCTGCCGGTCAGCACCGTCGGCGACTACTTCGCCGGGCAGCACCTGCCGCCGGCCAGCCAGCCGGACGTGCTGCCGCGTGTCCTGGGCGCGTGCGGGGTCACCGACGCTGACTCGCTGCGGGCGTGGTCGCTGGCGCTGGACAGGGCCCGGCGGCCCGGGAACCGCCGGGCAGACGAAGCAGGCGGCGGCCCGCCTGGCCGCGGCGGCGGGGGGCCCTACCTCGGGCTGGCCACCTTCGCGGCCGAGGACGCCGAATGGTTCTTCGGCAGGGAGGAGCTCACCGCCCGGCTCGCCCGGCTGGCCGGCGATGAGGCGGCCCGCCACGTTCCGCTGGTGGTGGTCGGGGCATCCGGCTCCGGCAAGTCGTCGCTGCTGCGAGCCGGGCTCATCCCGGCCCTGGAGCGGGGGCATGCGGCGGATGCGGGCACCGCGCGGCCGGCCCGCCAGCGCCGGGCGGTGCTGCTGACGCCCGGCAGCGACCCGGTCGCCGCCCTGGCCGCCGCGCTGAGCCCGGCGGCTGGCCGCTCCCGGGCCACCCCGCCGGCCTGGGCCGGCGCGGACGGCGCGGACGGCACGGACCTGCCGGATGTCGTCGTGGTCGATCAGTTCGAGGAGACGTTCACCCTCTGCCAGGATCCCGCCGGGCAGCGGGCGTTCATCGCCGCCGTCGCCCGGCTCGCCGGGCCCGCGGTGGTGGTGCTCGGACTGCGTGCCGACTACTACGTGGCTGCGCTGCGTCACCCGGAACTGGCCCGCGCCCTGCAGGACCGCCAGGTGCTCGTCGGCCCGATGACCCGGGAGCAGGTGCGCCGGGCGATCGTCGAGCCGGCCCGCCGCGCCGGCCTGGAGATCGGCGAGGGCCTTGTCGAGCTGCTGCTGCGTGACCTGGCGCCGCGGCTGCAGCACGGCCGGGCGGCCAAGGCGGCGCGGCCCGCCGGCGACGCCCCGGGCCACGAGCCGGGCGCGCTTCCGCTGCTGTCCCACGCGCTGCTGGCAACCTGGCGGCTGAGCCGTGACGGGCGCCTGTCGGTGTCGGCGTACCAGGCGAGCGGCGGAATCCGGGAGGCGGTCGCGCGGTCCGCCGAGTCCGTCTATGCCGCGCTGGGCACCGAAGAACGGCGGGCCGCGCAGCACCTGTTCCTCCGCCTCGTCAGCTCGACCGATGAGGGCGAGATGCGGCGGCGGGTGCCGCCCGGCGAGCTGGCCGCCGATCCGGTGCTGCGGCTGTTTGTCGCCGCCCGGCTGATCACCGTCAGCGAGGACGCGGCCGAGATCAGCCATGATGCGCTGCTGGACGCGTGGCCGCGGCTGCGCAGGTGGCTGGACGAGAGCCAGGACAGCCGCCGGATGCAGCGGCGGATCGAGGCAGCCGCGCGCGAGTGGCAGGAGGCCGGGCACGACACGGCCGTGCTGCCCCGCAGCGGCCAGCTTGCCGGCATGCGAGAGTGGGCAGCAGACCCGGACCACGCCGCCAGCCTCAGCGATCTTGGCAGGAGGTTCGTGGCCGCCGGGAACGCACTCGACCTCGCTGAGGCGAACGCGCGGCGGCGTCACACCCGGAGGCTGCGCCAGCTAGTCGGGGCGCTCACCGCCGCCGTCCTGGCGACGGTCGGGCTGACCGGCTACGCGTTCGCGCAGCGGCAGAGCGCCGCCGCGGCGCGCAACGATGCCGACTCACGCGAGGTCGCGATCGAGGCGAGCCAGCTACGCGGCCAGGACCCCTCAGCCGCCGCCCAGCTCAGCGTCGCCGCCTACCGCATCGCCGTCACGCCGCAGGCCACGGCGGGCGTCCTGGAGTCCTCGGGCACGCCGACCGCCGCGCGGATCATCGACTCGGCCGGCGTGGTGCAGGCGGTCGCCCTGCGGCCAGGCGGCGCCGTGCTGGCCGCCGCGGGCGCGGACGGCACCCTGCGGCTCTGGGACATCGCCGACCCGGGGCACCCGGTCCCGCTGGGCCGCCCGCTGCTCGGCAAGTCGGACAGCCCGCTCTACACGGCGGCGTTCAGCCCGGACGGCAGCCTGCTCGCGGCGGCCGGAGCGGGGCGGAGCGTCGACCTGTGGAGCGTTGCGGGATCCCGGCAGGGCACCCGCGCCGCCGGGACGGCCCGAACGGCCCGGCCGGCCCGGACGGCCCGGACGGCCCGGCCGGTGCCGCTGCGGGCGGTCCGGCTCGGCTCCCTCGCCGGGCCGCGGAACACCGTGTTCTCGGTCGCGTTCAGCCCGGATGGAACGGTGCTCGCCGCGGGCAGCGCCGACTCGACCGTGCGGCTGTGGGACGTCGCCGACCCGCGGCGGCCGCGCCTGCTGGCCACGCTGGCGGGCCCCGGCGGCTGGGTCCAGGCGGTGGCGTTCAGCCCGGACGGCCGGTCGCTCGCGGCGGCCGGGACGGGTGGCCGGGTCCGGTTGTGGGACGTCGCCCGGCCCGGCCGCCCGGTCCCGCTCGGGAAGCCGCTCTCCGGGCCAGCCGGCCCGGTCACCTCGCTGGCCTTCAGCCCCGGCGGGCGGCTGCTCGCCGCCGGGAGCCAGGACTACCACGTCTGGCTGTGGAACGTGGCCGCGCCGGCCAGGCCCGTCCGGCTGGCCTACCTCAGCGGGGCGACGGCCTGGGTGAACTCGGTGACGTTCAGCCCCGGCTCTGACCTGCTGGCCGCGGCCACCAGCGAGGGCGGCACGCTGGTCTGGGATATCGCCAGCCGGCGGCTGATGGCGACGCTGCCGAGCCCGGGAGTGGCGACATCGGCGGCCTGGGACGGGGCGCATGAGCTGATCACCGGTGGCTCCGACGGCACCGTCCGGCTGTGGACGATGCCGCCGCCGCAGCTAGCCGCCGCGGGCCCGGTGAACAGCGTCGCCTACGGCCCGGACGGCAGGCTTCTCGCGGTCGGCGCAACGGACCTGGAACTGTGGGACCCGCTGACCCGCCAGGAACTGGCGTCGGCTGCGGCTCCCGGCACCTTCGTCAACGCTGTCGCCTACAGTCCGGGCGGGCCCAGCCACGGCGTCGTCGCCGCCGGGTACGCCGACGGCACGGTCAGGCTGTGGGCCGTGCGGCCCGGGCACGGCCGGGCGGGCCCGTCGCTGGCCCGGGTCGGGCCCGTGCTCCGGGCTACCGCGCTGACCGACCAGCTAGTGGAGTACATCGCGTTCAGCCACGACGGCCGCCTGCTGGCCACGGGTGGTGACGACGGGACCGTCCGGCTGTGGAACGTGACCGATCCGGCCCGCCCGGCGCTGCTGGCGGTCATCCGCGACTCGGGGACGTATGTGTTCTCGGTGTCGTTCAGCCCGGGCGACCGGATCCTGGCCGCGGGGAGCGCCGACAACCTGGTGCGTCTCTGGGACATCGCCCGGCCGGCGCGGCCTGCCCGGATCGGCCGGCCGCTGGCCGGGCCGTCCAGCTACGTCTACTCGGTCGCGTTCAGTCCCGGCGGGCGGGTTCTCGCGGTCGGCAGCGCCGACCGCACGGTCCGGCTCTGGGACGTCGCGGATCCGGCGCGGCCCAGGCTCATCGGCCGTCCGCTGACCGGACCGGAGGGGTATGTGTACTCGCTGGCGTTCGCGCCGGGCGGGACCACCCTCGCGGCCGGGTCAACAGACGACAGCGTGTGGCTGTGGAACCTGTCGGACCCGGCCAGCCCCGGGCTGATAGCCCAGCTCACCGGCCCGGCGGGACACGTGTACTCGGTGGCGTTCAGCCCGGGCGGCCGCGAGGTCGCGGCCGGCAGCGCCGACGGGACCGTCCGGCTGTGGGACGCCAGCGCCGCCGCCGCGATCCGGCAGATCTGCGCGACCGCCGGACAGCCGCTGACCCGGGCGGAGTGGGATGCCTACGTGCCAGGCCGCGGCTACGCCCCGCCGTGCCGCTGACCTGGCAGGTCCGCACGGCCAGTGGCCGGCCCGGTGGCGGCGTCACGCCCCCTGACGGGCCGCGTTCACGAGATCGTGCCTGGTCACCAGATGCCCGGTGCGCACCGCATCAGCCGCCAGCACGCCGAACAGATAGAAGTAGGCCGACTCCTCATCCGCGAACGAGCGGACCTCGTGCCGCGCACCGCCCGCGGCGCAGAACACCTCGTACCGGCCCGCTGTCTGCAACAGGCACATCCGGCCCTCCACCTCTGCGCCGAGGGAGAACGCGGCAGCCGGGATCCCCGCCAGGCTGGCGAGCTCGCAGAAGACCTGCTGCGCGGCGTTCTGCCCGCGCGGCCGGCGGCGCCTGCCGTGATCCCGGGACGCTTCGCCGCCCTGCCCGGCCGAGCGGGGATCCCCGCTGGCAGTCGCCGCGGTGGTCCGGCCGGCCACCGCGGCTGCGAGCGCGGCAGCCTCGACGGGCAGCGGCGGCTCAGCCATCGGCGGGATCACCGTCAGCGCCGGGTCCGGCCGGCCAGGCTCGTGATACTCCCACTCACCGGCCCAGCCGGGCCCGGAGCGGCCGTTGCCCCAGTACCCCTGGCCGCCAGCCTGCGGGACGGGCTCAGGCCAGCCGCTCTGGTAAGCAATGCGCTCCTCGACCACATCGGTGATGTCGCCACGGGGCGCTACTAGCTCGAACACCTCCCGGTCGATCTGCCAGAAGCCGAGCCGCAGGGCCTCGCCGGGATCGTGACCGATGTAGGCGATATGCAGCCGGTCACCAAGGTCGTCGAGGATCAGGCAGGGTACCCCGCGGAACCTGCCCAGCGGCCGGGATTCCCAGATCGCCTGCACCTCCCGGACATGAACCTCCTTGCGCCAGTACCCGGCCGCCGGCTGGAAGCCGAGATCTTCTGGCGGCGGGCACGCGGCGAACAGCACGACATCGGAGCCGGACGGCCCGATGTTCGCCTCGTAGGGCGCTCCCTGGTAGCTCGCCATCATCCGGTAACGCATCGTCACATCGCCTCACGCGGGCGGATCCACGCCTGGCCGTCGAAGCGCGCGACGAACGAGGCTCCGTCCGCCGCGATCCGGTAGATCTCGGCCCCGACGGGCACCGGCATCGTATCGGTGTAGAACTCGGCCACCCTGTGACCAGCGTAGGAGGTAAGACCGGCGGCCGTGAACGGCGGGCTGGCCGGCCAGCCGCCGCCGGGACCGGCCGGGTACGGAATGCGATACCGGCCCGGGTCCGTGGCAATCCAGCGGAGCACGTAGATCTCCGCCGCATCGCGGGTGAAGTCCGAGCCCGGGTAGCCGAGGCCGAGCGCGTCATAGAACTCGGCCGGAGTGCCGAATGAGCTGTCCGCGGCCCGGTAGACGAAGCCGGAGATCACCGTGCGGCGGCCGGCCAGGTAGGGCTCGACCAGGCGGGGAGGGATGACCTTCTGCATCGTCGTCCCCGGCTCGATGACCGTCGTTCCTGGTAGAGGCACGCTGGGTCCCCCGTCCTCAGACTCAGCTCAGGTGTCACTGAGACTCTCATAACGGCAAATGCGGGATCAACCGGTTCGGACAGGCCGGCCGCCCAGCCGGCCGCGGTGACCGCGCTGCCCCGGCGCGGCCTCAGCGGCGGGCTACAGTGGCCCGGTGGCGACGCTTGCGGGCGGGCCCGGACGACCCAGCCCGTTCCGGGACGATGACGGGTCCGCGCAGCCGGAGGTGAGCGCGGCGCTGCAGGCGTATGCGGCGGGGGCGTGCAGCGAGCGCGCGGTGCTGAGGGTCGTGTCCCGGTCGCGCCTGCTGGTGCCGGTTGTGGCCGTGCTTGCCGAGGGCGCGGAGCCAGGCGCGGGCGGCGCCGAGAAGGCCAGCGAGATGGCCGTGCCGAACCTGGTCGGCCGCGACGGCCGGCTTGCAATCCCCGCGTTCACCTGCGTCGACAGCCTCGCCAGGTGGCGGCCGGAGGCCCGGCCGACGCCAGCGGCCGCCCGCGAGGTCTGGCGGGCGGCCGCCGAGAGCCAGTGCGCAGTCGTGATCGACATCGCCGGGCCGGTGCCGCTGACCGTCGACGGGGCGCGCCTGGCTGCGCTGGCCGACGGCCGGGAGGCGCCCTGGCCGCATCAGGATCAGGACGTGCTCACGGCGGTCAGGCAGGCCACGGCGGGCCAGGACGGGATCTATGGTGCCGCGCTGCTCCCGGGCGATGACGCGGCGGGCGAGGACCTCGTGGTCGAGCTTGCGGTCACGCCCGGTCCCGCTGCGGCCGGCCTGGCCCGGCTGGCCGGGGCCCGGCTGGCCGCTGCGCTGGGCGAGAGGCTGCGCCGCGGCATCACCGTCAGGGCGGTGATCGGCTGACCGGACGCCGCCCTGGGCGTGCGGGCGGCAGCGGCATGGCAGGATCAACACATGCTGCGCTGGCTGACCGCAGGGGAGTCGCACGGGCGGGCCCTGGTGGCGATCTGCGAGGGCATCCCGGCGGGCGTGGAGGTCACCACGGCCGATGTCGCCGCCGCGCTGGCCCGGCGCCGGGCAGGCTACGGGCGCGGAGCGCGGATGCGCTTCGAGCAGGACGAGGCGGAGATCACCGGCGGGGTCCGGCACGGCCTGACCCTGGGCAGCCCGGTCGCGATCCGGATCGGCAATACCGAGTGGCCGAGGTGGGAGAGCGTGATGGCGGCCGACCCTGCCGATCCGGCAATCCTCGCCGGCCAGGCCAGGAACGCCCCGCTGACCAGGCCGCGCCCGGGCCATGCCGACCTCGCCGGCATGCAGAAGTACGGGCACGACGACGCCCGGCCGGTCCTTGAGCGGGCAAGCGCCAGGGAGACAGCGGCCCGGGTCGCGGTCGGCGAGGTGGCCCGCCGCTTCCTGCGCCAGGCCCTCGGTGCCGAGATCCTCAGCCATGTCGTCGCGCTCGGCCCGGTCAGCGCGCCGGAGGGAGCGGTGCCGGGCCCGCAGGACGCCGCGCGGATCGACGCCGATCCGGTCCGCTGCCTGGACCCGGCCGCCAGCCAGGCCATGTGCGCCGAGATCGACGCCGCGCGCAGGGACGGTGACACGCTCGGCGGCGTCATCGAGGTGATCGCGCACGGGCTACCGCCGGGGCTGGGCAGCCACGTGCAGGCGGACCGCCGCCTGGATGCGCGGCTGGCCGGCGCGATGATGTCGATCCAGGCGATGAAGGGCGTGGAGATCGGCGACGGGTTCGCGACCGCCAGGCGCCGAGGGTCGGCCGCGCACGATGAGATCGACGCCACCCCGGGCGGGCTGCGCAGGCGGACCAACCGGGCGGGCGGCATCGAGGGCGGCATGTCCACGGGAGAGCCAGTCCGGGTCCGGGTGGCTATGAAGCCGATCTCCACGGTGCCCCGGGCGCTGGACACCGTGGACGTGGCCACCGGTGAGGCTGCCAAGGCGATCAGCCAGCGCAGCGACGTCACCGCGGTGCCGGCCGCTGGCGTCGTGGCCGAGGCCATGGCAGCGCTGGTGCTGGCCGACGCGGCGCTGGAGAAGTTCGGCGGCGACTCGGTCGGTGAGGTGCGCCGGAACCTGGCCGGCTACCTGGCCAGCCTGGTGATCGCATGAGCGGCGGCAGCTCAGCCGGGCCGGGCGCGGCCCGCGGCAGCACCGCCGCCGGGCCGGCCGCGGTGCTGATCGGCCCGCCCGGGTCGGGCAAGTCCACCGTTGGCCGGCTGCTCGCGCGCCGTCTCGGCACCGGATTCCTGGACACTGACGCGCGCATCGAGCAGGCGGCGGGCAAGCCGGTCAGCGAGATCTTCATCGAGGACGGCGAGGAGGCATTCCGGGCGCTGGAACGCGACGCGGTGGCCAGCGCACTGTCCGGGTACCGGGGCGTGGTCGCCGTGGGCGGCGGCGCGGTGATGGACCCGGGCACCCGGCGGCTGCTGGACGGGCTGCCGGTGGTTTACCTGGAGACGGGATTCGCCGAGCTTGCCGGGCGGGTGGGGCTGAGCCAGGCCAGGCCGCTGCTGCTGGGCAACCCGCGGGCGCGGCTGCGGGCGCTGCTGGAGCAGCGGCTGCCTGTTTACGCCGCGCTGGCCAGGCTGACCGTCACGACCGACGGCCGGCGGCCGGACGAGATCGCCGCGGAGATCCAGGACCGGCTGGCGGGAGGGGCGGCCGGGGCACCTGGCAGGGACCAGCGGCCGTGAGCGTGCGCCGGATCAGGGTCGCCGGGGAGCGGCCGTACGAGGTGACGATCGGCAGCGGCGTGCTGGCCGAGCTGCCGCTGCTTGCCCGCCAGGCCAGCCCGGAGGCGACGAGGGTCGTGGTCATCCATGCCTCGCGGCTGGCCGGGCTGGCGCGCTCGGCGTGCGCCATGCTGCGCGAGGCCGGCCTTGTGGCCATCCCCGCGCCGGTGCCCGACGGGGAGGACGCCAAGCAGGTCAGCGTCGCGGCCAGGCTCTGGTCGCGGCTGGCGGCGCATCGCGTCTCGCGCAGTGACCTCGTCGTCGGGATCGGCGGGGGGGCTGTCACGGACCTGGCCGGGTTCACCGCCGCCACCTGGCTGCGCGGCGTTCCGGTGGTGCTGGTGCCGACCACGCTGCTGGGCATGGTGGACGCTGCCGTCGGCGGCAAGACCGCGATTGACATTCCCGAGGGCAAGAACCTCGTCGGCGCGTTTCACCCGCCCGCCGGGGTGCTCGCCGACCTGCAGGTGCTCGGGACGCTGCCGCCAGAGGAGTACGTCAGCGGGCTGGCCGAGGTGATCAAGGCCGGGTTCATCGCCGACCCGGCGATCCTGGACCTGGTCGAGGCCGACCCGGCGGCCGCGGCCCGTCCCGGCGGCCCGGCCGAGCTTGAGCTGATCGAGCGAGCGGTCGCGATGAAGGCCGCGGTGGTGGCCGCCGACCTGCGCGAGGCCGGGCCGCGGGAGATGCTCAACTACGGGCATACGCTCGGTCATGCGATCGAGAGGGTCGAGCGCTACCAGGTCCGGCACGGCGAGGCCGTCGCCGTCGGCATGGTGTTCGCTGCGGCGGTGAGCCGGCTGGCCGGCCGGCTGGACGAGCGGACTGAGCGGCGGCACCGCGCGGTACTGGGATCGGCCGGGCTGCCGGTCAGCTACCGGGCGGGCGCCTGGCCGGAACTGCGGGAGGCGATGAGCGTGGACAAGAAGACCCGCGCGGCGCGGCTGCGCATGGTGGTCCTGGACGGCCTGGCCAGGCCGGGAATCCTGGACGGCCCGCCGGAGGACCTGCTGCGCGCGGCGTATGCCGAGGTCAGCGCGTGAGGCGCGAGCTCGCCGAGGCGGCGCGATGAGGCGCGTGCTCGTGCTGAACGGGCCGAACCTGGGACGCCTCGGCTCGCGAGAGCCCGAGGTGTACGGCTCGGCCACGCTCGCCGATCTGACCCGGGCTTGCCGGGAGGCCGGCCGCTCTCTGGGGCTGGACGTCCAGGTCCGGCAGACCGACAGCGAGTCAGAGCTAGTCGGCTGGGTGCACGAGGCAGCCGACGGGCGGATCCCGGTGGTGCTCAACCCGGCCGCGTTCACCCACTACTCGTACTCGCTGCGGGACGCGCTGGCCATGCGCACCGCCCCGCTTGTCGAGGTGCACCTGTCGAACCCGGCCGCCCGGGAGGCCTTCCGGCACACCTCGGTGGTGGCCGGCGTGGCGGATGGCACTGTCGCCGGGTTCGGCGTTCTGTCCTATGAGCTGGCTCTGCGGGCCATTGCCGCGCTCTGCGCGGATGAGCCCGGCCGCCCCGAGTGAAAGGGCACTGACGGTGCGCATCGGGATGTCGCTGAACTACGCGGGCGGGTTCGCCGAGACCGCCGCCGAGCTTGCCGACTACGAGAAGGCCGGCCTGGAGATCGTGTTCGTGCCCGAGGCCTACAGCTTCGACGCGGTCAGCCAGCTCGGGTACCTGGCCGCGAAGACCGAGCGGCTGCAGCTTGCATCGGGCATCCTGCAGCTGTACTCGCGGACCCCGGCGCTGACCGCGATGACCGCCGCCGGGCTCGACTACGTCTCAGGCGGCCGGTTCGTGCTCGGCATCGGCGCGTCCGGGCCACAGGTCATCGAGGGGTGGCATGGCGTCCCGTATGACGCGCCGCTCGGCCGGACCAGGGAGATCATCGAGATCTGCCGGATGGTGTGGCGCCGGGAGCGGCTCTCCTACCAGGGGCGGTACTACCAGCTCCCGCTGCCGCCGGAGCGGGGCACCGGCCTCGGCAAGGCCCTGAAGCTGATCAATCACCCTGTCCGGGAGCGGATCCCGATCGTGGTTGCCGCCATCGGGCCGAAGAACGTGGCGCTGGCGGCGGAGCTGGCCGAAGGGTGGGAGCCGATCTTCTATGTTCCGGAACGGGCCGCTTCCGCCTGGGGCAGCGCGCTGGCAGAAGGCCGCGCCAGGCGTGATGCATCGCTGCCGCCGCTGGACGTGATCGCGCAGGCGCCGCTGGCCATCGGCGATGACGTGGCGGGCCTGGCCGAGCTCGCCCGGCCCATGCTGGCCCTCTACATCGGCGGGATGGGCGCCCGCGGCCGGAACTTCTACAACGACCTGGCCGTGCGGTTCGGCTACCAGGCCGAGGCCGCCGCGATCCAGGACGCTTACCTGGACGGCCGCAAGGATGAGGCCGCCGCGCTGGTGCCGGCCTCGCTGCTGGAGCGCACCTCGCTGATCGGCCCCGAGGGGCACGTCGCCGAGCGGATCGCCGCGCTCCGCGAGTCCGGGGTGACGACGCTGAACGTCACCCCGCTGGCGCCCACCCACGCCGGGCGGGTCGCCCTGATCGAGCGCGTCCGCGACCTGGCGCATTAGCACTGTCTTCTCATCGGGGGTGCCGCCATCACGGAGGGTCAGTGACCGGGTTCTCGCCCGCGGGCGACGCCGCGCGCTGGTGCCAGCCTGGCTGGGGGCACTGCGCCCGGCCTGGCGTGCCGGGACTGTGACGATAAGCTTCCGATGCGGTTACGGTCGGCTTTCGGCTGATGCAGGCGTATCCCGCCAGATTACGCTGCAGGTTATGGGGCAGCCTGGGACGCTGACGTCGCAGCGGGAAGCGAGGCAGATGCCGGCCGAGCCTTCTGGCCTGCGGAGTCTTGCGAGCACCAGCGCGAGAAAGCTGACATCCGTTCGCTTCACCATGGACGACTGGCCCGCCGTGCGCTTCGCTGCCGCGCCCGCTCCGCTGGTGGAGACGGTGCTCGGGGTTGCCGAGCTGAGGCGCCCGCGCAGCGGGGCCGGGGCGAGCCGCTGGGTCAGCCGTGCGCGCCGGTCATTCCCTGCGGCCGCTCGGCCGCTACTGGAGCTGATACCAGGGTCGGGACGATGGCCCCCATTCCTCGATCCGGCCATACCTGACCTTGATGCGGCGCTTGAGGTCGTCGCTGGAACGCCCCGGCGGCAACTGCGCGCCGAGCTTGCAGGCGCCTGGGACCGAGCGGACTCGCCGTCGGCATGGGTGAAGGCCCTTGCCGCGGGCGAGCTCGAGGCAATGCGCACGCTGACACGGGCCCTGCGCGCCTGTTATGCCGGCTGCGTCGCACCCTACTGGCCCCAGATCGTGAGCGCATTCCGCGGCGACATAACCGAGCGGATGGCGGTGCTCGCGCAGTCCGGGCTCGGAGAGGTCTTCAGCACCCTGCACCGTGATCTCGCATGGCGCGACGGCGGACTCGAGAGGACAGTGCACCCCGCCGGAGTGCCGGGCCAGTTCTGGCTCGACGGCGATGGCCTGCAGCTTCTGCCGTCCGCGCTGTGGACCGGCCCGCCGCTCTTCGCCATCTCCCCGCGCGCCTCGGGAGGCAGCGCGGTGATTTACGCGGCCCGGTCCGGGGCGGCAGCCACGGGAAGCCGCGAGCCCCGGGATCTCACCGCGCTGATCGGCCGGACCCGGGGGGCCGTGCTGGCGAGCCTGCGCACCCCGTGCAGCACCGCCGAGATCGCCTCGCGAGTGGGCATCAGCGCGCCGTCCGCATCCGAGCACGCTGCGGTGCTGCGTGACGCGGGCCTGATACAGACGATCAGGCGCGGACGCGGAGTACGTCACTCGCTGACGCCGCTCGGCCGCAGCCTGCTGAGCGGCGGCTGAGGCCGGGCAGACACCGGCGGGGAGTGCCGGAGCGCACCGGGACACTCCCGCCGGGTCCTGACGGGTGCTGGCACACCGCCAGTTGTGCGCATCACCGCACGAGCGGCAGCGCCGCCGGGCTGACGGTGACGTGCTCCCGCCAGTCAGCTTCCGGTAACAGGGCAGCCGGGGCAAGCAATTCGGCCACCGCTGAATGGTCGCGGATACCTGCCTGGCATAGCTCGCGCCTTCGCCCGGCGGCCGGCGGATTGGCCGGAGATTAACGACGGCCCGGTTTGCCCGCCGGAGGCTTCGGCTGGCTCCGAAAGGATTGCTGCGGGCTGAGCCCCGATCGCATCCTGACCAAGAGTCAGGCTGGCTCTGACCGTGATGTCCACGATGGTAATGCCAAGGAGCACGCATGTTTCGACGGAGAAAGAGGCTGCGCCTCGCGGGCGTGGCGGCGGTAGGCGTCGCCGCGGCGATGCTGGCCGCAGGCTGCGGTTCCAGCGGGAGCACGCCGCCCAGCAGCAGCGGGAAACCGGTCAAGGGCGGGACGGCGACGGTCGCGCTGCCGCCCGGCGTCACCTACAACTGGATCTTCCCGTTCTACGCGATCACGAATGCCAGCGTCTACAACGACAACCAGTTCCAGTGGCTGATGTACCGGCCGCTGTACATGTTCGGCGGCAACTCCAACACTGACATTTCGATCGACTACCCGCTGTCCCCGGCCAACGCCCCCGTGTACTCCAACGGCGGGAAGACCGTCACGGTCACGATGAAGGGCTGGAAGTGGTCGGACGGCGAGACCGTCGGCGCCAAGAGCGTGATCTTCTACCTGAACATGGCCGAGGCGGAGAAGGCCAACTGGTACGCCTACGTCAAGGGGCTGCTCCCGGACAACATCGTGTCGTACAAGGCGACCGGTCCCGACACGCTGGTGCTGCAGCTGAACCACCCGTATGCGAGCCTGTGGTACACCTACAACCAGCTATCCGAGCTGACCCCGATGCCGCTGGCCTGGGACGTGACCAAGCTCGGGGCGAAGGCAGGCAGCGGCGGCTGCGCCACGGACAGCGCGGCTGACGGCTGGGCGAAGTGCAAGGCCGTCTACACGTTCCTGACCGCCCAGTCGAAGATCGCCTCGACCTATGCGACCAGCCCGCTGTGGAAGGTCGTGGACGGGCCGTGGAAGCTGTCGAGCTTCAACACCGACGGCAACGTGACGATGGTGCCGAACCCGGCGTACTCCGGCAGCCCCAAGCCGCACCTGTCGGCGATCAAGTTCGTGCCGTTCACCAGCGACACCGCCGAGTACACCGCGCTGAAGACCGGATCGGTTGACGTTGGCAGCGTCCCCACCCAGGACCTGCCGCAAAAGCCGGCGACCTCCAACCTGCCGGCCACCAATCCGCTGGGCAGCAAGTACTACCTGGAGCCGCTCCTGGACTACGGGATCCAGTACGCGCAGCCGAACTTCAACAACCCGCAGATCGGCTACATCGTGCGGCAGCTTTACGTGCGGCAGGCAGTACAGATGGTGATCGACCAGCAGGGGATCTCCAGGGCCATCTGGCGCGGGTATGCCACCCCGACCTCGGGACCGGCCCCGACCACGCTGCCCAACCCGTACGTGCCGCCGATCCAGCGGGAGAACGGCGGGGTGGGCCCGTACCCGTTCAACATCGCCAAGGCCAAGTCGCTGCTGACCAGCCACGGCTGGAGCGAGGTGGGCGGGGTGATGACCTGCCAGGATCCGGCCAAGTGCGGCACCGGGATCAAGAAGGGCCAGCAGCTCAAGCTCACCTTCGTGTACTCCACCGGCGTGGCCGCGGCAACCGCGACCTGGCAGGCGATCAAGTCCGACGCGTCCAAGGCCGGGATCGACATCAACCTGGTCGGGCAGTCGTTCAACACGATCATCGGCGAGAGCCTGCCGTGCGCGCCGATGGGGCCCAAGTGCAGCGTGCAGGTGTTCGCCTTCGGCGGCTGGGCCTACGACGGGCCGGGCTTCGAGCCGACCGGCGAGCCGCTGTTCCAGACCGGCGCCGGGTCCAACTCGGGCAACTACTCCAACCCGACGATGGACAAGCTGATCAGCGAGACGCACACCACCAGCAGCCTGGCGGTATACCACCAGTACGCCACCTACACCGCGGAGCAGCTGCCGTTCTGGTGGGTGCCGGACCCGAATCCGTTCGGCATCCAGGCGGTGATCAGCACGCTGAAGAACGTCACCTTCAGCCCGATGTTCACCCTGCTTCCCGAGTTCTGGTACTTCGTCAAGTAGCTGTCACTAGCCCGGGGCCTGCTGTCCCGCGGCATGCCGCGAGACAGCAGGCCCCCGCCGGGCCGGACCGCCGGGCCGGACCGCCCGGCGGTCCTGCTTCCTGACCAGGCACCTGCCAGAGTTCCTGGCAGGCAAAGCTGGCATGACGGTCGCGATCACGGTCGCTGGACGTGCTAAGCGGCGCGATCGGAATCACGGCCGACCGGTACAGTCGCGGGTATGCCCGAGATTCACGCCGCACGCAGGGCTCGCGCTCAGGAGCAGATCGCCGCCTGCGGCGCCCCCGCCGCGCTGATCACCGTCCCCGCCAACGTCCGCTACCTGACCGGGCTTGCCAGCTCGAACGCGGCCGTGCTGCTGCCCGCCGACGGAGAGGGCGTGCTGGCCACCGACTCCCGCTACACCGGGGCCGCGGCGCGCGACTGCCCGGACATCGAGCTGCTCACCGCGCGGTTCGTGGCGCCCGCGCTGGTCAGCCGCGCCGCTGCGGACGGTGTTCGCAGGCTCGCGTTCGAGGCCCAGCAGATGACGGTCGAGCAGCACCGGGAGCTGACCGGGCAGGACGGCGCCCCCGAGCTTGTCCCGCTCGGCCAAGTGGTCGAGCGGCTCCGGATGGTCAAGGATGAGGCGGAGATCGAGATGCTCGCGGTGGCCTGCCAGCTCACCAGCGAGGCGTTCGGCCAGATCCTCGATCAGATCCGGCCCGGCATCACCGAGCGCGCCGCCGCGATCGCGCTGGAGCGGGCGATGATCGACGCCGGGGCTGAGGCGGTCGCGTTCGGCACCATCGTCGCCAGCGGCCCGAACGGGGCGATCCCGCATCACGTGCCCGGCAGCCGGGAGATCCAGCGCGGCGACCTGGTCACGATCGACTGCGGCGCGCGGCACGCCGGCTACCACGCGGACATGACCCGCACCGTGGCGGTAGGCGAGCCGGCCGCCTGGCAGCGGGAGATCTACGACCTGGTCGCGACCGCGCAGCGGGCAGGGATAGCGGCGGCCGTGCCGGGCGCGGACGTGCAGGATGTCGACGCCGCAGCCAGGGACCTGATCGAGGCGGCCGGGTACGGCGCTCACTTCCAGCACGGCCTCGGCCACGGCGTGGGCCTGGAGGTGCACGAGGCGCCGGTCATCGGATACGGCAGGACCGGTACACTCGGTAGCCGGGTTCCGATCACCGTCGAGCCCGGCGTCTACCTGCCCGGCCGGGGCGGGGTCAGGATCGAGGACACCCTCGTGGTGCGCGATGGCGCCGGACCGGCAGGATCCCGGCAGATGCTCACCACAGCCCCGAGGGAGCTGCTCGTCCTGTAACCGGCGGGCAGCGCTGCCCAGCCGCCCGTACCAGGAGAACCAGCCGCCGTGGCCACCACCAACGACCTTAAGAACGGCATGACCCTCGACCTTGACGGCCAGCTCTGGAACGTGGTCGAGTTCCAGCACGTCAAGCCCGGCAAGGGCGGGGCATTCGTGCGCACCAGGCTGAAGAACGTGCTGTCCGGCAAGGTGGTCGACCGGACGTTCAACGCCGGCGTCAAGGTCGACGTGGCCAGCGTGGACAAGCGGGAGATGCAGTACCTCTACCGCGAGGGCGAGGACTTCGTCTTCATGGATACCGAAACCTATGACCAGCCGCGCATCCCGGCCGAGGTCGTCGGGGACGCCGCCAGGTACCTGCTGGAGGAGCAGACCGCGGTGATCGCCTTCCATGACGGTGCCCCGCTGTACGTGGAGCTGCCGGCCGCCGTGGAGCTGACGATCAGCCAGACCGATCCGGGGCTGCAGGGTGACCGCTCGACCGGCGGGACCAAGCCGGCCACCCTGGAGACCGGCGCGCAGATCCAGGTGCCGCTGTTCATCAGCACCGGCGAGAAGGTCCGCGTGGACACCCGCACCGGCATGTACCTCGGCCGGGCCTGACCGGCCGAGGGCGGTGCCGGACAGGGCAGGCGGAGGCGCCGGCCACGACTCGCCGGCGACGGAGGCGGTAAGGGCGATGCCAGCTCGGAGCAAGGCCAGGAAGCGAGCCCTGGACATCCTGTTCGAGGCTGAAATCCGCCGCGTCCCTGCTCTTGACCTGCTCGCCGAGCGAGCCGAGGCGGCGAGCCCGCCGGTCCCCGGCTACGCGGCCGAACTGGTGCGCGGTGTCCTCGCCCACCAGCAGGAGATCGACGCGCTGCTGGAGGACAAGGCGGAGGGCTGGACGCTCGACCGGATGCCCGCCGTGGACCGCAACATCCTGCGCATCGGGCTCTACGAGCTGTACTGGGAGAGCGCTGTCCCGGACGGTGTTGCGATCAGCGAGGCCGTGCTGCTGGCTCGCAGCCTGTCCACCGATGGCTCGCCGGCCTTCGTCAACGGGCTGCTCGCCCGGCTGCTGGAGCTCCGGCCGCAGCTTCGCCCCGGCCTGACAGATTCCGCCTAGCGGTGCTGGCAGGCAGGCGGACTGGCACCAGGAGGAGCGATGATCAAGGTAGGCGTACTCGGCGCGCGAGGACGGATGGGCGCCATGGTCTGCGACGCGGTACGGGCCGCCGGTGACATGGAGCTATCCGCCACCGTCGACAAGGGTGACCCCCGCGAGCCGCTGGCCGGCTGCGACGCGGTGGTGGACTTTACCCATCCCGGCGCCGTCATGGAGAACCTGCGGTGGTGCCTGTCCCGCGGGCTCACCACGATCGTCGGCACCTCGGGCTTTGACGAGGAGCGGCTGTCGGCGGTCCGCGGGATGCTCGGCGATCCGCCTGGTGCCCGCGCGCTGATCGTGCCGAACTTCTCGGTGGGTGCCGTGCTGATGATGCGGTTCGCGCAGCAGGCCGCCCGCTACTTCGAGTCCGCGGAGGTCATCGAGCTGCACCATGCCGCCAAGGCAGACGCGCCGTCGGGAACCGCCTCGCGGACCGCGTCGGTGATGGCCGGCGCCCGCGCAGCGGCCGGCCTGGGACCGGTGCCGGACGCCACGGCGGCTGCGCTGCCCGGGGCGAGGGGAGCGGAGGTCGACGGCCTCAGGGTGCACTCGGTCCGGCTCTCCGGGCTGGTCGCGCACCAGGAGGTGCTGCTCGGCGGGCATGGTGAGATCCTCACCATCCGGCACGACTCCCTCGACCGGGCCTCGTTCATGCCCGGCGTGCTGCTCGCGGTGCGGGGCGCGGCAGCGCTGCCGCCTGGCCTGACTGTCGGCATCGACGGCCTGCTCGGCCTGGGCTGAGCCGCGCGCTGCCGGCGGGCCCTGCGTGCCCAGCGGGCCCTGCGTGCCGGCATGGCTGACGTGGCAGGCGGCCCTGGTGCGGCGCGACTGAGCGGCGCCTTCAGCGGGTAGGCCAGGTACCGGGCAGCAGGGCCGCGGGGGGGCTGAGCATGAGAACCATACTGAACGTGATCTGGCTGGTGCTCTGCGGGATCTGGATGTCGATCGCATACGTGCTGGCCGCGGCTGCCTGCTTCGTGCTGTTCTTCCTGATTATCACGATCCCGTTCGGGATCGCGTCGCTGCGGATAGCCGCGTACGTGCTGTGGCCGTTCGGCCGGACGATCGAGGTGCGCCGTGACGCGGGCCTGGGATCGCTGGTAGGCAACGTGATCTGGATCGTGCTGTTCGGCTGGTGGCTGGCGGTTAGCCACCTGCTGACCGGCATCGCCCTGTGCGTGACGATCATCGGGATCCCGCTGGGGCTGGCCTGCTTCAAGATCATCCCGGTCTCGCTGCTGCCGCTCGGCGTGCAGATAGTCCCGACGGGCCGGCCGTCCTATGTCTGACTGGATGTCATACGGTCGGTGGCATGTGCCGGAGCATCAGGACGCTGCGTCAGCCGTATGCCGAGGACGTGACCGAAGCCGACATGCGCGCGGCGGCGCTGCAGTACGTGCGTAAGGTCAGCGGGTTCCGCACCCCGGCCGCGCACAACGCCGAGGCGTTCGAGGCCGCGGTGAGCGCGGTGACCGACGCCACCCGCACGCTGCTGGGCAGCCTGGAGGTGCGTGCCGCGTCGCGGCGCTGACCAGACGCCAGCGCGCAGGCCAAGGTAGCGGCGTGGCATCGCGAGCTGCCCGGGCCGTGGCCTGCCAGCCTCAGGCTCGCAGGCCACGCCACGGGCAGGCGGCCACGGCAGCGGTCAGGACCTGCTGGCGCTCCACGTGCCGCTGGCGGCGCCTGAGGCGACCTTCCACGTGCCCGACATCGAGTTGCCGGACACTGTGCCGGTGTAGGTGATGGCCTGTCCGTTGCCGACCGTGCCGAAGGTGATGGTGCTGCCTTGCACGCTGCCGTGGATGGGAGTGGTAGCCCTGAAGGCCGAGATCTTGATGGTGCCGCTGAGCCTGGACGATGACTGCCGCCAGTGCACGGTAAAGGTTCCGTTATAAGTCCCGCTGTAGTGCCCGGACCACTTGCCGGACAGTCCCGCGGCGGCCGGCGTGGCCGCCGATGACGTGGCCGCGGCCGGGCTGGCCGCCGGGGGCGTGGTGTGCCGCCCGGAGGCGGTGCTGTGCGGTGAGCTGCACGCGGCGATCAGCGCGGCGGCCGCGCCGGCGAGCAGCAGGGGCTTGACCGAAGACATGTCAGGACTCCTCGTGGTCTGGGTGTGGGTTGCCCGGTGAAGATCCGCCGTGGGCCGAGTCGGCCCGCCCCCGTGGGGTCACTCGCTGGACCGGTGCCATCGCGGCCAGCAGGGCCGCCACGAGTTCCCGGTCGCTGCGGAAGGTCACCTGCCGGCCGGTGGCGACCTCGTCCACCAGGCCGCGCAGGGAGCCCGGTCCGCCGTCCCTCGCCGTGTCTTCCTGCAGGCGGAGGATGAACGTCCTCATGGCTCCGACTATCGGGGCCGGGGTTTCGGTGACCTTAGGGCCGTCTTAAGGCCGGCGGCCCGCCATGTCGGCAAGGGCGACCGGGACGATGCCGAGGCCGGCCATGCGCCGCGCGTACGCGGCGTACCGGCGGCGTGCCTCGCCGTGCCGGTGCAGGCGCTGCTGGGCTGCTATGAGCGCGATCCAGGCATCCTCGTCGTACGGGTCGCGTTCGAGTAGCCGGCTCAGGTGCTGGCTGGCCGACTCGTCATTGCCCCGCTGCGCTGACAGGCGGGCCAGCAGCCGGAGCACGGTCAGGGCTGCCGAGAGCGCCTCCTCGCGGCACTCCACGGACCAGTCCTCGTACATGTCCTCTTCGAGGAAGTCTCCCGCGTACAGCTCCATGGCCCGCAGCAGCAGGGACTCGGCGCCCGCCGGATCGCCGCGGGAGATGAGCGCGCGTGCCTGGCGGGCCAGGTCCAGGAACTGCACCACGTCGACCGTGAGGTGGTCGAGCCGCAGGGTGATCGACTGGCTGTCGGCCGCGATGTAATGGTCGGCAGGGAAGGCGCGCTCCGGGTCGAGCACCTTGCGTATGGTGCTCAGCGCGACCGACAGCCGGTTGCCGAGCAGTTCGGGGTCCTCGCCGCGCCACAGCGCCTCGAAGGCCGCATCGCGGGTAAGCGGCCGGCCGCGCCGGGAGACGAGCAGCTTGAGCAGGTCCCGCGCCTTGCGGGACTGCCAGGCCCGATGTGCGACCTTGCCGTCGCCGCGGACGACCGAGAACCGGCCGAGGGTGGTGATCGACACCTCCTGCTGGGCGCCGTGGTGCGCGGCGATGAACCCCGCGGCCCCTACGTCGATAGCGACGCCCAGCTCCCCGAGCCTGCGCCGGGCATCGTCGGCATCGGCCTGCTCGCCACGCTCCAGGGCCAGGGCAAGCCTGGCGCGCGCGGCGGCCACCGGGTTCGCCACGTCCTCCCACAGCTCCAGCGCAGCCCGCAGCCGTGCCTGGTCCGCGGGCGCGCACGCGGCGCTGCGCAGCTCCAGCGCCTCGGCCAGCGCCGCCCGGTCCCTGGTCCGACGGGCCTCGGCCTCCGCGCTCTCGGCAGTGGCTGCTGCCGCCTCCGCATCGCCGGCCCGCAGCTCGACCTCGGCCTTCGCGCAGAGCGCGGCGGACCGCTCCAGGCTGCTCGCCTGCGCTACCGCCTTGGCGGCAGCCTGGCGGGCCGCGCCGAGGTCGTCGGCGGCGAGGACGCGGGCCAGGCCGCCGAGGACCGCCACCAGGGCATGAGCGTCACCGCTTTCCTGTGCCAGGGCATGCGCCCGCTCGAACGCGCTGCGGGCGCGGCTGAACTTGCCCTGCTGCCGGTACAGCTCCGCGAGAAGAAGCTGCGGGACGCAGGCGTCCAGTGAGCCCAGCGAGGCGTAGGCGTCGAGCGCCTCGTCAAGCGCGGCCCGGGCGTCGTGAAACTGGCCGAGCCGCAGGTGCGCCTCGGCCTTGTTGGATAGCGCCAGCGCAGCGAAGTAACGATGGCTGGCGCCGGAGCTCAGCGCGAGCCCGGCCTCCTGCACCGCCCGGCTGTAGTCGCCCTCCTCCAGCGCCCTCGAGCTCAGGTTGGCGTGGATGCGGGCGAGCGCGACCCTGTCACCAGCCTCGGTCGCGGCGGCCAGGGCCGCACGGTAGGCCTGATCGTTACGCTCACGCTCACCGCGGCTGGCGGCCACCAGGGCGACGGAGACCTGCGCTGCGGCGCGAGCACAGGCGTCGCCGCTGGCCTCGGCCTGGCGCAGGGCAACCTCGGCCAGGTCCGCCGCTGGGCTGAGCTGGCCCGTGCTCCACAGCGCGGTGCTGAGGAACGCCGACACCATCGCGTCGTCGGCGCTCGCCCGCTCGCGGAAGTGGGCGCCGAGCAGCGTCTCGATCGCCCTGGCCGGCTGACCGCGCAGGTACAGCAGGAACCCGAAGCGCCACGCGACCTCCGGCGGCAGGCTGCCGCCCGCCCGCTGCAGCCGCTCGAAGCGCTGGATAGCGCCGTCCCAGTCGCCCATGGCCTGCAGCGCCTCCGCGAGGATGGCCTCCAGCGCCGGATCGGACCCGGTGCCATGCCTGCGCAGCAGGTCGGCGAGTCGCGCGGCGCTGCCCTGCTGCACGAGGGCGTGCCCGCACCGCGAGGCGAAGGCGCGAGCCTGGCCGGCCTCACCGTCGATGTGACACTCCAGCGCGTCATCGAGATGCTGCTGCTGCTCGAACCACGTGGCCACCTGCTGCCGCAGCGCGGCGTGCTCGGCCGCGCTCAGCTGAGCTGCCACCGCCTCGCCCAGCACGGGGGACAGGCCGCAGGTGCCGGCGTCGCCGGCGTCGATCAGCAGGCCTCGCTGCCTGAGGCCGTCGAGGTCGGCTGCCGCCGAGTACGAGCCGACGGCGTCCAGCAGCCCGGCGCTGACGCGGCGCGCCACCCGGGCGACCGCCAGGATGCGCCGAGTCCGCTCCGGCTCCGCGGTGACCAGGTCGTCCGCGAAATCCCGCCAGAGGCGCATCGGCTGACGGCGGAGGCTGGCAACGGCGCGGGCGTGGTCAGCGGCGGGCAGCCGCTCGAGCCGGTCGACGAGAAGCTGGAGCGCGGCCGCCCAGCCTCCGGTGAGCGACCAGCATTCCTCCGCCATCGGCGCGGCGGGCGGGCCGAGCCGGGCTGTCAGCAGGCTCCTGGTCTCGTCCAGCGTGAAGGCCAGGTCGGGCGCCGAGACCTCGAGCACCTCGCCGCGGGCCCTGGCGGCGCTCAGCCCGAGTGCCGGCAGGCGCCTGCCGCACAGGACGATGTGCAGCGGGGGCGGTGCCGCCAGGCACAGCATCCGGAGCAGGTCGCCCGCCGTGTCGTCGTCACCAAGGGACTCCAGGTCGTCGAGCACCAGCAGCAGGTCTGCCCGTCTCCGCTCGGCGCGCTCGCAGAGCATGGCAGCTCGCCGCTCAGCGAGCCCGCGCCGGTCATCGGCGCCGGTCGCAAGCGCAAGCCCGGACCTGCCGGTCCGCGGCGGCGCCCCCAGGGCGACGGCGAGCCGGGCGGAGAGCGTCTCGATGAGCCCGTCCGACGGCCGGATCGTCACCCAGCTCGACTCACCGGCTGCGGCGACCTCGCGCAGCGCCGTGGTCTTCCCGTAGCCGCCGTCGGCAACCACCAGCGTCGTGCGCCGCTTCCAAGCCGCCGCCAGCATCGACGCGACCCTGGGCCGCCGCACTGTCGCGGTCCCGGTTGCCCCGATGCTCGCGGCGATGTCAGCCATTACCGGAGTTTAAAGCCGAAGTAATGGTCAGGCAGGGCAGGCGTACAGTCGCCGCGGCCGGCGCCTGGCGTGGTGCGCTGATGCGTCCCGCCCCGGCCCGCGTGTCACGCGGTCTGCTGACGGGCGATCTCCTCCAGGCCAAGCTCGGCGATGGAGGTCTCGCGCATCCTGAACTTCTGCACCTTGCCGGTGACGGTCATCGGGAACTCCGCGGTGAACCTGACATAACGCGGGATCTTGTAGTGCGCGATCCGGTCCCGGCAGTACTCCCTCAGCTCGTCCTCGGTCAGCAGCGCCCCCTCGCGGAGCTTCACCCAGGCGCAGAGCTCCTCGCCGTACTTCTCGTCCGGCACGCCGATCACCTGGACGTCCTCGATCGCCGGGTGGCCGTACAGGAACTCCTCCACCTCCCGCGGATAGACGTTCTCGCCGCCCCGGATCACCATGTCCTTGATCCGGCCCACGATGTTCAGGTAGCCGGCCTCGTCCATCACTGCCAGGTCACCGGTGTGCATCCACCGGGCGGCATCGATCACCTCGGCCGTCTTCTCCGGCTCGTCCCAGTAGCCGAGCATCACCGAGTAGCCGCGCGTGCAGAGCTCGCCGGGCTCGCCGCGTGGCCGGACCAGCCCGGTCTCCGGGTCGATGACCTTGATCTCGACGTGCGGATGCACCCGGCCGACCGTGGACACGCGGCGCTCGGTGTCGTCGTCGGCCCCGGTCTGCGTGGACACCGGCGAGGTCTCGGTCATCCCGTAGCAGATCGTCACCTCGGTCATGTGCATCTCGGTCACGACCCGCTTCATCACCTCCACCGGGCACGGCGAGCCGGCCATGATCCCGGTCCGCAGCGAGCTCAGGTCATAGGAGGAGAAGTCCGGCAGCGCCAGCTCGGCGATGAACATCGTCGGTACCCCGTACAGCGACGTGCACCGCTCCTGCTGCACCGCCCGGAGCGTGGCCGCCGGGTCGAAGGCAGGCGCCGGGATCACCATGCAGGCGCCGTGCGTCGTGCAGGCGAGGTTCCCGAGCACCATCCCGAAGCAGTGATAGAACGGCACCGGGATGCACACCCGGTCGGCCTGCGTGTAACGGCAGCCCTCGCCGATGAAGAAGGCGTTGTTGAGGATGTTGTGGTGGGAGAGCGTGGCGCCCTTCGGGAACCCGGTGGTCCCGCTGGTGTACTGGATGTTGATGGGGTCGTCGAAGGACAGCGCGGCCTCCCGCTCGGCGAGCCGGCCCTGGCCGCTGCCATCGGACAGCGCGGCGGCGCCGGCGGTCATCAGCCCGTCCCACTCCGGCGTGCCCAGGAAGACCGCCTGCTGGAGGGCCGGCAGGTCGCCGCGGACCCCGGCGATCATTGCCCGGTAGTCGCTGGTCCTGAACGACTCCGCGGACACCAGCAGGCTCACGCCGGACTGGCGCAGCGCGTAGGCAAGCTCGTGTGCCCGGTACGCCGGGTTGATGTTGACCAGGATCGCGCCGATCTTCGCGGTCGCGTATTGCAGCAGGACCCACTCGGGGCAGTTCGGCGCCCATATGCCGACCCGCTCACCCGGGGCGACGCCGGCCTCCAGCAGGCCGGCGGCCAGGGCGTCGGTGTCCCGGTCCAGTTCGGCGTAGCTCCACCGGCGGCCCGAGGGCACATCGGCCAGGGCCTCATTACCGGGCCACGCGGCCGCAACCCGGCGCAGGTTCTGCCCGATGGTCTCGCCGATCAGGGGCGTGGCCGATACGCCGTGGGCGTAGGACAGGGCACCGGGCATGACGTCACCTCCGGGTTCGAGTCCCTCCATGGTCCCCCGTTCCGCGTCCATGTGGGAAGTACCGGCGCAGGCGGGTTACTGTCGGAAGTAACAGCATGTCAACTGGCTCTGCGGAGCGGCCATGGGGCTCGCCTGGGTCATCTGGCTGATCGCGGCCGTGCTGCTCGGCGTCGCCGAGCTGCTCACGACGACGCTCGCATTCGGGCTGGTCGCGGTGGCCGCGCTGGTCGGCGCCGTGGTCGGCGCCGCGGGCGGGAACGTGCTGCTCCAGTTCGCCGCCTTCGTCGTCGCGTCGGCCGCCGGGCTCGGCGTGGCGCGGCCGATCGCGATGCGGCATATCCGCCAGCCGCCGCCGCTGCGCACCGGAACCGCCGCGCTGGTCGGCAAGTCGGCCATCGTGCTGGAAGAGGTTTCCATGCGGGGCGGGCGGGTCCGGATCGGCGGCGAGGAGTGGTCGTCGCGGCCTTACGACGAGACCCTCACCATCCCGGTCGGCGCGATCGTCGACGTGCTGCAGATCGAGGGCGCGACCGCGCTCGTCTACCCGCGGGAGTAGCCATGTTCCTGGAACTCGCCGTCATCATCGCGTGCGTGATCGTCGCGGCGCTGATGGGCCTGCTGACCGTGAAGACCGTCCGGATCGTCCCGCAGGCGCGGGCGCGGAACGTGGAGCGGCTCGGCCGGTACCGCAAGACCCTGGAGCCGGGGATGAACGTGATCATCCCGTTCGTGGACCGGGTGAAGCCGCTGATCGACCTGCGGGAGCAGGTGGTGTCGTTCCAGGGCCAGCGGGTGATCACCGAGGACAACCTGGTCGTGACCATCGACACCGTGCTGTTCTTCCAGGTCACGGATCCGAAGGCGGCCGACTACGAGATCGTCAACTACATCCAGGCGGTGGAGCAGCTCACCGCGACCATGCTGCGCAGCGTGATCGGGTCCATGGACCTAGAGCAGGCGCTGACCTCCCGCGACAAGATCAACACGATGCTGCGCGGCGTCCTCGACGACGCCTCCGGCAAGTGGGGGATCCGGGTCACCAGGGTCGAGATCAAGGCCATCGACCCGCCGCAGTCGGTCAAGGACGCCATGGAAAAGCAGATGCGCGCCGAGCGGGAGAAGCGGGCCGCGATCCTCAACGCCGAGGGCGTCCGGCAGGCGCAGATCCTCACCGCGGAGGGCGAGAAGCAGAGCACCATCCTGCGGGCCGAGGGCGACCGCCAGGCTGCGATCCTGCGGGCCGAGGGCCAGGCTCAGGCAATCGAGACAGTGTTCAGCTCGATCCACGAGAACGACCCGGACCCGAAGCTGCTCGCCTACCAGTACCTGCAGATGCTCCCGCAGATCGCCAAGGGCGAGGGCAGCTCGGTGTGGGTCATCCCGAGCGAGGTGACCAGCGCGCTGAAGACGTTCAGTGACGCGTTCGATAGCTCCAGGGGATCCGGGCAGGGGACTGGCGGGCCGGGCGGGGCGGCCGGTGCGGTCGGGCCACGGCGCGATGACGCTGCCGCCCGGGCCAGGCCCGCCGTGACCGGGGACTCAGCGGAGGCGATGGAGCCCCCGGCCGGTGCCGTGCCGGCCGTGGCCGCTGCCGCCGAGGCGGCCGGGCTCCCTGCGGGGGAGGGCACGGCGGTGCCGTCCGAGAACGGCGCGGAGGCGGCGGAAGCGGAAGCTCAGCGGTGACGACCGGGGGTCGCGCCGGAAGCGGGGCGAGCGGCTGTCGGGCGCTGCCCCGGTCACAGGAGGTCGGCGATCAGCGCCGCGGCCCGCGCCGCGCCGTCGGTCTCGACCGGGCGGTAGCCGACGTCGCGCCCGATCTCGTCGGCGATCGCGCTGGCGATCTCGGCCGGCCCGGCGGATCCGAAGTCCATGCAGCGGCCCGCGCCGTATCGGTCGAGGCGGTGCCGGACGTGGAAGTTCTGCTCGAAGTGGTGGCGCAGCGGGAAGTACAGGAACGGCCGGCGGCTGGCGGTGAGCTCCATCGTGGTGGACAGGCCCCCCTGGACCACGGCGAGATCACAGGCGGCCAGGTGCCGGTAGAGATCGTGCACGAAGGGCCGGATCTCCAGCCCGTCCTGTGCCGGCAATGACCGCGGGTCAATCCGGGGGCCGGCCACCACGATCATCCGCAGCCCCGGCACCCGCGCCTTCGCCTCCGGGAATGCTCCGATCACCCGCCGCAGCAGGTGCTCGCCGACCCCGGAACCGCCGACGGTGGCAATGCAGACCCGCTCGCCGTCCCGGTAGCCAAGCTCGGCCCGCAGCGCCGCACGGTCGGCGAGGCCGGCCGGGTCGAAGCCGGTGATATACCCGGCGAACTGGTAGTGCTGCTCGGTCCAGGCGCGGATGGGCGGCAGGCCAGGGCCGAACGCGCCGGGAACGATATCGTCCGGGTTCCCCACGAAGATGGCCCGGTCGCGCAGCCTCGGGAACCGGCCGATCTGCCCGATCATCTCCGCGTTGTAGTCCGCGGTCAGCAGCGCCTCACGCGGGCCGCCGTCGGGCATCGGCAGCCAGCCGACGAAGTCGGTCATCCACGCGTAGGCGGCGCGCTTCTGCTCGGGGTTCTCGTGCAGGTAGTAGTCGAGTTCCCAGGCCTCGTCGCCGATCCACAGGTCGTAGTCCTCCTCGCGGACCAGGTCGTGGAAGACCATGAAGTTGGCGAGCAGGATCTCATCCATCCGGCGGATGGCCTGGAAGGCGTGCAGGTCATGCTCGGCCGACTCGGACTCGATGTGCCCGGACTCGCTCGCCAGGAATCCTGAAGCGGGGTGGATCTGCTCGCCGCGCCGCTTCAGCAACTCGGTGACCGGGTGCTGCGCCAGCCAGTCGATCTCCAGGTCGGGGTGCAGCTTGCGCAGCTCGTCGGCGATCGCCACGTCGCGCTGCGCATGGCCGAGGCCGATGGGCGAGGAGATGTAGAGAGCGCGCTTGCGCCGCGCCTTACCGCGAGACCAGCGGGCAGGCGGGGCCGGCGGGGCGACGAAATCGCGCAGCAGCAGGTTAACCCTGACCGGGTCGCGGACATGCGGGCCGTGGCCCGAGCCTTCGAGCAGCACCAGGCCGCCGCCGGTGGCCTCGGCCAGCGCTATCCCGCGGCCGGGCCCGGTGATAGCGTCCGCCGTGCCCTGGATCACCAGCACCGGACAGGCCAGACCGGCGCACAGCTCGCGCGCGGTCTCCTCGTCCAGGCCGTTACCGATCTCCGTCGCGATGAGGGTCTCGGCGGTCGTCTCCAGGCCCCAGCCGACGCAGTCCTCGATCGGCTTGGTCGAGTGCGGCTCGGTGAACATCTGGGAGAAGAAGAACTCAAGGAAGCCGCGATAATCCCGCAGCCAGTAGTACATGTTGTCCTTGGCCCAGCCCTCGTCGGTAGCCAGCACCTCGTCCCACGGGTACCGGGTGCGATCTTCCAGTGGCGAGGCGAGCGGCACCGCCGGGCAGATGAACACCGCTCCCGCCACCCGGTCCGGGTGCTCAGCGGCCAGGATGAGGGCCCGCTGCGCGCCGGCCGAGAGCGACACGATCACCGCCCGCTCTGTCGAGGTCGCGTCCATCGTCGCGAGAGCGTCGGCAGCGAACTCGGCTTCCCCGTATCCGGTGGCCGGCCGGTCGGAGCGGCCGTTGCCGCGCCCGTCGAAGGTCAGCACCCGGCAGTGCCGGGCCAGGTAGGGAATCTGCATCTTCCAGTGCCGCGAGTGCACGATCGACCACGTGGGCAGCAGCAGGACGGTCGGCCCGGCCGATCCGTAGACCTCGTAGAAGATCTTGACACCGTCGCGCTCGACGAAGCCCGACTGATCCGGGTAGCGCGCTCGCGTCTGCTCCCGCGTGCCGCTGCCCGGCCGCGGGGGCCCTGCCTGCTCCAGCATCGCCGACATCGTCATCCCCTGTGGCTATCGTTCCCCGCGGCAGGCGGCGCCTCCCCGGGCCTGAAGAAGGCGCCGCCGAGCGGGCACGGGCTACGGGCGCACCTCGTAGACCAGGTTGAACGGGGTTTCCGCAGCCCTGCGGAACCTGGTGAACCCGGCGTCGGTGACAAGCTGCCGGATCGCCGCCTCGCCGGCCTGGGCGCCGAGCGAGTAGCCGCCCGGCTGCGACAGCGCGTTCGGCACGCACAGCTGGGTCGAGGCGTTGTAGTACACCCGCCCGACCGGGTTGAGGTTGCCCTCAACGCTGCCCGTTGCGTATGGCTCCACCACCAGCCAGGTGCCGTCGGGGGCGAGCGCCTGGCGGATGTGCCGCGCGGCCCCGACCGGATCGCCCATGTCGTGCAGGCAGTCGAAGGTCGCCGTCAGGTCATAACCGGTTCCGGAGAAGGTCTGCGCGGAGGCGACCTCGAAGCTCACCCGGTTGGCCACCCCGGCGTCGGCTGCGCGCTTGCGGGCGATCTCGATGGACTTGTCGTGATAGTCCGAGCCCGTGAACGTCGAGTTCGGGTACTCCTTGGCCAGCAGGATCGTCGAGGCGCCGAGCCCGCATCCGATGTCGGCGACCCTGGCTCCGGCCCGGAGCTTGTCGGGGACCCCGTCCAGGGCCGGGATCCACGCCGGCACCAGGTTCGCGATGTACCCGGGCCGGAAGAACTGCTCGCAGCCGATGAACACGCCCTCGTCGTGCTCGTGCCAGCCCAGGCCGGCGCCTGTCCGGAACGCCTCGGCGACTCGCTGCTCTGCCTTCAGCGTGCCGAGAGCGAGCACGAAGGCGCCCGGCGCGTACACGCCCCCGTCCGGGTTGGCCAGGGCGAATGCCTGCTCCTCGGTCATCGAGTAGGCCTGCGTGGCAGGGTCGTACTCGACGTAGCCGCCGGCAGCCTGGCCGCGCAGCCACTCGGCGACATACCGCGGGCTGGTCTGGGTCCGCTCGGCTAGCTCCTCTGCCCGGGCCGGCCCCTCGGCCAGCGCCTTGTAGAGGCCCAGCCGGTGCCCGATCACCACGTTGCCCGCGGCGAACGTCGCGCCGAGGTCGCCGACGAACCTGCCAAGGAACTCGTTGAGCTTGTCGGTGTTGATGGCCATGCGATTCCCCTCCTAGGGTCGAAACCTGCGCTGGTGGCCAGCCTCGGCGCCGCCGTTGCAGCGGCGTTGCAACCGGGCTGCAATGGGGCGGGCTACGACGGAGGTGCGGGCAGGCCAGGGGAGGGCACCATGCGGGCCAGGTATCCGGACACCGAGGGATTCATCGAGCGGGACGGGGTCAAGATCGGCTATGAGGTCTTCGGGGAGGGCGAGCCGCCGGTCGTCTTCGTCCCCGTTCCCGGCATCACGCAGGCGCGGGCCTGGAAGGCCCAGGTGCCCTACCTGGCCCGCCGGTCGCGGGTGGTGACCATCGACCCCAGGGGCAATGGCCGGTCTGGCCGGCCGCGCTCGCCGGGTGCCTATGCAGACGCCGAGTTCGTCGCCGACACCATCGCCGTGATGGACGCGGCAGGGATTGGCAGGGCGGTGCTCGTCGGCCTGTGCTCGTCAAGCTGGCGCGCCCTGCTGACCGCTGCCCGGCATCCGGAGCGGGTGCTCGGGGTCGTGGCGCTTGCCAGTGCGATCCCGTTCCTGAGCCCCCCTCACCAGTTCCGCACCGTCTACAGCTTCGACGACGAACTGGACACCGACGAGGGCTGGGCCAAGCACAACCGCCACTACTGGCTGCGCGACTGGCGGGGCTATGCGGAGTTCTTCTTCGGGGAACTGCTGCCCGAGCCGCACTCGACGAAGCAGCATGAGGACTGCGTGCGCTGGGCGCTGGAAACCGACGCCCAGACCATGCTGGCCCACAATCTCGGGCCGCTGTCAACGGCCAGCACCGAGCAGACCGAGGAGATCCTGCGCCTAGTCCGCTGTCCGGTGCTGGCGATCCACGGCACCGCCGACCGGTGCCAGCCGCTGTCGAACAGCGAGCGGCTGGCGGCGGTGACCGGCGGGGAGTTCTTGCGGCTGGAGGGTGCCGGGCACCTGTCGATGGCCCGTGAGCCGGTCGTCGTTAACCACGCGATCCGCGAGTTCGCCGACCGGTTCCGCCCGGCACCGGCGCGCCGGTGGACCCGGCCGCTGGACCGGAGGCCAAGGGCGCTGTACCTGTCCTCGCCGATAGGCCTCGGGCACGCCCGGCGGGATCTTGCGATCGCTGACGAGCTGCGCAAGCTCCGCCCTGAGCTGAAGATCGACTGGCTGGCGCAGCACCCGGTCACCGAGTTGCTGAAGCGGCGCGGCGAGCAGATCCACCCCGCTTCAGGATTCCTGGCGAGCGAGTCCGGGCACATCGAGTCCGAGTCGGCCGAGCATGACCTGCACGCCTTCCAGGCCATCCGCCGGATGGATGAGATCCTGCTCGCCAACTTCATGGTCTTCGACGACCTGGTCCGCGAGGAGGACTACGACCTGTGGATCGGCGACGAGGCCTGGGACGTCGATTACTTCCTGCACGAGAACCCCGAGCTCAAGCGGTCCGCCTACGCGTGGATGACCGACTTCGTCGGCTGGCTGCCGATGCCCGACGGCGGCCCGCGTGAGGCGCTGCTGACCGCGGACTACAACGCGGAGATGATCGGGCAGGTCGGCCGGTTCCCGCGGCTGCACGACCGGTCGGTGTTCGTCGGCAACCCGGGCGACGTGGTGCCGGACGGGTTCGGCCCGGATCTGCCGCCGATCCGGGAGTGGACCGAGCAGCACTTCCAGTTCTCCGGCTATGTGACCGGGACCGCTCCGGCCGAGCTAGCCGACCGTGCGGCGCTGCGGGCCGAGCTTGGCTACCGGGATGACGAGCGGGTCTGCGTGGTCACCGTCGGCGGCTCGGGTGTCGGGACGGACCTGCTGCGGCGCACGGTGGCCGCCTACCCGGAGGCCGCGGACCTGGTGCCGGGGCTGCGGATGATCGTGGTGGCCGGGCCGCGGATCGATCCGCGCTCGCTGCCCGCCCACGATGGCCTGGAGGTGCACGGCTACGTGCACGACCTGTACCGGCACCTGGCCGCCTGTGATCTCGCGGTCGTGCAGGGGGGCCTGTCCACCACGATGGAGCTCACCGCGGCCGGGCGGCCGTTCATCTACGTGCCGCTGCGCCACCACTTCGAGCAGAACTTCCACGTCCGGCACCGCCTCGACCGCTACGGCGCGGGCCGCTGCCTGGACTACGCGGAAACCGAGCCCGGCAGCCTGGCGCAGGCGATCGCCGGCGAGATCGCCCGCCCGGTGAGCTACCGACCGGTCGAGACCGACGGCGCCGCCCGTGCCGCTGCCTACCTGGCCGAGCTCGTCTGACCAGGCTGGCGCAGCACGCCCGCCAGGCCGTGCCGCCGCGCGAGCGCCATGCCGCGGCTCAGCGACTCCTGCCCCCGGTCACGGTCACCGAGCAGCGCCATCGCCTGCCCGTCGGTGATCAGGGCAGCCGCCTGCGCGGGCGCCCACGGCCGGTGCGCCAGCGCGCCGAGCAGCCCGGCGAGCACGGCGCGGGCGCGTGCCGGCTCGCCGGCCGCCAGGCAGGCCCGCGACAGCGACAGGTAGGCGTCGCAGCCCAGCAGCCAGGCCTCCCCGGCAGGCAGCCGGACCGTGGCGAGCAGACTCCGCGCCCTGGCCAGCACCTGCGCGGAGCCGGTGGCCTCGGCGAGCGGTGCGAGGCAGCGGAGCAGGCCAGCCTCGGCGCCGGGCTGCCCGGCCGCGGCGGCCCCGCTCTCCAGCAACGGCACTGCCGCGGCGCGCTCGCCGAGAGCGAGCAGCGTGCCGCCGAGCATCGCGCAGGCGGCCGGATGCCACCACGGATGGCTCCTGACCTCGCTGATCTCCAGGGCGCGGCGTCCGGTTTCGGCGGCTTCATCGTCGCTGCCGCGCAGCCGGGCCAGCCAGCCCAGGTGAGCAAGGTAGAAGGCGGCCCAGTCCGGGTAGCCGGCCTGCTGGTTGACCTCGATTGCCGCCCGCATCAGGGCAGCCGCGCGGTCCCAGTCCCCGGCGGCCATCGGGACGTAGCACGACTCGAACACCGTCCACGGCAGCAGGAACGGATCGCCGAGCTTCCTCACCAGCGGCTCAAGCTCGCCGAGCAGCGCGCCGAGCTCAGCGGTCCGGCCGAGGCAGCCAAGGGCGGTCTTGAGCCCGTCAAGTCCGGCGGCGAGCGCCCTGGCGTCCGACGCCGACCTGCCCGCCGCTGCCGCGCGCTGACCATAGTCGAGCGCGAGGTCGAACCGCAGCCGGTGCGAGGCGATCACCGCCAGGCGGGTGAGCAGCTCGGCCTCGGCCTCCCGGTCGCCGAGCAGCCCGGCGAGCTGGAGCCCCTGGGCCAGCGGCTCCTCGCAGTCGCCGACCGGGAAGCCCAGGTTCACCGGGACGTCGCCGCCGAGATGGCGCAGCGCGAGCATCTCCTGCCGGGCGTCGCCGGCGGCCCTCGCTGCCGACCGGCCCTCGCCGAAGTCGTCCAGGGCCGCCTGGTATTCCGTCGCCGCCTCGTGCGCCCTGCCGCGCAGCACCCGGGCACGGGCGGCAACCTCGAAATCACCGGTCTGCTCCGCCGCGACGATTGCCTCGCTGGCCAGGGCGGCGGCGTCGCTGATCGCGAACCGGCGGAAGGCGGTCTCGGCGGCCGACAGCCAGCCTCGCGCGGCCCTGGCCCAGTCCCCTGCGGCCGCCGCGTGATAGGCCAGCGCCTCCGGCTGATGCGTGAGCAGGTCAGCGGCGCGGCGATGGTAGGCGGCCCGGGCGGGCTGCCCGGTACCCGCGTAGAGCGCCTCGCGGATCAGGTCGTTGGCGAACTCGAAGGCGTGCCCTGCGGGCACCAGGAGCCTCGCCTGCCCGGCGAGCTCGCAGGCGCGCAGGGCATTCGCGGGAGTGATGTCGAGGACGGCCGCGACCAGCCCCGGGTCGACAGACGCACCGAGGACCGCAGCAGCCCGGAGGACTTCCTCGACGGCCGGCCCGCAGCGGCGGGCCCGGGCCAGCACCGCGTCACGCAGCGAGCCGGGCAGGCCCTCGTCGCCGTCGGCGAGCGCGCGCAGCATCTCCACGACGAACAGGGCATGTCCCCGGGTCTGGCTGATGATCCGTTCCGTATGGCCGGCCTGGCCGGCCTGCCTGGCCAGCTCGGCGACTGCGACCGGGCTCAGCGGGCCGAGCTCGATCCGGCTCGCCACGTCCGCAAGAGCGGCCCCGGCCTGCTCGTCGCTTTCCGCGCGCAGGGTCGCGACGACCAGGAGCCTGGCCGTGCCCGAGTGCCTGGCCAGGTAATGCAAGAACTCGACGGTCGACTGGCCCGCGTACTGCAGGTCGTCCAGCAGCAGCAGTACCGTGCCCTGCGCGGCAAGCTCGCGGAGGAACACGCCCATGCTGTGGAACGCCCGCCTGCGCTCCAGCCTGGCCGGCAGGTGCCCGGTCGGCAGCGGCCCGAGGATGGCTGCTGCCTCGGGGATCAGCGCAGCGAACGTCGCGGCGTCCTCGCCCAGCAGGCCGTGCAGCACGGCGGCGGGCGTCCTGGCGACGGCAGGAAGCACCGCCTCCACCACCGGTTGCAGGAACAGCGACCGCTCGGTCTCGTAGCAGCGCGCCTGCAGCACGGTCGCGCCGGCCGACTCCAGCGACCCGGCGAGCACCTGGGCTAGCCGGGTCTTGCCGATCCCGGCCTCTCCGACGATCAGCGCCAGCGACGGAGTTCCGGCGGCCGCACGCTCCCAGGCGGCCGTGAGCTCGGCTAGCTCCCGTTCCCGGCCCACGATCTGCGTCCCGGGCACTGCCGGCCGGCGCGCTCCCGCCGGAGCGCGCCGCGCCGGCGGAGGCTCGCCCGCCCGCCGTCCCGCGCCGGCCGGGCCGGACCGCCCGGAGGCGGTGCGGGATCTCTGCTGCAGGATCGCCAGGTGCAGGTCACGGGTCTCAGCCGCCGGGTCGGTGCCGAGATCCTCGGCCAGGGCGGCCCGCAGCAGGGCGTAGGCCTGCAGCGCCCTCGCGTCCTCGCCGGCCGCGGCGCAGGCGGACATGTACTGCCGGCAGGCGACCTCGTCGAACCGGTCGGCTGCCATGGCCTCCGCCGCGACCCGGGCCGCCGCCCCGGCATCCCCGGTCAGCAGGTGCGCAGCGGCCATGGTGTGCCGGGACCGGCGGAGCAGCAGCTGCAGCTCATCCCGGGCGGGATCAGCCCAGGTGGCATACGGCTCGTCGGCCAGCGCCGCGCCAGGGGACAGCAGGCTGGCCGCCCGCTGCGCGGTGGTGAGCGCGACCGCCGGCGCGCTCTCCAGCTCACGCTCGGCCCGGCTGGCCAGCGCGGCCGCCTCGTCGATGTCGACCCGTACTCCTGGCCCCGTCCCCAGGCGGTAGGCTGCGCGGTCGCCATCGATGACCCCTGTGCCCAGCGCCCGGCGCAGCCGGCTGACGAGGACGGCCACGTTCTGTCCCGGATCGGCGGGGGGGTTGCGCGGCCAGAGCAGCTCGACGATCTGATCGGCCGGCAGCGCTCCCGGACGGCTGACCGCGAGCAGCTTGAGCAGGGTTCGCGCCTTGCGGCTGCCAAGCTCGGCGTCGCTGAGCCGCCGTCCGTCCCGGGCCACCCAGAACGGCCCGGCCAGGTGCAGCTCGACCAGGCCCGGCGCGCCAGCGCCGGCCGGCGGATCCCTCCCCACGTGCTGTTTGTACTACCAGTGATCGTTAACGGGCAACCGTGCGCCCCGCGGCGCACATCCCGGTCAGGCCGGCAGGGCCGGGGCAGTCAGACCCGGATCGCCAGCCCGAGCGCGAGCAGCACGCCGAACGCGAGCTGGAGGCGGCCGGTCTGGCCAAGCGCCCTGATCAGCGCGGGCCCGGTCTTGCCGGACCGGACCAGGCGCAGCGGGGCCAGCGCGAACGGCACCGCCGCGAGCGCGACCAGCGCGAGCGGGTGGGCCGGGGCGAGCGCCACGGCCACCGCGAACGGGATGACGACGCAGCCCGCGTACAACAGCCGGGTGCGCTGGTCGCCGAGGACGACCGCCAGCGTGCGCTTGCCGCTCGCCGCGTCGGTCGGGATGTCGCGCAGGTTGTTGATCACCAGGAGCGCGCAGGCGAGCAGCCCGACCGGCGCGGCGGCGGCGATCGCCAGCCAGGTGACCGAGCGCATCTGGACGTAGGCGGTCCCGGCCACCGCGGCCAGGCCGAAGAACACGAACACCGCGACCTCGCCGAGTGCCCGGTACCCGTACGGCCTGCTGCCGCCGGTGTAGAACCACGCGGCGGCCACCGAGGCCGCGCCGATCAGCAGCACCCACCAGGAGGTGACGGCGGCCAGCACCAGCCCGGCCGCGCAGGCGGCGGCGAAGCAGGCCAGCGCCGCCGCCAGGACACGGCGCGGCCGGGCGAGGCCGGAACCGACCAGCCGCACCGGCCCGACCCGCCGTGCGTCGGTGCCGCGCACCCCGTCGCTGTAGTCGTTGGCGTAGTTGGCGCCGACCTGCAGGGCCAGCGCCACGAACAGGGCCAGCGCCGCCCGCCAGAGCGAGAAGCTGCCATAGCCGGCCGCGACTCCGGAGCCGACGGCAACCGGCACGATCGCCGCCGGGAGCGTCCGGGGCCGCGCCCCCGCCATCCACTGTCGTGCTGAGGCCACGCCCCGCCCTTCGTTCTTCCTGAGACTGGTCTCGCACAGGCTACTGCCTGCCGGCCGCGGCATCGTCCGCTGCCCGGGCCCTCAGCGGGCCGGCGGGAGCGCCTGGGCCGCCGCCATGAAGATGTCCCGGACCTCGGCGTAGCTGAGCCGCTGCGCCCGGTCGTCCCGTGCCCGGCGCCGCAGGTACCGGCGCAGCCTGCGGCCGGCGAACACGTCCACCCCGTCGAGCCGGACCGAGATCCAGGGGACAACCGGGCCGTAGATCGCCATGGCGGGGCGCACCGGCACGTCCTCGCCCAGCGCCGCGCCGATCAGCGCGCGGGCCTGCTGCGCCTCCCACATCGCGTGCCGCAGCCGTTCCCGCTGGCTGAACGGGCCGTGGTAGAGCTGCCCGCCGGGACTGGCCCGCACCGGCAGCCTGCGGTCCCAGCGCTCGGAGTCCACCGCGAACACCCCGGCCGGGCCGATCACGAGGTGGTCTATGACCGAGTCGCTGCCAGGGATCGCCCGGCAGCTCAGCGAGGCGTAGCCGGACAGCCGGAGCAGGAGCAGCCGCCGCCGGGTGCGGCGCTGCGCGGAGGCCACCCGGACGTGGGCAGGGATCACCGAGGTGGTCCTGGACCGGTAGATCGTGTCGGCGACGGCCACGATCGCGGCGGCGGTCACCCCGAGCCGCCAGTCCAGCCAGGCGCCGATCGCGATCCCGGCCACGCCGGCCATGACTGCCCGGCCGATCCAGATGGGCACGCGCGGGTCGGCGGCCATGCCGCGAAGCGGCGGCCGCGCGCCGGGCACAGCCCCGCCCGGGCCGCGCGTGACGCGCGGCATCTCGAACTCAACGGTCGGAGCGGTGTCCGGCTCGTCACCGGATACCAGGTCCATATCGCAGACAGTTACCACTGGGGCAGCTGTTCATGCGCCGTGAGGCGGCCGTTCTGGCGCTACCGCTCTTCCGCTCGACCGGGGCGGCCAGCGGCACTACTGTTCGGTAGCGTGACGCAGATCCATGACCTGACGGCCGCCGAGCAGGCGGCAGCCATCGCCTCGGGAGAGCTCTCCCCGGTCGAGGTTACCGAGCACTACCTGGACCGGATCGCCGGGCGGAACGAGCAGGTCGGCGCCTTCTTCACGGTGACCGCCGACCTGGCCAGGGACGAGGCGGCAGCGGTGGAGAAGGCGGTCGCGCGGGCCCGGCGCGGCGGGACCGCGGGCGCAGGAGCGGCCGGGGACGGGGCGGGCCTGCCGCCGCTCGCCGGGGTGCCGATCCCGATCAAGGACCTGAACATGGTCGCGGGGGTGCGCTTCACCCTCGGCTCGGCCGCCTTCGCCGACAACGTGGCCGACCGGGACGACTACGTCGTCGAGGCGCTGCGCCGCGCCGGGATCGTGATCACCGGGAAGACCGCGACCCCGGAGTTCGGGCTGCCGTGCTACACCGAGACCCGGATCGGGCCGCCGGCCCGCACCCCGTGGGACCTGTCCCGCTCGGCCGGCGGGTCCAGCGGCGGTGCCGCCGCCGCGGTCGCGGCCGGGCTGGCACCCGCCGCCCAGGGCAGCGACGGCGGCGGGTCGATCCGGATCCCGTCCAGCGCCTGCGGCCTGTTCGGGATCAAGCCGACCCGGGGGCGCATCTCCGGCGGCCCGATCGTGCCGGACCTGTTCGGGCTGTCCATCGACGGGCCGATCGCCCGTACCGTCGAGGATGCCGCGCTGCTGCTGAACGCGATGACCGGCAACCGTCCCGGTGACATGTACACGCTGCCGCCGCTGCCCGGCGGACAGACCTTCCGCGCCGCGGCCCGCCGCGAGCCGGGCAGGCTGCGGATCGCCCGGTCGCTTAGCAACGCGGTCGAGGGCGCCGAGGTCCACCCGGACTGCGTCGCCGCCTACGAGGACGCCAGCGCCCTGCTCGCCGGCCTCGGCCACCAGGTCGAGGACGTGGACCTGCCGTTCGGCCCCGACGTGGTGCCGATGTTCGAGACCCTGTGGTACGCGATGGCCACTCTCGCGCCCGTCGGCCCCGGCCAGGAGGACAGGCTGATGCCGCTGACGGCCTACCTGCGCGGGCGCGGGCAGCGGGTGACCGCGCCCGAATTGCTGTTCGCGCAGGGATACCTGCAGGCCATCACGCGTCAGGCCATTGAGTTCCTGAACGGGTTCGACGCCGTGCTCACCCCCACCCTGGCGCAGCCCCCGGCGCCGGTCGGGTACTTCGACGAGGCCGACCCCGCCGAGAACTTCGAGAGGCAGAAGCGGTTCACCCCGTACACCTCGCTGTACAACGTCACCGGGCAGCCGGCCGTCAGCGTGCCGCTGCACTGGACCCGCGAGGGCCTGCCGATCGGGGTGATGCTGGCCGGCCGCATCGGCGGCGAGGCGACGCTGATCTCGCTGTCGGCGCAGCTTGAGGCCGCCCGCCCGTGGCGGCACCGGCATCCGCCGATCTGGTGAGGCCGGCGCCCGGGGCTGCGGGCCCGGTGAGGCCGCCGCTCAGCAGCCGCCTGGCGGGCCGGGGGTACCGGGGCCGATGGCAGGCGAGTCGACCACGCCGCCCGCCGTCGTGCGGATCACCGCGCCGAAGTGCACGACATACCACCGGCCGCGCCAGGAGATCAGCGAGGCGATGCCGATCGACCGGACCTGCCGGCCAGCCCGGTAGACCAGCCGCGGGCCGGCCACGTGCCAGTAGCCGATCCGGTTGTAGCAGACCCCCGGAGTGATCCAGGCTGCCTCGCCGGACGGGACGATCACCCGGACCAGCCTGTCCCGCCTGGCCGCGGGCCCGAGGAACGCGTGCGCCGCCGCGACATCCAGCCGGAACTCGGCCACCAGCCGGTCGTGCCAGTCCGCGGTAGGGTCGGCGATGGCCTTGACCTGGCGGTAGGCGGCCAGCGGGAAGAACGCGGGCATGCCGAGCGCCGGCCGGCCGGTCACCACGGCCGCCCACAGGTCGGTCATCTCGTCGCGGAACACGCGGGTGCGCGCGCTCGGGAACGTGCGGGTCTGCGGCAGCCCGGGGTGGTCAGCGGGCACCGGGACGTACCCGCCTGGCCCGCGGCTGCGCGCCGGGCTAGGGCTGGCGGCCGACGAGGCCGTCGCGCCCGGTGACGGCCTGCCCGCGGCCGGCCGGGCTGAGCCTGAGGACTGGCCGGCCGGGACGGCCGGGCCGGCACAGCCGGCCAGGAACGCTGCCGCCAGGGCCGGCGCCAGCAGCCCGGGGCAGGCGCCGCGGCCTGCCCGCCGCGCCCGGCGCCGCTGATCTGGCTGCACGGAACCAGACTCTATGCCGCTGGCGCTGATATTCGCGCGCTACCGTACGTTGCGGCGCGCTCGCCCTTCCGGGACCAGGCTGCCAGACGCCGGCGGTCCGCGGCGCAGGGCGAGACGACGGAGGTGGTGACCAGTGCGGCCGGTGCTGCCGGAGCGGCGGTGGCCGCGGCGGATGCGGCGGCTGCTGCATGCCGTGATCGCCGCAGCGGTGTCCGCCGCCGTGCTCGCCCTGCTGGCGTTCGGCTACGGCCCGGTGCCCGCGCTCGGACCGGCGCTGCTGCCCGGGCAGGGAGCATGGACCTCGGCGGCCGGCGGGCGGCTGCCCCGGTCGCAGGAGCTGGCACTGCCGGGGCTGACCCATCCGGTCCGGGTGTCGTTCACCAGCCACGGCATCGCCTCGATCCGGGCGGCCGACGACGCCGACGCGTTCCTCGCCCTCGGCTACCTGCACGCCACGTTCCGGCTGGCCGAGATGGACCTGGAGCGCCGCCTTGCCGAGGGGCGCCTCGCGCAGCTTGCCGGGCCCTCGGCGGTCGGCTCCGACAAGTTCGAGCTCCGGCTCGGCCTGATCCGCACGGCGCGGCAGGAATGGGCGCAGATGCCGAAGTCCAGCCCGGCCGCACGGGCGCTGATCGCCTACGCGCGCGGTGTCAACGACTACCTCGCCCGTGCCCGGGCAAGCCGCCAGTGGCCCGCGCTGTTCTCGCTGACCGGGGTGTACCCATCGGCCTGGACCCCTGTGGACAGCCTGGCCGTGCAGGGCGACCTGACCCAGGAGCTGGACTTCACCACCACGCCGCTCGACTACGCGCTGCTGGAGCGCTCGCTCGGCGCTGCCAGGACGATGGCCTGGTTCCCGGTCCTGCCGGTGAGCGAGCAGTACCCCTACGACCCCGGGCCGTACCGCCGGCTCGGCATCGCGCCGCTGCCGGCAGGCGCGCCGCTCGCCGTCGCGGCCCGGTCCGGCGCGCGGCCTGCCGGCGCGGGCGCGGGCCCGGCCCGCCTGGCGGACCGGAATGGCCCGGCGGGCGTCTCACGCCGCACCGCGCGTGCCGCGGCGGCGGTGCTCGCGCAGGTCGCGGCGCTGCCGCCAGGCCAGGTGCACGAGTACCCGGACAGCAACGCCTGGGCGGCGAACGGCCCGCGGGTGGCGGGCGGCGGCGCGCTGCTGGCAGGCGACCCGCACCTGCCGCAGACCCTGCCATCGGTGTGGTATCAGGTCGCGCTGTCGGCCCCGGGCCTGTCGGTCTCCGGGGTCAGCGTGCCCGGACTGCCCGGGATCCTCATCGGGCGGAACAGGCACATCGCCTGGTCGCTCACCGACACGCAGAACCAGGCCACGCTCTTCTACGCCGAGCGGACCAGCCGGTCCAGGCCGGGGGAGTACTTCTGGCGCGGCCGGTGGCGGCGGATGCGGCAGGTGCACTACACGATCGCGGTGCGCGGCGGGCACGCCGTGGCGCTTACCGTGGACATTACCGTTCACGGGCCGGTCCTGACCCGGGCCGGCCAGACCATGGCGGTGGACTGGATGGGCAACATGCCCTCGGCGGACATCGCGGCGATGCTCGGCGTGTACCGGGCGTCGAGCTTCGCCGCATTCCGCCGGGCGCTGGCAGGCTGGGGCGCGCCCACCCAGAACTTCGTCTACGCCGACGACCGCGGCAACATCGGGGCGATCTCGGCCGGCTACTACCCGCTCGTCCGGCGGGGGGACCCGTGGCTGCCGCTGCCCGGCACCGGGGCCTACGACGTGGCCGGGGTGATCCCGTACGCCGCGGTCCCGCAGGTCTACGACCCGCCAGGGCACGTGATCGCGACGGCGAACCAGCGGCCGGTCGGGCCGTCCTACCCGTACTACATAGGAACCACGGCGAACTTCTTCGACCCTGGCTACCGGGCCAGCGCCGAGTACGCGTTCCTGCGCGGGCACACCAGGATGACATCGGCGAGCTTCGCGGCGCTGCAGGCCAGCCTGACCGACGTGCTCGCGGCCCGGATCGTGCCGCGGCTGCTGAGCGCCCTCCGCGGCGCCCGCCCTGGCACCGGCGCCCGCCACCCGGCGGCGCCGCTGACCGGCGATGAGCTGGCGGCCGGGAAGCTGCTCGCGGGCTGGAACTTCTCCATGGCCGCGGGCTCGGCCGCGGCGTCGATCTGGTGGACGTTCTGGAACGACTACCTGTCGGCGGTGTTCCGGCCCTGGTGGACATCGGCCCGGGTGCCCGTGCGCCTGGACCGCGCCGGGCTGGCAATCTCGGCCGGGCAGTTCAGCCTGGATCAGGTGCTGGAGTCATGGACCCTGCACGACCCGCGCAACCCCGCGTTCACGCCGCCCGGCGGCCGGACGCGGGACGCGGCCGAGGTGATGCGGGCCGCGTTCGCCCAGGCCGTCGCGCACCTGCGGGCCGTGCTGCGGGGCGGGCCCTCCGCCTGGGCCTGGGGCAGGCTGCACACCCGGCGGTTCCCCTCGCTCACCCAGGCGGCGGCGCTCGGCTACGGCCCGCGCCCGGCCGGAGGCGACCCGTGGACGGTCGACGCGGCGGATGGCGGCCTGGCCTCCACGGCCGGCCCGAGCTGGCGGATGATCGTGCGCCTCACCAGGGGCGGGTCCGCGGGCGGCGAGGGCATCTACCCGGGCGGGCAGTCCGAGAACCCGGCATCGCCCTGGTACGCCGACCAGATCCCGGACTGGTGGGCGGGCAGGTACCTGCCGATGCCGCCCGCGGGAGGCTACCGTTCCGGGCCCGTCGAGTGGGAGCTCGTGCCATGACCGGCCCGGCGGCCGACCCGAGGCGGCTCGGCAAGCGCGGCGCCTACCGGTTCGGCAGGCTGCGAGCCCAGGGAATCGGGGAGCTTCCGCCCCCGGAGCCGTTCCGGATGTCGTTTGCCCCGCCCCGCTACCGGGGCCAGCCGGCGGCATGGCTGCTGCTGTTCTCGGCAGGAGCCGCCGCGATCGCGGCGGGGACCTTCCTGCGGGTGTGGTACCTGCCGTTCATCGCCTGCCTGGTCGCGGGGATCGCAACCGGCGCGGGACGATTCTGGCTCCGCGGAACGGTCGTGGCCGTGCTGGCCATGCTCGTCGTCGGCTGGGGGATCCCGCTGGCCTGGCCCGCCCTGCACGGCGAGCCGGTCGTCGGCACTGCCCGGGTGCTCGCGGCCCTGGCCGGCGTCCCCGGCGGCGCCGCTGCCGGATTCGGGCTCACCCTGCTGACCGGCCTGGTCCAGGCGCTCGCCGGGCTCTGGCTCGGCCGGGCCCTGGCCCGGCTGCCGGGCTAGCCGGCTGTTCGTGCGGGGCGCGGGCCGGGACCATGGTGTGGTGACTGAGCCAGGACTGGCCCGCCGGGCGGAGGCCGCCGGGATCGCGGTCAGCTACCGGAACTGGCGCGGCGAGCAGGTCGCGGTGAGCGCCGAGACGCTGGAGGCGATCCTCACTGCGCTGGGCGCGGCGGGCGCGGCGGGCGCGGCGGGCGCGGCGGGCGTGCCCAGCGCGCTGGCCGGGGAGGCCGCGCGGGCCGTCCGCCCGCCCGGCGGACCGGGGCCCTCCCGGGGCCGCGCCGTGATCCCGGCGCGCCGCAGCTGGGGGCTTGCGGTTCAGCTTTACTCAGTGCGGTCGCGCGGCTCCTGGGGCCATGGCGACCTTCGCGATCTCGCCAGCCTGGCCGCCGTCAGCGCGCGCGAGCTCGGCGCGGGCTTCATCCAGGTCAGCCCGCTGCACGCCGCGGAGCCGCTGCCGCCGGTCAGCCCTTCCCCGTACCTGCCGATGACCAGGCGCTTCGTCAGCCCGCTCTACCTGCGGGTCGAGGACATTCCCGAGTACCGCGCGCTGAGCGCGCCCGACCGGGCGCGGGTCGAGGCGCTCGCCGCTCCGCTGCGGGCCCGCAATACCGGAGGCGGCCTCATCGACCGGGACGCCGTCTGGGCGGCGAAGCGGGCCGCCCTGCAGACGATCCACCGGGTGCCGCTGGCCGCGCCGAGGGCACGGGAATACCAGCGGTTCCGCGACCGCGCGGGCGCCGGGCTTGAGATGTGGGCCGCGTGGTGCGCGCTGGCCGAGCGGCACGGGCCTGACTGGCGAGCCTGGCCCGCGCCGCTGCGCGACCCGTCCCGGGCGATCAGGGCGGTCCGCGCCGGCACCGGCAGCGGCCTGTCCGCAGCGGCGGGCTTTCACGCATGGCTGCAGTGGCTGGCCGACGAGCAGCTAGCCGCCGCCCAGCGGGCCGCGGCGCAGGCCGGCATGGAGATCGGCATCGTCACCGACCTCGCGGTCGGGGCGCATCCCGGCGGCGCCGACGCCTGGGCGATGCAGGACCTGCTGGCGGGCGGCCTGTCGGTGGGGGCGCCGCCGGATGAGTTCAATCAGCGCGGCCAGGACTGGGCGCAGCCGCCGTGGCACCCGGCCCGGCTGGCCGCGGCCGGCTACCAGCCGCTGGCCAGGCTGTTCGCCGCCTCGCTGCGGCACGCGGGCGGCCTGCGCGTGGACCACGTGATGGGCCTGTCGCGGCTGTGGTGCATCCCGGCCGGCATGACCCCGGATCGCGGCGCCTACCTGCGCTATGACCAGCGGGCCAGCCTCGGCGCGCTGGCCGCCGAGGCGGCCGCCGCGGGAGCGGTCGCGATCGGCGAGGACCTCGGCACCGTGGAGCCCGCGTTCCGGCGCGCGCTGGGCGGCCACGGGATCCTCGGCACGATGATGCTCTGGTTCGCCCGGGACGCCCTCGGCCGCCCGCTGCCGCCGTCCCGGTGGCGCCGGTCCTGCCTCGCCACCGTCGGCACCCACGACGTGCCGCCTGCCGCCGCGTTCCTGGCCGGCGATCAGGTGACGCTGCGCGCCCGCCTGGGCCTGCTGCCAGACCCCGGGGCCGAGCGCAGGGCCGCGGCGCTGGCCAGCGCTGCCTGGCTGGCCGCGCTGCGGCGGCGCGGGCTGATCGGCGCCGGGCAGAGCCCGGATCCGGGAGACTTCACCGCCGGGCTGTATGCCTACCTGGCCAGGACGCCAGCCGTGCTGATCGGGGTATCCCTGGCCGACTCGGTCGGCGAGCGCCGGCCGCAGAATGTGCCCGGGACCTCAGCCGAGTACCCGAACTGGCAGATCCCGCTGTGCGACGGCGAGGGGAACGCCGTCCTGGTCGAGGACCTGCCGGGCCTGCCGCTGGTCCGCCGGGTGGCCGCGGCCGTGAGCGGCCTGCCGCCAGCCGGCGGCCCCGGCTCGGCTAGCCGCCGGAGTCGCGCTCGCGGCAGCGGAGCGCCCGCGCCAGGTCATCGCGCCCCTCGGTGATCAGCCGCGCGAGCGCGCCCGGCGTGCCGTCGCGCTCCAGGTAAGCGTCGGCCGCCGCGAGAGTCCCGGCCGAGACCTGCTGCGCCGGAAAGGCGCGGATGGCGAAGAACTGGGCCATGTCCGAGCTCCAGTCTCGCCAGATCTCGCCGACCACGTCGAAGTACCTCGCCGCGTACGGCGCCAGCAGCTCATCCTGGTCGGCGTCGGCGAACCCGGTCAGCATCGCCCGGAACATGGCATTGCCCAGCGACCCGCTGGTGATCTCCGCCCAGGCCGCCTCCTTGGCGGCAGCCTCCGGGATGGCCGCCCGGCAGGATGCCGCGTTCCGCTCGCCGGCGTCGGTGGCGTCCCTGGCCAGCTCGGCGCCGATCTCGGCGGGACCGGCGACCCCGCGGCTGACCAGCCGGTGCAGCAGGTCCCAGCGCAGGTCGGTGTCGATGACCAGGCCCTCGACCGCCGCGGACCCGGCGAGCAGGCCGCCGATCAGGTCAAGGTCGCTCCGGGAAACCGCCACGCCTGCCAGTGCCCTGGCGTAGGCAAGCTGGCGGTCCGAGCCGGGCTCGGCGGCCTCGAGCAGCCGCCGCACGGCGGCGGCCATCTCGGCGATGCCCTCGGCGCGCCAGTCCGGGCTGGCATACCGGCGGACGGCCATGGCGGCCTGGCGCAGCACGGTCTCCAGGACGGAGATGTCGCCGATCGAGTCGAGGCCGGAAAGCGCCAGCCGCGCGTAGTCCCGCGCCGCAAGCTCCGCGTCCCGGCACATGTCCCAGGCTGCCGCCCAGCACAGCGCGGCCGGCAGCGAGTCGGTGAACTCGCCGATGCTGGAGCGCAGCGTCTCCAGCGACCGGGCATCCAGCCGGATCTTGGCGTAGCTCAGGTCGTCGTCGTTGACCAGCACGAGGTCTCCTCGGTGGTGGCCGGCCAGGGCCGGCACCTCGGTGCGCGGCCCGTCGATATCGGTCTCGACCCGGTGCCGCCGGACCAGCCCGGCGTCCGTCAGGTCGTAGATGCCGATCGCGATGCGGTGCGGGCGCAGCACCGGGTGTGCCTGCGGCGCCTCCTGGACGACGGCGAGCGAGGTGATGGTCCCGTCGGCGCTGGCCTGAAGGTCCGGCCGCAGCGTGTTCACCCCGGCGGTCTCCAGCCACAGCTTCGACCAGGTCACCAGGTCCCGGCCGGAGGCTTGCTGGACCGCGGCGAGCAGGTCGCCGAGCGTGGCGTTGGCCCAGGCGTGCCGGCCGAAGTAGGACCGCACCCCGGCGAGGAAGTTGTCCCTGCCCACGTAGGCGACGAGCTGCTTGAGCACGGCCGCGCCCTTGGCGTAGGTGATGCCGTCGAAGTTCACCTCGACCGCGGCGATGTCCGGGATGTCGGCGGAGATCGGGTGCGTCGAGGGAAGCTGGTCCTGCCGGTACGCCCAGGCCTTGGCCGCCTGCGCGAACGTGGTCCAGGCCTGGCTCCACCGGGTGTTCTCGGCCAGCGCGACGTTGCTCGCCCAGGTGGCGAACGACTCGTTCAGCCACAGGTCATCCCACCAGCGCATGGTCACCAGGTCGCCGAACCACATGTGCGCCATCTCGTGCAGGATCGTCTCCGCGCGCTCCTCCCGCGCCGCGTCGGTGACCCGGGACCGGAACACGTAGTCCTCAAGGAAGGTCACCGCGCCCGCGTTCTCCATCGCCCCGGCCTTGAACTCCGGCACGAAAAGCTGGTCGTACTTGCCGAACGGGTACCGGACCCCGAACGCGGCATGGTAGAAGTCGAACCCCCGGCGGGTCACCTCGAAGATCTCGTCCGGGTCGAGGAACGGGGCCAGCGACTGGCGGCAGTAGATGCCCAGCGGTATCCCGTCGTGCTGGTCCCTGACCACGTGGTAGGGCCCGGCCCCGATGAACGTGATGTAGCTCGACATGACCGGGGTAGGAGGGAACTGCCACTGCCCGGCCTGCGCCGCTGAGCCGGGCTCGCGCGGGACCGGCGCCATGTTCGAGACCACCTGCCAACCGCGCGGCGCGGTCACCGAGAACTCGAACGCGGCCTTCAGGTCGGGCTGGTCGAAGCAGGCGTAGATGCGGTGCGCGTCGAACGTCTCCAGGTCTGAGTAGCAGTAGACGCCGCCGTCCGCGGGATCGGTGAACCGGTGCAGGCCCTCGCCGGTGCGCGAGTACGCGCAGTCCGCGGTGACCCGCAGTTCGTTGCTCTCGGCCAGGCCGGGCAGGCTGATCCGGTCGCCGTCGAAGGCCTCCGCGCTCAGCGGGCGCCTGTTCAGGAGGATCTCGCTGACCTGCGGGGCTGACAGGTCGATGAACGTCGAGGCGCCGGGGCTGGCGCAGCGGAACCTGACCGTGGTCACCGAGCGGAACGTGGTGTCCCCGGCGGTCAGGTCCAGTCCGACCCGGTAGGACTCGATGTCGAGCAGCCGGGAGCGTTCGCGCGCCTCGTCGCGCGTGAGGTTGCTGGCCACGGGGTTCCCTTCGGCTTGATGTCCGTCGTCGCATCGTCGCACGGCCTGTCCCGGAATGCGCGTGCGGCCCGCCCGGTTAGCCGGAACATGACCCCCGACGACAGCAGGAGTGTCTCAGTGACCGAGCAGCCGGAACTAGCGGATTTCTGGTTCGACCCGCTTTGCCCCTGGGCCTGGATCACCTCGCGGTGGATGCTCGAGGTGGAGAAGGTTCGCCCGGTGCGGGTCCGCTGGCACGTCATGAGCCTGGCAGTGCTCAACGAGGACAAGGAGGGCCTGCCGGAGAAATACCGCGAGGCCATGGCGCGGGCGTGGGGACCGGTCCGGGTCTGCATCGCGGCCGAGCAGAAGGCCGGGCCCGAGATCCTGGGACCCCTCTACACCGCGCTGGGCACGCGGTTCCACGACCGTGGCGAGGCGAGGGAGCGCCCGGTGATCGAGGCAGCCCTGGCAGAGGCGGGACTGCCGGCCGGGCTTGCGGATGCGATGGACTCGCCCGAGTACGACGAGGCCCTGCGGGCCTCGCACGCCGATGGCATGGACCGGGTCGGCTATGAGGTCGGAACGCCGGTGATCTCGGTCCGCGGCGCCTCGTTCTTCGGGCCGGTCGTCTCGCCCATCCCGCGCGGTGAGGACGCCGCCCGGCTCTGGGACGGCGTGCTGCTGGTGGCCAGGACCGACGGCTTCTTCGAGCTCAAGCGCAGCCGGACCCGCGAGCCTGTCTTCGACTGACCCCGACCGCCCGCCCGCGCGAGCGCCGCCCAGCGGACGAGCTGGCCTATCGGCGCCCGCCGCTGGGCACGGGGCCGGGACCGCGCGAGGATGGGGGCATGCGCGGAAACTACATCGGCGGGCGCTGGGCCGCCTCCGCCGGCGATGACGTCATCGACGTGGTGAATCCCGCCACCGAGGAGGTGATCGACCAGGTCCCGGCCGGCCACCCGGCGGACGTGGACGCTGCGGTCGCGGCGGCGAGGCAGGCGTTCCCCGGCTGGTCAGCGACCCCTCCGGCGGAGCGGGCGCGCTTCCTCGAGCAGGCGAGCCAGCTTCTCGCGGACCGGGCCGAGAAGGTCGCGAAGATCATCACTGCCGACATGGGCTCCCCGATCGGGTTCGCCCGCAGGGTCCAGGTCGGGATGCCGGTCGCGGTGCTGGCCAGCTTCGCCGAGCTTGCCGCCAGCTACGACTTCGCCGGCGAGCGGACCGGAAGCTCGCTGATCGTCCGGGCGCCCGCCGGCGTGGCCGGGGCGATCACGCCGTGGAACTACCCGCTGCACCAGGTCGTGGCGAAGGTGGCGGCGGCGCTGGCCGCGGGCTGCACGGTCGTGCTGAAGCCGAGCGAGGTCGCGCCGCTGGCCGCCTACGAGCTCGCCGCGATCTTTCACGAGACCGGCCTCCCGGCCGGGGTGCTGAACCTGGTCAGCGGGACGGGGCCGGTCGTGGGCGAGGCTATCGCAGCGCACCCGGGCATCGACCTTGTCTCGTTCACCGGCTCGGTCCGGGCGGGCCGGCGGGTCGCCGGGCTGGCGGCGGCCGGCATCAAGCGGGTCACGCTGGAGCTCGGCGGCAAGTCCGCCAACGTGATCCTTCCCGACGCCGACCTGGCCAAGGCCGTCAAGGTAGGAGTCGCCGAGGCGTTCATCAACGCGGGCCAGACGTGCAGCGCGCTGACCCGGATGCTGGTTCCCGCCGGCCGCGCGGAGGAGGCGGCGGAACTGGCCGCGGCGAGCGCGCAGCGGTATCCGCCGGGTGATCCCCTAGATGACAGAACGCGCCTCGGCCCGCTGGTCTCATCCCCGCAGCGAGACCGGGTCCGCGGGTACATCGAGACCGGCCTGGCATCCGGCGCGCGCCTGGTGACCGGCGGGCCGGAGCCCCCGGCCGAGCCAGCCGCCGGCTTCTACGTGCAGCCCACCGTGTTCGCCGGGGTCCGCCCGGACATGGTGATCGCCCAGGAGGAGATCTTCGGCCCGGTGCTGTCGATCATCGGCTATGACGGCGAGGACGAGGCCGTCGAGATCGCTAACGGCACGCCCTACGGCCTGGCGGCGGCGGTGTGGTCGGCCGACCAGGACCACGCCGTGGCCGTGGGCCGCAGGCTGCGCGCCGGGCAGGTCGAGATCAACGGGGGCGCGTTCAACATCACCGCGCCGTTCGGCGGCTTCGGGCAGTCCGGGTACGGCAGGGAGCTTGGCGTGCACGGGCTCGAGGAGTACCTGGAACTGCAGTCGCTGCAGTTCTGAGCTGGCATGCGCGGCCCTGGGCGCAGCGGCCCGCGGTGATCTGCCAGACTGGCGCTCGTGCGCATCTACCTGGGGTCCGATCACGCGGGGTTCGCGCTGAAGGCGGCCCTGATCGAGCGGCTGCGCCGGGACGGCCACGAGCCGGTCGACTGCGGCCCGTCGGCCGAGCGCGATGACGACGACTACCCGCCGTACGTCATGCGGGCGGCCGCCGCGGCGGTGGCCGAGCCGGGCAGCCTGGGGATCGTCGTCGGCGGATCCGGGAACGGCGAGCAGATCGCGGCCAACAAGATCCGCGGCGTCCGCGCCGCGCTGGCCTGGAGTACCGAGACCGCCCGGCTCGCCCGCCTGCACAACGACGCCAACGTGCTCAGCCTCGGCGCCCGGGAGTACCCGGTCGCGGACGCGGTGGAGTTCGCCAGCGTGTTCGTCGCGACCCCGTTCTCCGGCGAGCAGCGCCATGTCCGGCGGCTGGCCATGATCGCCGCCTACGAGGCCACCGGAGAGCTGCCCGCCCTGCCCGCGACGGCCGGAGAGCAGCACGGGCCTGGTCCCGGGAGGTAGCCGGAGGCGATCAGCGGCGGGGCCTGCGCGAGCGGCGCCTGCGGCCGGGCCTGCTCGCCTGGGCCGGCTGTCGCCTGTCCGGAGCCGGCGGCGGCGCGGGGGCAGCCGGGGCGGCGGGCTCGTCCCGCTGCCCGCGCCCGGCCGGGACCTGCCCGGCGGGCGGGGGCGCAGGCACTCCCGCCTCCGCTTGCGCCATGTGCTCGGGCCGGGGGCGGGACACGTCCCTGGCCCGCATGGCCGCCGAGACGGACTGCTTCATGCTGGGCATCGGATCCTCCCTGCCAAGTCTCCCACGGGCGGGCCGCCGCGCGGCCCAGGCGGGTCAGAGCAGGCAGCGGACCGGGCCGGGCTCCCGCGCGCGGGCCAGCCGGTCGGAGAGCGCCCGCTTGGCCGCCGCGCCGCGGCGCAGTGCGACCGTCCGCGCGTACCTGGCAAGCGCGCCTGCGGGCGGCCGGGGCCCACCGGAGACCTCGTAGCCGAGTGACCTGAGCCGGCCCGCCATCACCGACTCGCAGAGCGCGACCTCCCAGGGCTCGAGCCGTTCCCGCCAGCGCCCCGCCAGGGCAGGCGTGACCGGCCGCCGGTTCGCCTCGTGCCAGGTCTTGCGCCCGGGAATCACGGTGCCCGCCACCTCATCGGGCCGGGACATGGCGGGGTCGTAATCCTCGCCGAGAAAGGCGCACAGCGCGGTGAGCTGTTCCTCGGGTGCCGCGACAAGCTGCTCGTAGCGAAGCTGAAAGAAGCTGCCCGGCGGCAGCCTCCTGGCAGCGCGGTAACCGCTGTCGATCGCCTCGTTCCAGGTCGCGATCGCCGCGCAGATATCGTGCTCGAACCACGGCATGGCCTTGAGCGATCCGACGCAGTCCCGGCCGTCCCTGATCAGGTGCACGAGCTGGGCGTCAGGGAACAGCCGGAGCAGCGCCGGGATGTCCTCGTAGTAGCCGGGCCGCTTGTCCCCCCAGCGGGGCTTGCCGAACCGCCGGGCGTAGGCGCGGAAGATGATCCCGAAGGCCGAGCCGAGGGTGGGCGGGCCGGCGGCGATCTCCTCGGTGATCTCGTGCGGGTCAAGGCCGAGATCGTAGAACAGGGTTGCCCGCCTTCCGACGATCGAGCCGGCAAGGGCGCGGCGGTTCCGCTCCTCGCGCAGGTCGCCGAAGGCCCTGCGGGAGCGGTAGGCGGCGATCAGGAACCGCGTCTCCGGGGGGATGGCGATCCTGGGATGAGCGTGCAGCATGAGCTGCAGCAGGGTGGTCCCTGACCGCGGACAGCCCAGCACGAAGATCGGCCGGTTCGTACCCATCGCGTCCTCTCCTAGCCGGCTATCGCCCATCATTCACCGGAGCGGGCGGGATTGTCCTGCGCCCGCCGGGCACGGTCGCAGCCAGGACATCATCGGGCACCAGGTGCCGCCATCTCCGCCGCTGCTTGGCATTTCGCTGGTCCGGGGCGTGCCAGAGGGCTGCATATGCCGATACAGTGCCGCCATCATGGTTGTGTCCGTGCTGCGCCGGATCGGTGCCGCCGCACAGGCGGCGGTGCGGCGCGGGCGCGCCCTGGCGCGCAGCCAGTTCACCACGCGCAACCGCAGGCTGGCCTTCGTCCTGGCGGTGGCGGTGGTGGTGATCGGGGTCGCCGCCGTGCACGTCTCGGTGTCCTGGTTCTCGCCCGGGGTGATGATCCTCCCGATCCTGGCCGGCGGCCTGCTGCTGTGGCCCAGGGCGCTGCGGATCCTGTTCGTCCTGGTCGCGGTGATGCTCGCCTACGACGGCCTGGAGGACAAGGCGGGACCGGGGATCATCGCCACGATCGTGGTTACCGCGGTCTTCGCCGACGTCCTGGCCAGGACCAGGGCCAAGCTCGGCGTGCAGGGGCTGCGCGGCGACCAGATGCTCATCGACCTGGCCGGCCGGATCAGGGCCCAGGCCCGGCTGCCGGACCTCCCGCCTGGCTGGCAGTCGGTGTCCGTGCTGCGGCCGGCCGGCGGATCCTCGTTCGGCGGCGACTTCCTGGTCTCCGCCTGCGACGGCAAGGTCCTCGAGGTGGCGCTCGTGGACGTCGCAGGGAAGGGCATGGACGCCGGGACCCGGGCGCTGCTGCTGTCCGGGGCGTTCGGCAGCCTGCTGGGCTCGGTGCCGGCGGAGCAGTTCCTCCCGTCCTGCAACGCCTACCTGCGCCGGGGGTCGGCGGATGAGGGCTTCGTGACCGCGGTGCACCTGTCGCTCGACCTTGCCACCGGCGACTACGCGGTCGCCTCGGCCGGGCACCCGCCGGCCGCGCACTTCGAGGCCGGCAGCGGCCGGTGGCGGCTCACCCGGGCGCGCGGGATCGTCCTCGGCGTCGTGGCTGACCTGCGCGCCACGCCGGAGCGCGGGACCCTGCGGCCCGGTGATGCCCTGATGCTCTACACCGACGGCCTGGTGGAGACGCCGGGGCAGGACATCGACGCCGGGATAAGGCGACTGCTCGGCGAGGCGGAGGGCCTGGCCGTCTCGGGCTTCGGACCGGGCGCCAGCCGTCTGGTGCAGGACATGCAAAAGCGCGCCCGCAGTTCCGACGACTGCGCGATGGTGCTGATCTGGCGGTCCTGAATATGACGTCGGCGTCAGTAATTCTGCCGCCGGAAAAGCGACGCTCACGTCAGGTGACATACACGTCATTATTTGCATTTCAATTGCCGGCTGTGCGGAAATAGGGGCCGTGACGCGCGAGAGAACGCCGGTGCGCGCGAGCCTGCCCGGGGACCTTCCGGCAGCCGCGCGGATCGCGGCGACGGCCGCGGCCAGGGCTCCGGGGGAGAACTTCCCGGTGGCCCTGCGCGTGCTGCCCGCGCGCTATCGCGCACCGCTGATGGCCGTGTACGCCTATGCCCGCACGGTCGACGAGGCTGGCGATTCCGGCGAGCCCGGCGGCAGGCTGGGCGTGCTGGAGGAGATCGAGGCAGACCTGCGCCGCCTGTCCGCCGGCGCGCCGGCGCGGGAAGAGGGTCAGCGGGATGACCCCGGGGGCGGCCCCCGCCTCGCCGTCATCCGTGACCTGGCGCCTGTCGTCACCGGGTGCGGCGCCGGGATCGTGCCCTTCCTCGACCTGATCCGCGCCAATCAGCAGGATCAGCTTGTCTCCCGCTATCAGACGTTCGCCGACCTGCTCGGTTACTGCGAGCTGTCGGCCAACCCGGTCGGCCGGATCGTGCTGCACATATTCGGCTATGCGACGCCCGAGCGCATCGGGCTGTCCGACCGGATCTGCTCGGCGCTGCAGGTCATCGAGCACTGCCAGGATGTCGCCGAGGACCTGAGGTCGGGCCGGATCTACCTGCCGGCCGAGGACCTCGCCCGGTTCGGCTGCTCCGAGGCGATGCTGGCGCAGCCGGCGGCCGGCCCGGCCGTGCGCGCGCTGCTGGAGTTCGAGGCCGGGCGGGCGGCGGCCCTGCTGGAGGAGGGGGCGCGGCTGATCGGGACCCTCCGCGGCTGGGCGCGGCTTGCGGTCGCCGGGTACGTCGCGGGCGGCCGCGCGGCCCTGGCCGCGATCGCCTCGGCGGACTACGACGTGCTGCGGGCCACCCCGCGGCCGCGCCGCTCCCGGGTCGCCGCCGGCCTGCTGACCGCAGCCGTGCGGGGGAGGTGACCGGATGACGACCAGCCTCGCCGAGCCCGCCGTGCGCGCCGCCTATCAGCACTGCCAGCAGGTCACCCGCACCCAGGCGCGCAACTTCGCCTACGGGATCATGCTGCTCCCGCCCGGCAAGCGGGAGGCGCTCTCGGCCGTCTACGCGTTCGCCCGCCGGATCGACGACATCGGCGACGGCCCGCTGCCCGCCGCCGAGAAGCTTGCCGCGCTGGCGCAGGCGCGGGCAGTCGTGGCCGCGCTGTGCAGCGGCGAGCCGCCGCCTGCCGACGACCAGGTGCTGGTGGCGCTGGCCGATGCGGCAGCGCGGTATCCGATCCCGCTCGCTGCCTTCGGCGAGCTGATCGACGGCTGCGAGGCCGACGTGACCGGCGCCCGCTACGCCACGTTCGGCGAGCTGGAGCACTACTGCCGGTGCGTCGCCGGCTCGATCGGGCGGCTCTCGCTCGGCGTGTTCGGCAGCAGGGAGCCCGGCACGGCGGAGCCGCTCGCCGACGCGCTCGGCGTGGCGCTGCAGCTCACGAACATCCTCCGCGATATCCGCGAGGACCTCGGCAACGGCCGGGTCTACCTTCCCGGCGAGGACCTGGAGGCTTTCGGCGTCCGCCTGGCGCCCGGCATGGCGGTGCGACCGGACGAGCGGCTGATAAGCCTGGTGCGGTTCGAGGCCCAGCGCGCGCTCGGCTGGTATGCGGCGGGCCTGCGGCTGATCCCGCTGCTCGACCGGCGCAGCGCAGCCTCGGCGGGCGCCATGGCGGGGATCTACCTGAGGCTGCTGGAGCGCATCAGGCGGATGCCCGCGGCGGCGCTGGCACGGCGGATGTCGCTGCCGGCCGCCGCGAAGGCGGCCGTCGCCGTCCGGGCGCTCGCGGGCCTGCGGCAGCGGCTGCCCGCGGACGCCCCGCCGGCTAGCGTGCCCGCGCTGGCCGGCGGGAGCCGCGGGACCAGCGGGAACCGCGGGACCGGCGGGGCCGCGGGGACGAGTGAGGCCAGCGGGACCGGCGAGGTGATCCGGTGATCGGGCGGCGGGTCGCGGTCGTCGGCGGCGGGCTGGCCGGCATCACCGCGGCGATCGACCTGTGCGAGGCCGGGGCAGGAGTCACCCTGCTGGAGGCCAGGCCCCGCCTGGGCGGCGCGACCAGCTCGTTCTCCCGCGGCGGCCTGACCATCGACACCGGCCAGCACGTGTTCCTGCGCTGCTGCACCGCCTACCGGGAGCTGCTGGCCCGGCTCGGCATGACCGGCTCGGTCCGCCTCCAGGACCGCTTCGACGTGACCGTGCTCGCCCCCGGCCGGCAGGCCCGGCTGCGAAGGTCCGGGCTGCCCGCGCCGCTGCACCTGGCCCGCGCCCTCGCGGGCTATGACCTGCTGCCGGTGACAGAGCGGATCCGGGTGGCCCGTGCCGCGCTGAGCATGAGGCTGCTCCGCCCGGAGGCGCCGGGCCCGGGCGGCCAGCGGCTCGGGGACTGGCTGGCCCGCCGGGGCCAGAGCGAGCGCGCCCGGCGCAGGCTCTGGGACCTGTTCATCGTCTCCGCCCTCAACATCGCCGGTGACGACGCCGACCTCGGGCTGGCCGCCACCGTGATCAAGACGGGCCTGCTCGGCGCGGCCGGCGCGGCCGACATCGGCGTCCCGGCGGTACCGCTCGGGACGCTGCACGGCGAGGCGTCGGCAGCGCTGCTGGGCCGGCTCGGGGCGAGGGTCGTCACCGGCGCGAAGGCCACCGCGATCGAGCCGCTGCCGGGCGGCGCGCTGCGGGTCCGCGGCGCCGATGGCACGGTGCTGGCCGAGGCAGACGGCGTGGTGCTGGCCGTGCCGGCCCAGCAGGCGGCGCGGCTGGCGCCGGCGGCCGCGCTGCCGGACAGATGGAAGGGCCTGTCGGTCTCGCCGATCGTGAACGTGCACGTGATCTACGCCCGTAGGGTGACCCGGCTGCCGTTCGCGGCCGCCGTGGACTCGCCGGTCCAGTGGATCTTCGACAAGACCCGGGTGGCCGGGCTGGACCGCGGGCAGTACCTCGCAGTCTCGCTGTCGGCCGCCGATCAGTACGTGGACGTGCCGGTGTCCCGGCTGCGCGAGCAGTTCCTGCCCGCGCTGGAGCGGCTGTTCCCGCTGGCGGCGGACACCGAGGTGGCCGATTTCTTCGTGACCAGGGAGCGCGCGGCGACGCTGCGCCAGACGGCCGGATGCGGCGCGCTGCGGCCCGCGGCGCAGACGCCGCTGCCAGGCCTCGTCCTGGCCGGGGCATGGACCGATACCGGATGGCCGGACACGATGGAGGGAGCCGTGCGAAGCGGGCATACTGCGGCGCAGGCACTGATCACGGCGGAGCCCGCGCACCTGGTGCGCGCCGCCGAGCCGGTGGCGCCGGGCGGCGGGACCGGGCAGCAGCCCGCGGGAGCGCTCCCGCAGGCGGGAGCGGCATCGTGACCGCGACCATGCCAGCGGGCGTCGAGACCGCACGCGACCTCGTCGGCCCGGCCATCGCCGCGGCGACCGCCCGGCTCAGCCCCGATGTCCGCATCGTCGCCGAGTACCACCTCGGCCTGGCCGACGCGCAGGGCCGGGCGCTGGAGCGGCCGGCCGGCGCGGGAAAGGCGCTGCGGCCCGCTCTCGCGCTGCTGTCGGCCCGCGCCGCCGGGGCTCCGGCGGAGCGCGGGGTCCCGGCCGCGGCGGCAGTCGAGTTCGTGCACAATTTCTCGCTGCTGCACGACGACATCATGGACGGCGATACCGAGCGGCGCCACCGGCCGACCGCGTGGACGGTGTTCGGAGTCGGCGCGGCGATCCTGGCCGGGGACGCGCTGCTGGCGCTCGCGCAGGACCTGCTGCTGGAGGCGCCCGCGCCGCAGGGCATGTGGGCCGCCAGGTGCCTGTCCGCAGCGGTGCAGCGGCTGATCGCCGGGCAGGGCGCCGACCTGGCGTTCGAGCGGCGAGACGATGTGACGCTGGCCGAGTGCCTGGAGATGGCCGGGGACAAGACCGCCGCGCTGATGGCCTGCGCCTGCAGCATCGGCGCCGTGTACCTGGGCGCCTCGCCCTCGGTGGCCATGGGCCTGGCCGGGTTCGGCATGAACGCCGGGCTCGCCTTCCAGCTCACCGACGACCTGCTCGGCATCTGGGGATCCCCCGAGGTGACCGGCAAGCCCGTCCGCTCCGACCTCAGGGCCCGGAAGAAGTCACTGCCCGTGGTAGCCGCGCTGACCAGCGACACCGCCGCCGGGAAGGAACTGGCCGGGCTGCTGGCCAGCCCGGAACCGCTCAGCGAGGACGACCTGCTGCGGGCCGCCGCCCTCGTGGAGGAGGCCGGCGGGCGGCGCTGGGCCGAGGCCGAGGCCGATGCCGCGCTGGCCCAGGCGGGTACCTGCCTGGAGCAGACCGACATGCCCGGCGACGTGCGCGCGGAGTTCGCCGGGATCGCCGAGTTCATCACATCGAGGCAGTGGTGAGCGCCCCGGCGGTCGAGCAGCAGGCCGGCGCGCGGGCCATCGCCCGCCGGACGCTCGATGCTGCCACCGGGCACCTGCTCAGCCTGCAGAGCCCGGCCGGATGGTGGCAGGGCGAGCTGGAGACCAACGTCACCATGGACGCCGAGGACCTGCTGCTGCGGCAGTTCCTCGGGATCCTGACCGCCGAACAGGCGGAGGCCGCCGCCCGGTGGATCGTCTCGCAGCAGCGCCCGGACGGCACCTGGGCCAACTTCCGCGGCGGGCCGGCCGACCTGTCCACCACGGTCGAGGCCTACGTCGCGCTCCGGCTGGCCGGGCATCACCCGCAGGCCGCGCACATGGCACGGGCAGCGGCCTGGATCCGCGAGCGGGGCGGCATCCCCGCCACCCGGGTGTTCACCCGGATCTGGCTTGCCCTGTTCGGCGAGTGGTCCTGGGACGACCTGCCGGTGATGCCGCCGGAGCTCATCTACCTGCCGTCCTGGTTCCCGCTCAACCCCTACGACTGGGCCTGCTGGGCACGGCAGACGATCGTCCCGCTGACGATCGTCTGCTCGCGGCGGCCGGTCCGCTCGCTGCCGGTCACGCTGGAGGAGATCCGCGGCGGCCGGCCGGCCGGGACGGCAGGCCCGGGCGGCGGGAACGGCCCCTGGGAGGCGTTCTTCCAGCGGCTGGACCAGGCCCTGCACGCCTACGAGCGGACCGGGCTGCGGGCGGCGCCGCTGCGCCGCGGCCGGGAGGCCGCGATCCGCCGGTGCACCGAGTGGATCATCGCGCGCCAGGAGCAGGACGGGTGCTGGGGCGGGATCCAGCCGCCCTGGGTGTACTCGCTGATCGCGCTGCACCTGGTCGGCTACGGCCTCGACCACCCGGTGATCAGGCGCGGCCTTGCGGGCCTGGACCGGTTCACGATCTGGGAGGACACGCCCGCCGGCAGGGTGCGCAGGCTGGAAGCCTGCCAGTCTCCGGTGTGGGACACGGTGCTGGCGATGATCGCGCTCGCCGACGCCGGGCTGCCCGGCGATCACCCGGCTCTGGTCTCCGCGGCCCGCTGGGTGCTGGATGAGGAGATCCGCGGCCCGGGCGACTGGCAGGTCCGCAGGCCCGGGCTGGCCCCGGCGGGCTGGGCGTTCGAGTTCGACAACGACATCTATCCCGACGTTGACGACACCGCCGAGGTCGTCCTGGCGCTGCGCCGGGTGACCCTGCCCGGCGCGGACGCCGGCCGCGCCCGCGCGGCGGCCGGCCGGGCGCTGGCCTGGCTGGCCGGGATGCAGTCACGGGACGGGGGCTGGGCAGCGTTCGACGCCGACAACACCCGGCGGCTGGTCACCCGCCTGCCGTTCTGCGACTTCGGCGAGGTCATCGACCCGCCGTCGGCCGACGTGACCGCGCACACGGTCGAGGCGCTGGCCGCCGCCGGCCTGGCGGACAGCCGTGCGGTCCGCCGCGGCGTGGCCTGGCTGCTGCGGGCGCAGGAGCGCGACGGGTCCTGGTTCGGCCGGTGGGGCGCGAACTACGTGTACGGCACCGGCGCCGTCGTCCCCGCGCTGATCGCCGCCGGGGTGCGGCCCGGCAAGCCGCCCATCCGCCGCGCCGTCGGCTGGCTGGTCGCGCACCAGAACCCCGACGGCGGCTGGGGCGAGGACCTGCGCTCCTACGACGACCCGGCCTGGGCTGGCAGGGGGGAGTCGACGGCCTCGCAGACTGCCTGGGCGCTGCTCGCGCTGCTTGCCGCCGGCGAGGCCGGCAGCACGGCGGCCGGGCGCGGGGTTCGCTGGCTGGCCGAGCATCAGCGTGCCGACGGCACCTGGGACGAGCCGCAGTTCACCGGCACCGGGTTCCCCGGGGACTTCTACATCAACTACCACCTCTACCGGCTGGTGTTCCCGGTCACCGCGCTGGGGCGCTTCCTGGGAAGCGGGATGACGCGGCCGGGACCGGGAGGTGCGGCATGAGGCCGGCCGGCCAGGCCGGCAGGCTGCTCGCGTGCGCGCCGCTGCGGCTGGAGGCCCGGGCGCTGCGGCGCGGGCTGGGCGCGGCGGCCAGCGTCGTCCGGACGGGCTACGGGGAGCGAGCCTCCCTCCGGTCAGCCGCCCGGCTCCGTGACGCCGCGTTCTTCCACCTGGTCATCGGCGGCACCTGCGGCGGCCTGTCCGCGGACGTCAGGCCCGGCGACCTCGTCGTCGCGACCGGGGTTTCCCGCGCCGCTGAGACAGGCGGCGCGAAGGCGCGCGGCGGTGAGGCCGGCGGCACCGCGGCCGTCCTGCTGCCGTCGGCGCCGCTGCTGGCCGGTGAGCTGCGCCGGGCCGGCCTGCGGGTGCACGAGGGCCCGGTCGTGACGACCCGCGGGCTCGCACGGGGCGCCGAGCGCTCGCGGCTGGCCGGAACCGGTGCCCTGGCGGCCGACCTGGAGTCGGCGTACCTGCTGGCCGCGGCGGCGGGCCGCCCGGCGGCCGTGCTGCGCGCGGTGTCCGATACCCCCGGCCAGGCGCTGCTGAGCCCGCGGCTGGTAACCGGAGGGGCCGCCGCGCTGCGCTCGCTGCGGCTGGCCGGGCCCGCCCTGGCCGCCTGGGCTGCGGCGTGCGGGCCGCGGACGATCCTGCTGGCCGGGCCGCGGTCGTTCTGCGCCGGGGTGGACCGTGCGATCGAGATCGTCGAGCGGGTGCTCGAGCAGCGCGGCGCCCCCGTCTACGTGCGCAAGCAGATCGTGCACAACACGCACGTGGTCAGCGACCTGGAGCAGCGCGGCGCGGTCTTCGTGGACGAGCTCGATGAGGTGCCGGACGGGGCGACCGTGGTGTTCTCCGCGCACGGGGTGTCCCCGGCGGTGCGCGAGGAGGCGGCCAGGCGACGGCTCTCCGCGGTGGACGCGACCTGCCCGCTGGTCTCGAAGGTGCACGCCGAGGCCCGCCGGTTCGCCGACGCGGGATACACCGTCGCGCTGATCGGGCACGCCGGGCACGAGGAGGTCGAGGGCACGCTGGGGGAGGCGCCCGGCGCGATCCGCCTCGTGGAGAGCGCCGCCGACGTCGCCGCGCTGCGCCCGGCCGACCCGGCCAGGGTGGCCTACCTGATGCAGACCACGCTCTCGGTGGACGAGGCCGGCGGGATCGCCGCCGAGCTGCGTGAGCGGTTCCCGGCAGCGCGCGGCCCGGGCAGCGACGACATCTGCTACGCCACCACCAACCGGCAGCAGGCGGTCCGGGCCATCGCGGCCGACTGCGACCTGGTGCTGGTGGCCGGCTCGGCTAACTCCTCCAACTCGGTCCGGCTGGTGGAGACCGCGCAGCGCGCCGGGACCCGCGCCCACCTGATCGACGGCCCCGGCGACATCCGCCTTGGCTGGCTCGCCGGAGCGCGGCGGGTCGGCATCACCGCCGGGGCCTCGGCCCCGCCCGCGATGGTCGAGCAGATCATCGCCGCGCTGGCCGGGCTCGGCCCGGTCGAGGTCAGCGAGCGTGTCGTCACCACCGAGTCGATGAAGTTCGGCCTTCCCAAGGAGGTAAGGCAGTCATGAGCATGCCGCTGCGGCAGAGCCTGCGCGTTGGCACCTACCTGATCCGGCAGAAGCTGGCCCGGCGGGAGAAGTTCCCGCTGCTGGTGGAGCTGGAGCCGCTGTTCGCGTGCAATCTCAAGTGCGCGGGCTGCGGCAAGATCCAGCAGCCGCACACGGTGCTCAAGCAGCGGATGCCGGTCGAGCAGGCGCTGGCGGCGATCGAGGAGTGCGGCGCGCCGATGGTGTCGATCGCGGGCGGCGAGCCGCTGATGCACCCGCAGATCGAGGTGCTCGTCGAGGAACTGGTGAAGCGCAAGAAGTACGTGTTCCTGTGCACGAACGCGCTGCTGGTCCCGAAGAAGATCGACAAGTTCCGGCCCTCCCGGTACTTCGCCTGGGTGGTGCACATCGACGGGCTGCGCGAGCGGCACGATGAGTCGGTCTGCAAGGAGGGGGTGTTCGACGAGGCGGTCGCGGCGATCTCCGAGCTCAAGCGGCGCGGCTTCCAGGTGAACACCAACACCACGTTCTTCAACACCGACACCCCGCACACCGTCATCGACGTGCTGAACTACCTCAACGACGACCTCAAGGTCGACCAGATGCAGATCTCCCCGGCCTACGCCTACGAGAAGGCCCCGGACCAGGAGCACTTCCTGGGAGTGACCGAGACCAGGGAGCTGTTCAGGAAGGCGTTCGCCGGCGGCAACCGCAGGCGCTGGCGGCTGAACCACTCTCCGCTGTTCCTGGACTTCCTCGAAGGCAAGACGGACTTCTCCTGCACGGCCTGGGGCATCCCGTCGTACTCGCTGCTCGGCTGGCAGCGGCCGTGCTACCTGATGGCCGACGGGTACGCCAGGACCTACGCCGAGCTGGTCGAGACCACCGACTGGGAGAAGTACGGCAGGGGCAGGGATCCGAGGTGCGCGAACTGCATGGCGCACTGCGGTTACGAGCCGTCCGCGGTGCTGGCCACGATGGGCTCGCTGCGCGAGTCGCTCCGCGCCATCCGGGGCTCCTGAGACGCTGGGCTAGCCATCCGCTCCAGCCCTGGCTGGACGCCGCCGGGTCCGCGCATTCTGCGGATCCGCAGGGCGCTTTCAGCGACTGCTAAGGCTCCCGCACGACGATCGGCTAGGAACGGCCGCGTGCCCCGGCGCGCGCCCGGTGAGGCGCCGGCGAGGGCTGCCGTGCTCTGCCGATATCCAGATGGGAGCCCCATGTTTCTCACCTATCTCCGGCGCGAGCTGCGGCGCCGGATGCGCCAGGCGGTGTTCATCTGCCTGGGCCTGGCGCTCGGCATCGGACTGGTCATCACCGTGACCGCGGCGTCCTCGGGGATGAAGTCCGCGCAGCAGAAGGTGCTGCAGAACCTCTACGGCGTCGGCACCTCGGCAACGGTGACCAAGGCGCCGACCTTCGGCTCGTTTGCCGGCGGCCCCGGGCGCCGGTTCACCTTCAGGCCTGGCTCGACCGTCAGGATCGACCAGCTCACCGCCGACCGCACGCTCGGCAGCCTCAGCCAGTCGGCGGTGACGACCATTTCCCGGCTGCGCGGTGTCGCCGCCGCGGCGGGCGCGCTGAGCGCCAGCAACGTGGACACCACCTTCAAGATCCCGACCTTTAGCGGCGGGTTCGGCGGCGGCGGGTCCGGCGGGTCCGGCGGGTCCGGTGGCTTCCGCGGGCCCGGGCGGTTCAGCCCGGGGAACTCGGTCTCGGTCAGCGGCGTCGACCTGTCCTCGGGGAGCGGCCAGGCGCTCGGCCCGCTGAGCAACGGCACGCTCACCTCCGGCCGGACGCTCCGCGCCGCCGACTCCGGCTCCGACGTCGCGGTCGTCAGCTCCGGGTACGCCAGGTCCGCCAAGCTCAAGGTCGGCTCGGACGTCACGCTCGGCGGCACGAAGTTCAGGGTCGTCGGGATCGTGTTCGACTCGGCCAGCTCAGCGGCGCCCGACGTGTACATCCCGCTGGCCCGCGCGCAGGCGCTGTCCGGGATGACCGGGAAGGTCAACGAGATATACGTGTCGGCCGCCAGCTCGGCCAGCGTCGCCTCGGTCAAGAAGGAGATACAGAACGCGGTTCCCGGGGTCACCGTGACCACGTCGGCCGACCTGGCCAGTGAGGTGACCGGATCGGTGTCCACCGCCTCCAGCCTCGCCAACAGCCTCGGCCGGTGGCTGGCGGTCGCCGTCCTGGTGGCGGCGTTCCTGCTGGCCAGCCTGCTCACGATGGCCGCGGTGTCGCGCAGGGTGCGCGAGTTCGGGACGCTGAAGGCGCTCGGCTGGCGGACCCGCCGGGTGCTCGGACAGGTCCTCGGCGAGTCGGTCACCCTGGGCCTGATCGGCGGCGCAGCCGGGATCGGCCTCGGCTACGCCGGGGCGAAGATCGTGTCCAGTGTTGCCGGGCCGCTGACCGCCTCGCTCGGCCCGACGACCGGGTCGGCAACGCCCGGCGGGGCGCGGGTATTCGGCGGCGGCTTCCCGGGCGGCGGGCCAGGCGGAGCCGGCGGGACCGGCGGGACCGGCGGGACCGGCGCGTTCTTCCGGCGGGCGGCTGCCGCGGCGCCTCACACGACCGTGCACCTGGCCGCGCCGGTCAGCGGGAACGTGATCCTGCTGGCGGTCGCGCTGGCGGTGGCGGGCGGGCTGATCGCCGGACTGCTCGGCGGCTGGCGTGCCGCCCGGCTACGCCCGGCCGCCGCGCTGGCCCGGATCGCCTGATATCCGCGCAGCCCGGGACTTCCGCCTTCGCGTACTGGAAAGGACGATCATGTACAAGCTCTCCGGCGTGACCAAGACCTACCAGAAGGGCCGGAGCGTGGTGACCGCGCTGGACGGCGTGGACCTGGTGATCGAGGACGGCGACTGGCTGGCCATCCAGGGCCCGACGGGCCATGGCAAGACGACGCTGCTGCAGATGCTGGGCGGCCTGGACCGCCCGGACTCGGGCGTCATCGAGTTCAACGGCCAGGACCTGGCCCAGCTACGCGAGTCGCAGGTCACCAGGGTGCGGGCGGCGTCGATCGGGTTCATCTTCCAGACGTTCAACCTGATCCCGACGCTGACTGCGGCCGAGAACGTGGAGACCGCGCTGGCGCCGCTGGGCGTCGGCGCGGAGCGGCGGCGGGCCCGGGCGCAGGAGGCGCTGGCCGGCGTCGGGCTCGCCGACCGGGCCCGGCACCTGCCTTCCGAGCTGTCCGGCGGGCAGCAGCAGCGGGTGGCGATCGCCCGGGCGCTGGTGAAGGACCCGAAGGTGCTGCTCGCCGACGAGCCGACCGGCAACCTGGACGAGGGCACCCGGGACGAGATCATCGGCCTGCTCGAGGGGCTGTGGCGGGAGCGGGGCCTGACGCTGGTGCTGGTCACCCATGACAGTAGCATCGCCGGACGGGCGCAGCGCATTGGCACGATGCGCCGCGGCAGGCTGTCGATCCGCCAGGACAGCCCCGCCGCCCGCGCGCCAGACTGACACGCGGCCGGCCCCGGTCCCCGCTCGCGGTGGCCGGCCAGGCACGTAGGCACGGTCAGGGCCGTGATAGTCGTGAGCCCCGCGCCATCTGGCGCGGGGCTCACGACGGGGGCGCATGCCGTCCGCGGCGCCGCTAGCGGACGTGGGGCGGCCGGGCGGGCAGGGCCGGCGGCCGGGGCACGCGGTGACGCGGGCCGGTCACGCCGGCGCTGCCGGACCTGGCGCCGGCTGCGGCGGCGCAGGTCACGTTGTAGCAGTTGATGACCTTGTTGCCGGTCGCGTGGTTACCGGTCCCGGAGGTCAGGAACTGCGAGTACAGGCCGAACCGGTTGTAGCTGCCGGTGTTGCCGTTCATCGTGGCCGCATACCCGGTGGCGGCACCGTTGCTGAAGATGTAGACGCCGGTCGAGGAGTTGTGGCTGGTGACGTTACCGGTCAGCGTCTCGCTCTGCGGGTAGTCGGTCTCGATCCCCACCTGGCCGGAGCCGAAGCTGTTGCCGGTATAGGTCTCCTCAGACGGCTCGAAGGCGTAGATCCCCCATGCGTTGCCGGTGCCGCTGTTGCGGCTCACCGTGCCCCCAGTGGCGTACTCCTGATAGATCGCGATGTACAGGTTGCTGAGATGATTCCCGCTGATCACCGAGCCCGGCCCGTTGTCGAAAATGCCGTAGTAGTAGCCGGACACCGTGTTCGCCTTGATCGTCGTGCCTGATGCGCTAGCGTCGACAATCCCGTATTCCGCGTTGACCACGGTGTTGTGCGACCAGGTGTTGCCAGTCCCGCTGTAGTCGTAGAATCCGTAGTCGGCATTGACCGCGTGGCTGTAGGAGACCGTGCTGTCCAGGCTGTTATCGAGATCGACCCCGAAGTAGGGGTCGTCGGCCGTCACGCTGTGAATCCCGGCCCCGTCCAGGTAATCGCCGTACACGCCCGTGTAGTCAACGCCCGGCACGCTGGTCGTTGTGGTGATCTTCTTCACCAGCAGCCCGGTCAGGCTGGTGGTCTCGGTGCCCTCGGCGGACACGTCGGCGTAAAAGTCCGATAGCGTGCCGTATTCCACGGTCAGGTCGCTGTAGCCGGCGGTGTCGTCGATCCCGATCGTTTCCGCCGTCGCGCCGGGACCGATGATCTTGTGACCGCCCAGGTTCACCGTCACCCCGGCGGCCCCGATGATGAGCGCGCTGGTCGTGGTGTCAGCGCTGCAGTCCAGGTTAGCCGTCAGCGTCACGCTCGCGGTCAGCGTGGTCCCGCAGGCAAGCGGCTGCGCGCTGGCCGGCCCGGCGGCCACCGCCACCAGTCCCGCCAGGGCCGCTCCGCCCGCGCCCGCCATCGCGCAGCATCGTCTCAGCCATGTTCCCATGAGCCCCGCCCTTCCCTTCCCTCCGTCCGCGCTCCCGATGAGCACCGTGCGTTAGACGCGCTGGCAGGCCGGCGGGTTGACGGGTGGCTCAGGCCGGTGGCCGGCAGGGTCTGGCAACTGCCAGTACCCGGTAAAGCAGGGGTCAGGGGCTGCATGGCGGGGCCGCGACCGGGGTACCACGCAGCGTGACGGGCCCGGGCGAGCGGGCCCTCGGGGGAGAGTGGGATCACGCGATGACCAGGGCTGGATTCTGCCGCCCGCGGGGCACGGTGACCGGAGCGGCGGTCGCGGGCCTGATCGCGCTGGCAGCCGCGGGCTGCACGACGGCTTCGGTCCCGGCGCGGCCGGTCGCGGCGCGCGTCCCGGCTCCGCACCTGTCCATTACCCCGGCGAACGGCGCGCAGGGGGTCGCGCCCGGCGCGGTCGTCACGGTATCGGCGAGCCACGGGCAGGTGCGCGCGGTCACGGTGACCAAGGCTGGCGTGGCGGTGCCCGGCGCGCTCGGCCCCGGCGGGGTCTGGCGCAGCCGCCGGCCGCTCGCGCTCAGCACGACCTACACGGTGACCGCCACGGCGGTGGGCAGCGACCACCAGAAGGTCACCGGCTCGGCCACCTTCCGCACGCTCACCCCGCGCAGGACATTCCATGCCTCGATCTTCGAGGCCAGCGGGCAGCAGTACGGCGTGGGCATGCCCATCACGCTCACCTTCAGCAGGCCCGTCAGGTACCGGGCTGCGGTGGAGCGGGCCATCCAGCTTCGTACCTCCAGGCCGGTGGTGGGAGCCTGGTCATGGCAGGGTGACAGGACCCTGATCTTCCGGCCGCGCAGCTACTGGCCGCAGTACACCAGCGTGACCGTGGACGGCATGTTCAGCGGCGTGCAGGCGGCCCCCGGCGTGTACGGCAAGCGGGACCTGCACGCGACCTTCTCGATCGGCCCGTCGCTGATCGTGGTCGCCAGCACCGTCACCCACTACATGGACGTCTACTACAAGCACCGCCTGCTCGGCCGCTGGGCGATCAGCACCGGCCGCCCGGGCATGGACACGCCGGACGGCACCTACCTGACGATCTTCAAGAACAACCCGCAGTTCATGACCGGTCCCGGATACGCGCTCTGGGTGCCGTGGTCGGTGGACATCACCGACAGCGGCGTGTTCATCCACGATGCCTACTGGTCGGTTGCGGAGCAGGGCATCACCAACGTCAGCCACGGGTGCATCAACACCTCGCCCGCGCACGCGGAGATCTACTACAAGCTGGAGGAGCCCGGTGATCCGGCCACGGTCACCGGAAGCCCGGTGGCCGGCACCCCGGGCGACGGCTGGACCGAGTGGTTCCTGTCCTGGCGGCAGTGGCTCGCGGGCAGCGCTACCGGCGAGGCCGTGGTCGCGGGCCCGTCGGGAAGCCGGCTGGTCAGCCCTTCCGCGCTGCCGCCCGCCCATGGCCGCGCGCCGCTGTGGCGGCCCAGGAACGGCAACTCGCGCGCCGTGTGAGAACGGGGGCGCCGGCGGCAGGCCAAGGGTCCGCGGCAGCGCTGCCGGCTCGCGCGGGCAGGGCACTCAGGGCCGCGGCAGCGCTGTCTCGCACCAGACGACCTTGCCGGCGGCGGTCCGCCGGGCACCCCAGCGCTGCGCAAGCTGGCTGACGACCTGCAGGCCGCGGCCGCGCTCATCCTCATAGCCCGGGTTGCGCAGCCGGGGCAGTGCCGCCGAGTCGTCGAACACCTCGCAGACCAGCCCGCCCTCCAGCACCAGGCGCAGCGTGATCGTCCCCTGCGCGTACCGAACGGCGTTCGTGACCAGTTCCGACACCAGCAGCTGGGTGGTCGGGATGAGCTCGCGCAGCCCCCACCGCCGCAGCGGCGTGCCGACCAGCCGCCTGGCCCGCCGGGCCGCCGTCGGCTTCGGCGCGAGCCGCCAGCTTACGTACCGGTCGGGCGGCAGCCGCCGCAGCCGCGCCATCAGCACTGCGATGTCATCGCGCTGATCGTCGGCGTAGACCCCGGCCAGCGTCGCCTTGCAGAGGTCCTCAAGCGGGCGGTCAGCCGACCCCGGCCCGAAGATCTCGGCCAGCCCGGCCAGCCCCGCGTCGATGTCCCGGTCCCGCCGCTCGACCAGGCCATCGGTGTAGAGCACGAGCAGCGAGCCGTCCTCGATGTCGAGGGTGTAGTTCTGCAGCGGCCGCCCGCCGATGCCCAGCGGCGGCGCGGGGGAGACGTCCAGGAACTCGCTGCTGCTGTCGGGGCGGACGAGCAGCGGCGGCAGGTGCCCGGCCGAGGCCACCTCGCAGCTGCCGGACACCGCGTCGAAGATCGCGTACACGCAGGTCGCGAAGTGCGGCTCGCGCTCCCCGAGCTCCTGCATGAGCTCGTCCAGGTGCTGCAGGGTCTCGGCCGGGGACAGCTCCAGCCTGGCCAGGGTGTGAATCGCGGTGCGCAGCCTGCCCATGGTCACCGCGGCACGGACCCCGTGCCCGGCCACGTCGCCGACGACCAGCGCGACCCGGCCGGCCGGCAGGACGATCGACTCGTACCAGTCTCCGCCGATCTCGATCATCTTGCTGCCCGGCAGGTAGCGGTGCCGGACCTCCACCGGCGACGGGGCCGCCAGGCCGGTCGGCAGCATGCTGCGCTGCAGCGTCAGCGCGGTCGCGCGCTCCCGCGAGTAGCGGCGCGCGTTGTCGATGAAGATCGCCGCCCGTGCCGCGAAGTCCATCCCTATCTCAGTGTCGTAGGCGTCGAACCTGCGGTAGCCCGCCTTCCGGACGCAGACCAGCAGGCCGAGCATGGTGCCGCGCGCGATCAGCGGGAGGACCAGCATCGAGACGCCGGAGAGCAGCCTGGCCACCGGGCGCCGCCGCCACGAGGCGGCGAGCTTGCTCGCGGTGTCGACGCTGACGCCCGCCTCGAGGACCGGCTGGCTGCTGTCCATGCACCGCGTGTAGGGGGAGCCGGCCGGGTAGCTGAGGATCTCGCCGGTCGGGAACGCCGCGTCCCAGCGGCCGTCGCCGTCGTCGTAGGCGACCGCGAGCCTGCGCACCAGGTGCGACCCGCCCGGCGCGCTGACGGGGAACTCGTCCCCGCCGACCAGGCTCTCCAGCGCCAGCACCCCGGCGGCGTTGCAGAAGTGCGGGACCAGGATGTGCACGAGTTCCCGTGCGGTCTCGTCGATGTCCAGGGCCGCGCCGGTGCGCCGCAGCGCGCCGTCCAGCATCGCCCGGCGCATGATCGCCGGGTCGAGGAACCTGCCCTCGGCCGGAGGCGCGATCCGGATGATGACCTGCGCGGCGAGGTCGGTGCCGACGGAGCGGACCGGCTGCACCGAGACGATCGCGCTGATGCCGGGGCCGTCGCCGGTCCTGATCGTGAGCATCGCGGTGCCCTCACGGTCGGAGCATGCCGCGTCGATCATGCCGCGCAGCGCGGACGCCCCCGCTGGCCCCGGCTGGCCGGGCCGGGCCGCCCGGTCCTCGTCGGCTGCGCCGTCCGTGATCAGGCTGCCGAGGTCGGAGCCGAGCAGCCGCCCGGACGGGCCGCCCAGGATCTCCCCGGCGGCCCGGTCGTGCTGCACAACCCGGCCGGTCTTGTCGACCCCGACGATCAGCGTCCGGGAGGGCGTGCTCCATGGCAGCGCGGGCGTGTCCACCACCACCCCGGCTGTCACGGTCCGCGCCTCCCTCCGGCCACGACCCCGCCGGCGACCGCCCGCTCGTTCTCCTCATTATGGAGCAGGACGACGCATATTGAGAAAGAACGGCCAACTGTCCTAACGTGACGCTTGGCGAATGGCTCGGGGCACGCCGGCCAGACCGGGCGCAAGGAGGGCAGATGGTCAGCGGCGCTGACCGCCGGGTGATCATTGTCGGTGCCGGGCCGACAGGCCTCGTCCTGGCCGCCGAGCTCGCCCTGGCCAGGGTGCCCTGCGTGGTACTCGAGCGCAGGCAGTCGCTGCGGTCGGACTCCCGGGCCATCTGCCTGCACGCCCGGTCGATGGAGTCGCTCGACCTGCGCGGCCAGGCCCGGGTGCTGGCCGAGGCCGGGCTGCCGGTCCCGTCATTCCCGCTCGGCCCCCGGCGGGTGGTCATCTCGCTGCGCGGACTCGACTCTGACTTTCCCTATATCCTCGACATCCCGCAATCCGAAATGGAGCGGATATTCGCCGCCTGGGCGATTCAGTGCGGCGCGGAAATCCGCTGGTCATCGCGGGTAACGGCGGTCCGGCAGGACGCAGCCGGGGTCACGGCGACGCTGGAGAGCGGCTTCCGGGTGCGGGGTGAGTACCTCGTCGGCTGCGACGGCGTGCACAGCCTTGTCCGCGAGTCGGTCGCGATGCCGTTCCCGGGCGCGCCCAACCCGGGCACGGTGATCCTGGCTGACCTCTACCTCGACGGGCTGCCGATGACCGACGCCTACGGCGACCTGTCCGGCGGCGGCCTGCTGCTGGTGTTCCCGTTCCGGGACGGCTCCTGCCGGGTCGTGCTGTATGACTACGCGCGGGCGGATGTGCCGGCGGACCGGCCGGTGACCCTCGACGACGTGCGCGAGGGCCTGATCCGGATCGCCGGGCGCGACTTCGGGCCGCGCGACATGTACTGGTCCCGCCGGTACCGCAGCGAGAGCAGGCAGGCCCCGTCCTACCGGGCGGGCCGGGTGCTGCTCGCCGGGGATGCGGCGCACGCCCATTCGCCGGCGGGCGCGCAGGGCCTCAACACCGGGCTGCAGGATGCGATGAACCTCGGGTGGAAGCTGGCGGCGGTCGTCTCCGGCTGGGCACCCGGCTGGCTGCTGGACTCCTACCATTCAGAACGGCATCCGGCCGGGGCGGCCGTGCTCGCGCTGACCGGGCGCCAGTTCCGGCTCAACACCGCGCGCACGCCGGCCCGGCGGGCGCTGCGCTGGGCCGTGCACCGGCTGCTGGTGCCGCTGCCGCCGGTGCAGGCGCGGCTGGCCAGGGATTACTCGGGGGTGTCGGTCCGCTACCCCGCCAGTCCCGTGGGGCCGGCAGCGCCGGTCCCGCCCGCGGCCGCGGCCCATCCGCTGGCCGGGGCCAGGCTGCCGCGCGGCACGCTGACCCTGCGCGACGGCCGGGCCGTGCGGCTCTACGACCTGTTCCGCGACGGGAACTTCGCGCTGGTGGATGCCGCCCCGGCGGCCCTGGCACCGGACGCCCTGCACGATGCGGGCGGCCGGGTGCGCCTGATCCAGTTCGCGGCCAGCACCGTGCGCCGGATGCCGGCGGCAATGCTGGTCCGGCCGGACGGGTACATTGCCTGGGCGTCGGACGAGGCCGATCCGGCGGCCCGGGCGGCGGCCGGCCGGGCCGCGGTGGCCCGCTGGTGCGCCGCCGGGTGAGAGCCCGGCGCCCGCCACGCGGACGTCCCGCGCACGGGCAGAACTCACGCGGAGGTCAGATGCCGCACCACCCCCGGCTGGCCATCCTGGGCAGCCTCAACATGGACATCTCCGTCACCGTCGCGCACCTGCCGGCGCCGGGCGAGACGATCCTCGGCTCGGACGCAGTGATCGCGCCCGGCGGCAAGGGCGCGAACCAGGCCGTGGCCGCTGCCCGGCTGGGGGCAGAGGTCCGGATGATCGGCTGCACCGGTGCCGACGACTTCGGCCGGCTGGCGCGCGAGGCGCTGGCCGCAGAGGGCGTCGACGTGAGCGCCGTCCGTGCGGCCGACGGGGCCGCGACCGGGATCGCGCTCATCACCGTGGACGGCACGGGCGAGAACATGATCACTGTCGCGCCTGGCGCCAACGCCCTGGTAGGCGACCTCGAGGCGATCAGCGCGCTGGGCCGGCCAGACGGTGAGCTGCTGGCGCTGTCCGCCGAGGTGCCGCTGAGCATCCTGGTGCGGGTTGCTACCAGCGCGCGTACCCGGCAGAAGCCATGCGTGCTGAACCTGGCGCCGGCGCCGGCCGACCGCGACCAGGGCCGGGAGCTCGTCGCGGTCGCCGACTGGCTGGTAGTCAACGAGACCGAGGCCGCCGCGCTGCTCGGCCACCCCGTGGCCGGCCTGCGCGGCGCGGTCCTGGCGGCAGAGAAGCTGTGCGCCCTCGGCGCGAGAAGCGCGGTGGTGACGGCCGGGGCGGAGGGCGCGGCACTCGACGGCGCGGCAGGGACCGGCGCCGTCCCCGGGTTCCCCGTGCGGAGCGTGGACGCCGTCGGCGCCGGTGACGCGTTCATCGGCGCCCTGGGCACCGCGCTGGCTGCCGGCCTGCCCGGCATCGACGCTGTCCGCGCCGCCTGCGCGGCCGGGGCAGCCGCCACCGCCCGCCGTGGGACGCAGAGCGCCCTGCCCCGCCCGGCGGACATCCTCGCCGCAACCGGGCGGCCATGGGTACTCGGCCCCTAGCTGGGTAGATCAGCAACGGGGCGGCTCGCGCCCGGCGGTGCCCGGAGCGGGCGAGGCGCGGCGGCTAGCGGGGGAGTCACCGATGAGGGCTGCCAGGGCGTGCGGTTTCTCTGGCCTGCTGCTGCTCGTGCTGGGCGTCGCCGCGTGCGGCGGCAGCAGCCCCTCTGCGGCTACGTCATCTCCCAGCCAGACAGCCTCCGCTCCGGCCACGGCAACTGCCAGCACCCCAGCCTCCGCTCCCAGCCATGCGGCGGGCGCCGCCGCGCCGAAGTCCGGCAAGATTCCCGACTACCACCCCTCGACCGTCGTCAGCCATACCGCGACCGCCACCGTGCTGCGCTCGTCAGCCTCGGTCTCCGCCGCTGCCGCGTTCTACCGGCGGGCCCTGCGGCAGGGGGGCTGGCAGACGGTCTCGGAATCGGCCTCGGCCTACCACGCCAGCTTCGTCGTCAGGCGTCCCGGCACCGGAGCGTCGGTCACGATCAGCAAGAACGGCACCGGCTCGACGATCTCGATCAGCACCTACCCGAGGTAAGCCGCGCGCGGGCTCGCCATGCCCGGCGTTGGCCCGCCCCCTGCCCCAGTAGGCCTTCGGCGACATCTGCTCCTGGGCCAGGCCGCGCCGGGCGAGGATGTCGCGGACCGAGGACACCACCGAGGCCTCGCCGAACAGGTACGCCCGGCCGCGGCCCTCCGGAAGCTCCACGTCCGCGGCCTCGGCCGCGAGCAGCGCGGGGTCGCCGGCGGGCCGGCCGAGCCGGTGCAGCCAGGAGATCCGGGTCCGGGCCGGCGCCGAGAGCTCCTGCTCGTCAGCCGGCTCGGGAACCTCGATGACCAGCGTCGCCGAGCTGTCGCCGGGCAGCGCCTCGGTCATCGCGAAGGCCGCGGGCAGTCCGGACTCATCGGCCATGAACAGGTGCCAGTCGGCCGCCGGATCGGCCCAGATCTTGCCGCGCGGCGCGATCCCCTCGATCGTGTCCCCGGGCCGCGCGGAGCGGACCCAGCGCTCGCCCGGGCCGTCGCCGTGCATCACGATATCGAGGGTGACCAGCCGGGTCGCGTGGTCCAGCGCCCTGATCGTGTACCGGCGCCGGACCGGGCGGCTGCCGTCGGCGGCGACCAGCAGCATCATGTCCTGGCCCGGGTGGTAGCACAGCCCGCCCAGTTCCGGCGCGGTGAGCGCCAGCCGCCGCATGTGCGGGCTGAGCGGCCGGGAGCTGACCAGCTCAAGCCGCATCCGGGTGGCCGCCGCCAGCGGCCCGGACAGTTCCGCGAACGGGTCGTCCAGGGCCTCGCGGACCGGCTCAGGGACTGCATCAGCCATAGATCGTGCCCTTCGTGTCAGCTGCCCACGATATGCGAGCCGCCCCGGCGTACCGTTACCGCGTGAGGGAAGCCGCCGACGACCTCGGCACGCCGGTCCGGCTGCCGGACTCCGCCCGGCGCGTGGTCTCCCTGGTCCCGTCGCTGACCGAGGCCGTTGCCGCAACCGCCCCGGAGATCCTGGCCGGGGTCACGAGATACTGCACCCACCCGCCGGGCCTTTCCGCCGAGCGGGTCGGCGGCACCAAGAACCCGGACGTGGCCCTGGTCGCGGCACTGCGCCCGGACATCGTTCTGGCCAATGAGGAGGAGAACCGGCCCGCCGATCTCGCCGCGCTGCGGGCCGCCGGGGTGGCGGTCTGGGTGACCCGGGTGCGGAGCCTTCCGGAGGCGCTGACCTCGCTGCGCCGGATGCTCACGGCCGGCTGCGGGCTGCAGCCGCCCGGCTGGCTGGAGGCTGCGGCACGGGCCTGGCAAGGGCGCAAAGCCGGCACGGAACGCACCGCCGTGGTGCCGGTGTGGCGGCGGCCGTGGATGGTCCTCGGGCGGGACACGTTCGCCGGCGACCTGCTGGCCAGGCTCGGCGTGCGCAACGTCTACGCCGGCCACCCGGAGCGCTACCCGCGGATCGCCCTGGATGAGCTGAACGCCGCGGGCGCGGACCTGGTCGTGCTGCCCGACGAGCCGTACCGGTTCAGCGAGGCCGACGGACCGGAGGCCTTTCCCGGCCTGCCAGCGGCGCTGGTCAGCGGCAGGCACCTGACCTGGTACGGCCCCTCGCTGGCCGAGGCCCCCGCGGTGCTCGGCCGCCAGATCGCCGCGGCGCGGCGCCGCGGCGGTCCCTGAGCCGCGGTCTGACCGCGCCGGCAGGGGGAGCGGCGGGCACTAGCATGATCGGGGTAGCTTCGTCCGCGCTGAGCGGACGAAGCTACCCCGATCATGGTCACGCCACGGCGCGGCTCGCGAGGGCGAGGAGCGGCTGCAGATGCCCAGGGACGACGCGCTGATCGGCTGCGTCGGCGTGCTGACGGTCGCGACCAGGGGCGCCGCCGGGCCGGGCGAGGTGATGGTCAGCGTGCGCGGCGGGCGGGAGGCGTTCATCGCCTGGTCACCCGAGCCGCTGCCGCAGGGCACGACGGTGCTGGTGATCGAGTCACGCGGGTCGCGCGAGGTGGACGTCAGCGAGTGGGACGATCCGCTCGGGCCTCTTCCCGGCTGGACCGGCGCGTAGCAGGATTGGCCTTCGGTGACTTCTACCTTTCGGAGATGAGCGATGTTCGGTTACCGAGTTCCAGCGCCCGACGAGGCGATGCTCGTATCGGGTGGCAAGTTCGGCCGGGGCGGAGCTCCCTTCAAGGTGGTCACCGGCCACGGGGCCTTCGTTCTGCCGCTGTTTCGTAAGGTCCGCTACCTGACGCTGGCCATGTGCGAGGCCGAGGTGGCCGAGACCTGCGTGACCCGCCAGGGCATCTCGCTGAACGTGCGCGCGGTCATCGCGTTCAAGGTCGGCAACGACGACGAGAGCATCGTCAACGCCGGGCAGCGGTTCCTGTCCGACCAGGACCAGATGTCCACCCTGACCGGCCGCATCTTCGCCGGCCACCTGCGCTCGATCATCGGCTCGATGACCGTCGAGGAGATCGTCACCGAGCGGCAGAAGCTGGCCACCGAGGTGCTCGACGGCTCGAAGGCCGAGATGGCCAAGATCGGGCTGACCGTGGACTCGCTGCAGATCCAGTCGATCGACGACATGAACTCCGGTTACATCGACGCGATGGCGGCGCCGCACAACGCGGCGATCCAGCGCCAGGCCCAGATCGCGCAGGCGCAGGCCAACCAGGCGGCGGCCGAGGCGCAGCAGGAGTCGCAGCGCAAGCAGGCCGAGTACGCCCGGCAGACCTCGATCGTGCAGGCGCAGTACAAGGCCGAGATCGACAGGGCACAGGCGCAGGCCGCCCAGGCCGGGCCGCTGGCCCAGGCGCAGGCCCAGATGGACGTGCTCGCGGCGCAGGCCGAGCTCGCCAAGCGGCAGGCCGAGCTGCGCCAGCGCCAGCTCGTCGCCGAGGTGATCAGGCCGGCCGAGGCCGACGCGGAGAAGACCCGGATCCTGGCCGAGGCCGATGCGCGGCGTATCCGCCTGCAGGCCGAGGCGGCGGCCTCGCATGACCGGGTGGCACTGGACCGGATGCTGATCGACCAGCTACCGCAGATCGTGCGGGAGGCGGCGGCGGGCCTGGCCGGCGCCAACGTCAGCGTGCTGAACGGCGCGGACGGGCTGAGCGAGATCGCGGCAGGCCTGGTCGGCCAGGGCCTGACGATCCTGGAATCGGTGAAGAGCAGCCTCTCGGGCGCGGCCGATGCGTCACGCGGCCGCGGCATCGTGCAGGGACCGGCGGCCACCGACGGTCAGGCACCGCCGGACGACCAGAGCGCCGGGGCCTGACCGCCCCGAGCTCCCGAGGGCGTGCCGGGCGCTGGCGCGTGGTCGCCTCTCGGCGAGTGGCGCGACGCGGCTCCAGCCGTACGGTATTCCGCGAGGGCAGGTGTTGCGGCCCGGGGGACACAGCACGCCAGCGAGGTATGGGAACACCACGTCCGCCCGTGCTATTCCGGCCGCCAGCCTGATCGGGTCGCATCGTCAGCCCAGAGCTCAGCGCCATGACCGCCGTGCCGCCGGCGTGCTCAGGGGGCCAGCCGGGGCCGGCAGGGGCCAGCCCCGGCGGGTCGTGCGTGTCAGCGGCCGCCTCTGCGGAGATCACCGAAGGCCTCATCGACCGCGTCGGCGAAGCCGGCCATGGAGCTGAACGCCAGGCTGTAATCCCACTCCCCGGCGGGCGGGGGAGTAGCCCCCCAGCCGGGGCGGCCGTGACGGCGGTTGATCCACACCGAGGGCAGCCCTGCCCGCCTGGCCGGAACGTGGTCGTGGTAAAGGCTCTGCGCCACGTGCAGCAGCCCGGCGCGGCTGATCCCAAGGCGCCCGAGCGTTTCGTCCAGGGCGCGGAAGTGGTTCTCGGCGGGCTTGTAGGCGCCGGCGTCCTCGGCGGTGATGACGGCGGCGAAGTCGCCGTGAAGCTGCCGGTTGCTGGCCGCGAAGCCGGCGCGGTGCACGTTGGACAGGATGATCAGCTGGTAGTGCCTGCGCAGCCGGGCCAGGGCGTCAGCGGAGTCGGGGAACGCCGGCCAGTCGGGGACCGACCTGCCCAGGCGCCGCGCCCACTCGTCGGTCACCGGGCGCCGCAGTTCGTCCCCGGTGCGGCGGAACGCCGCGGCGAGAACGTCGGGGTAGAGCGCGGCCGGCCTCTCGCGCTCCACGGCAGCCTCGCTTTCGGCGTAGGCGCGCAGCAGGTCCTCGTCGCTGAGGCCGAGTCCCTGCTCGCGCGCCCACGGCCCCAGCACGGCGGTGATGCCCGCCTCCCAGTCGATGAGGGTGCCGTAGCAGTCAAAGCTGAGCGCCTTATAGCTCGTCAGATCCAGGTCGGTGGTCACGGTGCCAGGTTCCTTCGGCAGAGGGGATGAGTGCCGGTTACCCCCATCGTCGCCTCCGGGCGGGCGCGACCGCAGGCGGAGGGTTCCGGCTGCCCGGGCCGCGTGGCATGGAGGCCGATGTCGCGGTATTGACCTGACCAGACTAGACCATGTTAGCATGAAACCATGACAGCGAGCGTGAACGTCTATGAGGCCAAGACTCACCTCTCCCAGCTGCTCGATCGTGCGGCAGCCGGGGAGGAGATCGTGATCGCGCGGGCTGGCAGGCCGGTCGCGCGCCTGGTCGCGCTGAGGGATGCCTCGTCGCAGCGCCGGGCACCCGGTGCCTGGCGCGGCAGGGTCAGGGTCGCTGACGACTTCGATGACGAGCTGCCGGCGGAGCTTGGGGCAGCGTTCCGCGGTGAGCGCCCGTGAGGCTGCTGCTGGATACGCACGTGCTGCTGTGGTGGCTAGCAGATGAGGGCCTCACAGATCCGGCACGGGACGCAATCGCCGACCCCGAGAACCTTGTCATGGTCTCCGCTGCGAGTGCCTGGGAGATCTCCGTAAAGAAGGCGCTGGGCAAGCTCGCCGCGCCTGATGACCTTGCGCGGCAGGTCGGCGAGAGCGGGTTCACCGCGCTGCCTATCAGCCTTGCGCATGGCATCGCGGCGGGTGAGCTGCCCCGGCATCACGATGACCCGTTCGACCGGATGCTGATTGCCCAGGCTCTCCTGGAAGGGCTGACCATCATCACCCGCGACAAGCGCTTCTCGGAGTACACGGCGGCGCTGCTTCCGGTCTGACAGGCTGGCTGGCCATGGCTCGCTTTCGCCGGCGCAGGCCGGCAGAGGGTCTGCGGGGTGCGCGATTGATGATCAGATCACCATCAGGGTGAGCGGCGGATCACCGGCAAGGATCTGGTGCCATGAGGTCGAGCGCGACGGGCAGCGCGCGCTGGCGCCAGGCGGTGAGGTCGTCTTCCTCGCGGGCGGCGTACTTGGCGAACACCAGATCCCGGCCGTGCTCGGCTTCGCCGTCCTCAAGCACCCGGCCCCGGGCCGGCCAGATGGCGCCATCCACCTCTACCTCGACGTCCGGGTTGGCGATCAGGTTCTGCACCCAGTCCGAGGCGCGGCCACCACCCGAGAGCAGGTAAAGGGTCTGCCCGTCGCGGGCATACCAGATCTCGATCCGGTGTGGCCGGCCGGTCCGGCGTCCGGTCGTGGTGAGGTAGCAATAGTCGTCGCGGGCCACCTGGGCATTATCGTGCGCCAGTCTTGCCGGGAACGAGCGGAGACTCCGATGCGCCGGCCACGTCGGCGACGCCGGTCAGCCGTGATCGACCTGCGAGATATGCCCCTGGCAGGCTCTGCGGACTGCGCATGAGCCAGCCCAGGGGAAGGGCCTCCCCTGGGCTGGCTGGAGTTCCTGCCTGGTCCTCTCAGTGGGTGATCGAGTAGTGCACCGAGCCGTCCGAAGCCCTGGTGAACTTAATGAGGTAGCTGACCTTCGGGGCGGCAGTCGCCGAGGCGGGAACGAGAGCCTTCGCCGTCCAGGAGAGCACGCCCGCGCCGCAGTCCTGGAGCCCGCCCTGGTTGTCGAACGCGGGCAGGTCGATGGACTCCTTCCCGGACGCTCCCTTGGACGTCACCGTCCCGCTCCAGCGGAACCTCTGGAAGAGCTCGTTCATCACCAGGCTGAACTTCCCGTTCCTGATGGGAATCAGGAATCCCTGGAAGCTGAACCCGACTGCGATCACGTCGCCGGTCGCCGGGCACCGGTCGATCTGGTTGATGAAGATCGGGTCGAACATCGGGCCGCTCGCGGTGTGATCGACAGTGAACAAGAGCTTCTGGCCCTGGGAGTTCTTGCCCGCGTAGTAGGTGCTGCCCCCGGCAAGGGCGGCCGTCCCCGGCACGAATACCAGCAGGCATGCGCCGAGCACTGACAGAACGAGGTACCTGCGCATGGCGACCTCTTTCCTCCCGGGTCTGCCCGGGACTCTATTGAACGCACCGGATCGACCATGGCACTGGCAGGTCGCAACGGCAAGATAGGCGCCTGCCACCGTTCCACCGTGTAGCGCTGATGGCGCTGGTAGATGAGCAGGCCCGAGTTCTGTTAGTGCGGCGGCACCGGTTGGTGCCCGACCAGTGGGGCCGGGAGGTTCCTGGCGGCCCTGTCGATGAGGGAGAGGAGCCAGACCAGGCGGCAGTCCGCGAGCTGGAGGACTCGACCGGATACCGCGCAGGCCGTGTCACGCCTCTGATCACGTTTCAGCCGATGGCCGGTCCCGTCGACGCCGAGCATTCGGTGTTCGTGGGCCAAGACCCGGTGCAGGTCGGTGAGCCGACCGAGACCAGCGAGGTTGGCCGAGCCTAATGGATGCCGTTGGGGTCGGTGCAGGGTCACATCGCCGCCGGTGAGATCTGGAACGTCGGATCGCTGGTGGGGCTGTTGCGGCTGCTGACGGTAGACGGCCAGGCCGTCTCTCACGGCGCGCGCAGTTCAAGGATCGTCACGTTGCCCCCGCGGACGCTGTACTCGATCCGAAGCTGGTGGAGCGCACGTTCGGAGACGCGCTGCTCGCACCAGCGGGCGATCTCGCGAAGGTGAGTCTCGGGGACAGCCACACCCGTCATCCTCACAGGTTTGCCCGTCGGCGCGGGGCGGCTATGAGGCGCGGCGGTGGTGGTATTCCTCGGCGGCGGCGAGCAGCACGGACATGGGCACCAGGTCATCGCCGCTGTTCTGCTTGCTGACGGCGGCTTCGATGACTTCGCGGATCCAGGCGCCGGTGGTCATGCCGCGGGCTGCCGCGATGGCGCGGGCGTCGTTGAGGACGGTGGTGGGCAGCCGGGTGTTGAACCCTGACATCGCCTCGCTGGGCTGCCTGCCCTCGTGGCGCTCCCAGGTGGTGGCGTCCATCTCGGCGGCGGCGTCGTGGGTCTCGTAGTAGTCAGCCGCCGCCTCGGCGTGCCTTCCCGTGTCGTTCGTCATGTCAGTGTGCCTTCTTCTTGTACACGCGGCGTTCGGCTTCGGTCATGACCCGGGCGGTCACCACGTGCCAGCGGCCATCACCCGCCCCGGCCAGGACAGCCAGTAAGTACCGGCCGGAGCGAGTCTGGCCGAGCAGCACGGTGGTGCCGCCACGGCCGGGCATCGTGTAGTAGGGACGTTCGGTGGCCTGCTCGACCTCTTCCGGGGTGACGCCGTGGCGGGCGATGTGCGCCTCACTGTCGTCGCTCCAGCGGAACTCGAACACCACCTAACTGTATCACGTTCGTGATACGGCTGGTTTGGGGGGTGACCGGGTGCGCCGTCAGGGTGTGGGTGCCGACAATCGCGTCACAGATGCGTCTATGACCTGTCAAGGTCATGCGTTTGGTGGCTGCATCCGGGGTGCGGGCAGCGTTCGATGGCTCCGTCAGTCGGGCCGGTGACGGTGCCGGTTGTCGTGCGTCAGGCTTTCTGGCACAGGGGTTAGTTGATCCCTGAGCCAAGGAGTGATGATGAGCAGGCCCCCCGTGTTCCCGGCCGAGGAGAAGATCCGGATCGTGCTGTCGATCCTGGCCGGTGAGACGACAATCGCGCATGCCGCCCGGCAGGCGAAGGTCTCAGAGACCTCAGGCATACCGGCTGCTGCACGCGATCCTGAGCACCGCAGCCGATGACGGGCTGATCCGCCGTAACCCGTGCCGGATCAAGGGCACGCGGTCGCGATCGGGCACGCAACGGGCACGCGCCAGGAAAAGCGCCTCCTGAAGGTCGTTAAGAATCTGGCGATCATGCCACTGACCTGGGCCGGTGCGGTGGGAGCGGGCGACGGGAATCGAACCCGCATGACCAGCTTGGAAGGCTGGGGCTCTGCCATTGAGCTACGCCCGCGCGGCGGGCGACCCGCCAGTAGGTAGCGTACCGCGTGCCCGTGCATGGCCCTGGACGCGATCCGGCGTTGCTGCTCGAGCCGTCTCGCGCCGGTCATCCCGGCGTCGCCGGGACGGCTCGCAGGTCGGCTACGATCGTTCGGGCACGGGCTGTAGCGCAGCTTGGTTAGCGCGCTTGCTTTGGGAGCAAGAGGCCGCGGGTTCGAATCCCGCCAGCCCGACCGTGTGATCTCTCGGGACATCGGAATGACCCCGAACCCACGTCAGGGTTCGGGGTTCTTCCTTTTGCGGGGTGTGCCGGGTGTGGGTCCGGATGGCCGGCTGGTGGGCTGGTAGTTGCGGGCCGGGTCG